>Ga0105050_10000247_pt1 | contig 78476 bp, 73 predicted proteins | sample FRY01_FD_78088 | JGI IMG/M metagenome (GOLD analysis project Ga0105050, IMG submission 78088) | Freshwater microbial communities from Lake Fryxell liftoff mats and glacier meltwater in Antarctica - FRY-01 | ecosystem: Environmental > Aquatic > Freshwater > Ice > Glacier meltwater ... | reverse complement strand
GGCTTCCAAGCCAACTTTGGCTTTGAACTCAGAACTGTGGATCTGACGCTTCTTGACTTGACTCATTTTAGGTAACCCTTTTGATTCAGGGCTACAGCTTAAACTACTGTCTCAAATCCCGGGCCCACTATATCCATCGCCGAATCGTTGAGCAACCCCAATTTTAAAAGACGGCCGCCCCTCAACCGGGAGTTAATTCGGCTTGATCATTAAGGCAGTATTTAGAAACTCAATGATGCGTCTCAATTAACCGGGTCACCTTGCAGCCAATTAAATAATTTTTCAGGTTTAAACTGGGCTGATACTTCACCCGAATAAATCATGCCACCGGCTACAGCGAGCTTAGACGGTTGCTTGTCATTCGCGAAGTCTACTTTCTTTAAATCAACCCAAAACACATTGGGGCTAGTAGCTGAATCAAACGTATAGGTTAAGCTTTTTTGATTTGCAACTGACCGCCAAAACGTTGAGGCAATGTTAGGTTGGTTTGGCACACTGATACCTAACGGCACACTCACCCCGCGTATTAACGATGTCATGCTGGCTAGGGCTTGGTTTTCAAAAGACTTGCTTGGCACGGCTGTGATGATGTTTGGGTCAATCTTGGTGGGTAAGCTCGCCAATAAAAAGCTAGCACGTACAAAACGATCTGATGCTCGGTTGGTACCGGGTAAAAACTCTAAACCGCCTACGGTTTTCCAGTAATCGTTCAAGGCTAACTGTTGATCATAAACGGGGGAGTTAGTCATCACTGTAAATTTTTTACCGTGATGAATACGTAATTTGCCGTCAATATATTCAAGAATGGCCGAATCACCCGATGGGTCAGACAGAGCTAGGTGACCGCTTGCTGCTTCACCGTTGGGTAGTTTGCGGGTGGTGATACGAAACGGCTCTTGCCTCAGGGCTTGAACGGCCTCTGCAACGGTCGCAAAATTATCTAAAGCGTATTGCCCCCAGAGGGAGATAGAAATCAAAGGTTTACCTTCGCTTTTGCCATAATCAGTTTCAGCTAAATAAAGAGTATTGGCAACCAAGCCTTTTTCGTTCATGCCGTCAATGCTTGCAACGTTATAAAAAGACGTCATGACGCTGCCGTATTTTGAAGTCCATTTAGCAGAGCTCGGGCCTGATGCCCCCTCACGTTGCATGCCGCGGGGTAATAGCCACAAGTCAGGGCTACTGTCCTCAGCCCAATCGAGGGATCGGGCTGTGATGACGACTTGATCCGCGCCTATGAAAGTTGTACGGCTGCACGCATGCACCGTTTGTGTGACGAAGCTCGAGCTCATCAGTGCAACAGTTGTGAGTGCAAAAAATTTCTTTTTTAAGACTGACATTGTCGTTCTCCTTGAGTCATTCAGCAGAACTTCAGCATAGCAGACTGTAAGTTGCTGACATAGAACGATCGGCACCATGATCGTCCACCATCTATAGAACATCTATTGGGAATAGGACCAATTTTGTCCAATAGCAGACGTTGGGTAGCGTCGCAAATCCTCTAGTACCCATGCGATTAAGCGGTGAGGCTCAATTGTCTTCAAAGTGGTCTCGGCGGTAAAGTTAAGACTGCGTATACAGTTCTAACTCCGGTTCGGGCATCATTTATAAAAACAATTGTCCTACGTCTTTGTATGACAGAGCGTTGAGGCCATCACTAAACTCAATTGAACTCCCGCTATAAATCACCGCGCGCTTGGCGAGTGGATGGATTTTTTCATTAAAGTGTTGGAGCACACGTTTAAAACTTGCATTCCATGTGCTGGCAGATTTGATTTCAATCCCAAGTAGCTCGTTACCCTGCTTGTGCAACAGATCAATTTCATGGCCCTGACTGTCTCTGAAAAAATAGAGATTAGGTGTGCGTCCATAGTTATAGCGAGTCTTGAGCGCTTCAAGTACTACGAGATTTTCAAAGAGGCTCCCAATCAGAGGGTCTCGCCCGACTTGCTCGACACGCTCTATCCCTAACAGATAACAAAGTAGCCCTGTGTCTGTGAAGTAAATTTTGGGTGTTTTGATGACGCGTTTGCCAAAGTTGTCAAAATAAGGTGGTAGTCGAAAGATGACATATGAAGCTTCGAGAATAGATAGCCAGGCCTTAATGGTCATCCCATCAACGCCAACATCATTTGATAGAGACTGATAATTGATGACTTGCCCCACTCGACCTGCCAGCAATTTCATAAATTTTTCAAAAAGAACAACGTCTTTGAGTTTGATCAGTTGCCTCACATCTCGTTCAACGTAGGTTTGAAAGTAATTACCGTAGGCTGTGTGTGGTCGTTGTGCTTGATCATAAATGCGCGGTAGAAAGCCTTGAAATAGATAGTCACTAGGCGTATCGAATTCGATTCCGGCTTCACGTAGCTCTATGATCGAGAAGGGCAGTAGATGCAGAATTCCAGTTCGACCCGCTAGCGACTGGGAGACTGCCTCTCTTAGGAGCAGCTGGTGTGAGCCTGTCAGCACAAATTGTCCATTGACCTTGTCCTGGTCGACAATTTCCTGCAGGTAGCTCAGTAAATGCGGTGCGCGTTGAATTTCATCGAATATGGTGTGGGCAGGATATTGTTTAAGAAATGCTTTGGGATCTTCGGTGGCGAATTGGCGGACTTCGGGATTTTCGAGGTTTACGTATGCGTAATTGGGCAGCTCTGCTCTGACCAACGTTGTTTTTCCTGATTGGCGTGGACCAACAATGGTGACGATGGGGTATTCCGAGAGCTGAGTCTGGAGCTCAAGTCGTAGGTGGCGAGGAATCATAGACATATTTTATTTCATGTAAATTTAAAGTTCAACTCTGAATTTACATAAAATATGACTTTTTATTCCTATTTCAATTGCACCAAACCTTGTGATGGATCAAACATTGCCTTGTTGGGACTCTCCGAACAGCAATTGGTCAGGCTAACGTAGCCGTCATGTAAGGACTTTTCACATGACAATGACACAAGATTCCGCTCTTTCTGCCTTTTCAACTTGGATGCCCTCGTCGGGCACTTGGTTTAAATCCCTCAATATTCTTGGCCGATCTCTCGCGCCTATCGTGCAAGGTGGCATGGGTGTGGGCGTTTCAGCCCATCGACTGGCAGGCGCTGTCGCACGCGAGAATGCGATGGGGACGATCGCCAGTATCGATTTGCGTCACCATCATCCTGATTTACTAGAACAGAGCGAGAAAGTCCGCGATCGTGATTTGATCGATCGCGTCAATCTGATTGCGTTGGATCGCGAGATCAAGGCAGCCTTACAGCACTCCGAAGGTAGGGGGCGTATCGCTGTAAACGTGATGAAGGCAGTACGTGATCACGCAGCACTGGTGCGCCAGTCGTGCGAAAGTGGGGCACATGCGATTGTCATGGGAGCTGGTTTACCTATCGATCTACCGGAAATGGTGGCAGATTTTCCGAAAGTCGGTTTGATCCCAATTCTCTCCGAATCGCGCGGCGTTGCGATTGTGATGAAAAAATGGCTTAAAAAGGGTCGTCGACCCGATGCAATCGTGATCGAACACCCAGGATATGCAGGTGGACACTTGGGCGCGGTCAAGATAGAGGATATCCACGCCGAGCGCTTTGAGTTCGAGCGCGTGATTGCCGAATGTCAGGTGATCTTTGAGGAACTCGGATTGGGTCGTGATGCACCTCCTTTGATTATCGCGGGTGGAATTGATAGTCATGAAAAAGTTCGTCATTGGCTGAATGCTGGTGCAGATGCCGTTCAGCTCGGTACCGCGTTCGCGGTGAGTGAAGAGGGTGATGCACATCTGAACTTCAAGCGTGTTTTATTGGATGCGACACCCTCAAAGATGGTGGAGTTGATGAGTGTGGCGGGCTTGCCGATGCGTGCAGTCTCTACACACTGGCTCAAGCAATATCAGCGCCATGAGCCGCGGATGCAAGCGTGCGCCAAGGCAGATCCCAGACGCTGCTCCCAGCGGATGGATTGCCTGACCCAATGCGGGTTGCGTGATGGCAATAGCAAAGCGGGACAATTCTGTATCGATTTAAAACTTGTGGCAGCGCTCAAAGGTGATGTGCAGAAAGGGCTATTTTTTAGAGGCGCAGGACGACTGCCTTTTGGGGATGCCATTCGACCCGTTAAAGAGCTCATTGAATACTTATTGCACGGACGTCCATGTCAAACACCAGCCTAGCCACGGTCGATTTTGATCCGGATCTGATTGCGCAGCACGATCGCAGCGGTCCACGTTATACCTCCTATCCGACTGCCGATCGTTTTGTCGAAGGTGAGATCGTTCAAACCTATCTAGACGCGATTCAGGCGCGTCAAACAGAGCGGCCTAATGCTGCGCTGTCACTTTATGTGCATCTGCCATTTTGCGACACAGTTTGTTACTACTGCGCCTGTAACAAGATTGCTACAAAAGATCGAGCACGCGCCGATGTGTATCTCGACTATCTGGCCAAGGAAGTCAGGCTTGTGCGCAAACAGTTTACGCAAGTACCACAGGTGAGCCAGCTACATCTCGGAGGGGGGACTCCGACCTTTTTGACGAATGAGCAGTTAGAGCGCCTGATGGGAATACTCAAGCACGCGTTTACGTTCAAGGCGGATGCGGAGTGCTCGGTCGAAATTGATCCACGTCGTTTGAACACGGGCACGCTCGCGTTGCTGGCCCGCCATGGTTTTAATCGGATGAGCTTGGGTGTGCAGGATCTTGACCCGATTGTTCAAAAATCAGTCAATCGTATTCAGCCAGCAGAAATGACAGAGAAAGTATTGAAAGAGGGGCGCGCACTTGGCTATCGCTCAATCAATATTGATCTGATTTATGGTTTGCCAAAACAGTCTGTCGAGACGATGCGCGCGACACTCGCAACGGTTCTGCAATGGCGTCCGGATCGTATTGCGCTTTATAGCTATGCGCATTTACCTGAGCGTTTCATGCCTCAGCGGCGCATCGAGTCTGCTGATCTACCGATGCCAGCTGAAAAACTTGCAATGCTTAAGCTCGCGGTGACGCAGTTGTTAGCGGCAGGCTATGTTTACATTGGGATGGATCATTTTGCCCTGCCCGAAGACGAGCTTGCCAAGGCCTTAGTTGAGGGCTCTTTGCAACGGAATTTCCAAGGTTACGCGACACAGGCTGACTGTGATTTGATCGCGTTAGGTGTGTCGGCTATCAGTCGGATCGGCAATGTTTATGCGCAGAATCATCGCGTGTTAGAGGAGTATTATGCGGCACTAGACAGGCATAGCTTGCCTCTGTCAAAAGGCCTGACGATGACCACAGATGATTTAATCCGTCGCGCCGCTATTCATGACTTGCTCTGTCAGTCGGAGATTGTGGTTCGGAAATTCGAGTCGCAGTGGGGTATTGATTTTGCAGATTACTTTGCAGCGGATCTCGCGCACGTGCAAACGCTCGTGGGCGATGGTCTGGTCGAGGTTTCTCCCGCGCGCATCGTCATCACTGCCAAAGGCCGTTTTCTCGCTCGCATCGTGGCAATGTGTTTTGATCGGTATTTACGCGAGGCTAAAACAAGCGCGCGTTACTCGAAAGTGATTTAACGAAAAAATATTTAATGCCCTCTGCTGCTTGGACTAAGCGTTGTCTGGCGCCGAGGTGTGTTTAATTTTTTAAAACCCATGAACCCGATTTGCCACCGTGCTTTTCTAATAATTTCACACCATCGATCACCATGCCGCGGTCGATCGCCTTGAGCATGTCGTAAATCGTCAGTAACGCGATGGAGGTGGCCGTCAGTGCCTCCATCTCCACACCTGTGCGGCCCACAGTCTCCGAGGTTGCTGTGCAGGTCACGGACGATTCTGTTGCGTCAGTGACAAAATCGATCGTCACACGAGTAAGTGGGATCGGATGGCAAAGTGGAATCAGCGCACCCGTCTGCTTGGCGGCCATGATCCCCGCTAAACGCGCTACGCCTAAGACATCACCTTTTTTGGCATCGCCCTGGGCCAGCGTGGCAAAGGTCTCAGGATGCATGGTGATGCGTCCTTGCGCAATTGCGCGCCGGTGTGTTTCTTGCTTGGCCGAGACATCGACCATATGAGCCTGACCAGTTGCGTCAAAGTGCGTGAGATTCTGTGTCATGGATTGTGGGACGTTTGAAAAGCTTCTGGATGATTAAAATTAGCAAACAACTCGGCATTTTCGAACATGACTGCCATAGCAGCGATGCTGTTGAGCCTATCCAAGACTGCGCCATGGCCGGCATCGAGCTGTTTGCCGAGCGGTCCCGCAGCAGTAGGCCTTAGGAGGCAGCACAGGGGTTGTGCACCCTCCGATGTCAAGGCATAGGCCGCACCTGCAGCAGCATTCTCAGCAAGTGCCTGTTCGAGTCGCTCATAGAGGTCGAAGGGTAGCCGCGGGGTATCGCAAGGAATGACCAGTAAGTTATTTTTTTTACAACGCATCAGTCCTGCTTCGATCCCCGCAAGGGGTCCCATAAAATCACGGCGCTCATCGGTCACCACGGGATGACCTGTTTGCTGATAAGCATCAACGTTACGATTTGCACTGATCATAATACGGGCTGGAGGATGCGTTTGCTTGACTAGGCAGGCCAACGCATGCTCGATCATCGGCAAACCCTGCCACATGATCCAGCCCTTGTCCTTTCCGCCAAGCCTTGAGCCTCGACCGCCAGCCAGGATTAATGCGTCGTAGGGAAGTTTCATTTCCATTTCGCCATCGCTTGATCATCACTGTCTCGCGCTTCAATCCAGCGCGGACCCTCAGGTGTCCATTCTTTTTTCCAAAAGGGGGCTTCAGTCTTCAGATAGTCCATGACAAAGGCATTGGCCTCGTAAGCGTCTGCTCGATGTGCACTAGCTGTCAATACCAATACGATCTGATCACCCGGGTACATTTTTCCTACGCGATGCACCACGCGCGCGGCTTGCAAAGACCAACGCTGTCGGGCTTGGTCAAGAATCTTTTGCAAGGATTTTTCGGTCATGCCTGGGTAGTGTTCAAGCTCGAGTGCGACAACGTCGTGCGCGAGATTCAGATCCCGCACCGTGCCCACGAAGGCAACGACAGCACCAATCCCTCGATCACCCGCCAACAGTGCAGCGTATTGTTCACCCAAGTCAAAATCTTCCTGCTGTACAGAGACAGACATACGAGTCGGGATTGGTTGGGGTGTTGTCATCTAGCCCCCAGTCACAGGTCTAAAAATTGCAAGGTCTGCGTCTTGAATTAAAGGTGTATCGAGCTGCACCATTTCTTGATTCATCGCCACTCGAAAGGCCTGCGAGCCATCAAAAGTCTCTGCCCATAAGCCACCGCGTGCCGCAAGATGCGTGATGAAGTCACGGACAGTTTGTACGCTTGCGGGGGCTTGCACGTCCTCCTCGGCGATGCCGAATTTTTCTCTAAGTTGTGCGAAATAAAGAACTTTAATTTTCATGATGTTTGATCTGCATTTTCCGCTCAGTACAGTAGTTCTGTCATTGCAAGGTAGCGCAGCGTATCTCCGGGGGCAATGGTGGTCTCTGGGGCCAGGTCCACCAATCCGTCCGCCCAGGCAAGACTACTCATAACGCCCGAGCCTTGATTCGGCCACAGCTCCAGTATTGGCACACCTTCGGCGTTCGAAGAGACTTTGACACGCAGAAATTCGCGGCGTTTATCGGGGCGAGGCCAAGCAAAATTCGCCTTGGCCGCCAGATATTTGAGCGCTGTGTCTTGAGCACCCATCCGCTTGAGCAAGAAGGGGCGTGCCATCAACAGAAAGGTGACAAACGCGCTGACAGGATTACCAGGGAGACCAATGAAGTCAGCCTGACCGACGCGTCCATACGCGAGTGGCTTGCCGGGTTTCATGGATATTTGCCAGAGGTCCAGACTGCCAAGCGCACTCACCGCTGCTTTGACGTGATCTTCCTCTCCTACAGAGACGCCACCGCAGGTGATGATGACATCGTTTTCGCTCGAGGCCTTTGCTAGTGCATCTCGAGTCGCTTGCGCGGAGTCACGGACAATGCCGTAGTCTGTCACGACGCAGCCAAGTTGCGCCAAAAGGCCATTGATTGCGTAGCGATTGCTGTTATAGATGGCGCCAGGTGCGAGAGCGTGGCCCGGTTCGGTCAACTCATCACCTGTAAAAAATATACCAACTTTGAGAGACTGGAACACCGTCGCATTCGCCACGCCGATAGAGGCGAGCATCGCCAGATGCTGAGCACCCAAGCGCTGTCCCGCCGCCAAAACCACACCACCTTCAGCAATGTCCTCACCTTTGAGGCGAATATGTTGATGACGCTCGATGGGGTGTGTCAGTGTGATGTTGCCGTCCGCATCCTGGGTGTTCTCCTGCGGCACCACCACATTGGCGCCTTCAGGGACGGGTGCGCCTGTGAAAATACGTGCAGCGGTATTGGGCGCGAGCGCAGTACCGGTTTGTCCTGCTGCAATCCTTTGCGTGACCGGAAAGTGATTGGGCAGGGCGGTAAAGTCTTTTACGTAGAGCGCGTAACCGTCCATCGCGGAGTTATCAAACCCCGGGACATTGATCGGTGACATGACCGCCTGAGCGAGTATGCGTCCTTGCGCTTTTAAAAGAGGAAGCGTTTCAGTGTGCGACGGTGGGACTGCACTGGTCAGAAGAGTCTGACGTGCGTCTTCAAAATTCAGGAGGTTGGCTCTGGGTTTCATGCGATTAGGCTTTCATAAGGCTGAATCCAGACTTTAACTCACCTGCAAAAAGGGATCAGCCCCCCGTTTGTGACATGAAACGAATGATCTTGGTGGGCGCTTCACGGAACTCATGTCGTTCAGGTTTGAGTTCAATCCCTTGACGCAATGTTTGCTCAAGTTCTGCATCTGAAATGCCGGCTCGAAGGAGGGGCCTGAGCTCAACCTTTTCCTCCTGGCCTAGGCAAAGATACAACGTGCCATCGACCGAGAGACGCACCCGGTTACAGGTTTCACAGAAGTGTTGGCTGATGGGTGTGATAAGTCCAATTTGGCCCCGACCATCGCTGGTGCGCCAATAGCGTGCTGGGCCACCACCCAATTCTTTGATTTCAGGGATCAGATCGAAGCGCGTCCGCAGTTTCTCAAGAATCGGACCCAGCGGGGTGTACCCCGAGGCAAGCCCCGTGCTTCCCATTGGCATGGTTTCTATTAGGCGCAAAATAAATCCACGCTTGATACAGAATTCGGTCATGGCTTCGACCTCATGCTCGTTCACGCCAGGCATGACTACCATGTTGAGTTTGATCGGGGCAAAACCATGTTGCTCGGCGGCATCCAGGCCAGCCATGACATCGTCGATTGTGTCGCGGCCAGTGATTTTCGTGACGCACTCGCGATTCAGGCTGTCGAGACTAATATTCAGTCTTGAAACCCCTGCAGCACGCAATGCTTGGGCGTATTTGGGTAATTGTGTCGCATTGGTGGACAGTGAGAGGTCGCGAATGCCGGGGAGGGCGCTAATGCGTGCGGCGAGGTCCGGGAGATTACGTCTCAGTAAAGGTTCGCCACCTGTGAGTCTGATGCGAGAAGTTCCAAGTCGTGCAAAAGCGCCGACGACGCGTTCGATTTCGTCAAAGGTCAACCAGTTTTTGGGTTCTTGGTATCCCTTGAAGCTTTTAGGCAGACAATAGGTGCATTTCATGTCGCAACGATCCGTTACCGACAAACGCAGGTATTCAATACTTCTACCGAAGCGGTCTATGAGAGGTGCAGTTGTTTGATTCATCACAGTTGCATCAGCCAAGCGAGTTGAGACACGATCAATCTGAATGTACTCTTATTTTGCCCGATATTGATGCACTAGCCCTGCTAGGCGAGCGGGTATCGTCTTAACTGAGCCAGTCTGAGCAAGGCGTTTCAATACAACCAATTGTTTTTATTAAGTTTTAGGTGATTTTGTGAGCATATACTGGATTGCGTTATTGATTGCAGGCCTCTTTGAGGTCGGATGGCCTCTGGGTTTGAAGCTTTCAGGCGCGCCCGGCATGAAGATCTGGGGCATTGCGTTGGCGATCTTCAGTATGGCGCTGAGTGGTGCGCTGCTGTGGTTTTCATTACGGGAGATACCGATCGGCACAGCCTATGCGGTGTGGACCTCAATTGGTGCAGTCGGTACCTTTGCAATCGGAGTCTTTTTCTTTGGCGACCCTAGTATGCCAATCCGTTGGGTAGGCGTGGCACTCATCATTCTTGGCGTGATTTTGTTGAAACTGGGCTAGCTTGACACAGTAGGGCTTAGACCTAGGCTGGGTCTTAGGCTGAGTCTTAGACTTAGACCTAAGTTTCGGATTGTGCTTGGATGCGTCCTTCGCTGATGGCTGCGATGAAAGCACGATAATCCAGCTGGTTTTGAGCAGCGTACTCGACTGCAAACTCGCCAATGGCATCATCGAATGTCCTGCCCGTACCCATATAACCTGAAATCATGGCCGCATCGCCTGTCCGCGCATGCGCCCGGGCTAAAGCATGTGCGCACATTTTCGCGTAGTGCTTCATGGTTTCTGTATCCCAGTCTTCGATAATCGCTGAAAGCTTCAGATCGCGGAGCTGCCGCACGTAAAAATCACGACCGCGGACGCCCCGCGTCCATCCCAGGAACGCGTCACTCGCTGTCTGCATCAAACGCTGACCCGCGACGACGCGCTGCCCGTGATTGGTGTGTAGGCTCTTGCCGGCATAAGGCTCAAGCACAGAAGTGCGTGCCTCTTTAACTTGCAGGAAGAGGGGGTCGTTATCTGCCGCCATCAGCAGGGCGATACCGCATCGCGTCCCGACGCTACCAACCCCGACCACTTTCATGGCAAGATCAAAATAATAAAAGCGATCAAACAGTGTGCGAACGTGTTCTGGCAAGCTTTCACGGTAGGCATCAATGACTACGCGATAATCCGTTTCCACGCCGGGAGTCAGTTCGGCTGACGGGTGAAAAATAAGTGGCGGCTCGTCTTTAATCCGGGGTGTTGAGCCCTCATGTTCAACAAGTTTCGGATATAAAAAATCTGGCTGGGACTTGCGCTCTTCACGGTCAATGCGCTCGGCCAAGCGCTTGCGAACACGACGAACTACGTCGGGGTCGGCAGAGCGGTTGGTGTAATTACGCAGGTCGATCTTGTCATACCAGACGTCAAGCGTGCGCATCCCTGCGTAGTCAGTCATTCTTTCTCGGTATTCTCGAGCCATCTCGGTGACGACGCGAGAAGCATCGCTCATTGGCAGTTCGATATGTCTTGCGGCAATCACAACGCTAGCGGCTAGTCGCTTGAGATCCCACTCGAACGGAGCCGGTAGTGTTTCGTCGAGATCATTGATGTCAAAAACAACGTTACGTTCGGGCGTTGCAAAACCACCGAAGTTCATGAGGTGTGCGTCACCGCAGGCTTGGACACGCAGTCCGCTAGTCGGTGTGTTGGCCAGATCTGCAGCCATGAGCGCTGCGGCCCCTCGGTAAAACGCAAAAGGTGACTGCGACATGCGGCCAAAACGGATAGGGATAAGCGTTTCAATCCGATCAGCATTGGATTCGCACAAAATGTCGATGGGATCGCGCCGATTTTTGGGCGGTATCCAAGTCGCATGGCTGCTTCGGGATGATTGTTCCCTTAGTGCTCTGCCTTGCGCCAGGCGCTCTTCTACCGTCCTGTAAGCCGAGGGCTCAGTGGTTGTTTTTTTTGATTTTTTTGGGGGCTTAGCCATACATTACGCTCCAGAACGTTGAAATCAAACGTTTTGCGTCGCTATTCTAAAGCTTATCTGGGCGGGTTGGCTGCGGGACATTGGCGGAAGCGGTGAGATTCGAACTCACGGAGGGCGTGAACCCTCGCCGGTTTTCAAGACCGGTGCCTTAAACCACTCGGCCACGCTTCCATCAAGAAGGGCTGAATGATAAACGATTTAGCGCGATATTTCTTGGGACCTTGTTGTGTTTTCCCCCAATAATGTGCAACAGGATACAATTCTGGGTTTGCCGCTTCTAATTAATAGCTCAAAATGACCGTATCGCCCGCCCATTCGAACGCCCGTACTCGACTAGTCCTTGGTAACTGGAAAATGTATGGCAACTTAGCTGATAACGCCAAGTTGTTGATGGGATTGCGCGCTGCGAAGCGTTCACTGACGATTAAGATGGGTGTGTGCGTGTCATTTCCTTATTTGGCGCAGGTCTCAGAAGCGCTAAAAGGCTCGGTGATCTCTTGGGGGGCGCAAGACATTAGCGTACATACTCAGGGTGCCTATACCGGCGAGGTTTCTGGTGCGATGTTGGCTGATTTTTCTTGCCGTTGGGCGCTCGTCGGTCATTCTGAGCGCCGTGCCCTGCATGCGGAAACTGACGAACTCGTCGCAGCTAAAGCGCGCGCTGCACTTGCCGCAGGCCTAACGCCTGTCGTATGTGTCGGAGAGTCTTTGTCCGAGCGTGACGCTGGCCAGGCGTTAGATGTGATTACGCGTCAGCTTGCCCCAGTGCTTGCACTTGGAGGTGAGTGGGTCCAGAAAATGGTGATTGCTTATGAGCCAGTATGGGCGATTGGAACAGGTCGTACCGCCTCCCCAGAACAGGCTCAAGAAGTACACGCTGCGATCCGCTCTGCTCTAAAAGAGGTGGATGCACAGCAGGTTCAGATTTTGTACGGTGGTAGCGTTAAAGCCGCTAACGCTGCAAGTTTATTTGCGATGCCTGACATAGACGGTGCTTTGGTGGGTGGAGCGTCTTTAGTTGTTGAGGAGTTTCTTGCCATCGCTGCTTGATTTAGTTTTGGTATGAGCCCTTTATAGCCATTTAGTTTTCGGAGTCTTTCAATGCCTTGGATGTTTAACCTTCTGCTGGTTGTGCAGATTCTCTCGTCACTTTCTATTATTTCGCTCGTCTTGCTTCAGCAAGGTAAAGGGGCGGACATGGGGTCGGCGTTCGGAAGTGGCTCGGCTGGTAGCCTGTTTGGTGCGACTGGTGCAGCGAACTTCATGTCGCGCGCCACAAAATGGGCAGCGGTTGTATTCTTTGTATCCACGATGGGCCTCGCTTATTTGGCAAACCGTGGTAACACCGGCCAAGACACAGGCATCATGCAGAACTTTACGCAGACGACACCCGTGGCGCCCCCTGCTGGATCAGCTGTGCCAGGTATTGCACCTGCCGCACCTACAGCACCTGCCGTGCCACAAAATGCGGTGCCTGGAGCGGTGCCGGGAGTGTCTGGCGTGCCCGGAGTCTCTGCAGTGCCTGCAGCTCCAGCGATCCCCGCTGTGCCTGCTGCTCCATTAGCACCTGCCGCACCTGCGCGCAATTAAATAGTCAGATTTTTGGCCAAAGACTTAAGCACAAGCGTGCTACAATCTTTGGCTGATTAAGTGCATATAACAATCATGCGCTGAATGTCACGCTATTCATGTAATGCCGACGTGGTGGAATTGGTAGACACGCTATCTTGAGGGGGTAGTGGCGAAAGCTGTGCGAGTTCGAGTCTCGCCGTCGGCACCAAAATAGTTTGACCTTATTTCCGCAGGACAGCGCTAATCTGCGCACCTTCAAGCACCTTCAAGCATCTCCCCCAAATATCTCTCCAAAGCGACTCTCGATATTGTTGCAATGGGTCCCCTGCATTCAAAAATCTAGTTAAAAAGCAGTTTTGTAGGCACGATCTCAGGCCTCAATAATCCAATTCCATTCAGAAGCATTACTTTTTAGGTATATTGCGTATGGGTACACTCCACAGGTGGCTGCCATGGTGATTGCTTGACTGGTGTGTGCATCAAGCAATTTAAGCTTGCCTGAAATAATATCTACTCAATACGAACCCTGAAGGACTGAATAATGAAAATTCTCGTTGCCACCGATGGCTCCAAAAATGCACTTCGCGCCGTCAAATACGCTGCTGATCTGTTAAATAGCAGTTCGGACAAAACAAAAAGCATCACGTTGATTAGCGTGCATGATGACGCAGGCCTGCGCCACGCCAAGGCGTTCGTTGGTGAAGAGACGGTCTTGGACTATCTGCGTGAGCTGAGCGAAAAAGAGCTTAAGCCAGCGATGAAAGCATTAGACACGCTGGGTGTTAAGCACAATATGGTGATGCTGATTGGTAATGCCTCACAGGAAATCGTGGCTGAGGGCCAGCGTGGTAAGTACGACATGATCGTGCTCGGCTCAAAGGGTCGCAGCGCGATTGCTGACATGTTGTTGGGTTCTGTTGCCCAGCGCGTACTCACTCAGGCAAAGCAGCCTGTTGTGCTGGTCAAGTAAGACGTTTCTGGGGGGTGTGAGCTTAAATCGCTCTTTTGGACGGTATCTTCATTTGGACGGTATCTCTAGACCCTAGCCAGGCGATGGTCGATAGCAAGCCGGGAATAGTTGTTTCCGGCTTGTTTTTTTGAAAAGCACTAAATATGGTGTTTTATGGCGTTGTTCTTAGGCAACATAAAAATCAGGGTAAACCCTAGTTAATTTACCCTGATTTTGGCGTAATGTTGCACTAACCCAACAGAAACGTTGCTCTCTTGCTCTTTTCTCCTCGTTTTCATAGCCACAGCTCCCGAATTTTGATGCAATAGCTTCAACTTCCCTTAGCGGAGTTAGCGGGGCGACAGATAAATCATTGTTTGTTGCTCTTATCACTCAAATACTCGGAGATTTCTTAAATGAAAAAGACTCTGCTCGCCGCCGCCCTGTTAGCCGGCTTTGCTGGTGCCGCTTCGGCCCAATCCTCAGTAACACTTTACGGCGTCGTTGACGGCGGCCTGCGTTACACAAGTGTTAGCCTCGCCAACGGCGATGGCGTCACTAACTTCGGACTTAGCTACGGCAACCAGTCCGGCAACCGTTTCGGCCTGAAAGGCGTCGAAGACATCGGTGGCGGTAACAAAGTAACGTTCGTTCTCGAAAACGGTTTCGAATTCGGTAACGGTACAGCTCTTCAGGGCAGCCGTTTGTTCGGTCGCGCTTCATGGCTCGGTCTTGAGAACAACTCATGGGGCTATGTCCGCATTGGTCGTCAGCTCAACTTCGCAACAGAATATGTTGGTATCCCAGTTGATCCGTTCGGCACAGGTTTCGGCCAGTTGAACATGGGTGCAGCATTCGGCGTGGCTAACACAGACCGTATCAGCAACACCATCAAGTACCAGACACCTAACATGTCTGGTTTCCAGGCTGGTATTGGCTATGCATTTGCTAACGGCTCAACAGGTCTGTACACAGACCCACGTGGCACAAGCGGCACAAGCTACAACTTCGCGACTTCAAACAACACACGCCAGCTGACGCTTGGCGCGCGTTACATGAATGGTCCTTTCTACGCAGCGGCTTCGTATGACAAACTCTACGGCGACAACGCTCGTGGTGGTGGTAATGCTTCGATCAGCTCATGGAACATCTCTGGTACGTATGACTTCAAAGTCGTCAAAATTGCTGCTGGTTACGGCCAGACACGTGATGGCGTGATCTTGGGTCAAGGCGGCGGCGGTTCAGGTGCAAGTTTGGCTGGTAATAACATCGGTTCTGGCGATAACGTTTTCGCTCCAGGCGTTGGTACAAACAGCTACATCGTTGGCGCAACAATTCCTTTGAACCCAGTTTCACGTATCTTGTTGTCGTGGACAATGTTGACGCCTAACACCAACATGAAAGATTCTTACAACGCACAAAACCAGACAGCTTACAACCTGGCCTACACATACGACTTCACAAAGCGCACAAACATGTATGTTTTCGCTGGAATGATGCAAAACGTCGGTACAGTTGATACAGCTAAGAGCACCACAGTTGGTCTCGGTCTGCGTCATCAGTTCTAAGCAACTGCTTAGAATGGCAACTTAGCTTAGGTTAAGTTGTCGCGAGTAAATCAGTAATAAGCGAGCCACTCTTTTGAGTGGCTCGCTTATTTTTTAGCAGGTCTTTTCAGGTAAAACCCCTATGTGGGATGATACAATTCTAGAGTTTTGTGCAGTCGGAAACGTTAAGTGAGTCTGGAATAAATGAATCTAGAACAGTACTTCCCCGTCTTGTTATTTATTGTGGTGGGCACAGTCATCGGCTTTGCTTTGATTGCTGCTGGCTCACTGATTGGCCCTAATCGCCCCGATGCTCAAAAGCTCTCGCCCTATGAGTGCGGCTTTGAGGCCTTTGGTGATGCCCGCATGAAGTTCGATGTGCGCTATTACCTTGTCGCCATTTTGTTTATTTTGTTCGATCTTGAAATTGCATTTTTGTTCCCTTGGGCGATTTCTAATAGCTCAGTTGGAATGGTCGGTTTCGTCACAGCCATGATCTTTTTGGCTGTGCTCACGGTTGGTTTCATCTACGAATGGAAAAAAGGCGCGCTTGATTGGGAATAACCCCTTCAATACAGCGAGACACCTATGGCTATTGACGGTATTTTGAAACAAGGTTTTGTCACCACAAGTGCTGACAAATTCATTAATTGGGCCAAGACGGGTTCAATGTGGCCGATGACGTTTGGTTTGGCTTGTTGTGCAGTTGAGATGATGCACGCGGGTGCAGCGCGGTACGATCTGGACCAATTCGGTATTATTTTTCGCCCTAGCCCACGTCAATCTGATTTGATGATTGTGGCGGGTACTTTGTGCAACAAAATGGCACCTGCCTTGCGCAAGGTCTATGACCAGATGCCTGAGCCACGCTGGGTTGTGTCCATGGGTTCCTGTGCAAATGGCGGTGGCTACTATCATTATTCCTACTCGGTTGTGCGTGGCTGTGATCGGATCGTACCGGTTGATGTATACGTGCCGGGCTGTCCCCCGACTGCAGAGGCGCTTGTTTATGGCCTGCTGCAGATGCAAAACAAAATTCGTCAGACCAATACGATCGCTCGTTAAATCAAAAGCGCTAGGCAGCCCTGACTGAGGGCAGTTTAGCGGTTGAATCAGGCTTAAGACATGTCCAGGCTAGAAAACCTGCAACAACAATTGATCACGCTGTTCGGTGAACAGGCAAAGATCACATTATCGACAGACGAAATCACACTCGAAATTTCTGCTGAGCAGTGGCAGTTTTCCTGTCAGCGCTTGCGCGATGAGCCAAGTTTGCACTTTGAAACCTGTATCGATTTGTGTGGCGTTGATTATTTGACTTACGGTGTTGGCCGTGTCGGCGAAGTGCCAGTTTCAGCGGTCGTGCCTGCTGCCCGTTTCGCTGTGGTGGCACACTTGTTGTCTATTAAGCATAACTGGCGTTTGCGTGTGCGTACTTACGCCACCAATGCTGAGTTCCCAGTGCTCGACTCATTGGTAGAAGTTTGGCCTGCAGTAAATTGGTTTGAGCGTGAGGCGTTTGATTTATTTGGCATCGTATTCGAAGGTCATCCTGATCTGCGTCGCATCTTGACGGACTATGGCTTCATCGGTCATCCATTCCGCAAAGACTTCCCCGTTTATGGCAACGTTGAAATGCGTTATGACCCAGAACAAGGACGTGTGGTTTACCAGCCTGTCACGATCGAACCGCGAGAGATCATTCCACGCGTGATTCGCGAAGACGGATATGGAGTAGGGCGCTAATCATGGCAGAAATTAAGAACTACACCCTCAACTTTGGCCCACAGCACCCGGCTGCACACGGTGTATTGCGTTTAGTGCTCGAGCTTGATGGTGAGGTGATTCAGCGCGCAGATCCCCACATTGGCTTGTTGCATCGTGGTACGGAAAAGCTGGCAGAGCATCGGACCTATCTTCAGGCGTTGCCCTACATGGATCGTCTCGACTATGTGTCGATGATGTGTAACGAGCATGCCTATGTCATGTCCATCGAAAAAATGATGGGTGTGACTGTACCTTTGCGTGCGCAGTACATCCGTGTTTTGTTTGATGAAATCACGCGTTTATTGAATCACCTGATGTCGTTGGGCTCGCATGCCCTAGATGTGGGTGCGATGGCCGTGTTTTTGTATGCATTCCGCGAACGCGAAGACTTGATGGACTGTTATGAGGCCGTCTCCGGTGCCCGGATGCATGCCGCCTACTATCGTCCCGGTGGCGTCTATCGTGATTTACCTGACACCATGCCGCAGTATGGTAAATCCAGTCAGTACCGCTCTGAAAAAGACCTTAAGGCCATGAACGATGCGCGTTCTGGCTCTTTGCTCGATTTTATTGAGGACTTTATCAATCGTTTCCCTGCTTGTGTGGATGAGTACGAAACATTGTTGACGGATAACCGAATCTGGAAGCAGCGTCTGGTGGGTATTGGTGTGGTCGATCCTGAGCGGGCTAAGGCTCTGGGCTTTACAGGTCCGATGCTGCGTGGTTCTGGTGTGGCATGGGACTTACGTAAGATGCAGCCCTACGAGGTTTACGATCGTATGCAGTTCGAGATTCCCATCGGTGTGAATGGTGACTCCTATGATCGTTACTTGGTTCGCATCGCTGAAATGCGCGAAAGCAATCGTATTGTCGCGCAGTGCGTGAAATGGTTGCGCAACAACCCCGGTCCGGTGATGGTCGACAATCACAAAGTGTCGCCGCCACACCGCACAGGGATGAAGTCGAATATGGAAGAGTTGATTCATCACTTTAAACTCTTTACCGAAGGTTTTCACGTTCCGGCAGGTGAGGCCTATGCGGCCGTAGAGCACCCCAAGGGTGAGTTTGGTATTTACATGGTGTCTGATGGGGCCAATAAGCCCTATCGGCTAAAGATTCGTGCTCCGGGTTTTGTGCACTTGCAGGCGCTTGACGAAATGTCACGCGGCCACATGATTGCTGATGCCGTGACGATCATCGGCACCCAAGATATTGTTTTCGGCGAGATCGACCGCTAATTTTCACTTGCGTTTTGACTTTGCTACCATCGGATTTAGATCATGCTGCTCTCTGAACAGGCCTACAAAAGAATTGATCGCGAGATCGCCAAGTACCCGTCGGATCAAAAGCAATCCGCCATTATGGCGTCTTTAGGGATTGCCCAGAATGAGAAGGGCTGGGTGTCGCCTGACGTGATTCAGGATATCGCTGACTATCTTGGGCAGCCGGCTATCCTTGTGCAGGAAAACGCAACGTTCTACAACATGTTTAACGTGCGTCCTGTGGGCAAGTTCAAAATTACGGTCTGTACCAATTTACCCTGCGCGCTGCGTGATGGTGAAAAAACGGCTGACTATCTAAAAAAGAAGTTGGGCATTGGCTTTCGTGAAACGACGCCTGATGGTGCTTTTACCTTGATGGAAGGTGAGTGCATGGGGGCTTGTGGTGATTCGCCAGTCTTGTTGGTGAACAACAATCACATGTGTGTGCGGATGGAACGTGAAAAAATTGACGCAATGATCACCGAATTGACAGAAGCCGCCAAGGGAGGCGCAGCATGAGCGCCGCAATATTATCCAAGTACTCGCAGGGACTGGATGCTTCGCCTGGATCATTGAGTGATTCGATGGGTTTGCATGGTCGCCATATTGCGCCGCAGATCATGGCGGACCTCGATGGTAATAATTGGCGTTTGGCTGACTACGTTAAACGTGGCGGCTACGAGGCACTGCGCAAGATTTTGACGCAGGGTATGAGCCAAGAAGACGTGATTGCGGAAGTCAAGGCGTCAGGTTTGCGCGGACGAGGGGGTGCGGGTTTTCCGACTGGGTTGAAGTGGAGCTTTATGCCCCGTAGCTTTCCTGGCCAAAAGTATTTGGTTTGTAACTCTGACGAGGGCGAGCCCGGTACTTTCAAAGATCGCGACATTCTTCGTTTGAATCCTCACATTGTGATCGAAGGCATGGCGATTGCGGCCTATGCGATGGGGATTTCGATCGGCTACAACTATATCCATGGCGAAATTTTCGAAGTGTACGAACGCTTCGAAGAAGCGCTTGACGAAGCGCGTCAAGCAGGCTTTTTGGGCGACAACATTCTAGGCTCGACGTTTAATTTCCAGTTGCATGCCTTTCATGGCTACGGTGCTTATATCTGTGGCGAAGAGACCGCCTTGCTCGAGTCGCTCGAGGGTAAGAAGGGCCAGCCTCGCTTTAAACCCCCATTCCCAGCAAGTTTTGGGTTGTATGGCAAGCCCACGACGATCAATAACACCGAAACATTTGCGGCGGTGCCTTGGATTATTCGTCATAGCGGGCAGGCCTATCTTGAGGTAGGTAAGCCCAACAACGGCGGCACCAAACTGTTTTCAATTACAGGTGATGTTGAGCGGCCTGGTAATTACGAGATTCCCCTGGGTACACCGTTCTCTAAGTTGCTAGAGTTGGCCGGCGGCATGCGTGATGGTTCGACGCTCAAGGCTGTCATTCCGGGTGGCTCAAGTGCCCCAGTGATTCCGGGCAACATCATGATGGACACCACGATGGATTATGACGCCATCGCTAAGGCCGGTTCGATGTTGGGTTCTGGTGCCGTGATCGTCATGAACGATACCCGCTGCATGGTCAAGTCGCTGCTGCGCCTTTCGTATTTTTATTTTGAAGAAAGTTGTGGTCAGTGCACACCTTGCCGTGAAGGAACGGGTTGGCTCTATCGCATGGTCAATCGCATCGAACACGGTCAGGGGCGTCCTGAGGACTTGGACTTGCTGGATTCAGTTGCGGGCAACATTATGGGCCGCACAATTTGCGCCTTAGGTGATGCAGCCGCGATGCCGGTTCGTGGTTTTCTTAAGCACTACCGTGATGAATTTGCACACCACATCGAGCACAAGCGATGTGTCGTAGCCCCCTATATTTAAGGTCTGGACAAAGTTATGGTTGAGTTAACCATCGACGGCAAGAAAGTCGAAGTGCAAGAAGGCAGCATGGTGATGCACGCCGCGCATAAGCTTGGCGTGTATGTGCCGCATTTTTGTTATCACAAGAAACTATCCATCGCGGCCAATTGCCGCATGTGTCTGGTCGAGGTCGAAAAGGCGCCTAAGGCGATGCCGGCCTGCGCCACACCTGCGACCAATGGCATGGTGGTGCATACCTGCTCTGAGCGTGCGATTGCCGCGCAAAAGAGCGTGATGGAGTTTCTGCTGATCAATCACCCGCTTGATTGCCCCATTTGTGATCAGGGTGGTGAGTGTCAGTTGCAAGACTTGGCTGTAGGTTACGGTGGCTCTTCATCACGCTATAACGAAGAAAAGCGTGTGGTGTTCCACAAAGAGCTCGGTCCGCTAGTGTCTGCAGAGGAGATGGCTCGCTGCATACACTGTACGCGTTGTGTCCGCTTCGGTCAGGAAGTCGCTGGCGTGATGGAGCTTGGAATGATCGGACGGGGTGAACACTCTGAAATCACGACATTTGTGGGGCGCTCTGTTGAGTCCGAGTTGTCGGGCAATATGATTGATTTATGTCCAGTCGGTGCATTGACCTCCAAGCCGTTCCGTTATCAGGCACGTACTTGGGAGTTGGCACGTCGTCGTTCTGTTTCACCCCATGACAGTCTGGGCGCGAACTTAGTGGTGCAGGTCAAAGGTGAAGAAGTCATTCGTGTCGTGCCCTTTGAGAACGAAGCGATCAATGAATGCTGGATCAGCGATCGTGATCGCTTTTCTTATGAAGGTCTTAATGAGGACCGTTTGACGGCGCCGATGATTAAAGGCGAAGACGGTCAATGGAAGGAAGCGACTTGGTCGGACGCCTTGCAAGTCGTGGCCCACGGTTTGATGGATGTACGTGATGCCTCGGGTGGCGCACAGATTGGTGCCTTGGCCACTGAGTATGCGACGCTTGAAGAGTTGGCGTTGTTGGCGCGCGTCACGCGCGGCCTTGGCTCTGAAAACATCGACTTTCGACTACGTCAGACAGATCCATCATTTGATTCCGCCTTAACGGGGGCGCCTTGGCTGGGTTTCCCGATTGCCGAGCTCGATACCTTGGATCGTGTGCTGGTTGTCGGTTCGTTCATGCGCAAGGATCATCCCCTGATGACCCAGCGTTTGCGTCAAGCCGTCAAGCGCGGGACGCAGATTAGTTCGATTGACACGGCTGGTGACGATTTGTTGTTAAAGCTGTCTGCACGCGCCACTGTGCTGCCAGCCAATTTGGCTTTGACGGTTGCTCAAGTCGCTGTCGCGTTGTCAAAACTCAAAGGGCAGGATGTGCCTGCGGCATTGGCGAACGTGCAACCTGATTCGACCTCGCAGTCAATCGCCCAGAGCCTTGCAAGTGGGGAGCGCGTTGCGATTTTGTTAGGGAACTCAGCAGTCAATTCACCCCAGGCCTCGTTGATTAGCGCCAATGCTCAATTGATTGCACAGTTGTCTGGTGGCAAATTAGGTTTTCTGACGGCTGGCGCGAATACGGTTGGCGGTTATCTGGCGGGAGCAGTGCCTGGCAAGGGCGGCAAAGCTGCTGCAGCGATGCTTTCTCAGGCGTTAAAGGCTTATGTGGTGTTGCATGCAGAGCCGCTGCTTGATGCGGACAATGGAGTGCAGGCAGTGGCCACACTTAAATCTGCAGAATTTGTGGTGGCGTTGACCCCCTATGCGTCTAGTGCACGCGAGTGGGCAAACGTCATGTTGCCTATTGCTCCTTTTACCGAGACTTCCGGTACGTTCGTGAATGCCCAAGGCACGGCGCAAGGCTTCAAAGGTACCGTCGCTCCGCGCGGTCAGAGCCGTCCTGCTTGGAAAATTCTTCGCGTACTCGGCAACATCCTCCACTTGGCAGGATTCGATGATGAGTCCTCCGAAACGGTTCGGGACGCCGTCATGGTCAACGGTCTGGATGCGCGCTTGTCCAATCAAATTCAAACCTTGCCCGGGGTATCGAACTCCGAGGAGCAGGGCTTGCAACGTGTGACGGATGTGCCGATTTATCGAACGGATGCAATTGTGCGTCGTGCGCCTGCGTTGCAGGCGTGTGCGGCCTCTAAAGCACCTGTTGCAAGAATGCATGCGCTCACGCTCGCAGGTTTGGGTTTGGCGACGGGTGCGTCAATTATTGTGAAGTCCTCAACCGGTCAGGTGGGCCTGATTGCAGAATTGGACAACACTCTTGCACAGGGGGCCGTGCGTATTGCCGCCGCATTTGAGCAAACTGCCGATCTAGGTAGCGCTTTTGGTCAACTTCAAGTGGAGCGTGCCTGATGGAGTGGCTCAACGTTCTTGAAACTTTTGGTACGGATTTGATCGGACCGACGCCTTGGTTGGTCGTCTGGACGCTCGTCAAGATTCTCGTGATTACAGTTCCCATTATTTTGTGCGTGGCTTACCTCACGTACTGGGAGCGCAAAATGATCGGTTTCATGCATACCCGCCTTGGTCCAAACCGAGTCGGTTTCCGTGGTTTGCTCCAGCCCTTTGCTGACGTATTCAAACTGCTGACTAAAGAAGTCGTGGTGCCGAGCCAGGCGAACAAGATTCTGTTCATCCTGGCACCTGTTGTGACGCTGATGCCTGCGCTAGCGGCTTGGGCCGTTGTACCTTTTGGTCCCGAGCTCGTGTTGGCGGATGTCAATGCGGGTTTGTTGTATGTGATGGCGATTACTTCGATCGGTGTTTACGGTGTGATCGTGGCAGGCTGGGCTTCCAACTCTAAATACGCGTTTCTGGCGGCGATGCGCGCATCCGCTCAGATGTTGTCCTACGAGTTAGCCATTGGCTTTGTGCTTGTGACAGTGTTGCTGGTGTCCGGCAGCCTGAACATGACTGAGATTGTGAATGTGCAAACGCGTGGTTGGTTTGCTGACATGGGTTTGAACTTCCTGTCCTGGAATTGGCTGCCACTCTTGCCACTTTTTGTCATTTATGTGATTTCAACAGTCGCCGAGACAAACCGTCACCCCTTTGACGTCGTCGAGGGTGAGTCAGAGATCGTGGCGGGTCACATGGTTGAGTATTCGGGGATGGCCTTTGCGCTGTTTTTCTTGGGCGAATACGCGAACATGATTTTCCTGTCATGTATTGCCGCCATCATATTTTTGGGTGGATGGGCTGCGCCCGTTGAGTATGCGCCATTGACTTGGATACCTGGTTGGATATGGCTGGGTCTCAAAACCTTCTGCGTTGTGTCATTGTTTATTTGGTTCCGTGCCTCATTTCCGCGTTACCGCTATGACCAGATTATGCGTTTAGGTTGGAAAATTTTTATCCCACTCACGGGTGTATGGCTGGTCGTAGTCGCGATCTGGATGCAGACACCCTGGAATATTTGGAACTGACCGCGACTCGACGGCGAAAAAGGCATTTATGGAAGCGATCAAGGATTTTTTCGGTAGCCTCTTGCTGCTTGAGTTACTCAAGGGCATGAAGTTGACCGGTAAGTATTTTTTTAAGCGCAAGATTACGTTGCGTTATCCGCAGGAAAAGACGCCTATGTCACCACGTTTTCGTGGTTTACATGCGTTGCGCCGTTATCCAAACGGAGAAGAACGCTGCATCGCATGCAAGTTATGTGAAGCAGTCTGTCCTGCGTTGGCGATTACGATTGAGTCTGAAGAACGTGAAGATGGCTCGCGTCGGACTACGCGTTACGACATCGATCTGACAAAGTGCATTTTCTGCGGCTTCTGTGAAGAAAGTTGTCCAGTTGATTCGATCGTTGAGACGCAAATCCATGAGTATCACGGTGAGAAGCGTGGCGACTTGTATTTCACTAAAGACATGTTGTTGGCCGTGGGTGATCGTTACGAAGACGACATTGCTCGCAATCGTGCCATCGATGCACCATATCGCTGATCGTCAGGGCTGAAAGAAATCATGTTTATTACTATCTTGTTCTATATCCTGGCGATTGTTTTGGTGGTGGCCGCCTTTCGTGTCATTACTGCTTCGAGTCCCGTGACTGCCGTACTGCACCTGATTCTTGCGTTCGCAAACGCAGCGATGATCTGGATCTTGCTGGGAGCCGAGTTCTTGGGTCTACTGCTCGTGCTGGTGTACGTCGGTGCCGTGATGGTGCTTTTCCTGTTCGTCGTGATGATGCTCGACGTCAAAATGGAAGAGTTGCGTACTGAGATCAAAACTTATCTGCCAATGGGCATCATTGTTGGTTTGATCATGGTGGTCGAGATGTCTTTTGTCTTGGCGACGTCGTGGGGCCAAGTTGGACCTGCTGCTGACATGGGTGACGATTACAACAATTCTCGTGCGCTGGGCGAGTTGATGTACACGGAATACGCTTATGCGGTTGAGGTAGGCGCAGTACTCCTGTTGGTGGGGATGATCGCGGCGATTTCCTTGACCCTTCGTAAACGTCGTGACGTCAAATACTACGACCCCGGAGCTGCTGTACGTGTACGCGCATCCGACCGCGTGCGATTGGTTGATCTGCCAAGTCAGGAAGCAGTGAATGCCAAGTCGGGAGAGAAAAAATGATGACGTTAACCCTACCCCATTTCTTGGTGCTTGGCGCCATCCTTTTTGCTATCGGTGTGTTTGGGATTTTTCTGAATCGACGCAATTTGATTGTGTTGCTGATGTCAGTCGAATTAATGTTGTTGGCCGTGAACATGAACTTCGTCGCGTTTTCAACTTGGATGGGAGACGAAGCCGGACAGGTTTTTGTGTTTTTCATCTTGACCGTGGCGGCAGCTGAAGCTGCAATCGGCTTGGCGATTTTGGTGTTGCTCTTTCGCAATCTCAACACCATCAATGTTGATGAACTTGACCGCCTCAAGGGCTAATCGGGATATAGAAGAATATGTTTAGCTCACCTAATCTCTATTTGGCCATCGCACTTGCCCCGTTGCTCGGTGCGATGTTGGCAGGTCTGTTTGGTACGGGTTTCCTCGGGCGTCAGATTTCGCGCCGTGGCTCCCACATGATCACCATCGCATTGGTGGCTTTTTCTGCTATTGGCTCAGTACTGGTGCTGATCGATGTGCTCAATGGTCTGCGCTATGACGAAACGGTCTACACCTGGATGATGCTCGGGCAGGCTAAGCTCGAAATTGGCTTCTTGATTGATCCACTTTCTGCGTTGATGATGGTCGTGGTGACCTCGGTCTCGCTGATGGTGCACATCTACACGATTGGCTATATGTCCGAAGACCCTGGCTACCAGCGTTTCTTTTCTTATATTTCGCTGTTCACCTTCTCCATGTTGATGTTGGTGATGGCGAACAATATGGTTCAGTTGTTCTTTGGTTGGGAAGCAGTGGGTCTAGTCTCATACCTACTGATCGGTTTCTGGTATACCAAGCCCACGGCGATCTTCGCAAATATGAAGGCCTTTCTGGTGAACCGAGTCGGTGACTTTGGTTTTGTGCTTGGGATCGGATTGCTGTTTGCCTACGCGGGCACCATGCATTACGGTGAAATCTTCAAGCAGGCGGATGCACTCGCCCAAAACACATTGCCTGGTACCGGCTGGATGCTGTTGACGGTGGCATGTATTTGTCTGTTCATTGGTGCAATGGGTAAATCTGCTCAAGTACCCTTGCACGCATGGTTACCCGATTCAATGGAAGGTCCTACCCCAATTTCGGCACTGATTCACGCAGCGACCATGGTGACTGCCGGTATTTTCATGGTGGCGCGCTTTTCGCCGTTGTTTGAATTGTCGGACGTGGCATTGTCCATGATCATTATCATTGGTGCGATTGGTGCGTTGTTCTTGGGCATTTTGGGCATTATTCAGACTGATATCAAGAGGGTGGTGGCGTATTCGACGCTCTCTCAGCTGGGTTACATGACGGTGGCGCTCGGAGCCTCGGCATACTCAGTTGCGATCTTTCACCTGATGACACATGCATTTTTCAAGGCGCTACTGTTCCTGGGTGCAGGCTCGGTCATCATAGGCATGCACCACGATCAGGACATTCGCAATATGGGTGGTCTGCGTAAATACATGCCAATCACTTGGATTACTTTCCTGATCGGCACGCTGGCACTGGTTGGCACGCCATTTTTCTCGGGCTTTTACTCCAAAGAGCACATCATCGAAGCGGCGGGTGCCTCGACGGTGTGGGGTTCTGGCTTTGCATACTATGCAACGTTGATCGGTGTCTTTGTCACGTCACTCTATTCGTTCCGTGTCTACTTTTTGGTGTTTCACGGCAAAGAGCGATTCGATACTTCGGGTGGGCATGATCACGGACATGATCATGCGGCGCACGGTAAAGACGCGCATGCAGCAGACGCGCATGCAAAAGACGATCATGGTCATCACGGCGGCACGCCACACGAGTCGCCTTGGGTTGTTACTTTGCCACTGACCTTGTTGGCCATTCCTTCGGTGATTGCGGGGGTATTGTTTGTAGATCCTTTGTTATTCGGCGGCTATTTCAAGGACTCCATTGTTGTGCTGTCTCAGCATCCTGCGATGGCTTCTCTGACTAAGTCGTGGGACGGTTGGGTGGCCTATGGCCTGCATGCCTTTGTCACGGCACCGTTCTGGTTATTAGTCGCAGGCGCCGTGGTGGCGTGGTACTGCTACTTGATTAACCTCAAGGTTCCAGCCCTCATTCAAAGCAAGCTCAAAACCATCAATTGCATTCTGGATAATAAGTACTATTTCGACTGGTTTTATGAGCAAGTCGTGGCGCGTGGCTCAAGGGTGTTGGGTCGTGGCCTTTGGCAGCAAGGGGATCGCGGTTTGATTGATGGATTGTTGGTCAATGGTTCTGCCAAGGTGGTGGGTGCAATCGCGGCTCTCACTCGGCGCTTTCAGACTGGTTATATCTATCACTATGCATTTGCGATGATCATCGGCCTGATGGCAGCGATCACCTACATTATCTTTGGTACCAAATGATGACGAGCGAGATGGCTTCTTTTTCTACTCCTTGGCTCACGCTTTCGATTTTTGTTCCAATCGTCTGCGGTCTGATTGTGCTGGCTCTCGGGCGTGATGATCGGCCTGGAATGACACGCAGTCTGTCCCTGATGGGTGCCATTGTCAGTTTCTTAGTCACAATCCCGCTCTATTTGGGCTTTGATAGTTCTACGGCTGCCATGCAGTTTGTTGAAAAATCGATCTGGATTGAGGCGTTTGCAGTCTATTACCATCTAGGTGTGGACGGCATTTCACTTTGGTTTGTCTTGCTGACGGCTTTCATCACAATCATTGTGGTGTTGGCGGGCTGGGAAGTGATTACTTCACGCATCTCTCAATACATGGCGGCGTTCCTGATTTTGTCGGGACTAATGATTGGTGTGTTTGTCGCGCTTGATGGCTTGTTGTTTTATATTTTCTTCGAAGCCACGTTGATCCCGATGTATATCATTGTGGGTGTGTGGGGCGGGCCAAACCGCGTGTATGCAGCATTCAAGTTTTTTCTCTATACGCTGATGGGCTCATTGCTGACACTGGTCGCGTTCCTCTATCTTTGGAACGCCTCAGGTGGTTCGTTTGACATCCTCACTTGGCACACGCTGCCGTTGGAGTCGACACCTCAGCTCTTTATTTTCTTTGCGTTCTTGGCAGCTTTTGCAGTCAAGGTACCAATGTGGCCTGTGCACACGTGGTTGCCTGATGCCCACGTTGAGGCGCCAACCGGCGGTTCGGTGGTGCTGGCCGCGATCATGCTCAAGCTCGGCGCCTACGGATTCTTGCGGTTGTCCCTGCCGATTGTGCCCGATGCGGCAGCGAGTATGTCTGGTCTGATCATCGCCTTGTCTCTGATCGCTGTGATCTACATTGGTCTGGTCGCGCTGGTGCAAGAGGACATGAAGAAGTTGGTTGCGTATTCTTCTATAGCGCACATGGGTTTTGTCACACTCGGTCTGTTTATTTTTAATACAGCAGGCGTGGAGGGTGCAATCGTTCAAATGGTCTCGCACGGTTTCGTGTCGGCTGCCATGTTCTTGTGTATTGGTGTCTTGTACGATCGTATACATAGCCGCCAGATCGCTGACTATGGTGGTGTCGTGAACACGATGCCAAAGTTTGTCACCTTTTTTGTGTTGTTCTCGATGGCTAATGCCGGATTGCCAGCGACCAGCGGTTTCGTTGGCGAATTTATGGTGATCATGGGTGCCGTTCAATACAACTTCTGGATTGGCTTACTTGCGGCAACAGCATTGATTCTTGGTGCCGCCTATTCACTCTGGATGGTCAAACGAGTCGCGTTTGGTGATGTTGCCAATGACCATGTCCGCGATTTGCAGGACTTGTCGAGCCGAGAATTCATGATTCTCAGCATCATGGCCATCGCCGTGATCTTTATGGGTGTTTATCCCAAGCCCTTTACCGACGTCATGCACGTCTCGGTTGAAGCCCTGTTGCAACACGTCTCTCATTCAAAACTGTAAGCCTCGCCATGATGCAATCCCAATTCGATTTCGCCCTGGCCGCACCTGAAATTATCCTGCTGGTGCTGGGTATGGTCATTCTGATCCTTGACGCGTTTAGTCACGCGCCCCGACGCACTCTTGCTTATGGTTTATCGCTGTTAACACTGGCGATCTTGACCATTGTTTCCTTGTGGCAACTCAGCATAGGCTTGGTCGGTGAGACATTTTCCGGTCTCTATGTGGCGGATCCTTTTGCCCATGTTCTCAAGATCGCGTCTTATATTGCTGTGGCACTCACGCTGATTTATGGTCGGGAGTACATTCAAAGCCGTGACATGTTGCGCGGCGGTGAGTTTTACGTCTTGGTGCTGTTTGCGCTACTGGGCCAGATGGTGATGATCTCTGCAGGTAACCTGCTGACGATTTACCTTGGTCTTGAGTTGATGTCTCTGGCGCTCTATGCACTGGTCGCGATGCGTCGGGATCATGCTCAGTCAACCGAAGCCGCCATGAAGTATTTTGTGCTCGGATCCTTGGCCTCGGGCTTCATGTTGTACGGTATGTCCATGATGTACGGAGCAACAGGTAATCTTGACCTTCGCAATATTGCAGAGGCGGTAGGTTCGGGTCAGATCGATTACCTGCCACTGGCATTTGGTGTGGTGTTCCTTGTCGCGGGCTTGGCTTTTAAACTTGGTGCGGTACCGTTCCACATGTGGGTGCCCGATGTCTACCAGGGTGCTCCGACGGCCGTGACATTGGTACTAGCCGCAGCGCCAAAGCTGGCAGTTTTTGCGATCACAGTGCGCATGTTGGTGGTTGGCTTTGGTGAGTTGGCGGTGCATTGGCAGCCCATGCTATTGATTCTTGCGGTGTTGTCGCTTGCGATCGGTAATCTGACCGCGATCATGCAGACAAACTTCAAACGCATGTTGGCTTATTCCACGATTGCGCACACCGGTTTTGTCATGCTTGGTTTAGCCTCTGGGTCGCTAGATGGCGATATTCAGGCGGATACTTCTGCTTATGGTTCGGCGCTGTTTTACATGTTGACCTATGTGCTGACGACGCTTGCTACGTTAGGTTTGGTGATGTTTTTGTCTCGCGATGGCTTTGAGTCAGAAAGCATCGATGACCTCAAGGGTCTAAATCGTCGTAGCCCCTGGCTTGCCGCGATGTTGCTGATTTTGATGTGCTCGCTGGCTGGACTACCACCCCTTGTTGGCTTTGACGCCAAACTGCTGATCTTGCAGTCATTGTTGCAGTCAGATCGCCTCTGGTTGGCTGTGGTTGCGGTGTTGTTTTCTTTGATCGGAGCCTTCTATTACCTGCGTGTGATCAAGGTCGTTTACTTTGATGAGCCTGTCGAGCCTGTGGCGCCCATCCCGACCAGGGGTTTTGCACCTAAGGCCTTGTTGTTGATTAACGGGTTGTTGGTGTTGGGGTTGGGGCTAATGCCAGGCGGTTTGATCGCCTTGTGTCTGCAGGTTATGCAGATTACCTTGGCGTATTAACCTTTAGCAACATAGATCCAAAGGGAATAGCAAATGAATCAAAATGCCGCAGTCTGGTTGTTGATTGTGTTGGCTGTTGTTGCTGCCAATCTTCCCTTTATTAATGAGCGTTTGTTTGCTTTATTCCCCATCCGTAGTTTTGAGGGAGGCATCAAGCCATTTTGGATTCGCTTAGTCGAATTTTTTGTATGGTTTGGCGTCATTGGCCTGATCGGCACGCTTTTTGAAAGCATGATCGGCAACCAGTTTGTTCAGCGCTGGGAGTTCTACGTAACCGGGTTGACGCTGTTTGTGGTGCTGGCGTTTCCCGGCTTTGTTTTACGTTATTTGCTTAAACGATAAAGTCTTTAACACTCAAACATCAACGCTCAAACCAGTTGAGTACACCATCAAGTGGAGAGTAGTTTAAGGCGTATTTCGCCTGCGCCCGAACCACTGGTTTGGCGCGATAAGCCACAGAGTAGCCAGCCAGCCCAAGCATCTTAAGATCATTGGCACCATCACCGATTGCAATGATCTGTTCAGGTTTGGCATCCAGCTCCAGCGCGAGCTTAGAGAGCGTGTCGGCTTTGCCTTGTGCATCTAATATTCGTCCGTTGACACGTCCAGTGAGCAGACCTTCAGCAGATTCAAGTACGTTGGCGTGAGCGGCGTCCAAACCCAATAACGCTTTAAGTTTTTCCGTAAAAAAAGTAAAGCCACCTGATACGAGTAGGACTTTAAGACCCGCTTGTTGGGCGGTCTTTACCAATTGCTCGGCACCAGGGTTGAGACGTAATTTCTGTTCATAAACCGATTGCAATACATCGGTCGATAAGCCTTTTAAAAATGCAACACGGCGGATCAAACTCTCGGCGAAGTCTTTGATTTCGCCTCGCATTGCGGCCTCAGTGATGCTTGCCACTTGCTCTTTTACGCCCCCAAAGGCAGCGATTTCATCGATACACTCGATATTAATCAGCGTTGAGTCCATGTCCATCGCCAACAGTTTGCAATCTGATAGGCGGGCATCTGGCGTGACGTAAGCAGTGTCGACACCGACGCGTTCACCCCAGAGCCTGATCTCTTCTTGAATGGAGACTTCGTGACTCACATTTAGGATACGCGCAGCAGTGGTGCCTAGTCGTTGTACGCCAGAGGCTTCCGCGATGGCAGCGGCATGTTCGATCAGATCCCCAGAAAGGGCGGGAGACTGGATAACAAGATGATGAGTGGTCATAAGTCGAGCGTATTGAGAGTGTTAAGTTAAAAGGGGCGCTGTCATGCGCTGCGTTCGTGTATGTCGTGCCATCAATCTAGTGACTTCAATGTAGTGCCCTGAGCACTGTGCGCGTGGCATCAAAACGTGCCGTAACGTCGGTGGCTTTGATTTCGACACGCAATTTGTCCTGACCCGAGAAGCGGATATGTCGTTGCTTTTGGACGAGTTCAATCAGTTTTAGCGGATCAACGGGTGTATTTTGTTTAAAGTGCAGCACGATCTGCGTTTCGCTCGCATCAATTTTTTGTAGACCCAGAGGCAACCCTAATAAACGTAGCTTATGGGTCGCGATCAGTGTGCGCGCTGGCTCAGGTAGTTTACCGAAACGGTCGATGAGTTCTTCTTGAATCGTGATCAGATCGTCGTCGGTCTTGGTATTCGATAAACGTTTATAGAGCGACAACCGAGCATGTACGTCGCCGCAGTAGTCGGCAGGCAGCAGAGCGGGAGCATGCAGATTGACTTCGCAGCCGGCGCTGAACGGAGCGTCGAGATCCGGCTCGACGCCAGCCTTGAGTGCACGCACGGCTTCGTTAAGCATGTCGTTATACATGGAGAAGCCGATCTCTTGAATATTGCCAGACTGCGACTCACCGAGCACTTCGCCAGTGCCACGAATCTCAAGATCATGCATGGCCAGGAAAAATCCTGACCCTAACTCTTCCATCGCTTGAATCGCCTCCAGACGTTTTTTGGCATTTTTGGTAATGGCATCCTCTCCGGGTGTCATCAAGTAGGCATAGGCTTGGTGATGAGAGCGCCCAACGCGGCCGCGTAACTGGTGGAGCTGTCCCAAGCCAAAGCGATCGGCGCGGTGGATGATGATGGTGTTGGCACTCGGTACGTCAATGCCCGTTTCAATAATGGTGGTGCACAAGAGTACGTTAAAGCGCTTTTGATAAAAGCCCTTCATGACTTGCTCAAGATCACGTTCGCCCATTTGTCCGTGAGCCACCGCGATGCGAGCTTCGGGAACAAGTTCTTCGAGTTTGGCCCGGCGATTATGGATCGTCTCGACCTCGTTATGCAAAAAGTATGCTTGGCCGCCGCGTTTGAGCTCGCGCAAGAGTGCTTCGCGCATGGTGCTGTTGTCTTCACGACGCACAAATGTTTTGATCGCCAATCGCTTTTGAGGTGCTGTGGCAATCACTGAAAAGTCCCGAATACCTTCGAGAGACATGCCGAGCGTACGAGGAATCGGCGTGGCGGTCAGCGTGAGTACGTCGACTTCGGAACGCAGAGCCTTGAGCGCTTCTTTTTGACGCACACCAAAGCGGTGTTCCTCGTCAATGATCACCAGTCCGAGACGTTTGAACTGAACATCCTTAGACAGGATTTTGTGTGTGCCGATCACGATGTCGACCGTTCCATCGCTAATCCCTTCGATTGCACTTTTTACTTCTTTTGCCGAGCGAAAACGTGACAGTTCGACAACTTTGACAGGCCAGTCGGCAAAGCGATCACTGAAGGTTTGTGCATGCTGCTCCGCCAGTAGTGTGGTCGGGCAGAGTAGGGCAACTTGTTTGCCATTAGAAATTGAAAGGAAAGCCGCACGCAGGGCCACTTCGGTCTTACCGAAACCCACATCCCCGCAGACTAGTCTATCCATCGGACGACCCGAGGTCATATCCTCGAGCACACACTGAATGGCAGCAGCTTGATCGGGCGTTTCGTCAAAACCGAAACCTTCGGCAAATAATTCGTAGTCACCGAGTGGCAGTTTGAAGGCAAACCCTTGACGGGCCGCACGTTTTGCATAGAGATCGAGTAACTCAGCCGCCGTATCGCGCACTTGCTGTGATGCTTTACGTCGTGCCTTTTCCCATTGACCAGAGCCTAAAAGGTGCAGGGGGGCAGACTCCGAGTCCGTGCCGCTGTAGCGGGCAATCACATGCAATTGGGAGACGGGTACGTAGAGCGTGGTCTTGTTGGCGTATTCGAGAAACAGAAATTCCATCTCGCCTTCGCCCATGTCGAGATTGACCAAGCCGTGATAACGCCCAATGCCGTGCTGAGCATGAACAACGGGATCACCCTCGCGCAGCTCGGATAGGTCTCTGACCATCGCCTCAACATTGCTGGCACGCTCTTGATCGCGCTTGCCGCGCCGTGCTGTTCCGCCGTGTCCTGGGTAGAGATCGTTTTCAGTCAGAAAGAGTAGATTGAGCGCTTGCACGGTAAAACCGGTGGCAAGCGGAGCAACAGTAATACCAAAGTGCGCATCACTCTCTAGGAAATGAACGACGGACTCGGTTTGTGCATCGGGCGCCAAGCCGTGTTCAGCCAGCATTTGCACAATGGTCTCCCGTCGCCCGTGAGAGTCTGTACATAAGACAATGCGGGGAGCGCTTTGATTGGCGGGTGCTATCGGGTGGTCGAGCAGCGCGCGAAGCTTGGCGAGTGGATCCTCAGCTCTGCGAGAGATACCAATATCCGGCGCAGCGGCAAAGTCAGGATGGCCTTTTTCGGGCGTGAGCGTGAGCCGCGGGAATGTCTTGAGCTGCTCGAACAAGGCCTCACTGTGGAGAAATAGCACTTCAGGCGGCAACACAGGCCGCTCGCGATCACTTTTTAAAAAGTTGTAACGCGTTGCTGTGTCTTGGGTAAAACGCCGCATGGCATCGTCAATATCGCCTAAGGTCACGACGATGGTTTCTGATTTTAGATAGTCAAAAAGTGTGGCGGTATGTTCAAAAAATAATGGTAGGTAGTACTCGATACCAGCAAACGGTATTCCGTTGCCCATGTCCCGGTAGGGAAGTGCGCGCGAGGGATCACCTTCGAAAACTTCGCGAAAAGTCGCTCGAAAGCGATTGCGCGCGGTTTCATCCATCGGGAATTCACGACCGGGTAATAGCTGCACTGAACCAACAGGGTATAGACTGCGCTGGGTATCAATATCAAAGGCACGGATTGATTCGATCTCATCATCGAACAAGTCGATGCGATACGGCACAACAGAGCCCATCGGAAAGAGGTCGATCAGGCTGCCCCGGACACAAAACTCGCCAGGCGCGGTGACCTGTGACACGTGGGCGTAGTTGGCCAGTGTCAGTTGAGCACGCAGCGCGGCTTCGTCGAGCTTATCTTTTTGTTTGAAAGAAAATGTGTAGGCGGCAAGAAAGCTTGGCGGAGCCAATCGATAAAGCGCAGTCGTGATGGGGACAGTCAGAACATCGACCTCGCCAAGCATCAAAGCATGTAACGTGCGCAGGCGCTCTGAAATCAGATCCTGATGTGGAGAGAAGCTGTCGTAGGGCAGCGTTTCCCAGTCCGGCAAGGGCCGCACTCTGAGTGCTGGTGCAAAGATTGGAATTTCTTCGGAGAGTCGTTGTGCTTCGAGTGGCTCGGCAGTCAAAATGACAAGCGTTTTGCCGCTCGCACGGGCGAGCTCAGTGAGTAGCCAAGCATCGCCAGAGCCAGCAGGGGTGGGCTGCGTGAAGCGCTGGCCGGGTTTGAGCGAGGCGAGAAGAGTAGAAATAGAGTGTGGAGCAGACGACATTGACAGGAAATCGAAGGAGTGTTCGCGCAAGGAAAAGCGCAAGTAATGCGCGACGGGACGATGTTTATGACACCGTCTAATGTGTTGATTATAAAATCAAGCGTATATGACGCTATTTAATCCCCTTTTTCGAATTGTCGCACTCGTCCCTGCGGCCGGTATTGGCGTGCGCGCGCTCGAAGCTGGTCAGGACCAGACACCCAAGCAGTATCGCTTACTAGCAGGTCAAGCGATGCTTAGACATTCGGTGCGGGCATTGCTGGCAGATGCACGCGTGCAAGAAGTTAGGGTGGCTGTGGCACCGGGTGATCGACAGGCGCACGCGGTGTTGTCAGACTTGCCACGAACAACGTGTACGCCTTGTGGCGGTCCGACCCGCGCTGAAACGGTTTTAAACGCTCTGCGCGAGGCGCAGCTTTCTCCAGAGGACTGGGTGCTGGTGCATGACGCTGCACGCCCTGGGCTGCCTCTTGATGCGTTGAGTCGCTTGATTGATGCCTGCCTTGTGGATGAGGTGGGCGGTTTGTTGGCGATGCCCGCAGCTGATACGCTCAAGGCAGCACAACCACATAGTGAGAAAGTCGCACGCACCGTCCCCCGGGAGGGACTTTGGCTAGCGCAGACACCACAGATGTTTAGAGCCGGGCTGCTGCTAGAGGCATTGACCAAGGTACTCGCCCCACCAGCTGCGCCAAATGTTACGAATGGCACAAATGGCACAAATGACACGAACAGACCGGCCGGACCGACCGATGAAGCTCAGGCGATCGAAGCACTAGGCTATGCGCCGCTGCTGGTGCGTGGTTCTGGCCGAAACACCAAAATTACTTGGCCTGAAGATTTTCAATGGGTAGAGTCATGGTTATGAGCGATTTCGCATTCCGTATTGGTCAAGGATTTGATGTCCATGCTTTGGTTGAAGGACGGCCTTTGATATTGGGCGGCGTGCGGATTGCCCACACGCACGGTTTAAAAGGACACTCGGACGCCGACGCGTTGTTGCATGCGATTACGGATGCGTTGCTCGGTGGCGCGGGACTTGGCGATATCGGACGCCTTTTCCCAGATACGGACCCTCAGTTTTTGGGTGTGGACAGTCGGGTGTTGCTGCGTGATGCGTATCAGCGCGTGCTGCTCGCTGGTTGGCAGTTGGTGAATCTCGATGCGACAATTCACGCCCAGGCACCGAAAATTGGACCGCATGCAGCCACGATGGTGGCAAACATCGCCAAGGATCTAGGTGTTGATACGCGTGATATCAATATCAAGGCTAAGACGAATGAAGGGCTTGGTCACCTCGGACGCAAAGAAGGGATTGCGGCTAACGCTGTTGTCTTACTCAGGCGTCGTGTGACAGACCACTAACCGTCAGGTTGTGAGGTGAAGAGTTCAACTTGAACGGTGAGGCCACCGCCTTCGCGTGAACTGAACGTTAGTACACCATTCATGTGCTGTAACAGCCGATCAACAATGGCCAAGCCTAAACCCGTACCCGATGCGCCGGTGCGTGCAGTGTTACCTCGCCAAAAGGGCTTGCGAACACGCTCGAGATCTTGTGCTGCGATGCCAGGGCCGCGGTCTGATACCTCAATCGCGATTGTGCTGGTATTGCCATTGAGTGCGACATGCAGGGCAGGAAACTGGTTTGGACTCAAACCATAACGTCGCGCGTTTTCAATGAGATTGCTGAGAATGCGACGAATATCAGTCGCAGAGACTTGAGCATAGAGATTGGGGGTGATGGTTGTCGTTAGCGTGCCGCCTGCTTGCTTTGTCAGGCAGCGTTCGCGTTCAGTAATTTGGGTGATGAGTGTGGAGAGATTGATCGCGCGAGGGGACTCAAGGCTGGCGGGACGCGCATAGTCCATGAGTTGAGCAAGTGAATGCTCTATTTGGGCGAGGTCTTGGTCGATTGCAAGACGGCCCTCTTCGTTCATCGCGCTTAATTCGACTTCGAGACGCATACGCGTTAAGGGTGTACGGAGGTCGTGCGAGATGCCCGCAAGCATCAACACGCGGTCAGCGTTGGCTTGGTGGAGTTCGCGCGCCATACGGTTAAAGCTTGTATTGAGGGCGCGCAGCTCGAGAGCGCCCGTTTCCGGGAGGGCAGGCGGCGAGTGGCCTTTTGAGAGCATTTGTGCTGAGCGTGCCAAGCGTGCCAATGGGCGGTTGATATAGGAGACGCCGATGGCTGCACCGATGAGCGAGAGGAGTAGCGCCGCGGCTGCCCAGCTTAACCATTCCAGACTGCCAGTCAGGCGAATTTCGTGTCGCTCAAAGGCAAGCCAGTATTTTTCTTGATCCAGTCTAAAGCTGACCCAAAAGCCTGGGACATTGTTGACGGACCAAGCCAGCATGGTCTCATCGCCAAGTTGGCCCCGCACAAGTTTGGCAACGCGCTGCCAATAGGCGCCGGCAGGTAAAGGCTCGATACTGTCATGGCTCGTACGGGCATACACATCCAGCCCCTCGCGCATTGACAGCGTGCGCAAGAGCCCGTTGCGTTCTGCTCTCGGAGAGTAGGTCAGAGTCGCGTGTGTCAGATTGACAGAGGTTGCGATGCGCTGGCTCATTTGTGCGGCACGAGGCCCCATCTCAAGGCTTAGAAAAATCAACACCCAGGCGCCTAGGCTCGCGAGCATCAGGGTCGAAAGCAAGAGAAAGGTTCGGGTGAAAAGATCGATGCGCGAAGTCCAGCCCCACACCCAATCTAGCCCCAACTGAAGGCGCACGACGCGACCGAGCAAAAACTGCCGTAAAGGGTTAATTCCGACCATCCGGAACAAACACGTAGCCCATGCCCCACACTGTCTGGATGAAAGCGGGCTTGGCCGGATTGATTTCGAGGAGTTTACGTAGTCGAGAAATTTGGACATCGAGGCTGCGATCAAAGGCCTCATATTCTCGCCCCCGTGCGAGCTCCATGAGCTTGTCACGCGAGAGAGGGATTTTTGGATGACGAGCAAATACCTTGAGGACTGAGAACTCACCAGTCGTCATCGGTACAAGTTGATTATCACGGGTCAGGCATCGTGTTGCCAGATCCAGATTGTAGGGGCCGAAGCTCACAGACTCGTTTTCTTGTCCGGGTGCGCCTGGGTGTTCGCCCGAGTGTCGGCGGCGTAGCACTGCATTAATCCGTGCGAGTAGTTCGCGGGGATTAAAGGGCTTGGATAAATAATCATCCGCACCCATTTCCAAGCCGATGATGCGATCGATATCCTCTGCTTTTGCCGTCAACATAATGATGGGTGTGCGGTCTTGAATGGCGCGCAGGCGTCGACAAACTGACAAGCCGTCCTCTCCTGGTAGCATCAGATCGAGGACAAGTAGGTCGATGTGCTCACGCTGCCATATCTTGGTCATTTCCCTGGCATCTTCGGCCGTGAGAGTGAGATATCCCTGTTCATTCAGGTAGCGACGTAATAGGTCACGCAGTCGAGGGTCATCGTCGACGACTAGAATTTTTCGGGCGTTTGTTGTGGTTGGAGTATTCATAAGCAAAAATGTAACCGTGGTCGAATCAGAAGGGGTGTGAGTCTCACAAGGTTTTACAAACTTTGACACATACTTAACTTAATGTGACAAATTGTTTCAATCGCTGAAATAAGGGGTGTTGATGCCTTGGTTCATTACAATCGAATAATGACAAGAATTCTGGCATTTGAAACATCTACGTCGACCGGTACGATTGCTTTGATTTCGGAGCAACATTCGGTCGTCACGCTCGTACAGCGAACCATCGAGGGCACCACGGGCCATGCGGCTGAAATACTCCCGATGGCGCACACTATTTTAGCCGAATGCGGCCTAGCTAAAAACGATTTAGATGCGGTTGCCTTCGGACAGGGGCCGGGTGCTTTTACAGGTGTTCGGGTGGCTTGTGGTGTGGCGCAAGGTATGGGATTGGCCTTAGGTATCCCGGTTATTCCAATTGGCGCGCTTCCATCAGTCGCCGCGATCGCAGCGACGAGGCATCCATCGGGTCTTCTTTTTGTTGCACTAGATGCGCGGATGGACGAAGTTTATTTTGGTGTGTATGCGCATTTTGCACCTGACGAGATCGTTGCGATTCAGCCGCCGGTCTTGCTTGCTGCTGGGGATGTGTTGCCGTTCATTGCGCAGCGCCAACAGTTTTGGGAAGAGCGTCTTAAAGAACCCGCCAATGTTCCTTCGAAACCATCCACGAATGCATCCACGAATGTGACGCTGGTGGGCGAAGGATGGCGACTTGTGGAGGCTATACACGCGTTGCCACAAGCTTGGGTGTTGGATGATTTTTCAGCTAGACCCGAAGCGCGTGCGGTCGCCACACTCGCATTAAAAGCGTGGAAAATGGGTCAGACTTTATTGCCGGAACATGCCGCGCCTCTTTATCTGCGGGACAAGGTCGCCTTTACGACACTTGAGCGTGCGCGCGGTGATGGCGGAAATCCTCGTGCTAAGCCCCCGAGTTCTGCCGCCTTGTTACCTATGCTCCGCTCTGATTTACCCACGGTGGTCGCGATCGAAGCCGCCGTGCAATCTTTTCCTTGGACGTTGAAAAATTTCGAGGATGCACTTGATGCTGGATATGATGCGTGGGTATTGCGCACCGCAGAGCGGATACAAGGATTCTGTATCGCGATGACGGCTCCCGATGTGGCTCACCTGCTGGTGATTGCAGTGGACAGGGATGCGCAGCGTCTTGGCTATGGCACACAAATGATGGAATACCTGACGCGACTCGCGCGGGGCGCGGGTACCGAGGGCATCGTATTGGAGGTTCGTCCATCCAATCAGGGAGCGTTAGCGTTTTATCTCGATGAGGGGTTTGTCCAGATTGGACTCAGACGCGATTACTATCCAGCAGCAAAGGGTCAGCGAGAGGATGCGCTGATTCTGAAAAAAAGTTTTGATGAGCTGTGAAATGACTGCAGAGCAACGACCCGCCCCCCAGTACTCGGCCCTTCAACTTGCTTGGCTGCAAGAGCTCGGTGTTGAAAAACCGTGGTTGCCTATGCAGAAGCGGACGACTGCTAGTCCTGTCGACAGCGCGCCGACAGTAGCGACTGCGCCGACAGTAGCAACCACACTGACTGCAGCAACCACACCGACAGTAGCGACCACAACGACTGCAGCAACCACACCCACTGCAGTACCTGCAAAGAAGACACCTGGCAGGCCGCAGCGTCAATCAGGTGCCGCGCTAGTAAAAGCCGCCAGAGCCGGCGCTCCGACCCCTACGCCTATTATTCAGGTCGATACGCAGGCTGCCGCAGCTGCTGCCGTTGATCTTTCAGCGCTGGCAAAAACAGTCAGTGCATGTCAGGCCTGTGGTTTGTGTCGTGAACGTCACCAAGCGGTCTTTGGCGAAGGCATGATGCAACCGGCCATCATGGTGATTGGTGAGGCGCCAGCGGAGCAAGAAGATCGCCAAGGCAAGCCCTTTGTGGATCGCATGGGCTTGATGCTAGACAACATGCTGACCTCCATTCAGAGTAGTCGTACCCATAACGTCTACGTCAGTAATATTGTGAAGTGTCGCCCGCCGGGAAATCGCAATCCCAAGCCAGACGAATTGGCGGCATGCAAGCCATATCTGTTGCGACAAATCGCACTAGTCAAACCCTTTGCTATTTTTGCAGTTGGGCGCGTGGCTGCTCGGGTGCTGCTTGAAACAGACGCACCCCTCCAAACGTTGCGTCAGGTGACGCACACATTGACCGTGGATGGGATCAATATTCCTTTGGTTGTGAGTCACCATCCGGCTAGCTTGCTCAATCACCCGGCAGACAAAGCATCCGCCTGGCAAGATTTACAATTAGTCCGGACGGTTTCCGGACTTTGAACTGAGTCGCCTTTTAAAGCGCTTTACCGTGTCCTTCTTGGCCAATTTCATCGAGTAGATGGGGATTCTCATTTTGATTTTTGCGGTTCCAGCGCATCATGACAATCATGAGCGAAGCAACCAATCCGCCAAAAATCCAGATGATGATGTCAATAGACAGGTTCATCCATAATAAAAGCGTATAAATCGCCACCATCAGCAAAATATTGAGTTGTTCGTTGAAATTTTGCACAGCAATCGAGTGGCCAGCTGATAGCAGAACATGACCGCGATGTTGCAGTAAAGCGTTCATTGGTACGACGAACAGACCTGAAGTCAACCCAATGAGAATTAACAGCAAGTAGGCCATCCACGGTAGCTCTGCTCCGAGAACATTGATGGTCCACGAATCGTTAACAAAGGGCATCAGCATCACAATAAAACCCATCACAACGCCGAGTGGCAAGACGCTCAGCGCGCGAGGTAAGGCAACCCGGCCCGCTAAAATTGAGCCAACGATCGTGCCGAGTGCAGTGATACCCATCAAAATGGAGGCTTGGTCAAGTCGATAGCCCAGATGGCTCTTGCCCCACTCAATCACGATGAGTTGGAGCGTTGCGCCAGCCCCCCAGAACAGCGTGGTGACTCCGAGGGAAATTTGTCCAAGTTTGTCATTCCACAAAATCCTGACGTAACCCGCAAAGGTTTTAACCAGTTTGAGTGGGTTTTTATTTTGTGCGGGATAAACAATGTTTGTCTTTGGAATCATTAGGTTACAAATTGCAGCGGCAATATAAACAAAAGCAATCATCAAAATTGCTGCCTCAGCCGGCGTGTCAACCATGCTGCTGATCCATTCGTGACTCAGTAGCCAAGTTGAAACGGTGGGTGAGACCAGTACGCCACCCACCACAGTACCCAAAATGATCGACAAAATCGTCAAGCCCTCGATCCAGCTATTCCCTTTCACGAGCTGTAGTGGATGGAGCATCTCGGTCACAATGCCGTATTTGGCGGGTGAATACGCTGCTGCACCGATGCCGACCAGTGCATAGGCCGCACAGACCAACACGACCTGACCTTCTTGGGCTAACCCGAACATGGCATAGGAAAACATCAACATACAGCCGCTGACTTTGATCGCGTTGGTCAAGAACATGACCCGGCCCTTAGGAAATGAATCGGCCATCGCGCCGACAAAGGCAGCCAACAGCACGTAAGAGGCGGCGAACCACCATTTCATCATTGGCGCCATCCAGTCTGGCCCCTCTAATTCAAGGATCAGCGCGATTGCCGCAATGAACAGTGCATTATCCGCAAGAGAGGACAGCGCCTGCGCTGCCATGACGGTAAAAAAGCCTCGATTCAAGATGGTTTCCCAAAAAAGTGAACGCTCGCCACAATGCGGCATTCCGAATAATAAAAGAATGAGGGATTCCCCGTGGTTTTAGTCTGACTGAGTCAAGGTGATCCCGTTTAGTTGGCCTAGTTTTTGCTCTGGCTGCGTTATGATCTGAGGGATTCCATCCAATATTGTGCCTATATTGTGCGTCTGACCCAGATCAAACTTGCGGGATTCAAATCCTTTGTCGATCCAACCGTGATTCCTACCCCGAGCCAACTGGTCGGTGTAGTCGGACCCAATGGTTGCGGCAAGTCCAATATTATTGATGCAGTGCGCTGGGTAATGGGCGAGACTCGAGCCTCCGAGTTACGTGGCGAGTCCATGCAGGACGTGATTTTTAGTGGATCGGGACAGCGCAAGCCCTCTGCGCGTGCTTCTGTTGAGTTGGTATTCGACAACAGCGATGGACGTGCGGTGGGGCAGTGGGCCACCTACGCTGAAATTGCAGTGCGGCGCGTACTCACACGCGATGGGACGAGCAGCTATTTCATCAATAACCAGCAAGTGCGCCGACGCGATGTCAATGACATCTTTCTGGGTACAGGTCTTGGTGCGCGAGGCTATGCGATTATCGGTCAGGGCATGATCAATCGCTTGATTGAAGCTAAGCCCGAGGAACTGCGGGTCTATTTAGAAGAGGCCGCAGGTGTTTCTCGTTACAAAGAGCGCCGTCGTGAAACGGAAAATCGCTTATCCGATACGCGCGAAAATCTCGTGCGGATTGATGACATTTTGCGTGAGTTGACAACTCAGTTGGAAAAGCTTGAGTCACAGGCAGAGGTGGCGCGCGAATACCGTGCGCTGCAGGCCGAAGGTGAGGGCAAGCAAAATGCGTTGTGGTTTTTAAAAGAGGCTGCAGCACACGAGGAGCGTGATCGTACTCAGCTAGAAATAGAGCGGGCACAGATCGAGCTAGAAGCTTCCATGGCGGGATTACGTGCAAGCGAATCGGCACTTGAGTCGCGTCGTCAGGCACATTACGCAGCCGGCGATGCCGTTCATGCGGCACAGGGGTTGTTGTACGAGTCCAATGCCAAGGTTAGTAGTCTTGAGGCTGAAATTCGTCATGTCGTCGAGTCCCGCAATCGCGTGCAAGCCCGCCGTGCGCAGTTACAGGTGCAGCTGACGGAGTGGGACTCACAAAAGGAACATTGTGTCCTGCAGATTCAGGAAGGTGAAGACGAACTGATGACGAGTGCGGCCCGTGCACAGCAGGCGCGCGATCTGGCCCAAGCCGCACAAGAGGGTTTACCTGACATCGAAGCGCGGGTGCGGCAGGCGGCTTCTCAGCGAGAGGAAATGCGTGCGACCTTGGCGCGAGTCGAACAAAGTCTTGCACTGGTTGCACAGACACAGCGTGATTCGGATCGACAGTTGCAGGCCCTCGAACTGCGTCGCGAGCGACTCAGACAAGAACTGCAGGGCGTTGAGGCACCAGATCAGGAAACATTTGAACGTTTGACGGGCGATAAGCTCGTGGCCGAGGCATCCCTCGAAGAAGCACAGGGCACGATGGCGGAGCTAGAGGACAAGCTTCCCGAGGCGGATGCGCGACGCGCTCAGGCTCAGCAGCAGGCTCAGGCAGAAGCCGAGAAACTCGCGCGTCTGGATGCACGACTCAATGCGCTTTTACGTCTTCAGGAAGATGTCCAAAAGAAGGGCGCGCTTGAGCCTTGGCTAGCCAAGCACGAGCTCACTTCGCTTGCGCGACTTTGGCAAAAACTGCAGGTCGAGCCTGGTTGGGAAACTGCACTTGAGGCAGTACTGAATGAGCGCATGACAGGTCTCGAAGTACGCAATTTGGATTGGGCGCGCGCGTTTGCGACTGATGCGCCACCCGCACGCCTGGCTTTTTATCAATTACCCCCTGCAGCGCCTATGGCCGCTGCCCCCGCTGGTTTTAATCCGTTGTCATCTGTGCTGCGTATTTCTGACCCTGAGTTACGCACGCTTCTGCAAAGCTGGCTTGGCAATGTTTATATTGCCAAAGATATGACTGAGGCACTCGCTTTACGTACAAGTCTGCCAAGTGGTACGACGCTGGTGGTCAAGGGTGGTCATTTAATTGACTCAAACAGTGTGCGTTTTTATGCGCCTGACTCTGAGCAGGCTGGTCTGCTTGCACGACAGCAAGAGATTGAAAATCTACAGCGCGAGATCAAGGCGCACCAATTGATTGCGGATAATTCCCGCTCGACAGTGGCGCAGGCCGAGTCAGCTTGGCAACAGGTTTCGCAGGCGTTGCCGCCGGCCCGTCAGCGTATGGCGGAAATGACGCGACGCCTGCATGATTTGCAGCTTGAGCACACACGGTTGCAACAGCAAGTCGAGCAAACGCGTGAACGCTCCGGACGTCTTGAGCAAGACATCGCCGAGGTGAATTCCCAGCAAGAGGCGCTCACAGCCGCCAAGCTGGAGGCTGAAGCGCGCTTCGAGGAACTCGATGCTGAGATTGCGACCCAACAGGAAATTTACTCCGAAGCCGAAATGGCGGGTGAAGCACTCGCGGATGAAGCAGAAGTGGCGCGTAGCCGTCTGCGCGACCAAGAGCGTGGTGCTCAAGAGGCTGAGTTCGCTGAGCGTGGCATTCGTTCCCGCATCGCTGAGTTACAGCGTAATTTGCAGCTCGCGACTGAGCAGGCCACGCGCGCTCAGCAAGAACTACTGACGCTCGAGTCAGAGCTGTCGACGTTAGACGCGGCTGCCGCCGAAGCTGGACTGCAGGAAGCGCTTGAAGTGCGTGCGGAGCGTGAAGAAACGCTTGGTCGTGCGCGGATTGAAATGGATACACTTGCTGCGCAGTTGCGCCAAGCCGATGAAGAGCGCATGACGATCGAGCGTTCTCTAGAGCCGCGGCGCGAGAAAATTATGCAGCTCCAGCTGCAAGAGCAAGCGGCGCGCCTGGCGGCTGAACAGTTCGCCGAACAGCTTAATGAACGTCAGGTGGATCGTGCCGCTGTGCAGGCGTCTTTGGTGGATCAGTCCGAGGAGTGGACCCGTCCGGCGTGGTTACAGACTGAGGTGCAGCGCATCACCAGAAAAATTGAGAGTCTAGGCTCCGTGAACTTGGCTGCGCTGGATGAATTGACAGCCTCCCGCGAACGTAAGAGCTACCTCGATGCCCAATATCTTGACTTGCAAACTGCGATCGAAACACTTGAAGACGCGATTCGCAAGATTGATCGCGAAACGCGTGATTTGTTGCAAACTACCTTTAACGAGGTGAATGGACATTTCGGCGAATTATTTCCAAAGCTCTTCGGTGGCGGTGAGGCGCGGTTGATTATGACGGGCGATGAGATTCTGGATGCGGGAGTGCAAGTGATGGCGCAACCACCTGGAAAACGCAACACCTCTATCCATCTTCTCTCAGGGGGTGAAAAGGCGTTGACTGCGACAGCACTTGTTTTTGCTTTGTTCAAACTCAATCCAGCACCTTTTTGTTTACTTGACGAGGTCGATGCACCACTGGATGATGCGAACACAGAGCGTTATGCGAATCTGGTGAGCAACATGGCTGACCATACGCAGTTTTTATTTATTTCACACAACAAGATTGCCATGCAGATGGCTCGTCAACTCGTCGGCGTGACGATGCAAGAGCAGGGTGTTTCGCGTATTGTGGCCGTTGATATTGAATCCGCATTGCAGCTTGCTGCCGAAGCTGCGTGATCACCGAGGCAACACATGAGTGAGTTGCAAATTTACCTGATAGTCATTGGCGCAGGCATCATTGTGCTGTTGCTTGTTTTTAATTGGTTTCAGGATCGTCGCGTCCGACGTCGAATGCAGGCTCAGATGCCTGTGATCGATCAGGATCCCTTGCTCGGAGATGCGTTGTCGTCAAACGAAGCCAGGCGCGAGCCTGGCTTGGGAGGGGGCAGCTATGCAAGTGACGCAACCCAAATGGCGAGTTCAGCGCATCCTGATGCAGAAGCCGATGAGCAGGGGCCCGATCCGACCACCGAGGTCGTCATTGAGATTGCTTTTCAGGGACCGATGCTCGGCGTTGATCTGATGCCATTGCTCCAGCCACTGCGCACGGCAGGTCGCAAGCCCGTGCGTATTTTTGCTCAAGATATTGAGGGACAGCTTGTCTCTCGTTTGCAGCCCGATGGTCAGTATGTCTCGGCACACTTGGCTGTATTGCTCGCGAATCGCAGTGGTGACTTATCTGCCATTGAGTGGTCGCAAATTTGGAATCGTGCGCAGACGCTCGCGGACCAGTTGGAATGTAGTATCGAAGGGCCAGATCAACAGCACGTGCTTGAGGCTGCGTCTCGCTTGGACGATACTTGTGCCGGACTCGATACGCAGGTTGGATTGACGCTGCTGCTCGGTAGTATGCGTCCAGTATCGGAGGTGGCTGCGGCTGCACAAAGTATGGGTTTCGTGCCTCTGAATGGTGGTTTTGCCTGGCTTGGCGAATATGGATTGGTGTGTTTTAGCCTGACGCGAGCGGATGCGGAGTCTTTTGATGCGGGAATGGCAGGTGTGGATCGCTTGAGTCTCTTGCTTGATGTACCTTGTAGCCCTGTCGATACGAAAGCCTTTGGAAAAATGGCCGAAATCGGTTTTGAATTGGCGCGCCGAGTCGGTGCAGAACTTGTGGATGATCAGTTGCGCCCTCTGCAAGCTGGCGCCGATGTGGCGATCGACGAACGCCTCAAAACACTGTATTTGCAGCTTGAAACAGCAGGTTTCGCTGCGGGAAGCCCACGTGCTAGACGTGTCTTTTCTTAATAGGCTCGTTTGAGTATGAATCTGCAGGACTCGGTCATTGAACGACTGATTTGGTTGCGCGGCGAGATCGAGCACCACAATCAGGCGTATTACGTACAGGACACCCCTGTCATTACGGATGCGCAATACGATGCGTTGATGAGAGAGTTATTGGCGCTCGAGACGGCACACCCTGAGTGTGTCACGCCTGATTCACCCACGCAGCGCGTTGGTGCAGCCCCCCTCGCTGCATTTGGAACGGTCACCCACCGAGTGCCGATGTTGTCATTAGGGAACGCTTTCGAAGAGGCCGAGGTTCGTGCCTTTGATAAGCGCGTTGCGGATACCTTACGTGCAGCGGGCAAGCTGGCTCCCTCCGAGGAGGTCTCGTATTTTTGTGAACTCAAGCTTGATGGATTGGCGATCAGTTTGCGATACGAGCGTGGTTTGTTGGTTCAGGCGGCAACGCGCGGTGACGGTCAGACCGGCGAAGATGTCACCATGAATATTCGGACAATCAAGGCCATCCCTCTCAAACTGAAGGGGGGGACACACGACATGCCAGAGGTACTAGAGGTCCGCGGTGAGGTCTTTTTGAACCTGGCGGACTTTGAACGACTGAATGTTGAACAACAGGCGCGTGGTGAAAAAATCTTCGTGAATCCCCGTAATGCAGCAGCGGGAAGTTTGCGGCAGTTGGATTCTCGTATTACAGCCCAGCGGCCCCTCACATTTTTTGCGTATGGTTGGGGCGAAATCGGTGAGGTACCCTGGCATCGACACAGCGAAATACTGGACTGGCTGGTGCGCTTGGGTTTGCCTGTCAATGTTTCTCAGCATGTATTGGCGCGTGGTGCCGATCAGCTACTAAAGTTTTACGCAGAGATTGGTGCGCGGCGTGCCAAGCTCCCCTACGATATTGATGGCGTGGTCTACAAGCTTGATGACTTGGTTGCGCAGCGCGTGCTCGGTTTTGTGGCGCGCGCACCAAGATTTGCGATTGCACACAAGTTTCCAGCCCAAGAAGCGACCACTGAATTACTCGATATTGAGGTGCAGGTTGGGCGGACGGGCGCGATTACGCCTGTGGCGCGATTAGCACCCGTGTTTGTTGGTGGGGTCACCGTCACGAATGCGACCTTGCATAACGAAACAGAGATTCTACGTAAGGATGTGCGTATTGGTGACATGGTCATTGTGCGCCGTGCGGGTGACGTGATTCCTGAGGTGGTGGGGCCGGTACTGGAACAACGCCCAATTTTTGCGACGCCATTCCTCATGCCGAGTTCGTGTCCCGTTTGTGGTTCAGCCATTGAGCGGGTCGAGGATGAGGCGATCGCGCGTTGCACGGGTGGCTTGTTTTGCCCGGCTCAGCGTAAACAGAGCCTGACGCATGCCGCTGGACGTAAGGCTTTAGATATTGAGGGGTTAGGGGAAAAATTGGTTGAGCAATTGGTGGATCGTGGACGTATTCATTCGCTTGCGGATTTGTTCTCGCTGCATGTGGAGGAGTTGGCTGAATACGATCGCATGGGTCGCAAGTCAGCTGAAAATCTCATTGATGCCATCGCCAAGGCAAAGCAGCCACAGTTAGGTCGTTTGATTTTTGCGCTCGGTATTCGCCATGTAGGTGAGACCACTGCGCGCGATCTTGCGCTGCATTTTGGTTCGATTGAGACGCTCATGCAGTCACAGCCTGACGCGCTGTTGAGTGTGCCGGATGTGGGGCCTGTCGTTGCGGGTTCGATCGCAAGGTTCTTTGCTGAACCGCATAATCAAGAAGTGGTGCGTAACCTACGTGAACAGGGTGTGTCGCCTCAGGCACCTGTTGCTTCAAGCAGTGCGGGGTTGGTGGGCAAGACCTTTGTGTTGACTGGGACCTTGCCGCATTGGTCGCGTGAAGAAGCATCGAGCCAGATTATTGCCGCAGGCGGTAAAGTCAGTGGCTCGGTGTCGCGTAAGACGTCTTATGTGGTCGCGGGTGAAGATGCCGGTAGCAAGTTGGAAAAAGCCACGGAACTCGGAGTCACAGTGCTAGACGAGGCGGGCTTGCGGGCGTTGCTCGAGCGTTCAGCTTAAATAACAACCAGCATCACCGTTTGATGATGCTGGATTGTGGACCATTACTTGATGGTTGCTTTGCTACGCAGCGAAGCCTGATAGGCGGCCAATGCTTGCTCACGCATCATTTGCTCGAGTTCTTTGCGAACTTGATCAAGTGGGGGGAACTCGACCGGGCGAATGTCAACCACCTCAATGACGTGCCAGCCAAACTGAGATTGCACAGGCTTGTCGGCGAGTTGGCCTTTTTTCGTTGCAGCCACGGCTTTAGCAAAGGGCTCAACGTAATTTGAGTCAGGAGCCCAACCTAGATCGCCACCTTTGGCAGCGCTACCCGTGTCTTTGGATTGCTTGGCGAGTTCTTCGAATTTAGCCGATTTGTTCTTCAGCTTTTCTTGGATGTCGTTAGCCGTTTTTTCGTCTTCGACCAAAATATGGCGGACGTTGTATTCAAATTTGTCTGATTCAGCCTTTTTAAGCTTTTCGTACTCAGCTTTAATTGCTTCTTCGGTGATTGGATTGTTCTTGAGGTAGTCAGCCATCAACGCTTGGACCAGAATGCCCTGGCGTGCCAGTTCGAGTTCGATCGAGACGGTTGGGTCTTTAGGGATACCGGCGGCCTCAGCGGCCTGAACCATCACCTGACGGTTGATCAGTTCTTCTTTGATCTGGTTGCGAATTTCGGGAGAATCAGTCGCCCCGCGACCCACTAGCAACTTTACAAATTGATCGACGTTCGCCTGAGTAATTGCTTTGCCATTCACTGTGGCAACGTTCTGTGCATGGAGAGGTGCTACCAACACGAGTGCGGCAGCGAGCATAACGATACGTTTCATGAATTTCCTTTGGAAGGCGCCCGAGTCGTCAGCGCAAGCGCATGAATCGGGTGTGGGATTAAATCGCGCAAAAGATCATACACCAGCCGATGTTGCGCAATCATCGGTCGGTTATTAAAGCATTCCGCAACAATCGTGGCACGGAAATGGCTGGCATTGCCTGGGTTGCCCGAATGCCCCGCATGTAAATGAGACTCGTCGACAATATCAAGCTCCAGAGCCTCTAGGGGGGCCAGGCGCTCCTGTAGCAGGGTGAGGTGTGGGTTGATTCCGGACGTCATCGTTTGTGCTCCTCGGCGTTCGGGGGCGGCAGGGTATCTGCGCCTTCATCAGGTTGCTGCATGTGTTTACCTAGCCAGATTGACTGGGCAATCACAAAGATGATCAGCAAAGCCATTAGTCCAAAAACTTTGAAGTTGACCCACTGGCTTTCGGTGAAGATGCCGGAAAAGGCGACAAACAGGTTGAGTGCGCCTGCGGCCAGAAAAAACAAAGCCCAACTCAGGTTCAACTTGTCCCAACCGCTATCAGGCATCGTGACTTTTGCGCCTAAAAGCTTTTGCATCAGGTTGCGGCTCAGCACATATTTGCTGACCAGTAGAACGCCACTGAACAGCCAATACAGCACGGTGGGTTTCCATTTGATGAAGGCCTCATTCTGTAGCCATAAGGTTGCGCCCCCAAAAAATACAATTACCACCAGATTGACCCAGTGCATGGTTTCAATGGGTTTGCTGGAGAGCTTAATCCAGAGGATTTGAATGACGGCGGCCGCCATGGCAACGGCTGTTGCTACATAGATATCAGCAAACCGATAGGCGACAAAAAATAAAATAAGCGGGAATAGGTCAAAGAGGAATTTTTTCATGGTTTGACCGGTTCGAACGTGAGTGAAAGCGAATTAATACAGTAACGCAGCCCTGTAGGAGGTGGGCCATCTGGAAATACGTGACCTAAATGGCTATCGCAGATGTTGCACATGACCTCAGTGCGCACCATACCGTGAGTGGTGTCTGTATCTTCTCTGACGTTGTCTGGATTAAGCGGTTCGAAATAGCTCGGCCAACCGCAACCCGCATCGAACTTAGTGTCCGAGGCAAATAGCGCCGTACCGCAACCCACACAGCGGTAGATGCCGTACTCGCGGTGATTCCAGTAGCGGCCCGTAAAGGCACGTTCAGTGCCTTTTTGGCGAGCAACGTAGTATTCCTCAGCAGAAAGCTGTGCTTTCCACTCTGCGTCTGTTTTGTTGATTTTTTGCATACTTTCTTTGGAGTCGGAGTTTTTGAAAAAGTTCTCATGCATAATCGTTCTCCATGTTAATCGAGTTTAAAAAAATCTTTGTTGAACGAGAGGGTCGCCAAGCATTGGCTGACTTGAGCTTAAGGCTGTCTGAGCATCGTGTGGGTGTGATCGGTCCAAATGGCTCAGGGAAAAGCACCTTGATTCGCCTGATTAATGGCTTATTGCTTCCTCATTCTGGTCAAGTGACGGTCGATGGCTTGGACACGCGCAAAGAAGTCAAAAAGATACGCAGAAAAGTCGGCTTTGTATTTCAAAACCCTGATAATCAAATTGTTTTTCCAGTGGTCAGTGAGGATATCGAGTTTGGTCTGAAGCGCCGACTGCCTGATGCGCGGGATCGTAAGCTGCGCACCGAGGAGGCCTTGAGCCAGCTTGGCGTATCTCATCTGTATGACCGGTTGATCCATACTTTGTCTGGGGGGGAGCGACAATTGATTGCGCTTGCGGGTGTGTTGGCGACGCAGCCTGACATACTGGTGTTTGATGAGCCCACGACACAACTCGATTTGCGATTGCGCAATCGTTTCGAGCAGCATCTTGCCGGTTTGTCTCAGCCTGCCGTGATTGTGAGTCACGATTTGGATTTGATGCGCACGATGGATCGTGTGCTGATACTTAAAGAGGGACGGTTAGTGTTTGATGGTGAGGCGGTTTCGGCCACGTCATGGTATCGGCAGCACTGCGGCTGATGGGTTCATACTATTTTCCTGGTGATAGCTGGTTGCACCGCCTCTCTGCAGGCTGGAAGCTCGCAGCGCTGATGCTTGCGGGTGCCGGGCTGATGCTCACTCACGATTGGCGCGTGCTGTTGGGGGCGCTGTTGGGGGTGCTTCTACTGCTGCAGCAGAGCGGCGTGCGTTTTCTCCAACTTTGGCAGCCTCTTAGGACGATGGGCTGGCTGGTGATATTTTTAGTATTATTTACCGCATTCGTGCAGACCCCGAGTCTGGCTGCTGAGGTCGGTTTGCGCATCACGGCCATGCTGCTCGGGGCCTTAGTCGTTTCTATGACAACCTCAATCGTAGGCATGATGGAGGTGCTGATCTGGCTATTAAAGCCATTTGACCGATTGGGTTGGGTGAATAGCGAGCGTATTGCACTCGTTTTTGGTTTGACCTTGCGTTTGATCCCTGATCTCTCGGCGCAGTGGCAAGAAATCCACGAAGCACAGGCTGCCCGGGGGATTAAAGTCAGCCCACTGACGATGGGCGTGCCGATGTTGTTGCGTACAATCCGGCGGGCGCAAGATATTGCTGAGGCGCTTGACGCTAGGCAATAGCACTTGGAAACAATCCCAGGCAATAGCACTAGTCAGCAGCGAAACAGTACATTTTTTTAAATACTGATTTTTGGAATATCGATGCTTAAAACAAAAGATCTTGCACTAGTTGCGTTGTTTACCGCGATGATTGTGGTGCTGGGTTTGATCCCACCAGTTCCAGTGCCTTGGGTACCGGTGCCCGTGACCCTACAGACCTTTGGTGTCATGCTGGCGGGTTTGATACTCGGCCCTTGGCGCGGTGGCCTTGTGGTGCTGACTTACGTGTTGATTGCTTTGCTGGGTCTTCCGGTGTTGCCAGGTGGACGAGCGGGTCTTGCAGTTCTGGCTGGACCGACCGGCGGCTTTTTGTTGGGCATGATTCCAGGTGCAGTCGTGACGGGCTGGTTAGCGGGGCGTATCGCGGCAACGGGATCTGCGGCACGTTCGGGATCGCTTGCAGCCGCTACACCACAGATTTTGCGCTGCTGGGTGGCCAGTGTGGCAGGTGGCATGCTTGTGGTCTATGCCGCGGGGATCCCTTGGCTGTCTGCAGTGACAGGGATGGGTCTTGAGAAAGCCACTTGGGCAATTGCCGTCTTTTTGCCAGGAGACCTCCTGAAGGCACTCGTGGCGAGCGTTGTCGCGCAACGCGTTAGACGGTTAGCGCTCGTTTGAGGGCATGCAGCTTTGAGTCCGCGTTAGCTGCGGATCGCTTTGCGCCGCTCATACCAGGCGCTGAGCTCTCCCACGATACCGCGTCTAAAGGCGAGCACGCAGATCACAAAAATCAAGCCAATCACAATCGAGACAGATTCACCTAAGCGCTGGAACCACTCAACGCCGGTCCAGCTTGTGAGCATTGCGCCAACTTCGCCGACTTTGTTCTCAAGTAAAACAACAATAAACGCGCCGATGACGGGTCCGACCAGTGTGCCCAGTCCTCCAATCAGCGTCATCAAGATCACCAGTCCGGACATTTGCCAAGTCGCATCACTCAAGGTGGCCGAGACGAAAATCAGCATCTTGGTCGAGCCCGCCAGTCCTGCGAGCATGGCCGACAACACGAAGGCAAGCAGTTTAAAACGATCAACGTCGTAACCCAGTGATGTCGCACGTGCTTCGTTTTCGCGGATGGCTTTCAGGACTTGCCCAAAGGGAGAGTGAACGGTACGCCAGATGATGAAATATCCAAGCACAAAGATTGCCATCACGACGTAGTAAAGATTGAGATCATTCTTTAAATCGATCAGGCCAAAGAGCGTGCCGCGAGGGACGCCTTGCAGACCATCTTCTCCACCAGTGAATTTAGCCTGTAGGAAAAAGAAAAACACCATTTGCGAGAGTGCCAGCGTAATCATCGCAAAATAGATGCCGCTGCGACGAATCGCGAGTGCGCCCATCGCAAGCCCAAGCACCCCTGCCACCAATACACCAAAAGCCAAGCCGACCTCAGTCGGGAAGCCCCATAATTTGATGGCATGTCCAGAGGCATAGGCTGCACTCCCAAGAAAGGCGGCATGACCAAAAGAGAGTAGGCCTGTAAAACCTAGTAACAGATTAAAGGCGCATGCAAACAGTGCGTAGCACATGATTTTCATGACAAAGACAGGATAAATACCCATCAGCGGCACAGCGGCCAAAAAAATCAGTGCGAGAACATAACCGAGTTTCTGACGATTCATTTTTCTTTTCCGAACAGACCCGCTGGGCGAATCAGCAAGACAATCGCCATGATGATGAACACCACCGTGCTGGAGGCCTCTGGCCAGAATACTTTGGTGAGTCCTTCGATCACGCCAAGCCCCAAGCCCGTGACAATCGCGCCAAGAATGGAGCCCATGCCACCAATCACCACGACAGCGAATACGACGATGATCAGGTTGGATCCCATGAGCGGAGACACCTGAATGATGGGGGCGGCAAGTACACCTGCAAAACCTGCAAGCGCTACACCGAAGCCATAGGTCAAGGTGATCATAAGGGGGACATTCACCCCAAACGCTTCGACTAGGCGGGGGTTTTCAGTGCCTGCTCGTAAGAGCGCACCGAGCCGCGTGCGCTCGATCACAAACCAAGTGATCAGGCAAACGGATAGAGAGGCGACAACGACCCAGGCCCGGTAGTTCGGCAATATCATAAACCCCAGATTCGTTGCACCACGCAGCGCCTCGGGTGAAGAGTAGGGCTGACCTGAAGCACCGTAAAAACTACGAAACAAGCCTTCAATCAGCAATGTGATCCCAAAGGTCAGCAGAAGTCCGTAGAGGTGGTCGAGTTTGTATAAATGTTTGAGAAGAAACTTTTCAATCAGAATGCCGAACAGTCCGACCAGAATGGGTGCGACGATCAACATCACCCAGTAGTTCAGTCCGAGATAGTTCAAGCCCATCCATGCCAGAAAGGCGCCGAGCATATAGAGTGCGCCGTGCGCAAAGTTAATCACGTTGAGCAGGCCGAAAATGACAGCCAAGCCAAGGGACAGGATGGCATAAAACGAGCCATTGACTAGACCTAGCAGAAGCTGACCTAGAAATGCCTGTAAGGGAATACCAAAAATTGTGATCATCGTCTGCCTACATCAAGCCTATTACCAAAACAGAATCGTCACCCGAGCAGGCGAGTTAGCGCATGCCCGGGAGGTTAGTCTGCTTATTTCTTTACGAGTTTGCAGGTTGATTCAGAAAGTTTGGTAAAGACTTCCTCACCTGGCAGAACGGCGATCTGCTTGTAGTAGTCCCAAGGTCCTTTCGATTCACTTGGTTTTTTGACTTCCATTAAGAACATATCGTGCACCATGCGGCCATCTTCGCGGACATAACCGCCTTTAGCGAACATGTCATTGACCTTGTTGGATTTCATCCATTTCATGACAGTATCACCATCATCGCTACCGGTGGCCTTAACGGCATTGAGATAGAACGACACGGCAGAATAGTCACCGGCCTGAATCATCGAAGGCTTGCGCTTGATACGCTCTTCGAATCGCTTGGACCACGCACGCGTTTCAGCATTTTGATCCCAGTACCAGCCATCGGTGAATTGCATGCCCTGTGTGGCTTGCAGGCCGAGTGAGTGGATGTCGTTAATGAAAATCAGCAGGCCAGCCATCTTCATGGTTTTGCCAATACCGAATTCATTTGCGGCCTTAATGGAGTTGATCGTGTCACCACCCGCGTTCGCCAGACCTAGGATCTGCGCTTTGGAGCTTTGCGCTTGCAGCAAGAATGAGGAGAAATCAGAGGAGTTCAACGGCGCACGGACTTGTCCTTTGACTTCACCACCAGCCTCTCTGACCACCTTGGCGGTGTCACGCTCAAGCGCATGACCGAACGCATAGTCAGCGGTGAGGAAGTACCAAGTTTTACCACCAGCCTTGACCACTGCAGAGCCCGTGCCACGTGCAAGGGCGACCGTATCATAGGCCCAGTGAACAGTGTAAGGGGTACATTGCGCGCCGGTCAGGTCAGAAGCCGCCGCACCAATTGCGAAAAATGGTTTTTTCTTTTCAGCGGCAATGCCCGCTAGTGCGAGGTTGACGCCAGAGTTAGTGCCACCAATCAGCATATCGATTTTTTGTTGATCGAACCATTCACGGGCGCGTGCAGCGCCAACGTCAGCTTTATTTTGATGATCGGCGAACAACAGTTCAATTTTTTTACCGTTGATTTGTCCGCCTGCGTCGGCAATCGCCATACGTGCGGCTTCGATGCCACCGGCGCCATCAATGTCTGAGTACACACTCGCCATATCGGTCACAAAACCGATGCGAATCACGTCATCGGAGATGGCGGCGTGCGAGGTATGACCTGCAAGGCCAAGGCCAGCTAGCATCAGCGAAGCACTAAGGGTACGAAGTTTCATGTAGTTCTCCTGAGGTTTTCTACAGTTAAAATCTTTAAACGCCTAATAGTTCATTCAAAACTGATTGTTTTTCTTTAAGTGCCGAAGCTTCAAAACTCGCCACGATCTGTCCATGCTCCATGACATAAAACCGATCGGCTAGAGGCGCTGCAAAACGGAAGTTTTGTTCAACCATGACGATTGTGTAGCCCTTCGCTTTCAGCATTTTGATCATGCGCGCGAGCGCTTGGACAATCACGGGTGCCAAGCCTTCGGAGATCTCGTCCAGCAGCAACAGATTGGCGCCAGTTCGTAAAATACGCGCGACGGCGAGCATTTGTTGTTCACCACCCGACAAGCGTGTCCCAGGCGAGTGACGGCGCTCTAGTAGATTTGGGAACATTTCGTAGATTTCATCGAGCGTCATTCCGCCGCCGGGCACACCGACTGGAGGTGGGAGCAACAGATTTTCTTCGCAAGAAAGACTGGCGAAAATGCCGCGCTCCTCTGGACAATAGCCAATGCCAAGTTGGGCAATCTTGAAGGTTGGAAGGTCGATCGTCTCCGTACCATGAATGCAGATTGAACCGCTGCGCGACCCTGTCAGACCCAGAATTGCACGCAGTGTGGTGGTCCGACCCGCTCCGTTGCGACCCAGTAGTGTGACGACTTCACCTTTATTGACTGTGAAATTCACACCATGCAGGATATGGGACTCACCGTACCAGGCTTGCAAATCTTTGATGTCGAGTGCGGCCACGCTCATCCGTGTGCTCCTTCTAGTTCGCCTTCAGTCGTACCCATGTAGGCTTCCATCACAGCAGGATCCTTGGAGACATGCGCGTAGTTCCCTTCGGCGAGCACTGCGCCGCGCGCCAACACGGTGATAGTGTCTGCGATCGAGGAGACGACATTCATATTGTGTTCGACCATCAGGATCGTTCTACCAGCACTCACACGTTTGATGAGTTGAGTGACGCGATCAACGTCCTCATGACCCATACCTTGCGTAGGCTCGTCTAGCAACATGAGCTCGGGCTCCATCGCCAGTGTTGTGGCGATCTCCAGCGCACGCTTGCGTCCATAGGGCAGACTCGCCGTCATTTCATCAGCAAACTCGCCGAGATCCACTTGATCCAACAGTTCGCGGGCACGCTCGTTCAGTGCATTTAGACGTTTTTCACTTTGCCAGAAATGGAAAGACAGGCCAGTTTCGCGTTGCAGTCCAATCCGAACATTTTCAAGAACCGTCAAGTGTGGAAACACGGCAGAGATTTGAAAAGATCGAATAATGCCCCGGCGTGCAATATGGGCAGGCGAGTCTCGCGTGATGTCCAAGCCGTTGAACGTTATTTTCCCGCGTGTGGGCGTTAAAAATTTAGTGAGCAAGTTAAAACAGGTTGTTTTGCCAGCACCGTTCGGACCAATCAGCGCGTGAATCTGACCCCGCTGGACGCGTAAAGACACATTATTGACTGCGATAAAGCCCCGAAACTCCTTAGTGAGCTCTTGGGTTTCAAGAATAATGTCTTGCATACGGCATCCCACCTAAACAGTTTTAAACCTGATAAATAAGTATGATGCATATGTTGAAATACTCAATGCGGGTTTGCCATAGTGTTGGTACGGCTGATGGTGTTAACCCTTGGTTTTTCGCGTGTATTCGCAGAGGTCAGAAATCCCGCATTGAGGGCATTTGGGTGTTCTGGCCACACAGATATAACGTCCATGCAAAATCAGCCAGTGATGGACGTCGAGTTTGAATTCATCTGCAACAAATTTTTCCAGGCCTTTTTCAACGGCCACTACGTCTTTGCCAGGTGCGATTTTGGTTCGATTCGACACGCGAAAAATGTGGGTATCGACAGCGATGGTCGGTTGACCAAACGCCGTATTCAGTACCACGTTGGCTGTCTTGCGTCCGACCCCGGGAAGCGCCTCAAGTGCCTCGCGCGTCTGAGGGACTTCGCCTCCATGGTGTTCAAGCAAAATGCCACAGGTCGCAATGACGTTTTTAGCTTTTGTCTTGTAGAGGCCGATCGTTTTAATGAACGCCATGAGTTTTTCTTCACCTAAGCCATAGATTGCTTTGGGTGTCCCATACTCTGGGAAAAACTTGCGCGTTGCGATGTTGACGGCCTTATCAGTCGCTTGGGCTGAAAGCATCACGGCAATCAATAATTGAAAATCAGTTTTGTACTCAAGCTCCGTGGTGGGCGTTGGATTCGCTGCACGTAGGCGCGTAAAGATTTCTCTTCTTTTTTGTGGATTCATGGTGGAGTGAAGGGTTGAGCGTGGCGATCGCGGACCACTCAGGTGCTCGCGCTGCGTCTTGCGCGAGCCCGGGCGAGCGCAGCTTGTACCGCTGCTTGTGCAGCAGATTGTGTTGTTGGCGCAGTGGTTGGAACTGTTGAGGGGAGTGCTGATACCTGCCCTGCAGGCGCCGCCTCTTGAGTATGCCTCAGACTAGCAGGGGCTTTATTGAGTCTGACTTGTCTGCGTTCATAACGGATGCGAGCTTGCGTGGCATCCGCTGGGGTCCATGCGCGCAAGGGTTCGACGTCTTCCATGGTGATGCAATCAACCGGGCAGGGAGCCACGCATAAGTCACACCCTGTACAGTCGTCAGACAATACCGAGTGCATGACTTTTGAGGCACCGATGATGGCATCTACGGGACAGGCTTGAATGCAGAGGGTGCAACCAATGCAATATTGCTCGTCGATCACGGCCACCTGAAGAGGCCGATGCTGCCCGCACTGTGTGTCGAGTGGCAGGATGGGTCGATTTAATAGTTGTGCCAAGACCACAATGCCGGCATCGCCACCGGGTGGACACCGATTGATCGGTGCTTGCTGATCGGCGATGGCGCGCGCGTAAGGCGCGCAACCATCAAAGCCACATTTAGTGCATTGAGTCTGTGGTAACAACTGGTTAATACTTTCAGCGAGCATCAGAACCGACGGACGAATTCCGCAATTTTTGGACAAATAGTCGTGCGCCAGCGACGACCTGAAAAAATACCGTAGTGGCCGCATTCAGGTGCTGTGTAGTGTTGCTTGCGCTTGGCGGGAATACTCGAGCACAAATCTTGCGCCGCCCGTGTTTGTCCTTCGCCAGAAATGTCGTCGAGCTCACCTTCAATTGTGAACAACGCAACCGACTTAATATCTGAAGGTGTGACGATTTGTCCGTCAATCTCCCAGGTGCCATTTGGCAAATCGAAATCTTGGAACACAATCCGAATGGTGTCGAGATAAAAATCAGCGGACATGTCGAGTACGGCGTTGTACTCATTATAGAAACGTCGATGCGCTTCTGCATCGTCATCATCGCCACGCAACAAATCGAGATAAAAGTCGTAGTGAGACTTTAGGTGACGATCTGGATTCATCGACAAAAAGCCGGCGTGTTGTAAGAAACCAGGATAAACAAGGCGTCCGGCACCCGGATACTGAGCAGGGACGCTATGAATGAGTTTTTCCTCAAACCATTCAAAGGGTTTGGTCGTGGCTAAGCGATTGACCTGCGTGGGTGAACAGCGAGGGTCAATCGGGCCACCCATCATCACCATACTGCGGGGCAGACAGGGGTCTTTGTTGGTGGCCATCAAAGAAATGGCTGCGAGCGCGGGAACAGTCGGTTGACACACAGACAGCACATGAACGTCTGGACCGAGATGCCGGACAAAGTCTTGTACGTAGCGAACGTAGTCGTTTAAGCCAAAGGCACCTGAAGACATTGGGACCATGCGAGCATCGATCCAGTCCGTGACGTAGATCTCATGATTAGGAAGCAAGGCACGCACAGTATCGCGCAGCAGCGTTGCGTGGTGACCGGACATGGGTGCTACGACCAGCATTTTTGGCGTTGCTTTGCGGACTTTTTCAGAAACATCACGTCTGAAATAAATCAGATTACAGAAAGGCTTTGAGAGCACGACCTCTTCGCTTACTGCGACTGGCTTGCCGTCAACCTCAGTAATGGATAGGCCCCAAGCAGGTTTTTCGTATTTTTTGCCGATACGGTGGACGAGTTCATAACCTGCAGCCATCTGTCTGGCTATCGGTGTGTATGCAAGAGGACTGGCGGGATGGGTAAAAAGTTTGGAACCCACTTCGGTGAAGTGTGCAAGGGGTGACATAATCGCCCGATGCATTTCATGCAGCTGATAAAGCATGTGTCATTCCAGAAAAGTTCAAGTGATTCATTATCCTCCTTAAAAAGGAGGGAGGCGTGCTTCAAGGGGTGTGTCGCCCGTTAGGCTGCAGCAAAATGTAGCAAAACCACCACGTAAATGTTGGTTTTGACACAATACCTAGGGCTAATACTAAGCATTGCAACCATATTTAGTGGTTGTAAAACCTCCGGCGGCGGGTTTACCAGTAGTTTTCGACGGCCAGATTGCCTGAGACACCACGTCTGCCTGGCGCAAAACTGCGCTCAGCGAGCAGAGCACGCATCTCTGTGACCATTGCGGGGTTGCCACACAACATGACGCGGGAGCGAGTGGTATCTAAAGGAATCCCAACACGCAGCTCAAGTTCCCCACTGGCCAGTAAGGTAGTGAGCCTTGCCGGCTTGAGCCACTCGGGTCCTATCGAAGGTGAAAGTTCGGGCCTGAGTGGCTCTTGTGAAGTCACAGGCAGGTAAATAAATTCTGCGCGCGGGCCATGCGTGCGCGTTGAGAGCTCAAGTAACTCTTCTCTATAAGCGAGCTCGCTAGCATGACGCACACCGTGCAGCAAAATAATGCGTTTGAAACGCGTCCAAGTTGCGGGGTCGCGAAGCATAGATAAATAGGCGGATAGACCGGTGCCGGTGGCGACAAGCCATAGATCGTCGCCATCGACAAAGCGGTCTAGCGTCAAAAAGCCGAAAACGCTCTTGTCGATCCAGATGGAGTCACCAACCTTGAGTGCTGCCAGAGCAGGGCTGAACTTGCCTTCGGGGACAACGACCGAAAAGAACTCGAGTTCGTTGGCATCTGGTCGAGAAACCATTGAGTAGGCACGCCATTCATTGGGTGCATTCAAGATGGTCTGGGCAGTGCTTTCTGGGGTGGTCGGCGACACTACGTGGAGTCCTAGGCGCGCAAACTGGCCTGGAATGAAAGAAAACGCTGGGTCTCGTGTCACCGTCACTGAAAATAATTTATCAGTCTGCCAGACCGTTTTGGCTAGGACGGTTTGCTCTGAATATCGAGGACCGCTTGGCTTAATCTGGTCGTCGGTCATAAGTGAAAGCTGTCACGTTGAGGTCTATGTCAGAAAGGCTACGTCGCATTTAGCGTTCGAGGTGCTTGAGCTTGTCCGGGACACCGTTCCAAGTATCCGCGTCTTCGAGTGGTTTTTTTGACCGGCTAATGCTTTGAAATGTGGGTGACAATTCGGCGTTAATTGCGATAAATTTCATTTGGTCCTGTGGTACGTCTTCCTCCGCGAAGATCGCGTTAGCTGGGCATTCGGGAATGCAGACGGCGCAATCAATACACTCATCAGGATCGATCACCAGAAAATTCGGGCCTTCGCGAAAACAGTCAACAGGGCAAACGTCTACACAGTCTGTGAACTTGCATTTAATACAGTTTTCGGTCACGACATGCGTCATGTGCTTCACCACGGTTGGATTGAGTCGATCTTTATTTTACCTAAAGCGATGTTCTGTGTTCGGGATACCCCTAGGGTGCACAGTGGCTGTGCTAATGTTCAAAAAAATTGCTAAAAATGTCTATGATCATTAAATCCCTGCTCGACACTGACCTTTATAAATTCACGATGATGCAGGTGGTCCTGCACCATTTTCCTGCTGCGCAGGTCGAATATCGTTACAAGTGCCGCACGGCTGGGATCAACTTGAGCCCTTATCTCGACGAAATTCGCGCTGAGATCAATAGTTTGTGCCAATTGCGGTTTACCGAGGAGGAGCTCGCCTACCTCGGAGAGTTGAGATTTATTAAAAGTGATTTCATTGATTTCCTAGGTTTGTTCCACCTGCCCGAAAAGTGTATTTCGGTGACTGAGGGGGCATTGCCAGGAGAGCTCGATATTCAAGTGAAGGGCTCGTGGCTCCACACGATTTTGTTTGAAATACCTGTCTTGGCGATCGTGAACGAAGTGTATTTTCGTCACACCTGCAAAAACCCAGATTGGGAAGAGGGGCGTCAAAGACTGCAGACCAAGATGAAGCTTGTGCTCGAGGCGACCGATCTGGATGATTTTCGAGTGGCTGAGTATGGCACCCGTCGCCGATTCTCTCGCGAGTGGCACGAAGAAGTCGTGGTCACGATGAAGGCCCAGATGGGTAAACATCTTGCCGGTACCAGTAATGTCTGGTTCGCGATGCGCCACAGCATACTGCCACTGGGGACGATGGCGCATGAGTATCTGCAGGCTTGCCAGGCGCTTGGTCCTAGGTTGCGTGACTCTCAGGTGTTTGCCTTAGACACTTGGGCAAAAGAATACCGGGGGGACCTTGGTATTGCACTTTCTGATGTCTACGGCGTTGCTGCATTTTTGCGTGATTTCGATATGTATTTTTGCAAATTGTTTGACGGTGCACGTCATGATTCAGGTGACCCCTTTGACTGGGGCGAGCGGATGATCGCACACTACAAAGCTAATCGTGTCGACCCACGTACAAAGACCCTGATTTTTTCGGATGCGTTAACATTCCCACGCGCGATTGAGCTGACTAGGCGTTTCTCAGGAAGATGTAAAACAGCCTTTGGTATCGGCACCAATTTGACCAATGATCTAGGTCATGAACCTTTGCAAATTGTGATGAAGATGGTGCGTTGTAACGGTCAGCCTGTTGCTAAGGTCTCGGATGCGCCAGAAAAAACCATGTGTGACGACAAAGCGTATCTGGCTTATCTGCGACAAGTGTTTGAACTGCCCCCCGCCTAATGGGTCGAGTATTGAGTCGTCCCTTTTTCTGTTTTATTTTTTCTGTTCTATTTTTTATTCGTCCCCCTACTTTTTAAGATTTAAGGAAATGCAATGAGCAAAATTACGCGTGTGAACGTTGGAAAGCGTCTATCAGACATGGCTGTCTACAACGGCGTTGCCTACTTGGCTGGACAGGTGGCTGATGACACGACGCAAGACGTGACCGGGCAGACGGCGCAAGTATTGGCTGCGATCGACAAGTTGCTTGCCGAGGCTGGCACGGATAAAACTCGCATACTGATGGCGCAGGTGTTTGTGGCAAATATCGTTGAATACGACGGCATGAACAAGGCGTGGGAAGCTTGGGTTCCGGCAGGCAATGCACCACCGCGCGCCACAATCGAAGCACGCTTAGCGGGCCCCGATTACAAGGTTGAAATTGTCGTGACAGCGGCTGTTTAAGCCCACGCTCACTCATTTTCTTTGTCTGAAATCTTGGTGTTACATAATCAAAATCTGGACCTAAGCGCGCTAATCGTCGACATGACAGAAGACGATCAGGCGTTGTTGCGCCGTGCGGTTCAGCTGGCATCCGAGGCGCTTGGCGAGCAATGCACGCCTTCTGGTGAACGCCGGATTGATCATGCCATTGGGTCTGCAGGTATCCTGGCTGGGATGCAGGCAGATCCCGCTACGCGCACGGCCGCATTGCTCGTGGCCTCCTCAGAAGTTTTGCAGCCAGACCTCTTGCAGGGCCGTCAGGCCGATCCTATCAAAGAGGAGTTTGGGCAAGAGATTGGTCGCTTGGTACAAGGCGCACGCGAACTGTTGCGCTTGAGCGGCATCGCAAGCGGAGCCAGCGATGGCTTTGATGATGCGCCGGCGCAAAAAGAAATGTTGCGCAAAATGCTGTTGGCGATGGCCGCCGATTTGCGGATTGTGTTACTGAGACTGGCATCCCGGCTTCAAACGCTCCGTTGGCACGCGAGTGCCAAGATTCCGTGCAAGCCATCGCTGGCAAGAGAAACGCTGGATTTGTACACGCCATTGGCCAATCGCTTGGGTATTTGGCAGATCAAGTGGGAAATGGAAGACTTGGCCTTTCGTTTTACTGATCCTGTTCGGTACAAGGAAATCGCGGGACTCCTCGAGGAAAAGCGCGCCGAGCGTGAGCTGTTTATTGCGGATACGGTAGAGCAACTGACGAGCGCCCTCAAGAAAATGGGTATCGCTGCCGATGTCATCGGTCGTCCAAAACACCTCTACAGCATCTACAACAAGATGCGAAAGAAAAATTTAGAATTCAGTGCACTGTTCGATGTCCGTGCGATGCGGATTATCGTCCAGACTGAGCGTGACTGTTATAGCGCGCTCGGTCTGGTGCATGAGCAATGGGTGCCGATGGCAGACGAGTTCGATGATTACATATCGCGACCCAAGCAGAATGGCTATCGCTCACTGCATACCGTCGTGGCTGATGCCAGTGGCAGACCTTTCGAGGTCCAGATTCGTACTCGCGCCATGCATGAGTTTGCAGAGTTCGGAATGGCGGCGCATTGGCGCTACAAAGAAGGTCCACGTCCGGGAGCGGCTGCGCCTGACGCCACTTCGGCATCAGGTCAATATGATCGGCAGCTGGCTTGGATGCGTCAGTTGCTCGCCTGGAACACCGATGCCGCTAGTCGTCCGGGTGGTGGCACGGGCACTGCTGCAGCTTCGACACTAGACTCAGGTTCTGTGACGGGGCGCAAGCCCCCGATGCGCATATCGCGTCCACCTGAAGAACGCATCTATGTGCTGTCACCTCAGGCACGTGTGGTGGAGTTGCCGGCTGGTGCGACCCCCGTAGATTTTGCTTATCATTTGCACTCGGATCTGGGGCATCGTTGTCGAGGGGCGCGTATTGATGGCCATATGGTCCCATTGCAAACAAAGTTGCATACTGGGCAGACGGTTGAAATCGTCACGACCAAGTCAGGCGGCCCTTCACGTGATTGGCTCAACCCGCAGCTTGGTTTTTTAGCGAGTCCTCGGGCGCGCGCCAAAGTGCGTGCTTGGTTCAATGCGATTGAGCTACAACAACGCATCACGCAAGGACAGGCGCTGGTTGAGAAAGAGTTGCAGCGTTTGGGTAAAACGGCGGTTAATCTTGAACAGCTGGCGCAACAACTTGGCTTTTCTCAAGCCGATGACTTGTATGTCGCTGCGGCCAAGGAAGAGTTCAGCCTGCGTCAAATTGACACGGCCTTTCAACCTGTCGCGACTCAAGCAGAGCTCAGCGCAGAGTCACTTGTTTCGAATGCTTCGCGCATCGATCGAGCAGGAAGCAGTAAAAGTGGCGTTCTGGTTGTAGGCGTCGACGCCTTGCTGACCCAGCTCGCAAGATGCTGCCGACCTGCACCGCCCGATGTGATTTCAGGGTTCATCACGCGGGGGCGGGGTGTGTCGATTCATCGTTCGGATTGCACAAGTTTTATCGCGCTTCAAGCCAAGCAGGCTGAGCGAGTCATTGATGTGACTTGGGGTGAGGCACCGGACCAAGCGATCTACCCTGTGGATTTACATGTTCAGGCGCAGGACCGTGCTGGCCTCCTACGGGATCTGTCTGAGGTGTTCGCGCGTTTACGCTTGAATGTTGTGGGTGTGAATACACACAGTAAGGCTTCAATGGCTTACATGTCGTTTACCGTTGAAATTCATGATGGCGGTGAGTTGCAGCGCGTTTTAGTTGCGTTGCGAGAGGTAGCGGGTGTGTTGCTCGCAGAGCGACGTGCATCCGGCACTTAGTGACTTGGATGACTTTTGAGGGATTAGCTAGGGCTTTTCGAGCGGTAGACTGCTAAAATCTCAATCTTTAGTGGATAGTTTTATCGAGTGCATCACACGCTTGGCATATTGTTGCCGGTGTAGTTCGGTCTGATCTGGAGATCCGGTCTTGAAACCCTATGACTTTCCCGATGCCAAAGGGCATTTTGGTCCTTACGGCGGTGTCTTTGCAGCAGAAACCCTCATGCAGGCGATCGAAGATCTGCGCTTGTCCTACGATAAGTACCGCAACGACCCTGAGTTTTTAGCTGAGTTCGAATACGAACTTAAGCATTTCGTTGGGCGCCCAACTCCCGTTTACCACGCGCGTCGTTGGTCAGAGGAGCTTGGCGGTGCACAGATTTGGTTCAAGCGCGAAGACTTGAATCACACTGGCGCACACAAAATTAACAACAGCCTTGGCCAAGCCTTATTGGCTCGCCGCATGGGTAAACAACGCATCATTGCAGAAACGGGTGCGGGTCAGCATGGCGTGGCGACGGCGACAGTTTGTGCGCGTTACGGTATGGAGTGCGTGGTCTACATGGGAAGCGAAGACGTTAAGCGCCAGTCGCCCAACGTTTTCCGTATGAAGCTACTCGGTGCAACTGTCGTACCCGTTGAGTCAGGCTCTAAAACACTCAAAGATGCGCTGAACGAGGCGATGCGTGACTGGGTGACCAATGTTGACGATACCTTTTACATCATCGGGACTGTGGCAGGTCCGCACCCCTACCCAATGATGGTGCGTAATTTTCACTCCGTGATTGGCAAAGAGTCGATTGAACAAATGCCGTTATACGCGGGTCGTCAACCAGACTACGTCTTGGCGTGTGTCGGTGGTGGCTCGAACGCAATGGGTATTTTTCACCCCTACATACCCTTTGAAAACACCAAGCTAGTCGGTGTTGAAGCCGCAGGTGAGGGTGTTGAGACCGGCAAGCACTCTGCATCACTCACCGCGGGTCGCGTGGGTGTGTTGCACGGCAACCGTACTTACGTTCTCCAGGACGAGAATGGTCAGGTTGCCGAGACGCACTCCGTTTCAGCAGGACTTGACTATCCAGGTGTGGGCCCAGAGCATGCATGGCTCAAGGATAGCGGTCGAGCCTCTTACGTCAGTGTGACGGATGATGAAGCCCTCGCCAGTTTTCACCATTGTTGCCAAATCGAAGGCATTATTCCCGCGCTCGAGACTTCCCACGCGCTGGCCTATGCAGCCAAACTTGCCCCGACCCTATCAAAGGATCAGGTGATTTTGGTGAATCTGTCCGGACGCGGTGACAAAGACATCAACACGGTCGCGCAACGTGCGGGCATCGTGCTCTAAAGATTTAAAGGCTTTCAGATTAATATGGCTCAACACACCGACCGCATCGCAGCAGCGTTTGAACGCGCAGCCCATCAACAACGCGCTGCGCTGATTCCATATATTGCAGCAGGCAATCCCCTGCCCGAGACAACGGTGCCGCTGATGCATGCACTGGTCAAATCGGGTGCCGATGTGATCGAACTTGGTATTCCATTTTCTGATCCGATGGCGGATGGTCCTGTGATCCAGCGTGCCGCTGAACATGCGATCGCACAGGGGATAGGTCTTAGGCATGTGCTTGCGATGGTTGCTGATTTTCGTAAACAGGATCAGGTCACCCCAGTTGTGTTGATGGGCTATGCCAATCCCATTGAAAATATCGGGCAGCAAGCCTTTGCGGAACAGGCGGCGCTTGCTGGTGTGGATGGGTTATTGACGGTGGACTACCCGCCCGAAGAAATCGATGACTTTGTTGGTCTCCTCAATCAGCACCATATTGCACCAATATTTTTGCTAGCGCCGACTTCAACTGAAGCGCGTATTCGTGCTGTTGGTAAAATCGCCCGCGGTTATGTGTACTACGTTTCTCTAAATGGCGTGACAGGTGCTGGGCACCTCGATACTGCCGATGTCGCGATGCGACTCAAGGGCATTCGTAAGCATGTCGCATTACCTGTTGGGGTTGGGTTTGGTATCAGTGATGCAAAAAGCGCCCAAAGCATTAGTCTAGTAGCGGATGCTGTGGTGATAGGCAGCAAGTTGATCGATACGATGACCAAGGCTGCCGCTGGGTTGCCTCAGGCCGAGCAATCACGTGCTGCCATTGATGCGGGTGCTGGCTGGCTAGCAGGTATTCGCAAAGCAATTGATGTTGCACGCGTACCAAGTGCCGATGCAACCGTGCCAGGAGGTTCTCGATGAGTTGGCTCGGCAAGCTACTGCCACCCAGAATCAATAAAACTCAGACCCAAGACACCACAACCAAGCGTGTCCCCGAAGGTCTGTGGGTCAAGTGCCCCTCATGCGAATCAGTGCTCTATAACGAAGATCTTGCTGCAAACTTAAACGTTTGTCCCAAATGCGATCATCACATGCGTCTAGGTTCGCGTGCGCGGATCGAGTCTCTGCTTGATATCGAAGGACGCATTGAGATTGGTTCCAACACGCGTTCGATGGATCCTCTCAAATTCAAGGACTCTCGCAAATATACCGAGCGTGTTCAAGAAGCCGTGCGTCAGACGGGTGAAACGGATGCGATCGTCGTGGTGAGCGGTGCAATCCGAAGCGTACCTTGTGTATTGGCCTGCTTTGAATTCGAGTTTATGGGCGGCTCGATGGGCTCGGTGGTTGGCGAGCGTTTTGTCCAAGGCGTTCAGGCTGCCATCAAAAATAAAGTCCCTTTTATCTGTGTAGCAGCCTCTGGTGGTGCGCGGATGCAAGAGAGCTTGTTTTCCTTGATGCAAATGGCAAAAACCAACGCGATGCTCACTCAGCTCGCGGGTGCAAAACTGCCTTTTATTAGCGTGTTGACTGACCCAACGATGGGTGGTGTCTCAGCAAGCTTTGCCTTTATGGGTGATGTCGTGATTGGCGAACCCAAGGCCCTCATTGGATTTGCCGGACCTCGTGTGATCGAGCAGACCGTGCGTGAGAAGCTTCCAGAGGGTTTTCAACGATCTGAGTTTTTACAACAAAAGGGTGCCATCGATATGGTGCTTGATCGTCGTCAGCTCCGCGAGGAAATTGCGCGCTTAATGGCGATCATGACTAACCAGCCGATGGATAGTGTGGCAGCTGCCTGACGTTATTTTTTGCAGAATATAAAAAAGCGGCGCATCTAAACAAGATGTGCCGCTTTTTTCATGAAAGGGGTGCTGAGTATTCAGCCCCCCTGACTATTACTGACGTGTTTCTACTTGGACTAAAGGCTGGCTTGAGACGTTTGCACTTGGCTTTGGCTCGCGCCCAAGTTTGACAGGAGCAACGTGCTGATTTGCCATTGCATGGGCAACACGCACGGGATCGCTCTCCACCCACTGAAGACCCGCTGTCTGGACAATCGCATGAAGCGTCGCCGTATCAGCGCGTGCTGCAGGAATGACGATCGGAGCAGAAGAGGCAATCGTGACTGACTCTTGTTGCACCACAGCCGCTGGCTGAGCCGCAGGCGCTGCAGTCACCACAACTGGGGCTGGTGTTGTTGTTGGCACCACCACGGCAGGCTCGACAGCTGTCGGTGTCGCGACTGGCACTGCAGTCGTACTTGCTGCCGGTGCAACCGAAGTCTCGACACCCGTGCTTGCAGTTACAGCAGTGACAACCTGAGTCAGGACTGGTGCAGCGGGAGCCTCCACAATTTGAACAGGTGCCACAGCAACAGGTGCAACAGCAGGAGCTACAGGAGCCACTGTAGGAGCAACAGGAGCAGGAGCCACTATGGGAGCAACAGGAGCAGGAGCAACAGCAACAGCAGCAACAGCTACAGGAGCAGGTGCAACAGCAGCAACAGGTGCCACTTCAGGAGTAACCGCTATTGGCGCCACGGTCTCGACGGGTGTCGAAACAGGTGTAACGACAGTAGCCGTTGAACCAGGCTCAACATAATTAACCGGGGCTCCTGATAAAGCGTTGCTTGCGACGTGGTCGAACCCGTCATCTGTTTGCGCTTGATCATCACGGCTGTCCACGCTTGTGCCATCCTCAGAGGTACGACGACCGCGACGGCTACGACGACGGCGGCGTTTACGCTCAGGATCTGCCTGATCGATATCATCTTCAGTCAGGCCCTGAGCATCCAGACCCTGTTGGAGATTCGCTTGATCTTCAGTCAATTGGCTTGAGTCAACGCTAGGACGTGGGCTTTGTGGTCGACGTTCGGACTGGGCCGGTGCCTCGCTCACGACGTTTGCTACGACACCATTTGCTTGAATACCATCAGCCTGGTCTGCACTGGTTTCAGCGCTATCTTCACGACGATTCCGACCACGACCACGGCGGTTACGGTTGCCGCGTGCGCCGTCATCGGCTTGTTCGCCAGTCTCAGTGCGCAGTTGTGGGGCACGCTCAGTGCGCTCGTCTTCTTTGGGTGCACGCAGTTGACCTGCAGGCGCTCCATTTTCAACGGAAGCTTGACGACTTTCGCCACGATTGTCAGGACGACGTCCGCGACCGCCGCGATTTCCGCCGCGTCGATCGTTTTGTCCGGAGCGGCTGCGTTCACGTGTTTCTTCTACGACCTTGGTTGCTTCTTCCTTCTTTTCAGAGGAAGAACTGCCTGTCAGCCACCCGAACAGACGAGAAAATAAACCAGGAGTTTGTTCTTGTGCGGCTGCAATTTTCGCAGGAGTCGATGAGACAGGGGCTGGTTTTGAAGGCGTAATGCCCTTGACCAGTGCCTCTGGTTTTATTTTGACTTCCTGTTCTTTGGGTGCCCAGCTCATATCTGTAGAGGGCGAATCGACCAGATCAAAGCTGGTTTTGATGTCCTCGAGGCGGGGATCATCATGACGCAGGCGCTCGATGTGATGATGTGGCGTTTCAAGATGACGATTGGGGATCAGAATCAGATTGACCTTGAGTCTAGTCTCGATCTTAGTGATGTCCGAACGCTTTTCGTTCAGCAAGAAGGTGGCAACATCAACGGGCACCTGTGCATGCACAGCGGCTGTGTTTTCCTTCATGGCTTCTTCTTGGAGCAAACGCAAGACTTGCAGTGCGCTCGACTCGGCGTCGCGAATCACGCCAGTGCCATTACAGCGTGGGCAAGTGATGTGTGAGCCTTCGTTCAACGCGGGGCGCAGACGTTGGCGTGACAACTCCATCAGGCCGAAGCGCGAAATCTTGCCCATCTGGACACGCGCACGGTCAAAGTGTAGGGCATCGCGCAAGCGATTTTCCACAGCACGTTGGTTTTTGGTGTCTTCCATGTCGATAAAATCGATCACGATGAGACCACCCAAGTCCCGTAGGCGGAGTTGGCGCGCGACTTCGTCGGCGGCTTCTTGGTTGGTGCGCAGAGCGGTTTCTTCAATGTCGGCGCCGCGAGTCGCGCGCGCAGAATTGACGTCCACAGCCACTAAAGCTTCGGTGTGATCGATCACTACTGAGCCGCCCGAAGGCAAATCAACGGTCCGCGAGTAGGCGGTTTCGATTTGATGTTCGATCTGGAAACGCGAGAACAGCGGTACATCGTCGCGGTAACGTTTGACGCGCTCGACATTGTCAGGCATCACGACGCTCATGAAAGCGGTCGCTTGGTCGGCGATGTCGTCGGTATCGATCAGAATCTCGCCGATATCGGGTGAGAAATAATCGCGGATCGCGCGGATCACCAGACTGGATTCGAGATAAATCAGGATCGGGGCAGGGTTGTCTTTGGCTGCGCCATCAATGGCGGTCCAAAGCTGCATCAAGTAGGACATGTCCCACTGCAGTTCTTCGGCGTTGCGTCCGATACCAGCCGTGCGGGCGATGATGCTCATACCTGGTGGGATCGTCAGCTGATCCATGGCTTCGCGAAGCTCTTGGCGCTCTTCGCCCTCGACGCGACGCGAAACACCGCCGCCACGAGGATTGTTAGGCATCAGAACGAGATAGCGACCGGCGAGTGAGATAAAGGTGGTGAGGGCGGCGCCCTTGTTGCCACGCTCTTCTTTTTCGACCTGGACGATCAGCTCCTGACCTTCGCGTAAAGCGTCTTGAATACGCGCAGTGCGAACATCAACACCCTCTTTGAAATAGCTGCGTGCGATTTCTTTGAAGGGTAGGAAGCCATGACGGTCTTCGCCGTAATTAACAAAACATGCTTCGAGACCAGGCTCGATGCGGGTGATGACACCTTTGTAGATGTTGCCTTTGCGTTGTTCGCGTCCGGCGATTTCAATATCGAGGTCAATGAGCTTTTGCCCATCGACGATTGCAACGCGCAGTTCTTCTTGGTGCGTCGCGTTAAACAGCATGCGCTTCATGAGAGTGTTTCTCCATTTAAATGGCGCGTCGAAATCGACGCGCAGCCACGCGTTGCTGGCTGCGAAACACTGAAACAGGCAAAGAGGATGCGCGACCTGTCGGGACGCGCGAAGAAAAGGTCTTTAGACCGGCACGATGCGCCCTAAGGCGCGGGGTTCATTCAGCAGGCGGGTCAGAGTCACAAGAGTGTTTGACAAAAGTGGTTGACTAAAAAATGCTGAGAACATCAGGCGGATATGTGTCAAACGCCTGGTGCAGGGATACGACTGTTTCTTACTTTTAATCTTGCACTAAATTCAGTATCGCGCGCGGCACGAAGGGGCATAAACCTGAACGCGGGCGAAACGTTTAAACGTCGCAACAACGCATTTGAGGTGTGTCCCGGTCAAGCCGGCGACCAGCAACCCAGAGGGCATGAAAACAAGCGTTACAAAGCAGGCAGTACAATAGCGTGCAGTGCAGTGCGCGATCTAGACGGAGACGCGACAACAAAATGCATCTCAACGCAAGAGGGCTTAACAACCCGGCTTTCTTAACCCTTTTAAGGCTTCGCCGATTATAAGCCGCTTTTGCTCATGCGCAAAGATTCCATAGCACCTACCCCCCCCCCGAGCCCTATCGCACCTGCTGTCCGGATGATTGAAGTCACCGAAGAGCACGATGGCCAGCGTCTGGACAACTTCCTCATGCGCCTTTGTAAAGGGGTGCCCAAGAGCCATATCTACAAGGCGGTCAGGGGAGGTGAGGTGCGCGTCAACAAAGGCCGTGTCGCCCCGGACGCCCGTCTGAGCCTAGGGGATCTGGTGCGCGTACCGCCTATGCGCCTACCCGCTCCAGATCAAAAACGTTCTGTTCCAGGCACTGAATTTCCAATTGTCTTCGAGGATGAAGGCCTGTTGATCATAAATAAGCCTGCCGGTACGGCGGTGCACGGTGGCAGCGGTGTGTCCTTTGGTGTTATTGAGGCGCTGCGAGCCGCTCGTCCCGAAGCCCGTTTCTTGGAATTGGCGCATCGGTTGGATCGGGATACTTCTGGTTTGCTGATCATCGCCAAAAAAAGAAATGTTCTATTGGCATTGCACGAAATGTTTCGTACCGGCGGCGGAAAAAAGCAATACTTAGCCTTGGTCGAAGGCGATTGGGTCAATGCTCGACAGCATATTCGCTTGCCGCTTGCCAAATGGACAACGCAAACAGGTGAGCGACGGGTCAAGGTCGAGGCTGAAGGCCAAGTTTCTCATACGGTTGTTAGTGCAAGGCAACGGTTCAATGGCTATAGTTTGGTCGATGCCGAATTGCGGACCGGCCGTACGCACCAGATTCGTGTTCATCTCGCCTCAAGTGGTTTTCCAATTGTGGGCGATGACAAGTACGGACGAGACGAGACGCGCGCCCGTTTCAGTAAACTAGGATTCACACGGATGTTTTTGCATGCATACCGACTTGAAATGCCCCATCCGCTTACCAAAGAGTTGATGGTGTTCGAGGCGCCATTACCCCCAGGCTGCGATAAAATCCTCCAAAAACTCGAGGCATTATGAAGCCATATTCGGTTATCGTCTTTGATTGGGACGGCACATTGATGGACTCGACGCATAGCATTGTGGCGGCGATTCAGGGTGCTTGTCGCGATTTGGAGCTTCGCGTGCCGACAGCGGCTGAGGCAGCCTGGGTGATCGGTTTGTCGCTGGAGCCTGCACTGAGACGCGCGGTTCCCGATTTGACGCCGTCCATGGAGCCGCTTTTTTTAGATCGCTATCGCCATCATTATCTTTCAAAAGATACGCAGCTTAAGCTGTTCGATGGTGTACCCGAGATGCTAAACGATTTGCAGGAGGCTGGTGCAACGCTGGCTGTCGCGACGGGTAAAAGCCGCGTCGGCCTGAATCGTGCTCTCGCAGCCACTTCACTTCATTACGCGTTCTCTGCTACCCGCACTGCTGATGAGACTTTTGGCAAGCCCCACCCTGGCATGTTGCTTGAACTGATTGACGAACTGATGGTCGAACCTCAGAGTATGGTGATGGTGGGGGACACCTCGCATGATTTGAATATGGCGGCCAACGCTGGCGTTCATGGCATCGGGGTCGCTTATGGTGCACATCCTGAAGAGGAGTTAAAAGCGTGTCCACACCATACGATTGCCCCTGACGTCGCGGCTTTGCACCGGTGGTTGCGCGAGCGTATTGCTTAGATCGCAACCTGAGCTAAAACCCACGTTCAGTATGTGATTGCAGCCCATGAACTGTGTTTCAATCTAAATCACTTCTCTTGGAGTTATTGATGCCTGTTTACCGTTACCCACGTATAAGCGCGAGCGAAATCACTCCCGAAGAGATTTGGGAAAGTCGTCGTCAATGGATGAAAGCCGCGGGAGCGACTTTCGCTGCGGGCACGCTCGCAGGTTTGCCTCAGCTTGGTTTGGCCGCTACGCTCCCCAAACTAGATGCTCAGCAGTCCTCCAAGTTTGTATTGATGGAGCCCGTCACGCCTGAAAAAGATGCGACGACGTACAACAACTTCTTTGAGTTCGGCATGGACAAAGGAGATCCGGTTAAGTACGCAAGCAAGATGCAGACAAGTCCATGGCAGCTCCGAGTTGAGGGAGAGTGCGCAGCGCCCAAAACGTTTGATCTGGATGATTTGCGAAAACTCTCTCCATTAGAAGACCGCACCTACCGTATGCGTTGCGTCGAAGGTTGGTCAATGGCGATTCCTTGGATTGGTTATTCGATGTCCGAATTGATCAAGCAGGTCCAGCCAACCGCCAATGCGAAATTTGTAGAGTTCATCACTGACGTTCAACCTAAGAATATGCCTGGCGTGCGCACGCGTTCCATCGAATGGCCGTATCGAGATGGATTGCGTATGGACGAGGCGATGCATCCGTTGACGATGCTGGTGCTCGGTATGTATGGCAAAGTATTGCCCAATCAAAATGGTGCGCCGGTTCGCATGGTCGTGCCTTGGAAATACGGGTTTAAGTCGGTTAAATCCATTGTGACCATTCGACTGTTGGAAAAGCAACCTGTCGGGAGCTGGGAGCGCTCACAGCCTTCTGAGTATGGGTTCTACTCCAATGTGAACCCCGAGGTGTCCCACCCACGCTGGAGTCAAGCGACCGAACGGCGCATTGGTGAAGATGGTATTTTTTCACCTAAGCGCAAATCGCTCATGTTTAATGGTTATGCCAATGAAGTGGCCTCGCTGTATACGGGCTTGGACTTACGCAAAAACTATTGAGTGGATCTGTGCAGGCGATCTCAGCGCGCGCATTTGATCGGGTCAAGCCTGTTCTGTTTTTGATCGGGCTTTACCCATTATTCAGATGGTTAGTGCTCGCCTATCAAAATGATCTAACAGCCAATCCAGTCGAGTTTCTCACGCGTTCGTCTGGCACATGGACGCTCGTCTGTCTGCTTGTGACCCTCTCTATTTCACCTCTGCGGCAGTGGTTAAAGCAACCTGCTTTGCTTCGCTGGCGACGCATGTGCGGACTATTTACTTTTTTTTACGCATTCTTGCATGCTTTGACATGGGCGGGGTGGGACCAAAGCTTTGCGCTGATCCCAATGTTGAACGATGTTTGGAAAAGACCATTCATCTTGGTGGGAGCTGCTGCATTTTTGACGATGGCGTTACTTGCCGTGACGTCGACGCATGGCTGGATGCGTCGGCTTGGTAAGCGGTGGCAGCAGCTACACAGCACTATTTACCTGATTGGTATTCTGGCCATTTTGCATTATTGGTGGCATAAACAAGGCAAGAGTGATTTTGACACCGTATTGATTTACGCCGCGGTGCTATTTGCTCTGCTTGCCTGGCGCGTGCCACGCGCGATTAAAAGGCTAAAGACCTGAGCCTTTGGTTGGTAAGGCCAATAGTCTTGCCGCAGTTTGTGGGTCTGGTCTGTTGGTCACCCGATCCGGGCGGTAATGCATTTGGAACGCACCAATCACGTTGAGGGTAGGTGCATCGAAGTAATTAGATTCTGTCACCTGATAGCCGACACGTTTAAGTTGCTTTTGAAACCAGCCTGCATCCGGATAGCCCGTACGGGTAAATTCTGCTTCGTATTTCTCTGCAGCCGCTTCGTCAAACCAACGTCCTACGCCGGCTAGTGCCAGTTTTTTCCAGGGAAACGAAGGGCCTGGATCGACTTTACGTAACGGTGCGATATCACTGTGGCCCACGATATTTTCGGGGGCGATGTTTTGACGTTTGGCGATATCACGGGTGAGCGCAATGACGGCCGCGATCTGCGTGTCGGAGTAGGGCATGCCTTTATTGCCGGCACTGTTTCGCGTCCAGCCCGGGTGGACGATTTCAATGCCGATTGAACGCTGATTCAGAAAAGTACGTCCATACCAGCTGCTCTCCCCAGCATGCCAAGCGCTTTTATCCTCATCCACCAAGCGATAGACGATGGGCTGTTTGTCATCGGAAACAACATAATGCGCACTGACGTCGTGGTTCGTCAGCGTCATCAGCGCACTGGGCTTGGTCGATGCGGTGTAATGCAGCACGATGACGTCTATGCGGCCGCTCTGTCCGCGTGACTTCATTGAGTCGTCTAAACGGAAGGGCCCACTGACTTGTTGAGACGCGCAGCCTGAGAGAAGCAACACTAGCAAATAAAGTGACAGGCGTTTGTAAAAAGAGAGAGCAATCTGCATCAGGCGGCCTGAAAGATAAAAAGCGTTGGATGCTTATCAAGCACGGGGGCGGCCTGATGTTTCCACTGGGCGATTGTGCGGGTACAGATCCACTCATCGGCCGTTGTGACAGAGCGGGCAATGCAAAGCTGCGTGTTGCCCTTCAGGTGTTCGATCAGACTCGTAAACATCGCCTGATTGCGATAGGGTGTTTCGATAAATAGTTGGGATTGCTTTTGCTTAGCAGAGATTTGTTCCCATGCTTTGAGTTGTTTAATGCGCTCTGCAGGTTCAATCGGGGCGTAACCGTGGAAGGCGAATCGCTGACCGTCTAGGCCGCTTGCCATGAGCCCCAGCAAAATAGAGGAAGGCCCAACCCATGGTTTGACGGCTGCGCCCCAGCGATGCGCCAACGCGACGGCGCGGGCGCCTGGATCGGCGATCGCCGGACAGCCTGCATCAGAGACCAATCCAATGTCTGTTCCGGATTTGAGCGGTGCAAGCCAGTTTTCAAGGGTTTCATCATCGATACGGGTGTTCAGCTCATGGATGGTGACTTCCTGGAGGGGGTGTTGAAGTGGCGTGAGTTTTAAAAATGCACGGGCGACTTTTGCGCTTTCGGCGATGTAGAGCTTGAGTCCTCCGGCTTGAGCCTGCGCTTGAGCAGGCAGCCAAGCGTGAATCGGCGAGTCGCCTAAGCCGACTGGGATTAAATGCAATGTGCCTAGGGTATTTTTGTTAGCGACAGTCTCTGTTGGATTGGACATGTTGAGCGTTTAGACAGGGGAAGGGATTGGGAGACTGGCATGCTCAAGCGGATCGAGTCCAAATCCAGCTAGTAAACGGGTCAACTCAATCAGGGGTAACCCGATAATAGCCGTGGGATCCTGGCTCTCCATGCTCTGCATGAGCGCGATGCCCAGAGACTCGGCTTTGGCACTGCCAGCCGTGTCATACGGCACATCAATGGCCAGATATCGGTCAATCGCAACCTCCGATAGGAGGCGAAATACACAGGTGGTCGGTACGTCGACCGTTTGTATCTGTTGATCTAAAACCACGGACATCGCGCTATGAAACACCACAGTTTGACCCGACAGCGCTCTGAGTTGACGCTGTCCGCCGGCCCGATCGCCAGGCTTGCCTACTGGTACGCCGTGCAAAGAGGCGGCTTGATCAGCGCCAATGACGATGTGCCCAGGGTATCGAGCGGCAACCGCCCGTGCTTTGGCTTGTGCCAGACGAAGCGCCAAGTCTT
>Ga0105050_10000237_pt1 | contig 79953 bp, 63 predicted proteins | sample FRY01_FD_78088 | JGI IMG/M metagenome (GOLD analysis project Ga0105050, IMG submission 78088) | Freshwater microbial communities from Lake Fryxell liftoff mats and glacier meltwater in Antarctica - FRY-01 | ecosystem: Environmental > Aquatic > Freshwater > Ice > Glacier meltwater ... | reverse complement strand
GGACTCCGGCCTTCTTCATCAGGCGGGTGAAGTTGCTGCTGTTGGTCGCCTTGGTCTTGGCGGCGAGGGCGGGGAAGAATGCGCCTTCGCGCTTCCCGATCCAACCGAGAATAGGAGGCGTCATCGGAACAATGATGGTCTTCTTCTTCCTCTTGGTCTTGGCGGGCCGGATCACAAGATTTGTTCCATCGACGTTGATGGTCCCCAGCTTGATTACGTCTCCCATTCGGATGCCGGTATGCGCGGCGATGATGATTAAGCCCCTGGTTTCGTCGTCGCCTGCGGTGTTGATGAGCGTCCGCACCTCGGCGGCGGTGAAGGGGGCGCGTTCGGTGCTATCATTTTCCGGGAGGGGCTTCACGACCTTGCCCACGTTGTCGGAAACCAACTTCTCCGACTTGGCGGTTTCCAGTGCGCGGCGGAGGGCGTGGAGGTCCATGTTGGCGGTGGCGGCCTTCACGGTCTCGGCGATCTTCACAAGGGCGTCGTGTACGTCGCCTGTGGTGAGGCTAGAGAGGGGCTTGGAGGCCTTCCTCGGCCCCAGCGCGGCCTTCATGCGACGATGGCCGTCCTCATAGCCTGAGAGGGTGGAGGGCGCGACGGTGGGGCGCTGGCGTTCCACCCACTCCGCAAACCACCCGCACACGGTCACCTCACGGAAGTCAGGATTAGCAAGGGCGCGGATCCTGCGGAGAAGTGTCTCGGCCCTGGCAAGGTTGAGGTCGCCGCTTTCGGCGTCCCGCGCGGCGTCCCTGAGAATTTTTGCGTAGGCTCTCTGAGTGTCGGCGGTGTCGAGGCCAGTCTCCAGGTCATCGTTTTCCATGAGTTGCGCCTTGCTGAATGCGGCCGCCTTCTTCGCCAATCCGGTGGACCGGCGAATCTGATTACCATCCCGGCCCTTCCATGCTGCATACCAAACCTTTCCCCCGGTGCGTTGAATTACGAATGCCATGCACGATGATCACACAAGTGATCACAGCAAACAAGTGCAAACATGATCACTGGTGTGATCATTCACGTAAATCATTGGCGCTAAAGGGATAGCAACTGATAGGTCCTAGGTTCGAATCCTAGCGCCGGAGCCAAATTCCCGTTGAAAGACAGGTCTATGGCCCGATACTCGTAAAGAGCTGTCACCAACCTGTTCATGCGACAATCCCTCCTCATTTGCCTTCTCGGCCTCCTCCCCGCGGGCCTCGCCTACGCCGACTTCGATTTCGAAGGATACAAGGAGCGCCTCCCGTGGATCTGGGAGACCCCCAAACGTCCCGCGATTCCCTCCGTTGGCGACAACTCGTGGCCCGCCGATCCGATCGACAACTTCATTCTCGCCGAACTCGCGAAGCACAAGATGGCTCCCGCCGCCCCGGCTGGCGATCGGCAGTGGCTGCGGCGCGTGCACTTCGCCGTCACCGGTCTCCCGCCCACTCCCGAGGAGAGTCAGTTCTTTCTCGCCGACCAGTCCCCCGACCGCAGGCGCAGCGCCCTCCGCAAGCTCTTCGACTCCCCGCACTACGGCGAGCGCTGGGCGCGGCACTGGATGGATCTTGTCCGCTACGCCGAGTCCCGCGGACACGAGAGCGACTACCTCATCGCCAATGCCTGGCAATACCGGGACTACCTCGTGCGCGCCCTCAACGCCGACGTGCCCTACGACCAGTTCGTCACCGAGCATCTCGCCGGCGATCTGATGGAGAAGCCCCGTCTGAACCCCGAGTCAGGTGCCAACGAATCCGTCCTCGGCACCGGCTGGGCCTTTCTCGGGGAGGAAGTCCACTCCCCGGTGGACATCCGCGCCGATGAGTGCGACCGCACCGAAAACAAGGTTGACGTCGTCAGCAAGGCCTTCCTCGGCCTCACCGTGGCCTGCGCCCGCTGCCACGACCACAAGTTTGACGCCATCAAGCAGACCGACTACTACGCCCTTTCCGGCTTCATCGCCAGTTCCAGCTACCACCAGGTCCGCTTTGAATCGATGGAGCAGAACCGCGCGGCTCTCGCCAAACTGGACACCCTCCGCGCCGAATTGCGTCCGCAGATCGCCAAGGCCTTCACCGAGGCGGCCCGCGAGGGCCTTGCCGCCGCCCTTCCGAAGGAGGACCAATACGAGATTCCCGGCCCCCTCACCCTCGAACCTGTCGAAGGGCTCCGCGTCATCGCCGACTACACCCGCCCGGGGGCCACCCCGTGGATCGCGGACGGCCCCTCCTTCGGCTCAGGCGTCTCGCGCGACGGCGAACTGATTCTTGGTTCCTCCCCCGGCGAACCCGCCCTGCGGATCGCCCCCTATGGTGCGGCCCGGCGCGATCCCTTCTGGAACGGCCTCAAGGTCGTCGACAGCGAAAATGACTCGGGCTCCTTCGACGGTCAATCCCGCGCCGGGAAGATGGTGCGCACTCCCAATTTCGAACTGAAGAGCGGCATACTGCACTACCTCATCCGCGGCGACGCGATTATCTATGTCGGCGTCAGCCAGCACATCATGGTGACCGGCCCCCTGCACGGTGCGCTTATCCAGAAACCCAAGGTGGAGGGCGATCAGCCCCGCTGGGTGAGACATGATCTCTCGCGCTACGCGGGACTGCGCGCCCACATCGAGTTCGGTCCACAGGGAGACAGCCCCCTCGAGATTCTCATGGTGGTGGAGTCCGAGCAGCAACCCCAGCTTTTCAACACTCCCATCACAGTCACCCGCGATGATTTTGCCAACGCCGTCAAGGACCTCGCCGACGGGGAGATCGAGCCTGCCAATGTCCCGGCCGCACGGTGGCTGGTCGAACGAGCCGGGATCAAGGCCGAACAGGTCGCGGGCGACTACCTCACGCGCCTCGAAGAACTTCGCAAGGAAGTGCGTTGGGACTCTCGCCTCGCCGTGGCGTGGCTCGATGGCACCGGTGTCAACGAGTACACCCTCGACCGGGGAAGCGCCGCGAAGCCGCTTGATCCGGCCACCCGCCGCCTCCCGGAGGCCTTCGGCGGCCCGGCCATCGACGCCCCCAACTCCGGTCGCGGCGAGCTGGCCCGCCAGATCGTGAGCCCCGACAATTCGCTCACCGCCCGCGTCATGGTGAACCGCATCTGGCATCACCTTTTCGGCCGAGGTCTGGTGCGCACCGTCGACAACTTCGGTTGGCTCGGCGAGCGGCCCTCGCACCCCGAGCTTCTCGACTACCTCGCCCGCGAGTTCGTTGAAACCCACAAGTGGTCCGTTAAGTCTTTCACCGAGCGTCTCCTCCTCACCAGCACCTACGGCATGGCCAGCGAATCCGCCGATCCCGCCTTCGACCAGAGTGACCCCGACAACGTTCTCCTGCACCGCATGCCGGTGAGACGCCTCGAAGCGGAAGCGATTCACGACGCGGTGCTTGTCATTTCGGGGCGCCTTGATCCCAAGATGGGTGGCAAGCCCGTCATGGCCCACCTCGACGAGTTCATCGTGGGCCGCGGTCGTCCCGGCAGTGGCCCGCTCGACGGCGAGGGCCGCCGTTCGATCTACACCTCTATGCGCCGAAACTTCCTTCCGACCCTTCTCCTCGCCTTCGACTTCCCGACTCCCTTCAGCACGAAGGGTCAACGCGACGTCACGAACGTCCCCGCGCAATCGCTCGCCCTCATGAACGACAAGTTCATCTACGAGCAATCCCGGGTCTGGGCCGAGCGCATCCTCAGGGAAATGAAGGACGCTTCGCCGCAACAACGCCTGGAGTCCATGTTCGAATCGGCCTTCGCCCGCCCGCCCTCCGACGCCGAACTTTCCGGCTGTCTCGAGACCCTCACCCAACTCATGCCCCTTTACGGCGGCAACCCCCAGTCCCCCGAGTTGTGGCAGGATCTCTGTCACGCCTGTTTCTCGATGAACGATTTCATTTACCTGCGATGATCAAACCCCATTCCCTTTTCTCCCGCCGGGAGATGCTGCAACGCACCTCGCTCGGCTTCGGCGGTCTTGCCATGGCGGCCCTCATGGACCAGGCCGGGGCCTCGGCGGTCCCGGTCGTCGGGAGCCCGCAGTTCCTGCCCAAGGCCCGCAACGTCATCTTTCTCTTCATGGAGGGCGGCGTCTCGCAGGTGGACTCCTTCGACTACAAGCCGCTGCTCGAGAAGCACCACGGCGAGGATCCGCGCACGGCCATCGGGAAACTCGAGAAGACCCAGTTCGACAACGTCGGAAAGGTCCTCAAATCGCCCTGGACCTTCAAGCAACGCGGCGAATGCGGGGCGTGGATCAGCGACCTCTTCCCGCACATCGCGGGGCACGCCGACGAACTCTGCATCGTGCGCTCCATGACCTCCCGGTTCCCCGAGCACACCAGCGCCAACTACTTCTTCCACAGCGGCACCGGCCTGCAGGGTCGCCCCAGCATGGGCGCGTGGGCCTCCTACGGCCTCGGCACCGATAACCACGACCTCCCCGGCTTTGTCGTCATCAACGGCGGGCGCATCCCCTCCGGCGGACTCGATTGCTTTTCGAACGGCTTCCTCACCGCCACGCACCGCGGGAGTCTCCTCAATGCCACCGGCACTCCCATTGCCAACGTCCGGCCCAACGAGCGCCAGACCGAGGTGCAGGCCATCAAGCGCGCCCTCATCGGCCGCCTCAACACCAGCACCGCCCGCGGCAACGACGAACTCGAATCCGCCATCGCGAACTACGAACTTGCCGCCCGCATGCAACTCGCCGTGCCGGAACTGCTTGATTTCAGCGACGAGAGCGAGGCCACCAAGAAGCTTTACGGCATCGACGACGGCCACAAGGGCACTGCCACCTACGCCCGCGAATGCCTTCTCGCCCGCCGCCTCGTCGAGCGCGGGGTGCGTTTCGTGGAACTCACCATCCCCGACATCGGCGAGGACCGTTGGGACGCCCACGGCAACCTCCAGAAGAATCACGGCAACAACGCCAAGTCGGTCGATCAACCCATCTCGGCCCTCCTCACCGACCTCAAGGCCCGCGGCATGCTCGACGACACCCTCGTTCTCTGGTCCGGCGAGTTTGGCCGCACCCCGTTTGCGCAAGGCGGCGATGGCCGCGACCACAACGAGTTCGGCTTCTCGCTCTGGATGGCCGGGGCCGGCGTCAAACCCGGCATCACCTACGGGGCCACCGACGACTGGGGCTACAAGGCCGTCAAGAACGTCCTCGAAGTCCACGACCTTCACGCCACCCTCCTCCACCTGCTGGGTATCGACCATGAGGCGCTCACCTATCGTTTCAGCGGTCGCGACTTCCGCCTCACCGACGTCCACGGCAAGGTCGTGCGCGATCTTCTGGCCTGAGGCTGGCGACCAGCGATCTCAGAGGGGGAGGAGAATGCGTAATCGCAGGTATTGGCTTGAGCCTGGGGTGACCGGTTGGACGGAGCGGACCGTGACGGTTTCGGTGCCGTCGCCGTTGTCCTGCGGGAAGCCGATCTCCACCGTAAACGCTTCGCCGCCTTGCCAGGCCGCCAGGTTCCCGGACGTTTCCACCTCGTAAGCGAGCGCACTGGCGCCCTTGCGGACCCGGTAGGAGAGTGCCGGGTAATCGACTCCCCCGTCGTTCACGATCGTGATCCCGGGGAGGGCGGCCTCGGGAACGGACACGAGGTCGGCCCCGACCGCATAGGCGAGCAGGTTGGAAAGCGAGGAGCTGCCAAAGGGAGCCTGGGGGTCGGTGGCGCTCTGCCCCGTCATCCAGTCCGCGAAGGAGATCGCGACGACCGCGTGGGCTCGCAGGCGGAAATAGAGATTCGGGACGGGCCCGGCACTGCAGGGCAACAAGGTGCGGCGGGTGACCAGCGTGGTGCCGTCGCCCTGGTTGACCTCCGAGACGAGGGGGAAGTTGGCTTCACCGCCGAACCAGGATCGAAGATCAACGCTCCCCTCAGGCAGGAGGACCAGGTCATCGGCGGAGGTGTTGCGGCGGTGGGTGATGGTCATGTAGTCATCAATGACACCGCTCATCTCGAGGGATTGGATCCCGATCGAGAAGCTGCCGCCGACGTCGGTGGGGTCGGAGTCGTTGGTGCCGAGCGCGTGCTCGAGGAGCTTGTTGAAGCCGTCGTGATCATCATCGTCCGTGGGGGATCCGATCAGCGTGGTGCTGTCGGAGGCGTTCGGGCTGCCGCCAATGGACCCGCTGCTGCGCCAATTGCCCACGGAATCGTAATTGTGGCCGGCGATGGCGAACGACTTGAGGATCAGGCTGTAGCCGGCAAAGCCGGCGTCGGCCGGCCATGGCACCTTGTCGTTGTACTTGAAGTCCGCAATGGTGCCGCCCAGGGCATCGACGAGGTGGATGCGCTCGCCGGCATTGTCGAGGCGGCTTGGAGCGAACCCTCCGGCGATGCGACTGCTGAACCCGGTGCCGTAGCGGGCCTCGAAGGCCCCCTGATTGCCGACGATCAGAACGCGCGCGCCGGGAGCGAGGGAAGTGATGGCGGAACCGGTGAAGCTGAAGTCGAGGCCCGATTCGAAGTGCACGTCGGTGAGGTCGATGGTGTCGGTCGTGCTGATGTTCATCATTTCCAGAAACTCGAAATCGGAGGAATCGGTTGCCGCGGCGAGTTCGTCCGGAGTGCCGGCTGGCAGCGGCGCGTAATGGACTTCGGTGATGACGAGATTGGAGGCATCGGCGAGCGGGCCGACGAGGAAGATTCCCTTGACGGGACCGCTCCAGCTGGTGAGCCCCGAGCCATTGCGGGCGCGGGCCGTGATGATGGTGGTGGCGTTGACCGTGGCCGGCAGGGTGGTGGTGGCGGAGGAGGAGATTCCGCCTCCGGGAAGGCGGGGGTCGGTGTTGTCCGTGGTGTAGTAGATGGTCCCTCCGCCGGTGGCCCCGACCGTGGTGCCCGGCGGGACGAGACCCGGGGTGACGGTGAAACCTGGTTGCGCGACATACTGGCTATCGATCCACGCGACGCGGGTGGCCAGCCAGTTTTTCAGGATGGTGACTTCGGCGGCATGGCTGCCGTTGCGGGGAGGAACCTCGGTCCACTTCGCAAAATTGCGGGCTGCGGGGGAGCGGAGAAGGCGGGAATTGACGCCGGAAGGGTCCTGGAAGTCGATCTGGGCGGCGAAGTCATTGATGATCGACTCGATGTTGGCCGTCGAAAAGGTGGTCTTGCGGAGTTCCTGCCAGAGGTCGGTATGGGCCTGCCGGAAGTCCGGATTTGTCAGGGCCCGGCCCCACCACGGGAAACGCGAGTCGTCCCACATGTGGCTGGAATCCCCCGAGCCGTCCCATTGGGTGGGGGAGTCGTCGCGGTCGTCCATCGATTCCATGGTGCGGTCGAAATCCCACACCGGCCCGGCACCGATCTTCCCGTCGTTGGTGTCACTACGATGTTTGTAGTAATAAGCGCTGAGGCGGAAGCTGTCGACATTCATGGAGAGGGTGTTGAGCCAGTGGTGCCGGAGCCAGGAATGGCTGTCGATATACTCGGTGAAGTGTTTGCCGTTGGGGTTGGTCCAGTTGGCGGCGTAGAGGGCGGCGTCCAGTTCGTTGAGGTGCGCCTGCAGCCAGTCCCGCTGGCCGTAATGGACCTCGTCCTCCTTGGGTTCGACCCAGCCGAAGGTGCCCATGTGATTGGCCGAGAACCCGGCATCGCCGGGATCGAGGCGATCCTTTTTGAACATGTAGCCGCCGGTGACCTTCGTCCCCCGGGTGTCGCGCGGGCCGATGGGCGCGACCGGGACCCGATTGTCATCGCGTTTGATTTTTTCCATGAGTTCGTAGACGCCGAAGTAGTCGTCGGCGTAGGAGAGGGCTCCGCCACCGGTGTTGTTGAAGACCTCCACGAACCGTGTGCGCACCGCGTATTCGCCCGTCTCGTTGCTGAGTTGGTAGATGAGCGGGTTGCGCATGAGAGCCCGGTCGAACTGATAGCGGCCGCTCAGGATCCAGTCGGATTCCTTTGGCATGCCCAGCGGCTTGATGCCCTTGTCGTCGCCCAGTTCATCCTGCGCCTCGACGGCGAGAGCGTATTTCGGCCAACCGGCCGAGGAGGATCCCCGGCGCCGCATGCCACAGCGGGTCGCGATCTGGAACGGATCGCCCATCTCGGAGCGGTTGTTGGTGGAGCCGTCCGGCTCGATGATGGCCCAGAATCCGGGGGTGTTTGCTTCCGTTCCGGGCTGGCCTCCACCCCAGTTTTCCAGGATCACGACGGGAAGATTCGAGCTGAAATTCGCCAGGTCGGACGCGAGGAGGAGGTAGGATTCCATCGCAATGGGCCCTGCGGCGTTGTCGGCACCGTAAACCCGGGCCCGGAGTTGGGTCGAGTTCGTGATGGTCAGGGGGGCGGAGTAGATGGGCGAGGAGACGCCGGGAACCGTTCCGTTCGTGGTATAGCGGATGACTTCCCCCTCGAACTCGCTGCTGAGCGTGACTTGGAAGGGGGCGGTGAAGGTTCGGCTCGGTTCCGAGAAGACGACTTCGCTGGTGGGGAGTTCCTGCTGCAGCCCGTTCAAGGCACCGGGAGAGGGACTGACGAAGTAGGCGGGGGCGCCCATGGTGACCTCGGTGATCCGCGCCGCCACGAGCCGCGGCCGGATCAGGAAGTCCTCATCGGAGGGGTTGATGTTCAAGCCCTGAATGGCGAAGAGGAGGTCGGGAGCCTTGAGCAGGGCGATTTTCGATTTCAGGGAGTAGCTTCGGAATTCGAGGGCATCCTCGTCCGGACTCTCGAGACTGGCATTGGCGTTCCAGGATGGATAGGTGATGGTGTCGAGCCAGGCCACGGCCGTGCCGTTGAGGGAGGCGGAGAAGGCGTCGTCGAACTGGATCTCAAGGTCGAGGTCGAGGATCTCACCGGGATTGGTGACGTTGAACGGAATGCGGATATAGACCGAGCCGTTCTGGTTGAACATGTCCTGCTCGACATCGAGATTGATGAGGCTCTCGTACCCGGTGCCACGTTCGTAACCGACCCCGAGCGTGCCGGAGAGCCACGCCGAGTCATTGAATCCGGCCTGCTTCCAGGTATTGCCGAGCGCGGCGTCGATCGGGACGTGGGCCGTGCACGGCGCGTCGACATCAAAGAGGTTTTCATCGATGGTCGTGGCGGTCTGTGCGAGTCCATAGGAGGAGTCGTCGAATTGGGGGGGATACATGGGCGCGAACTCGGAGAGCACCGTGACCCCGTCGGGGGCCACGAGGGCAAGGTACTCTCCCGCGGCATCGAGTTTGAAATTGGTGTGCAGTTGCGCCCCTGCGACAGTCCGGTTCTTGTTTGATGCGATCACGACAAGATATCCGAATGGCTCGAGGGTGGTGCCGACGGGAATCCGCCACTTGTTGAGATCGGCGGCGTCATCGGTCAAAAAATAGCCGCCCAAGTCGGCCGCCACGGGGTCCGGATTAAAGATCTCGATCCAGTCGCTGTAGTCGCCGTCGATATCCTTGAGGCCGGTCTCGTTGTCGGCAAGAAACTCACTGATCACGGGCGTGGCGGTGACGCTTGAACCAGTCAGGAAGGGGAGTGCCATGAGGGCCCCCACAAGGAGGCAAGTCCGAAAGATCATCATGAGGGGGAGGTCACCTAGTTTAGGCCTATAGCTGGTTGGCTGCTGCTGCTAGGAAATTGCTTTTAGGCTGTGGAGTTTGAGGGTGTCGAGGAGAGGACCAGAGAACGGCTTGGCAGCCCTTCGCCCGCCCAGGTGGGGAGAACGGGGGGGCGGGGTGTCGGGGTGCGGTGTTTCGGGAAGAAAACCTTCGGAGTTGGTGGGTAAATGGCGGAATCAGGAGATCCCGAAGGGAAAATCAATCCCGGCGAACGTAGCTTGCCGGGCCGCTTTGCCAAGATTTCTTTAGCCAGCGGCATTTTGGCGGGTGGGCTGCTGGTCGGTCTGGTGTCGTCGAGTCCCCACTCGACGCCCACAGCTGCGCCCCGACCGGTTTGTGGCCATGGCTTCCTGAGACGACCATGCCCCCGGCTCCATCGGCACCGAAATCGCCTGCGGTCAGGGCGTCGACGAGGCCCGTGACCGCGCCGGGAGTCGAGAGAGGGTCGAAGCCTGAAGCGGGGTCGTAGCAAGGCGGAGCAGGAGATGATAGCTGATCCGTCAGGCTCCGCTCACTCCTCTCCCTGCTCGGCTTTTCCGCCAGCCAATTCGACCACTGTCCCGACGATGATGTCTTCGGTTTCAGGGGCCAGGCTGGAAGGCCAGCGGAAGTTGCACGGTGCGGGTCTGACATTTCGGCGGAGCGGTCAGCCGAAATGTGCGCGTGGCATCGGCGAGCAAGGCATCGACCTGATCGGCGAGTTCGTTGCCGTGCTTTTCGATGAACGGTGCGGCATCGGCGGTGCGCGGTTCGGGATTTGCATCGGCGCCACAACCGGCGGCGATCAGGGCATGGCTGCCGGGATGACGTCTTTCGATGATCTGCGCAGCGGCACCGGCCCAGTCGCCGTGAAAGCCCTTGTTCGGCGGCGCATAGGAAGTGCAGTGGCAGGCGTAGCTGAGGAAAACGCCGAGCACGTTGTTGTCATCGTCAGCGGCGGTGACAGTCAGCACCGGAACGCTGTGATCGACGCTGCCCTGTGGATTCGGGCGCATCGCCTTCCACGTGCCGTTCTCGATGAGCCGCCGATTCATTGCAAAGCCGGCGCGGCCCTCGCCCCAGCGCAGGTTTGCCGGTTGCCGTGATCCGGCGGCTTGGATGGCGATCTGTTCGAGTCGATCGACCAGCCAGTCGGTGTATTCGTCGATGTGTTGTTTCTCGCCCACCGGGAGGATCTTGCAGAAATGCATTTCCTGCATGTAGTCGCTCAGGGTCGGTCCGCCATGGGTGTGGGTGGCGGAAATAGCGAATTTTTCGGGGGAAATGCCGAGCTTCTTTTCGATGCGTTCGAACACCCGGTCACGCAGGGATTTGGGAATCCCGAGCAGGTCGGCGGTGATCATCAACGCGCCGAGTCCGCCGGCTTCATCCCCGATGGCCAGCGCGCGGGCGAACAGCTTGTTCTCGGCGGGTTCGCCTTCGTAATCGCGGGACGCGTAACCGATCATGCGCACCGGGACGCGCGGGGTGATGTCGATTTTTGCCAGGCCGGCGGTTGTTCCGGACGCGCTTTTTTCGTTTTGTGCAAAGGCCGACGGCAGGCTGAGGGCGACTAGCAGGAGGATGATGGGCAAGGTAGGTTTCATGGGAATTGGGTCAGGATGTGCGGCGAAAGCGAGCGGTCGTGAATGGTTTTCGGAGTCTCGGGTTGGGTGGCAAGACCTTTCAAAAGTGGCAGCGGCGGTTTGGCTGAGGCTCCGAGATAACAGCAGCGACGCCGGCCAAAGAGCAGGCCTCCTGATCGAACGTGAGTGAAGGTTCATTTCGTTTTACCAACAGGCAGCAGGCGCCTGGCACGTAAGTCGGCAAGCTCTTGGGCAGTAGGAGGTTGGTGTTCGGTGAGGCCCCTGAAGCAGCCGGTGAGGGAGTCTCGGCTGCGCTGCGCCTGTCCAAACCGGGCCGGAGGGCGAGGGCATTGCTTTGAGCCACCGGTCCGAGGGGGAAAGGGGGCTTGCAGGCGATGTGCCGGGTGCGATTTGTCTGCCTCCGCAAAAGATTCCCAGCCGAGGCTTCGGATTTTTCGCGGTGGGGCGTGTTACTTCCGGGCGTGGATCTGTGGAGGGGAAGACCAATTGCGGTGTGACGGCCGAATCGAGATCGAGGAAATAGGCATCCCCACGAGCGGTCGAGGTGAGGACGACCGCGCAGCTCGAGGCTGTTAGAAGTGACAGGATATTCATTGGAGTTCTAAAAATGGGAGCCTTTACCCGTGGGATTCAAGGGGGTCGGTGGAAAGCGCCGATGCAATGAACCGCAGGCCTAAGAAAAGCCGAATGAGATGTCAATAACTCTGATGATCCTGGTGTTCCGTGCCCGGCTTCATCGGGGTCTTGCCTTGGCCTGCCCAGGAGGTCGTTGAAGCCGGAGGCGGGGCAATGTTCGGGTTGGTGTATGATTTGGCGATCAACGGACGTAGGCAACGCTTCATGACGAAACGACCTTGGAATTTGGCTCGCCGGACCTTTCTTCGGGGGGCGGGAGCGATGCTTGCGCTGCCCTTGCTTGAGGGGATGTGTTGGGGCAAGGGAGCCGCTGCGTCGGGGGTTCCGCCCAAGCGCTTTGTGGGCACTTTTTTTCCCTTCGGCCCGCACCAGCCCTTCGACCACATGAAGGGGTTCAAGGAGGACGAGTATTGGTTTCCCGCAAACGCCACCGGGAATGTCACGCAATACAAGACGCTGGCTTCCGCCCCGTTCCAGCCCCTGCACGAGGACATTACCTGGCTCAAGGGCCTTGACCACGTCGCCTGCCGCAGGCTCGGCGGCCACTGGCTGGGGGAGGTGTTCCTGACCGGCGCCGACATGACCATTCACAAGCGCAACGGGATCTCGCTCGATCAGGTCATCGCCGAGAAGTACGCCTCCGAGACGCGTTTCCGTTCGTTGACGCTCGGGTCGGAGGGCGGCACGGGTGTCTACAACCGGATGTGCACGCTGTCGCACATGGGGCCGGGGCGGGCGATCGCCGCGATGCACAAGCCGCGGGAAATTTTCGACATGCTTTTCGTTGACGAGGCTGACAAGGACGCGGCCCGGATGCGGCTCAACAAGGAGGGCAGCCTTCTCGACGCGATGCTGGGGGACGCGAAGTCGCTGAAGAGCCGGTTGGGCGCGGCGGACAAGGAGAAGCTGGAGGAATACCTCGAGTCGGTCCGCGGGGTGGAGCGGCGCATTGCCAACAACAACAAGTGGCTGGATATCCCGAAGCCGAAGGTGGATCAGGGCTCGGTCAACCTGGAGGCCTTTTACCAGAATCCGAAAGAATACTTTCGGACGATGTATGACCTGATCTTCCTGGCGTTGCAGACCGACAGCACGCGGGCGGTTTCCTACATGCTGGCCAGCGAGGCCAATGTGGGCAACGCGGTGGGCCAGTTGGCGAAGACGGCGCTCGGGGTGGAGATTCCGCACACCCTCGCCCACGGGCGCTGCCGCGACACCTGCCGGTGGGATCAGTTCCAGTCCGAGCAGTATGCGTATTTCCTGAAGCGTCTGAAGAATACGGAGGAAGGGGAGGGCACCATGCTCGACAACACGATCTCCCTCTACGGATCCTGCCATGGGTGGGATTCCCACGGGAACACGGACTACGCGCTCCAGTTGGCCGGCGGCAAGGCGATGGGTCTCAAGCACGGCCGGGTTCTGGCTTACGATGGAAAGGACATCACCCTGTCCAACGTCTTCCTGACGATCCAGCATTGCATGGGGGTCGAGGGGGATTCCTTCGCGGAGAGCACGGGGGACTTTCCGGATTTGTTGAACCCGGTCTGACATGCGCTTGCCGGATTTTTTCATCGTGCGGGTCGCGCTGGTGGCGTTCGTGTCGGTCGTCCCGGTGCGGGGTGGGGAGCCCGCGTCGTCGGGCTTCGGGGAATTCGTGCAGCCGTTCCTGGAGGAGCACTGCACGAGCTGCCATGGGAGCGAGAAGCAGAAGGGGAAGCTGGCGCTGCACGAAATTCATGCGGATTTCGCCTCGTTGGGGGAGGCGGAGAAGTGGCGGCATGTTCTCGAGATGCTCGAGGAGGGCGAGATGCCGCCGGAGGACGAGGCCCGGCCGGATGCGGAGCGTGCCGCGCGGGTCAGGGCATGGATCGTGGCGGGGCTCGAGACTCCGCTTGAGGGGGACGGAGAAGCGGAGGGACTTGGTCCACAGGTGCGGCGGCTGACCAACGCGGAATACCACAACACCATGCGCGACCTGCTGGGGGTGGAGCTGAACTACGGCGACAACCTGAACGCCGACCCGGTGGTGCCATACCGGTTCCGAAACACTGCGGAGTTCATGATGGTCGGCACATCCGACTTGCAGAAATACTGGGAGAATGCCACCCGCGCGATGGCCTCGGTGATTGTTTCCGGGCCCCGGCCCGAGATGATCCGTCTCAAGGAGGAGATCGCGCCGGAGGTCCCGGATTTTCAGCCGCCCAACAAGCGCACCGACGAGGTTCTGCCGCGCATCCAGGACAACATTCTCACCAGCACCTTCAAGCTGCCGCGGGTGGGGGACTACGTGTTGCGGATCGTGGCCTCGGCGGTGTTGCCGGACGGGGTGGAGGCGGCGGAGATGCGGGTTGCCGATCCCAAGGAGCGGGTGTTCCTCGGCACGCGGACCGTGGCGAACAACGTGGATGACCCGCAGGTTTACGAGTTTCGCGGGCGTCTGGAGAACATCCAGGTCGACACCCGCGAGCAGGGCGGGATGGCGGCCACCGCGATCTCCATCAACGAGGTCTGGAACAACGGCGACGAAGCGGGGAGCCACAAGATCAAGCCGTTTTCCCGGCCGCGGCTGGTGATCGAGTCGATGGAGATTCAAACGCCGGCGGAGGACGTCTGGCCGCCGGCCTGCCACAGTGCGATTTTGTTTTCCTCCCCGCTGCGGGAGAGCGACGAGGGGGCCTACGTGCGGGAGGTGCTGAAGCGTTTCATGACGCGGGCCTACCGTCGGCCGGTTGCGGCGGCGGAGTTGGCGCGGCTGGAGGACTCCTTCGCCACGGTGCGCCCGACGGTGGAGAGCTTCGATGAAGCGATGCGTGAGACCCTCGCGATGGTTCTGGTCTCGCCCGGGTTCCTGCTGCGCAACACGGTGGGTGAGGCCCCCGCGCCGGGAAGCGAGCCCGACGATCACCAACTCGCCTCGCGGCTCTCGTATTTTCTCTGGAGCAGCATGCCGGACGCGGAGTTGTTCGAGCTGGCGACCCGCGGGGAACTCGGCACGCCGGAGGTGCTCTCGCGGCAGGTCGCGCGGATGCTGGACGATCCGAAGGCGTCGGATTTCGTGCGCGACTTCACGAGCCAGTGGCTGTCGCTGGGCAAGCTCAGGGAGGTCTCCATCAACGACAACGCCTTTCCGCCGTTCATCAGGCGGGCGTCCTGGGACCGGCGCTTGTTGCGGGAGGATCCCTTTGGCATCCGCTACGATCTGGAGCAGGAGACGCTCCTGTTTGTGGAGGAGATCCTGCGGGAGAACCTCAGCCTGATTCAGTTTCTGGATTCGGATTTCCTGATGCTCAACGAGAACCTCGCCTGGCACTACGGGATCGAGGGGGTGCGCGGGAGGGCGATTCGGCCGGTGAAGCTGCCGGAGGGTCACCATCTCGGCGGGTTGCTCACGCAGGGCAGCATCTTGATCGGCAACTCGAACGGCACGGCGCCGCATCCGATCTACCGCGGGGTCTGGGTGCGGGAGGCGATCCTCGGCGACGAGGTGAAGGATCCGCCGTCGAACGTCCCGTCGCTGGTGGGTAGCGAGGCGCTCAAGGACGCGCCGACCATCAAGGAGGCTCTCGTGGCGCACCGCACGATGGAAAGCTGCAACGACTGCCACGCCCGCATCGATCCCTACGGGCTTCCCTTCGAACAGCACAACGCCATCGGGCGATATCAGCCGAAGGTGATTGGGGAGGGAGTGGCCTTTCCATGGGATTCCGGCAGAGGCGAGAGCACCGAGCAATACCTCGCGAGGGTCGAGCCGCTCTACACCGTCGCGGTGGATGCGTCGTCCCGCCTGCCTGACGGCACAGAGGTGGAGGACATGGCGGCCTTCAAGAACTATCTGGTGAGGGAGAAGAGCGACGTGTTCGCGCGGACGATGATAGGGAAGCTCCTTGCCTACGGCATGAACCGCCAAGTCGGGCCGACGGACCGGGAGGCCGCCGCGCGCCTGTTCGAGCAGAGCAAGGCGAAGGGCCACCGCTTCAGGGATCTGGTCATGGCGATCTGCACCAGCGAACTGTTCCGCCAGCCATGAATGCGATTCTCCATCTCCTCACGGTGCTCCTGATGGCGGGTGCGGGTCTGCTCTGTGCCGCGCCGGCGTCAGACTCGGCGGCGTCGGGGGAGTCCGGCCTGCCGCGGGTGTTGTTGTTGGGCGACTCGCTGCACCGCGCCAATGCCGAGCGGGTGGCGGCGCTTCTGGCCGGGCGGGTCGAGGTGGTCATGTCCCGCGATGCATGGGACGCCGCCTACGCGCTCGCGAATCTGGACATGCTGCTGGACGGGAAGAAGTGGGACGCGATCCATTTCAACTTCGGCCTGAGCGACCTCAATTATCGCGACCCCAAGACCAAGGCCGTTCGCACGCTGAGCCCGGAGGCGGGTGGGGTGATCCTGACCAGTCCGGACACCTACGAGAGCAACCTGCGAACGCTGGTGGGACGGCTCCAGGCCACCGGGACGCGGCTGGTGTGGGCCAGCACCACGCCGATCCCGGAGGACACGCAGATCTGGGTTCCCGGCGACGAGGTGCGCTACAATGCGATCGCGGCGCGCGTCATGGCGGAGACCGGCGTGGAGGTCAACGACTTGCACGGGTTCTGCAAGGCGTTTTTGAGCGAGAAAGTGGCGAGGAATGTGGTGGTGACGAACCCCTACCAGCAGCCGAGTCTGGAGGTGCCGATGGCTGCGAGCATTCTCAAGGTGCTCGGGCTGATGCCGCCGCCGGCCAAGGGACCGGTGAAGGTGTTCATCCTCGCGGGGGGATTGAGCATGTCGGGGGACGTGTCCGCCACGGCAGCGCGGAATTTTCTCGAGGCGAGGGAGGGCGGGGCCGGCCGTTCTGGTCCGGACGTGAAGGCGGGGAAGGCGGGTGCCGCGCACGACGCCTCGATCCGTGAGGATGTCTGGGTCCGCCAAACGTTCCAAGTCCACTACGGAGACCTTGGCTACAGTTTCGGTGGTCGGCACGGGAGGAACGGCGTGGGCCCCGAGCTGGGCTTTGGGTGCGTGATGGGCGACCACTGTCCCGAGCAGGTGTTGATCCTGAAAGTCCGGCTGATCGCCGACCAACTGGGGCTCCACATGCAGCCGCCGAGTTCCGCGGCGAAGGGTCGGCCGGGCCCTTCCTACACGAAGGTGGTCGGGGAGATCCGAGCGGCCCTGGAGACCATCAAGCCGCTGTTCATGACCTACGACGAGAGCCTGGGGTATGAGCTCGCGGGCCTTGTCTGGGACCACGGGGACGCGGAGAAACTCGCGCCCCACATCGAGGCCTACGAGGAGAATCTCACCAACCTGATCAAGGACCTGCGCAAGGAATTCGGGGTGGATGATCTGCCGGTGGTGGTGCTCGGCACGGGGATTGGTGGCCGCGATCAGCCCGCCCATCCGGAGATCCTGAAGGCGCAGATGGCGGTGGCGGCGCGGCCCGAATTCAAGGGGACGGTTGTCTTCACCGAGACGCGCGACTTCTGGCGCCCCGCGAAGGACTCGCCGGCGGACTCGTCGGTCTTCTGGAACAACAACCCCGAAAGTGTTCTGCTGATCGGGGAAGCAGCGGCGAGGGACATGATCAAGCTGCTGCGGAAGCGGGAGTGAAACGGTGTGTCCCCTTTTACCCGCGCATTCCACACCGTGGAGCGTCCCTCACCGGCTATTCGGGCTGGGAACTTGCGGCCGCTTTCGCCTTGAACTTGTTCATTTTGGTTTGGATGTCAGGCCATGCCTTCAGAACGGATTCGGCCATGATGGAGTGACCGAGGCCGTTGGGGTGGATGGCATCTCCGCCATGGGTTTCCTTGATCCGGGCGAGCATCGGCGTGCGGATGTCCACCACGCTGACCCCTTCGCGATCGGCCAGGGAGAGGATCCATGCGGAGTAGAGCGCCATGACGTGGTCGTAATAGGGATAGGCGGTCCGGTAGCCGAACTTGTTGGGATCCTTTTCGGCCTCCGCCTCGGCCTTGGCATTGGCCTCGTCGAGCAGCACCTTGCGGGCGGCCTCATCGGTGCCGGGTGGGAAGGCGGGTCCGGAGGCGGCGAAGGGAGGGGGGGTGAGCAGGACGACATGAGTGCCGACGGCGTTGAACTGGGTGATGAGGGTATTGATGCCGGACTTGTAGGCGTCGAAGCGCTTTTCGTTGAAGGGGTGATAGATGGCATCGTTGATGCCATAGCAGACGATGGCGAGGTCGGGCTTTTCCGCCACCACGGTGCCCAGCCAACCGAGGATGCAGGGCCGCCGACCGGGATGATAGGCCTCACTGAGATTCGAGATGGTTTCGCTGGAATGCCCGAAATTGTGAACCACCGGCGGGAACTCGGGAGACTGTTGGTTGAGAGTATCCCGGATCTTGTTCACATACCCGCCCGCCCTGGTGATGCTGTCTCCGAAGAAGAAGATGTGCTGGCGGTAGGTTGGCGGTGCGGCCGGGGCGGCATCCTCCGCTTTTGCTAAACCGAGGAGAGCGAGGCAGGTTGTGCCAGCGAGGAGGAGGAGTTTCATAAGGAGTTCGGGAGTTTGATCGGGCAGGGGTGGAAACCGCGTTTCTGAGGGAACGAATACACGCCCGGATGGGCGCGGTCAGCCATTATTTCGCCATTTTTGCTTCCGGGATCGGGGGCGCGGCCAGAGGGATACGTGGTTGAGGCGGGTCCCGGTCAATTTCGAGGAAGGGGTTGCTTCGGAGAGCACGGTCGTGGTTTTCGTTGATCGGCGGCCCTTCGAGTTCCGGGACGAGGGGCCACTCGCCGGGGACGCCGCCATTGAGAGCCGCGAAGTCGAAATGAATTGGGGCGATGAAGAGCAAGCGTTTCACCTTCATGCTTGCCATGATAGGCTGCGAGCTTCAAAATGATCAGCCCGCTGTAAAATCCCTTGGCCATTAAGCTTATTTTCCTACTCCTCGCGTTCGCGTCGGCAGTTGCCGGTGCGGATCGGCCCAACATTGTCCTCATCATGGTGGACGACATGGGCTGGTCGGATCTTGGTTGCTACGGGGGCGAGATTCGCACTCCGAACATTGATTCACTGGCGGCGGAAGGGCAGCGGTTCACCCAATTTTACAACAACTCCGTTTGCGGTGCGACACGGGCCTCGCTGTTGAGTGGCCTCTACTGTCAGCAGACCGGGCACCCCGGAACCCGGTGGAACGAGCCGAAGGATTTTTCGAAGTGCGTCCTGATTCCTGAAGTCCTGCAGGCGGGCGGCTACCACACCGCGATGGTCGGCAAGTGGCAGGGGCGCGACTTGGCGGTCGAGCGCGGTTTTGACCGGTTTTTCGGGCCGAATTGTCGGGGAACCATCAGTTACTGGAACGAAGTCGGGACGAACGAATTTTACCTCGACGATCAGCCCTGGAAGTGGCCGGAGTCCGGATTTTTCATGACGGAGGCGTTCAACGAGCATGCGGCGGAGTTTTTGAAATCGGCAGCGGCTGGTGCCGGGGAGAAGCCGTTCTTTCTCTACGTCGCCTACATCGCGCCGCACTGGCCGCTCCACGCGCGCGAGGCGGACATCGCCGCCTACCGCGATCAGTATCGCAAAACTGGCTGGGACGAGTGGCGCGACCGTCGATTTTCGAAGCAGCGCGAAATGGGATTGATTCCGGAAACGTGGACACTGGGGCCGAAACCGGCTGCGGTGCCGGCTTGGGCGGAGGCCCCCGAGAAGGAGTGGCAAGCGGAGCGGATGGCGGCCTACGCGGCGCAGATTTCGTCCGTGGACCGAGGAGTGGGGAGCCTGTTGAAGGTTCTCAAGGAGTCCGGCGTGGAGGACGACACGCTCGTCCTGTTTCTGAGCGACAACGGGGCCGCTCCGGACGGCGGGCTGACGCCGAGCACGACGGGATTCGACTTTGGTCGGGATGGCCAGCGAACAAACTGGCGACGCGACGGCGTTGCGATCAAGGGCGGCAGCGGGCCGGATCACATGCCGGGGCCGGCCGACACGTTCGCGGCCTACGGCATGGCTTGGGCGACGACGAGCAACACGCCCCTGCGGGACCACAAACAGTCGGCTTACGAAGGCGGGATCCGGACGCCCCTGATCGCGCGTTGGCCGAAGGTGATCAAGGAGGGTGGGGCGTTCACAACGCAGACCGGACACATCATCGATGTGATGGCGACGTGTCTGGATCTGGGGAAACTGGACTACCCAAAGGAGTTCGGAGGGCGGCACCCACTACCGATGGAGGGAGCGAGCCTGGCGCCGATCTTCCGCGGTGAAACCCGCGAGGAACACGAGGCGATTGGCTGGGATTGCGCCCTCGGTCAGGCCCTGCGACAGGGAAAATGGAAGCTGGTTCGCCCGGCGCGGAACAAGGCGTGGGAGCTCTATGATTTGAACATCGATGGCGGCGAAACGCTCAATTTGGCGGGTGCCGAGACGAAGCGGGTCGAAACGATGGCGGCTGCTTGGGAAACGTGGAGCCGAAGAGTGGGCGTCAAGTGAACGCGCGGTGCGGTTACTCACCAGCGGCCCACCTCACGGCGTTCGCCAGAATGCGGCGGAAGGCGGGATGTTCATGGGCGCGCTCATCGTGGCCCGGCGCGATGCCGACGAGGCGCGCTCGGGGATGCTCCACCGTCCACACGCTGGGGTGGGGTTTGCCGTGCTTCTTGCTTGGGCTCGTCCTGGCGAGAACGGTGATTGGGACGGTGCCCTCCGGCGTCTCCCCGGCATTGATGTGGTACAATTCATCCACCAGTTCGAAATTTGCGGGCACACCCTTCATGATGGGATGATCCTTGTCGGTCACCTCGATCTGGAAGGGCCCGAGTTTGTCATGTCCCCGGGCGCCGCCCCCGACGATGTTGGCATTCAGCTCCGGCCAGGTTGGGAAGCCATACCACGTTCCGGGGTGGAGCATGATGACGCCCTTGCCCGCCGCGAGTCGATCCATCAGCGCCTTTCGATAGGGAGGCGTGTCGATGCCCTTGCGATTGGTGCTGATGACCGCCACGTCGGCCTCCGCGAGCAATTTCGTGGCCTCCGGCCCGTCCTCGGTGTAGCGCACCGTGAAGCCCGCTTCGGTCAGGATCGCGCTGTCCTCCTTGGCGAAGAACCTGGGAAAATCGTGCGAGGAGCCGCCGCCAATCAGGAGGACACTCTTTTTTCCCTTTTCCCAGTGAGCCGGGGGGGTGGCAAGCGGTGGGGCTGCTCCGGATTCTTGACCATTATTTTTTGCAGGGTTCTCCTTCGTCTGGATTTGTTTCGCGGGTGTGGCCGACGGAGCGCCTGCTTCGCCCAGGATGTCCGCGGTGATCGCGACAATCACGGGTGCGATGGAATTGTCGAAGCTGCTGAGGACGATTTTTTGGATCGGCCCCGGCTTGTTCAATTCGAGGGTGATCCAGCGGACTTGGGTGGCATCGCTGAGTTCCTTGACGAAGGTGGATCCGGGCACTTCGAGCGGCCGGATGTAGTCGGCGAACTCGACGCCGTTTTTCATGACAAACGATTCGATCTCCCCGTCCGCATGGATGACCTCGGCCTTGAGGACGGGAATCGGCTCGCGGAGGTAGGGAAAAGCCCAGCCCCCGATCCCGCTGAGCAGGTGCAGTTTTTTGGCCGTCACATTCACATTCACCTCCACACGCTGCGGAAACCCCTTGCTGTGATTCCGGTCGTCAACCCCGCCCTTGAGGACCACGACGTTGGCATTGCTCCGGCTCTTGGCCGGGTCCTGTACCAGGAAGGGAACACCACCGATGGTGAGCCGACCGGTCTTCGGAAGTTGAAGAACGCCCCCTCCGGGGCCATCGTCAGTGAACAGGCCGGAGCGGGTGTCCGCAGTGAAAACCTCGGAGAGGTCGATGATGCGGAAGTGCTTCGTTGCCTCGCCGCAGATGTAAGCGAGCAGATCGCGCAGGCCTTCCGCTCCGAGCGCCTCGAACCCCTCCGGCATGAGGCTGCGCTGGGTGTCCTCCCGCTTTGAGATCGCAGCCTTGGCGATCTCCCTGATTCCCGCCTGCGTGGCCAGGGTGATGGAGGCGGCATTCTCCGAGGTGATGACGCCCGATAGGATCTCGCCTCCCTGCAAGGTGAAGTTGTGCGCCCAATAGCTGGGATCGACCTCCCGGTTCGGATCGATGATGTGAATCAGCAGATCAGCTGGTCCGTGAGCTCCCATGCCATCGAGGGCGGGCCCCACCGCGGTGCCGGAATCACCCAGCATGTGACAGGTGGAGCAGGCGGCGTAGAGCAGCTTGCCACGCTGCGGATCCCCGGCCTTCTCCACTTCGGGAGTCAACTCCCTGATCAGCTGTTTCCTGGCAATGGTGACGGGATTGAGCTTGTCGAGGATTGCGTTGGCGCGCCGGGCGGCCTGCTGGTCCGGGTGGGTTCGCAGGCGGGCGATGTTTCCGGGGCCCAGGTCGGCGGGCTGCAGCCTTCCACCTTCGATCGCGTCGAGGAGTTCCAGGGTCGAGGTGGTGCGTTTCAGGATCTGATCGAAGGCGGCCGGGCGGAGTGCTGGAGGGAGAGACAGGAACGATCCGACCAGGAGCTTGCTGACATCCTCACCTTCCGCATCGCCCAGGACGACCAACAATTGCCGTTTCAGGCTCTCGGTGGCGGTGCCGGACAGGGCATCCTGCAGCGCGGGCATGATCGCGCTGTTGGTTCGGCGCAGCCCGATCAGGCTGCGTGCAATGGCGAGGCGGCTATCCTCCGGTTCGGTGGAATCGGAGAGTTTGCCGAGCAACTCCGAGATCAGTGCCTGGGTGGCGGAATTCATCTCGCCCTTCGTGTCCCAGCGGGCGATCAGGGACAAGGCACGCATGCCGCTCTCCGGATCCTTCAGCAGGGTCAGGAGGGATGTCTTGAGTTCGTCTGAGAGCGTTGGTTTCCAGGACGTGTTGTCGGAAAGTCCGGTCAGGACGGCGGCCTTGAGTGGCGTCGCCTCGGAGGCGGAAAGGCGGCAGGCCCGCAGCAGACGAATCAGGCCGGCCTGGTCGGACCGATGCATGACCTGCGGTGTCAGCGCCGAGATGAAGGCCAGCAGGCGGTCATTGGATTTGGAGGCGAGGGCCGCCTCGATGAGGTCCACTTCCCGGTCCGCACAAGCCGCGATGAGAGCGGACAAGGTCCAGTCATCTTTTGCTTCCGGGACGCGGGCGAGGAGGGCTGCCGCATCGCGCTCGGTGCGGGCGGCTTCGTACATTTTGAAGGCTGCGCTTCCGACCATCTTGGCCTCCCCGGATGCCGGGTGATTCTCTCTCAGGAGGCGCAAGGCCGTTTCGCGGGTGTGTTTGTTGGCGCTCGTTGCCGCCGTTCGCAACCCGGCGGGATCGAGGCGATCGAGGGCGAGGGGCGGGAGTGATTTGGCCTCCTTGTGCTGCACCTTCCAGATGCGTCCGTAGTAGTGGTCGCGGTCGGGGCGGACTGCGGCGTTGGCCGGCCCGTGCGAGGGGCCCCGGGTGTCGTTGTGGATGACCGCTTGATTGCAGAAATCGACTACATAGAGTGCTCCGTCCGGTCCGGTGCGCACCTCGATGGGGCGGAACCACAGATTACGGATCCGGATAAACTCGGTGTCCTCGCGACCGACCTCCTTCGCGGCCTTGTAAGTGACGCCGTCCGGCATGAGCTGGAAGTGCCCGACCAGGTTCACGGTTGGTTCGGTCGTGAAGTAGCTGTGATTCCACTTCTCCGGCCAAGCTCCGCCCTCGTAGATCACGCATCCTGCGGCGGCGGTGTAGCGTCCGACCTGGTCGATCTGCACATAGGCCTGCTGTTCCCAGTGCATGGCGGGATTGGTTTGCGCGCCGGGCAGGAGTCCGTTGGTCCCGCTCACGCCGGGCAGTTTTCCCTTGGCCAGGACGGACTCGGGCAGGACGACATGAAGGAGGGGATTGCCGGTGGTGGGCTGCGTGTAGAACACCTCGCCATCCAGGGTGGTCTCCAGTCCCCAGGAGTTGCCACCCCGCGAGGCAAACTGCTCCATGGCGCTGCCGTCGGGCAGGAAGCGCACCACCCCGGCCCCGATCGGGCCGAAGCCTCGCGCACCGTCCCCGCTGGTGACGTTGCGGCTCGAGGAGTAGCCATGGGTGGCGTAGATCCAGCCATCGCGACCCCAGCGCATGTTGTTGATGACGGCGTGGGTGTCTCCGTTGCCGAGGTTCGTGTAGAGTTTGGTGCGCCGGTCGGCGACCTCATCACCATCGGTGTCCTCCAGAAACCAGATGTCGGGCGCACTGCAGGCGATCACGCCATTCTTATAGAACACAGAACTGGTCACCAACTCGAGCTTGTCGGCGAAGACCTTCTTGCGATCCATGACGCCATCCCCGTTGGAATCGGAGAGGATGCTGATCCGGTCGAGCGGATCGCGTTCGTAGATCCCGGGCTTCACGGAACCGGAGTCCATCCAGGTTGCCACGGTGGCGGTCCGGCGGCCGTTCGGGTACTCGGGTGATTCGCAGACCCAGAGGCGGCCCTTCTCATCCCAATCGATGTTGATCGGATTGTTGATGAGTGGTTCGGAGGCAACGAGTGAGAGATCGAAGTCCGGATGCACCTCCAGGTGGGAGGGAAGCGTCTCGGGACGGGGGGCACCGCCCTCCACGTAGCGAAGGGTGTCACCCAACTCGTCGGGTTTGCAGAGTTCATCGACGTTTTCGCGTTTTCCGGCCCAGGCGATGCCCCGGAGGAGGAGCGCCCGGATGCCGGGATGGGAGAAGTTCCTGTACCAGTGACCCGGAATATGGACGAAGGCCCGGTAGGGAGAGGCGCCGCCTTCCATCAGTCGCTCGTACGTCCAGATCTGGGGTTGGATGTCGTAAACGTTTACTCCCCGCTGTTTCTCCACAGCCTGGGAGGCCCGATCCTGGGCTTTCTTGTTGCCGCGTCCCCCGGTGTCACGTGGGTTGGGGGTGTAGGCCGCCGCCAGAACCTGAACATCCGGCAGAATCTCCATGTCGTAGTAGATCTCGTCGTCGAGGTCAAAGTTGGAGAGATCCCTGGTGATCGGGTTGTCGCGATCCGTGAAGTAGAGACTCAAGGGAGCCTCAAGCCACTTGGTGGTGCCGAAGCGCCACGATCCTCCGATGATGGTCTTGTACCAGTCGGGATCCCGCGAGACCGATCCTCCGTGGATCACCACCAGCCCGCCTCCGCGTTTCAGGAAGGCGTTCAGACTGTCGCGTTGTGCGCCGGCCGGGATGTTGCCTGCTTCCTCGCAGTGCAAAACGAGGACGTCGGTGCGGTCGAGTTGTGCTGCGGTGGGAAACTCCACGCCGCCCTCGCAGACCGCTCCGCGCGCTTCGAGGAGCGGTTTCCATTCCGCCAGGAAGCGCGGATGATCGTGCGCCCCCGGGCCGTGGGTTTTTTCTCCGGCGCGGATGAAAATGCGCAACGGTTCGGCGGTCGCGAACCCGGAATGAAGAATGGTCCAGAGGACGGTGAGGATCAAGAGGGAGCGTGTCATGGCTGTTGTTGAAGGTTGAAGTTCAGTTGTTGGAGCGCTGCCGAGGCCGCCTATTTGGTCGGGGGCCGGTCCTTGCGCATGGTGGTCCAGGGAGCTTCGGTCGAGACATCCACGATGTCGGGTCCGGGGGCATCGGCGGGGGCCAGGATTGCCAGGAAGGTGACATCCTCCGCGAAGGGATTGTAGGTGCCGTGCACGGCACCCTGTGGAATGAGAGCCATCTCGCCGGCCGCGAGGATTCGATACTCCTCTCCCACCCATTGCTCGGCCCGGCCCGAGATGACGTAGATGATCTCCTCCCGATTCGGGTGGTGGTGAAAGGGGTGGGACCTGCCTGCCTCGATCGTGGCCCGCACGAGCAGCAGCTGTTCTGCTCCGACGAGATCGTTGCGGCTGAGCCATTCGACGGTTGCCCAGGGGTCGCGTTCAGGGTGAACATCCCCGGCTTGCATGAATCGGTTCACGGAATTCGGCATGGTGTGTGGTAATTGGACCATGATGGAGGGATCACGACAGTTTGCAATATTCATAACGTTGTTGTGGCCGCGCTTCAATCACTTTGCGAGTTGACCCCAATCTGGCGAATCGGCACGCTTGGCTCCATTTCGGAAAAATTCGAAGCACTTGATGTCATGAAGCGAGACCATGGGAAAACGCGTTGTGAATTGATGAGGGGCCTGTTGCCGCGGCGCTCCTTTCATCGGTTTTTTTTTGCTGCAGTCCTTCAGTAAACGCGGCGGGTCCGGTGAAGATCAAGGGGCCCTTGGTGGTCGATGATGTTGAGATTATCAGCTGCCGGGTCAGCCCAGATAACACAAGGGTGGTCCTTTGGCGGACTTGAGCCCTGGCATCCGGAGCCTCTACAGCGTGCCGTTGGGTGGCGGGGGTGAGGGGCAGGCCGGATTTGAAAGATTCGGCGGGGGGCGGGAGGGGGTGGGCCCAGGAAATGACTGAGGGGGGGACTGGTGCGGGGGAGGCTTCGCGGTTGGCGCGGTGGGGGCGTTACGGGCGAATTGGTCGGTGAAGAGAAGAGGCGAAGGGCGAAAACTGGGGAGGGGGTCGGTCCACCCTTCATGCACTGGAGCAGGGTGGAGGGAAGTGGAATTGTCGACGTTCTGGGCTCTTGGAGGGGGGATTTCTCCCGAAAGGATGCTTAAATACAAAGAAATCCGGATGAATTCATCGCTAAACTTAACAAATCGAATAGATCCGGTGCCGCCAGCGTCTTGACTATCAATTCGTGGGACTCATGATTGGCGCTGATCCGCCGGTTGAATCAGTCAGCAACCGGCCTCCAAGGCCACCAACCAAACTATGAATAGCAAGTATCTCCTCCCCAGTCTCGGAGCAATTGCGGCCCTCCTCTCCGCGTGTGCGCCGATGATACCGTATCAGATGCAGTCTCCCCAAGCCCCGGGGCAAACCGGACCTGGTGGAGTGGTGGGAAGTGCGGAGGCGCAGGCCCGCGAAGAGGCCCGCCGGGAGGCGGCACGCCGTGAGGCGGCCGACCGGCCGAGCCAGCCCAAGCCGGTCGCTCCGAAGCCGGATCCGAAGCCGGATCCCAAGCCGGGGCATCCGCGGGCGATTCCGATTCCGGGCAAAGAGGGTTACGTTTTCAATCCGTTCACGAACAATCCGGTGGACGTGCGGGGCATCCCGTCCGGAACACTGGTGCAGGATCCGCAGGATGCGGATCGCGCCAAACATTCCTTCCGGGTTCCTTGATCGCGGGAAGGCTGGACATGAATCAGATGCCACAGCACCGATCGGCTCGCGCGGTTGAGCGATCGGATCGCTTGGCCACTCCTGCACTGTGACTGAGTTTCGTCGCATCGGCATTTTGGGGCCCGGCTTGCTGGGTGGATCGATCGCCTTGGGGATGGAGAAGCGCCATCCACAGGTGGCGGTGCGGATGTGGGCGCGGAATGCGGACCGGGTGGCGGGGATCGCGCAGTTGGGATTCAAGCATGCCACCACGGACTTTGACTTGGTGGTGGAGGAGGCGGAGTTGATCATTCTGGCGGTGCCGGTGGGGGCGATGCCGGAGTTGGCGCAGCGACTGATCGCGGCGGGGGTGGGTGGAGGGCAGTTTGTGACGGATGTGGGGAGTGTGAAGGGCTTGCTGCATGAGACGGTGGGAGTGCCGCTGAAGGAGGCGGGGATCCGGTTTGTGGGGAGCCATCCGATGGCGGGATCGGACCAGAGCGGGTTTGCGGCGGCCTCGCCGGATTTGTTTGAGAAGGCGCCGTGTATTTTGACCAACGACGGGGAATTGCCGGACGAGGACATCAATCGGCTGGTGGCGTTTTGGTCGGGGCTGGGTGCGCGGGCGGCGGTGATGACGGGGGCTGAGCATGATCAGCTGGTGGCGCGGATCAGCCATGTGCCGCATGTCTTGGCGGCGGTGTGCGCGTTGGTGGCGTTGGAGAAGGAGGAGGACGGGCACTTTGCGGGAGGGGGGTTGCGGGACACCAGCCGGGTGGCGGGAGGGGATCCGGCGATGTGGCGGGAGATCCTGATCGAGAACAAGGAGGCGGTGGTGGGGCCGCTGCGGCAGAGCGCGATGCTCATGCAACGGTTGGCGGATTTGATCGAGGGTGATAATGAGGAGGCCCTCGAGGCGGTGTTGGAGGAAGCGCAGCAGCGGCGTCGACGGCTGGATAACAATTTGTGATGGAAAAATCGGAACTGAAAGTGAAGGCCCTGGACAAGATATCCGGGGAGATTGAAGTGCCCGGCGACAAGAGCATGTCGCACCGGGCGGCGATTCTGGCGGGGATTTCCAATGGGGAGTGCCGGGTGAGTAATTTTCTGCCGAGTGAGGACTGCGTGAACACGCTGAAGGCGATGGAGGCTCTGGGGGTGAAGGTGGACATCGTGAAGAGCGGTCCGCATGGGCCGGTGGAGATGGTCATTCACGGTCGGCGGATGAAGTTGGAGGCTCCGGATGGGCCGATCGACTGTGGGAACTCGGGGACGGGGATGCGCCTGTTGGCGGGTTTGCTGGCGGCGCAGCCGTTCCGTTCGGAGTTGACGGGCGATGCCTCGCTATCGGGGCGGCCGATGGGACGGATCATCAAGCCATTGGCGGAGATGGGTGCGAAGATCGAGGCGAGGGGGGAGAAGGCGGGGTGTGCGCCATTGGTGATTGATGGGGGGAAGCTGCATCCGATCACCTATCAGATGCCGGTGGCGAGTGCGCAGGTGAAGAGTGCGATCTTGTTGGCGGGGATGTTTGCGGAGGGGAAGACGACGGTGGTGCAGCCGGCGGATTGCCGGGATCACACCGAGCGGATGCTGGAGCAGTTCCGGGTGCGGACGCGGCGGACGGGTCATGCGATCACGATCTATGGCGGGCAGATGCCGGAATCGACGGACATCGAGGTGCCGGGAGATTTTTCCAGTGCGGCGTTCTGGATCGTGGCGGCGGCGGGGATGACCGGCTCGCGGCTGTTGATCAAGAACGTGGGATTGAATCCGACGCGGACGGCGTTGATGGATGTGTTGTTGCGGATGGGGGCGAAGATTCAGGATCAGGTGCGGACGGGATCGGAAGCGGGGGAAGCGGCCGGGAACATCGAGGTGCACGGCGGGATCTTGCGGGGGACGGAGGTGAAGAAGGAAGAGGTGCCGAATTTGATCGATGAGGTGCCGATCCTGGCGGTGGCGGGAGCGCTGGCGCAGGGGCGGACGGTGATTCGGAATGCGGGGGAGCTGCGGGTGAAGGAGACGGATCGGATTGCGACGGTGGTGGAAGGCTTGCGCTCGATGGGGGTGGAGGTGGAGGAGCACGAGGACGGGTTGGAGGTGGTGGGAGGGCGGAAGCTGAAGGGGGCGCGGATCAACAGCCATGGGGATCACCGCATTGCGATGGCCTTTGCGATCGCGGGGTTGTTTGCGAGTGGGGAGACGATCATTGAGAACACGGAGTGCATTGCGACCTCGTATCCGGGGTTTCAGGAGCAGCTGAAGGCGATGCGGAACGGACTGAAGAAGTAGAGCAATGGAGAGGGGAAACACACATGACGCCATTGCCATCGACGGTCCGGCCGCGTCGGGGAAGAGCACTGTTGCGAAGGCGCTGGCGAAGCGGCTGGGGTTGAACATGGTGAACTCCGGGGCGATGTATCGGGCGGTGACCTGGGAGGTGGTGCGGCGGGGGATTGATCCGCAGGATGCGGCGGCGGTGGTGGCCCTGCTGGGGGAGTTGGAGATTGAGTGCGGAGTGAGTGCGGGGCATTCCACGATGACGGTGGGCGGGGTGGATCCGGGTGCGGAATTGCGTTCGGATGCGGTGAATGCGGCGGTGTCTTCGGTTTCGGCGGTGCCGGAAGTGCGGGAGGTGTTGGTGGCGAAGCAGCGGGAGATGCTGCGCTTGGGAGATTTGGTGATGGAGGGGCGGGACATCGGGTCGGTGGTGTTTCCGGACACGCCGTTCAAGTTTTACATTGATGCCTCGGAGGAAGTGCGGCGGAAGCGTCGGGCGGCGGAGGGGCAGCAGGATGAGGTGGGGGAGCGGGATCGGCAGGATGCGCGGCGGAAGACCTCGCCGCTGAAGATTTCGGAGGGGGCTCTGGTGATTGACAGCTCGGAGCTGGGGATCGAGGAAGTGGTGGAGCAGACGGTGGAGGGATTGCGGGAGCGCGGATGGTTTGACCGGGAGGGGGTGGCGAAACAGTCATGATTTACTGGTTGGGCAAGTTGTTGTTGGGCTGCATAGCGAAGGCGTTTTTTGATTTCCGGGTGGTGGGGTATGAGAACCGAATCGAGAGCGGCGGGGCGGTGATTGCCTCGAATCACGCCAGCTTCATGGATCCGCCGCTGGTGGGGGTGGCCTATGCGGGGGATCTGTACTATTTGGCGCGGTCGACGCTCTTCAAGGGCTTCTTCGCGTGGTTGCTGCCGCACTGGAATGCGGTGCCGGTGGATCGTGATGCGGCGGATTTGAAGAGCATGAAGACGATCTTGCGGACTTTGAAGGAGGGGAAGCCGGTGTTGATGTTTCCGGAGGGGACGCGGACGACTGACGGGAATTTGTTGGAGGCGAAGCCGGGGGTGGGGATGTTGATTGCGAAGAGCGGGGTGCCGGTGCAGCCGGTGCGGGTGGTGGGGAGTTTCGAGGCGCTGCCGCGAAGTGGAGGAGTGCGGTTTTGTCCGGTGACGGTGTATGTGGGGAAGGCGATCGAGTTTGATGGGCAGGAGTTCAAGGGGCGGGAGGGGTATCAATTGATTGCGGACCGGGTGATGGAGGAGATTGGGAAGTTGGGGGCATGAGTGATTGGTTATTGGGGAGTGGGAAGTGGGGAAGTGGGGAAGTGGGGAAGTGGGGAAGTTTCTGGTGGGGCGGAGGTGGAACCGCCGACGCCTCGCAGAGGCGCCGCTACGCGGGGATCGCTGGGAGGCTACGCCCGGGCATGCGGGACGGTCACGGCACTGAGGGCGACCCATTTTTTGGGGTGACAGGCGGGGGGGGATTTCGGAGAAGGGGGGCGAGCAATGAAAGTATTCCTTATTTACGGAAGTGAGAATGATAAGCCCTACATGCAGCCTGCGCGGACCTATCTGGAGTCGGAAGGAGTGGGCTATGTGGAGGAAGTGCTCTCCGCGCACCGGAATCTCTCGGAGTTGATCGAGTATCTCGGGAAATTGGAGGAGAGGGGAGAGAAGGGAGTGATCTTGGCGATTGCGGGACTGGCGGCGGCTTTACCCGGAGTGGTGGTGATGAAGACCACGCTGCCGGTGATCGGGGTGCCGGTGCCGGGTGGTCCGTTGAACGGGATTGATGCCTTGCTCTCGATTTCGCAGTTGCCCGGCGGAGTTCCGGCGACGACGGTGGGTCTGCACAGCAAGGCACCGCTGAATGCGGCGATGGCGGCGCACCGGATCCTGAAGCTGGCCGGGGCGTAAAAACGCGCTCAACGCCCACACTTCAAACGAATGGCAATGATTTTCGATGCGGAACAACTCGCGGGGGCGGTGGCGTCCCTGGCGGCCCAGATCCGGGAGGGTGTGGGGGAGAGCAAATTTGCCATCGTGGGGATCCGGAGTCGGGGGGATGAGGTGGGGGAGCGGGTCAGCGCGTTGTTGCGGGAGGCGGGGATCGAGCATGACAACGGGATGTTGGACATCTCGCTCTACCGGGACGATCTCTCGCATTTGGAGGAGAATCCGAAGCTGCAGAGCAGCGAGATCGAGTTTCCGGTGGATGATGCGCGGGTGATCCTGGTGGACGACGTGCTCTTCACGGGACGGACGATCCGGGCGGCGATGGATGCGCTGACCGATTATGGGCGGCCGCGGCGGGTGGAGTTGGCGGTGCTGATCGACCGGGGGCACCGGGAGTTGCCGATTGCGGCTGATTACGTGGGCATTTCCCTCGAAACGGAGCGAATGGACCATGTTTTGGTCCGGCTGAAAAATACTGATGGCGAAGACGCGGTTGAGTTGGTAAAGCGCTCTTAGCGAATGGCACGCAAAGACTTCCTCGATATCGCCTCGTTAAGTCGAGAGGAGGTCGAGCTTTTGCTGGAGCAAGCGGTTCCCTTCAAGGAGCTTTTCACGCGGTCGGTGAAGAAGGTGCCAGCGCTTAAGGGCAAGTCGGTCCTGATGCTTTTTTACGAGCCGAGCACGCGGACGCTTTCCTCGTTCGAGGTGGCGGCGAAGCGGCTCTCGGCGGATGTGACGGTTTTTGATGTGCCGCATTCCTCGGTGGTGAAGGGCGAGTCGGTGAAGGACACCATCGACACGCTGCAGGCGATGCGGACGGATTACATCGTGGTGCGGCACAAACAGGCGGGGCTGCCGTTGTCGATCGCCCGGCAGACGCGGGCTTCGGTGATCAATGCGGGGGACGGGGCGCATGCCCATCCCACGCAGGGCTTGCTGGATGCCTTCACCTTCAAGGAGGTCTTCCCGGAGACGGACGGGCGGCGGGTGTTGATCGTGGGAGACATCCTGCACAGTCGGGTGGCGCGATCGACCTGCACGGTGTTGCGGAAGCTGGGGGTGGAGGTGGCCTTCCTGGGGCCGGGATCGTTGGTGCCGCGGCATGTGCCGGAGGGGGTGCCGCGGTTTACGGACTACGAGGAGGCCATGAAGTGGAAGCCGGATGTGGTCTATCTGCTGCGGGTGCAGATGGAACGGCTGGATGCGCCGTTCTTTCCGAGTCTGCGGGAGTATCACAAGGTGTATGGGGTGACCGAGGAGCGGTTCAGGCGGATCGCGGGGGAGGGCATCTACATCATGCACCCGGGGCCGGTGAACCGGGGGGTGGAACTTTGCCATGGGGTGATGGATTACGAGCGGAGTTTGATTGATCAGCAGGTGGAGAACGGCATCGCGGCGCGAATGGCGGTGTTGTATTCGCTGAAGCCGGGGTTGGGAGGTGAAGGGCAATGAACGGGACCTCGAGACTAGATGAAGAGGTGCTGGCCGACAAGGCCCGGCGGCGTGCCCGGCTTCGGGCCCTTTCATGGGAAGAGAAAGTGAAGCTGATTGAGCAAATGCGGGATTCGCTTGGAAAAAATCAATGGAGACGACGATGAACATATTTTTTCAAGGCGGAGCGGTGGCGAGTGAGGATGGGGTGCCGGTGGCGGCGGATGTGTGGGTGAAGGATGGGGTGGTGCAGGCGGTGGGTGCGGATCTGAAGGTGCCGGAAGGGGCGCGGGTGATAGAGGCGGCGGGGAAGATTGTTTCGCCGGCCATGTTTGATGCACATGTGCATTTCCGGGAGCCGGGACAGGAGCACAAGGAGGAGATTGCGACGGGGACGGAGGCGGCCATCAATGGAGGGGTGACGGGGGTGGTGATGATGCCGAACACGAATCCGCCAATTGATTCGGCGGCGGTGGTGAAGATGGTGTTGGAGAAGGCGGCGCAGGTCTCGCGGATTCCGGTTTACACGTCGGGGTGTATTACGAAGGACCGGGCTGGCAAGGAGATGGCGGGGATTGACGGGATGCGGGGGTTGGGGGTGGTGATGTTGACCGACGATGGTGATGCGGTGGCGGATCCGGCGATGCTGAAGCGGGCCATGGAGTATGCCACGGAGTTCGGGATGTTTTTTGCGAGTCACTGCGAGGTGGCGGAGTTGTCGGGGCCGCGGGCCATGAACGAGGGGCGGAAGAGCTATCAATTGGGGATCCAGGGGAGTCCGGCCTGCAGTGAGGAGATTTGCATGGATCGGGACATCCGTTTGGCGCATGCGACGGGAGCACACGTGCACATTCAGCATGTGTCCTCGGCGATCGGGATGGAGACGATTCGGTGGTGGAAGGCGCGGGGGGCGCGGGTGACGGCGGAGGTGGCGCCGCATCATTTGCTCTACAATGAGGAGGACATCGGGGAATACGACACGCACTATAAGATGAATCCGCCGCTGCGGACGGCGGCGGACAATGCGGCCTTGTTGCAGGGGTTGAAGGAGGGGGTCTTTGATTTGATCGCGACGGATCACGCGCCGCACACCGAATTTGAGAAGGCGCAGGATTTCGTGACCGCGCCGAACGGGGTCATCGGGTTGGACATGGCCTTGGTGGTGTTGTTTCACCACTTTGTGGCGACGGGGGAATTTGGGTGGGATTTGTTGGTGAAGCGTTACTCGGCGGAGCCGCGGCGGATGATGGGGTTGGAGCCGGCGCGGGTGGCGGAGGGGGAGAAGGCGGAGTTGATATTGTTCGATCCGAACGGGGAGACGACCTTCACGAAGGACTTCATGAAGTCGAAGAGCAGCAACACCCCGGTGCTGGACCAGACCCTGAAGGGTCGGGTGGAGATGGTGGTGTTGGGGGAGGAGATTTTGTTGGAGCGGTAGGGATGGATCCGGGAGTTTCAGGGGAGGAGGATGAGCAGGCTCGGCAAGGGCGGATTGTGATGCACGAGTATGCCTGGAAGCTCCGCGCCAAGCGTTGGTCCCACTGGTTTTCTTTGGGAAGTCTTGGGCTGGGAACCCTCCTGTTGTCCGTAATGGGAGCGACGGAAGTCTTTGTCTTTGAGGACCCGATTGTTTATCTGTGGTTGCTGTCGGGAGGGCTGATGCTCTTGCTGGCTGTGGGGATTTATCAGCTCATCAACTGGCGTTGTCCGCAGTGTCAGTCGCAGTTTCACGCCCAGCGCAATCCGCGGTTTTGCTCGAATTGCGGGGTGCGGTTGCGGGAGTGAAGGGGGGCGTGCGACCGGGACGGTCACGCCACGTATGGCTCCGTCGCAGCTCCCTCACTCGTGGGACGCCCAGCTTACGGTAGGCGCAGGCCGTAGAAGTGGCTGCCGGTGGGGTTGGGGATGATGACGAAGTGGTGGGTGGGGCGGGGTTGGTGGGGTTGGTGTATCACGTGATCTACCACCGGAAGGGGAGCGGGGAGGGTTGAGCACGCGTCCCTTGTTGCGGAGGCGGTTTCCGCGTGGGGGAGTGAGAGGAGGCGGAGGATTCGGCGTGGGAGTAGCATTTGCCCTAGGTGATGGTCATGAGGAGTGAGGTGATGATTGTCGATAAGGAGCGATTCTTACGGGATGGGAGGCGCTTGCCAAGTTGATGAGGGGGGAGGGGAAGGTGCGTCAGGATGTTCCCGGGGGGGTGCGGTGCTCGCCGAAGTATTTTTCGCTGCGGTAGCGGAGCCAGACGCGGAGGGTTTGGGGGATCTGTTCGCGTTCGGTATCGGAGAGGCGATTGTAGAACTGGAGGGCGCGTTCGCGTTCGCGGCGGCAGGCCTGGTTGTTGTGGGCGTCCCAGTGGGAGCGGGCGAGGCGGATGCGTCGGGCGGTTTCCTTGACGAGGGCCGGGCCAGTGAAGTCGGCGTCGTCCTTCCTGTGCTTTTTGGCGGGCATGTGGGGGAAGGACGTTGTGGGGGGGAGGAGGGAGGGTGTGAGGAAGGTTGAGGGACTGCGGTGGTGAGGGTGGGGAGGAGGGAGAGGGAGGGGAGGGTGGTGGAGGCGGGAGCGGGGGGCCTTAACGGCCGGGCCGCTCGGAGAGCGGTCCTCCGACCCATCGTTAGGCGGCGGGGGCGAGGGACTGGCCTAGTTTGATGCCGGCCCAGACGGCGGCCAGGCCGAGGAGGACGGAGAGGAGGATGTTGACGAGAGCGATGGCGGGAAAGCCGTCGCGGAGGGCTTCGAAGGTGTCGCGGCCGAAGGTGGAAAAGGTGGTAAAGCCGCCGAGGAAGCCGGTGACGAGGAAGGGGAAGATCCAGGCGGGGTGCTTGTGCACGAAGTAGCCGAAGACGCAGCCGATGAGGAGGCAGCCGAGGAGGTTGCAGGCGAGGATGCCGAGGGGGAAGCGGTGAAGGCTGGTTTTGAGGGCGAGTTTTTCGATGCTGGAGGAGAGGCTCCAGCGGGAGACAGCGCCGAGTCCGCCGCCGAGGAAGATGAGGAGGAAGTTCATCGTTATTGGTTATTGGTGATCAGGGAGAGGGGTGGAGGTTGGGAGGGCGGTGTTGGGAGGGCGGTGTTGGGAGGGTGCGTGTTGGGAGGGTGCGTGGGGTGGAACCGCCGACAGGCCGCAGGCCTGCCGCTACGTTGTTGAAGATCGGCGGGGGAGGCGGGTGATGAGTCCGTAGCGTGGGGAGAGAAGGAAGGCGAGGAGGAAGAGGGAGCCGAGGACGAGGACGATGCAGGGGCCGGCGGAGAGGTTGGTGTACCAGGAGAGGAAGAGGGCGGCGACGGAGCCGAGGGCCCCGATGGCTCCGCCGCCCCAGAAGAGGAGGTCGGTGCGGTTGGTGAGGAGGGAGACGGTGGCGGCGGGGGCGACGAGGAGACCGACGGAGAGGACGCAGCCGACGGCTTGGAGGGAGGCGACGAGGGCGAGGATGAGGAGGCCGAAGAAGAGGTAGTGCATGCTGCGCACGGGGACGCCCTGGGCGGCGGCGATGTTGGGCTCGAAGAGGGTGAGGAGGAGGGGGCGGAAGAAGATGGTGGAGGAGAGGAGGACGAGGCAGGCGATGGCAAAGGCCATCCAGAGGTCGCCGTCGCTGACGCTCATGATGTCGCCGAAGAGCCATTCCTCGAGTTGGGCGGAGGTGGCGAGGAAGCGGAGGACGGCCACGCCGAGAGCGAAGGCGGTGGTGTAGAGGATGGCGAGAGCGGTGCCCTGGGCGACGCGTGAGTTTCGGGAGACGACGACAGAGCCGAGTCCGACGAGGAGGGCGGCGAGGAGGGCGCCGATGAAGGCGTTGAGCTGGGTGAGTGCGCCGGTGAGGAGAATGGCAATGGCGATGCCCGGGAGCATGGTGTGGGAGAGGGCGCTGACGGAGAGGGCGGTGCGTTTCAAGACGACGAAGCCGCTGAAGTAGCCATTGGTGAAGCCAATGAGAACGGCGGCGAGGAGGGCGCGTTGGAAGAAGGGGTCGGAGAGCACTTCGTGGTTATTGGTTATTGGTTATTGAGGGGTGAGGGCCATGGGGGGCGATGCGGTTGATTTCGGTGAGCATGTTGGTGAAGTAGTCTCCTTCGGGGAGATCATCGGGGGCTGGAGTGTGGCGCCATTTGCCGGTGAAATTGGAGAGGATGACGGGCAGGGATCGGATTCCGCAGTCCTTTAGGAGGGTTTGCCAGCCGATGCTGGTAGCGGTGAGAGTGAGGAGCTGTGGAGTGTTTACGGTTGGTAGGAGAGGAGGAGGTGGATGGGGTTTGGAGCCGGTTCGGCTTTTGCCAAGGCTAGGACTGGCCGGTCTGGAGACCAGCGCTCCCAGGGGGGAGAGCGGCGCTCACGGTGAAGGCGCGGTGGATGTTTTCTGGGGTGAGGACTTCTTCGGTGGGGCCGAAGGCGAGGGGGTGGTGGTTGAGGAGGAGGGTTTGGTTGTAGAGGGAGGGGGCGGAGGCGAGGTCGTGGTGGGAGGCGATGACGAGGCGGCCCTGCTCGGAGAGGGAGCGGATGAGATCGGCGAGGGCGAGGGAGGCGGGTTGGTCGAGGCCGGTGAAGGGTTCGTCGAGGAGGAGGACGTGGGCTTCCTGGGCGATGGCGCGGGCGAGGAAGGCGCGTTGCTGTTGTCCTCCGGAGAGTTCGCGGATTTGGCGATCGTGCAGCTCGCTGATGCCGAGGGTGTCGAGGGCGGATTGGACGGCTGTTTGGTCGGCGGGGGAGAAGCGTTTGAGGAGGCCGAGGTGGGGATAGCGGCCCATTTCGACGAGGCCGCGGACGGTGATGGGGAAGGTCCAGTCGATTTCTTCGCGTTGGGGGAGGTAAGCGAATTCGCGGGACCATTTGCGGACGGCGGTGCCGCGCCAGGTGATGGATCCGGTGGTGCGGGGGACGAGACCGGCGATGGCTTTGAGGAGGGTGGATTTGCCGGCGCCGTTGGGGCCGACGAGGGCGATGCGGTTGCCGCAGGAGGTGGCGAAGCCGATGTTCTCGATGGCGAGGATCTTGCGGTAGTGCACGGTGAGGCCTTCCACGAGGAGTTCGTGGTGGTGGTCGTGATGGGCGCAGCAATCGTGTGCTTCGTGGAGGGCGGTCACCATGGGTTATTCGGCGTCCCAGGTAAACTCGATGGCGTGTTGATCGAGGTGGTCGGGGGCGTGGAGGAGGGTTTGGCGGGAGTCGCGTTGCTCGGGTTCGAGGACGAGGCGGAGGAAGTTGGTGGTGGCGGGGGTTTCCCAGGTGAGGGAGAGGAGGAGGGTGAGGGTGGGGTCGGAGGGGATGGTGAGGGGGTGTTCGGTGTCGAGGGCGGGGTTGGTGAGGGAGAGGAGGGAGGTGCCGTCGAGGGTGGTGAGGGTGAGGGTGCGGACGGGGGCGGAGAGTTGAAGGGAGAGGAGGGCGGGGATGGTGGCGGCGGCGGAGGTGGGGAGCGGTTGGGAAAGGGGGGTGTCGGTGTCGTCGTGGCGTCCGGCGAGGGCGGCGATGAGGAGCCCGGTGACGGCCAGAAGGGCGGTCAGGACGAGGGCGCGGAGGAGTGGGCTGCCGTGCATGGGTGGTGGCGGGACGACGGGATGCTAGGGGTGGGCGGGGGTTAATGCAATTGATTTGCGTTTAGGGGGGTCGGACAGGTCGGACGGGGTCGGACGGGTCGGACAGGTCGGACGGGTCGGACGGGTCGGGCAGGTCGGACGGGGTCGGACGGGGTCGGACGGGGGGGCGGCTAGGGATTGGTGCGGCAGGCGGCGAGGAGGGCTTGGACTTTGGTGAAGTCTTTGATGCCGGGGGCGGATTCGGAGCCGGAGGCGACGTCGAGGGCGGCGGGGTGGACGGCGGCGAGGGCGGCGGCGGCGTTGTCGGGGGTGATGCCGCCGGCGAGGATGAGGGGGAGGGTGGGGTTGGTGTCCACGAAGTGGCGGGCGAGGGTCCAGTTGATGGTCTGGCCGGTGCCGCCATAGAGGCCGGGGGCGTGGGCGTCGAGGAGGATGGCCTGGGCGTGGAATTCGTGCGCGGTTTCGAGGGCGGCGGGGGAATCGAGGCCGATGGCTTTGAGGAAAGGGAGGTCGTGTTGGGCGAAGGCGGCACAATCCTCGGTGGTTTCGTCGCCGTGGAACTGGACGAGGTCGAGGAGGCCCTCGCGCATGAGGCGGAGGGGGAGGGCGGGGTCGGCGTTGACGAAGACGCCGACGCGGAGGATGCGGTCTTCCAGGGCGGGGAGGAAGGCGGCGGCGGATTCGGGGGAGCAGTAGCGTTTGGACTGGGGCCAGAAATTGACGCCGAGGGCAGGGACGCCGAGGGTGGCGAGTTGCGCGGCATCGTCGGGAGTGGTGACGCCGCAGACTTTCAGCGAAGGGGTGGCGGGGTCGAGGAACAGTTGGAGGAGGGTGGGCATGGGGGGTGATTGGTTATTGGTGATTGGTGATTGGTTATTGGTTACTGGTTACTGGTTACTGGTTACTGGTTACTGGTTACTGGTTACTGGTTACTGGTTACTGGTTACTGGTTACTGGTTACTGGTTATTGGGGGAGAGGGGAATGAGGAAATGGAGGAATGAGGAAATGGAGGAATGGAGGAATGGAGGAGTGGAGGAGTGGATGGGGTGGGTGGGGTGGGTGGGTGTGGTGAGTGGAGTGGAGGGACGGGGGCGTCAAAGAACTTGTTGTGAGAGGGTGGAATGGTTCGGTAGGCTTTGAGAATGGAAGTTGAAGAGACGCTGGGGTTGGTGGCTTATGTTGGGGAGCAGCCCTATTTGTTCGTGAGCTATGCGCATCGGGACGGGGAGGAGGTGCTGCCTTGGATCAAGTTCCTGAACGACATGGGGTATCGGGTGTGGTTTGATGAGGGGATCGACCCTGGGAACGAGTGGCCGCATGAGATCGAGCAGGCCCTGACGAAGAGTGTGCAGTTCGTGGTGTTTGTGTCGGAGCACTCGGTGGACTCGGTGAACTGTCGGAACGAGATCAATTTCGCGCTGAACAATCGGAAGCCGTTTTTGGCGCTTTATTTGTCGGAGGTGGAGTTGAGGCACGGGTTGGGGCTGCGGATGGGGGACATTCAGGCGATTTTTTTGGAGAAGGTCTCGGATGCGCAGTTGGCGCGGAAGTTGGAGACGACACTGGACGAGCGATTGCGGGATCCGAATGCGCCGAAGGACGTGCCGAAGCGGGTGCGGCGGAAGAAGAAGTTGCCGTTGGGGAAATTGTTGGGGGTGTTGGGGGTGGTGGTGTTGATGACCTATCTGGCGATGCGTCCTCCGAGTGGTGGCGGTGGTGGGGCAGTGGTGGAAGCGAGTGCGGCGGGGCAGTTGTTGGTGGAGCGGAGTGTGGCGGCGGGGGTGGAGGTGGGAGGAGAGGTGCAGGTCTTTGATTTGATGTCGCGGCAGGGGTTGACGCGATTCGGGGCGAAGGCGGCGGATCAGATTCAATCGGATTTGTCGCAGAAGGGATTCACGGCCCTGCGGTCGCGGTATGGGCTGTATCCTCGATTGCGGGGGGAGGGGTTGGAGGCCACGCAGTTTCGCGGCGCGGAGTGGATCGGGCGGGTGGGGAAGTTGGTGGGGAGCGGGTATTTGGTGACGGGTTTTTTTGAAGAGAAGGGCGATGGGGTGGAGGGGTATTATGTGGTGATCAAGGCGAGCGATGGCTCGGAGGTGGCGCGGTCGGTGTTCAGGACGGGCGCGGTGGAGCAGGCGGCGCTGGTGGCGAATCCCGGGGCACTGGAGGAGGGGGCGACGGTGCTGGTGGTGCCGGAGAAGGGGGCGGTGGCAAAGTTTCTCGAGGGGTTGCTGGTGCGGGAATCGTGGGAGGCGGAGCGTTTGGAAGGGTTGGCGGAGGTTTTGATGGGATTGCTGGAGAAAGAGGGGAAGGCGGCGGGGGATGGTCAGTGATCGTTGGGGATGGGGCAGGTGCTTTCCCTGCTGGGAGAGCAGGCCTACAAGGCGCGGGTGGTGTTGGAACGGGCTCCTGATGGCGAGGGGATTTTTTCGGAGGGGGAGTGGGGTGCGTTGAGCAGTCAGGCCGAGCGGGTGTGGGATGATCAGTCGGTTGAGGCTCTGGTGTTTGCGCGGGATGAGGAAGTGGCGAAGGCGGAGCGAAAGGCGGCGATTGCGGCGGATGCGAGGTTGGTGGAGGCGTATCGTGATTTGGCCTCCTACTGGAACGAGGAGAAGGAGATGGCGAAGCGGGATGAGGTGGTGCGGAAGGGGATGGCGTGTGGGGAGTTCAACACGCAGTTTTATCGTCTGGCGCAGGGCTGGGGAGGGAGGACGACGGGAGAGGAGGCGGCGGTGTATGAGGCGTTGTTGAAGGAACGGCCGAGGGATGTGCGCCTGCAGTATTTGACCTATCGGATGCGGGGGGACGGGGAGGAGGGGGATCAGGCGACCGTGGCAGCGGATGCGGGTTACTACTGGGGGCATCATGGGCTGGGTTTTGAAGTGGAGGGGTCGGAGCAGCTGGGGGTGTGGACGACGGCGCGGGGGCAGTGCCCGGAGGGTGCGTATTATCGGGTGCATTTGGCAAAGCGGTTGATTGATGACGGACGGACCGGGGCGGCATGGGAGCTGCTGGAGGAATGTCGGCTGGCCTATCCGGAGTTGCTGACGGATTCGGAGTATTTTCACAGCCGGGGGATTTGTCTGCGGGGGGAGAACAAGTTGAAGGAGGCGGCGGCGAGCCTTTTCAAGGCAATGGAGATGGGTCACCCGGGTTGGAACAACGGGCAGTTGCAGTTGGTGGTGGATTACTATTCGGAGGAATCGGAGCCGGCGCGGCGCTTGTCGGATTTGTGGTCGAGCAACCGGCGCTATGAGTTGGCGCGGCCGTATGCGGATCTGGCGCGGCGGATCGATCCGGGGTCGGCGCGGGCGTGGGATGAGCGGGCGAACATTGCCTGGCAGGACTACGAGCCGTTGGACAATGTGGCGTTCTATGTTTTGAACATCAAGGCGCCGGCCGACCTGAAGTGGCTGCTGCGCTACAAGTTGTCGCTGGCGTTGGTGAAGGATGATTTGGCCGGGGCGGAGGGCGTGTTGAAGGAGGTCGAGACGGCGCATCCGGGCATCGTTTACTATGCGAACATGCGGACGATGTTGGATGCGGCGAAGGTGCCGAAGGGGGCGACGGGCGTGGAGGAGAAGGCCTTGTTGGCGCGGGGGGGTGGTGCAGGCGGTGAATTTGGTGCAGCATACTCCGCGTTTGTTGGCGTTCGGGGCGCGGCTGATCGGGAGGGCGGGGGAATTGGAAAAGGGGGGCTTGGAGCGGGCCAGGGAGGCGGAGGGATACACGGAGGGGGGGGAGATTGTTTTGGCGGGAGGCTTGAGTGGGCGGAGCAACGATGTGCGGCCGGTGTTGACGTGGTGGGGGGTGGATGGGGAGGGGTTGTCGGAAGCGGAGAAGAACACGGCGAACATGTTGGAGATCTATTTTGATCAGGGATTGCAGCAGCAGACGAAGCGGTTCCGGGTGCGGGGGATGACGAAGGGGGATCAGCGGAGGAAGGCGACGAGGATCAAGGCGCTGTGGGCGATGGATCAGGAAGTGGAGGTATCGGATGATTCGTGGGCGGGAAATTTGGAGGCGTCGTTACGGATGTGTTCGAAGGAGGGGCGTCAGGTGGCGCAGTTGTTGGTGAGCAAGGCGGGAGAGGGGGGTGACGGAAGTGGGGGGAGAGAAAGAGATTCTCGTGTTGCTGGATCGAGGTCGGAAGGACGGGGTGGTGATGGGGGATCGGTTTGTGCTGATGCTGGCTGACGGCGGGAAGTTGCTGTTCACGATGGACCGGCTGTTTGACGAAGTGTGTCAGTGCCGGGCGAGGATCGATGGGGAGCGGGGGCCGAGCAAATTGGAGTTGGTGGCGTTGTTGGAGCGGCCGTTGAGCTTATTGAAGGAGCCGCCGATCTTTTTGGCGATCCAGGCGGAGGAGGGGGAGGAGCGGTTGACTCGATTGTCGGGGGCGATTGTGCATTCCATTCAGAACGAGCGGATTTTCGGCGGGGGCGTGCGGATCAGGAAGGTGTCGGCGGCGGAGGAGGAGGTCTTTGATGTGCAGGGGGTGGACAATTTGCTGTCGCTGAAGGCGGAGAGCGGGGGGAAGGTGACGGTCCATGTGTCGAGTGCGGATGGCGGACGGATCGGGCCGGTGACGAGCGTGTTTCCGGAGGATGAGACGACGTTGGAGTATAATCAGAAGTATATCGGGTTGCTGGGGGAGTTGGGGAAGGCGCTTTCGTTGAGTCCGGTGCGGTCGTTGCGGGCGGCGCGGATATCGGATCTGGCGGCGGTGCGGGAGGCGTATTTCGAGGCGGTGTCGTTGGCGGCGCAGGGTCAGGATGTGCGGGCCAAGGAGGTGTTGGAGGCGGCACTATTGGAAGATGAGGAGAGCTATGAGTGCCTGGCGCTGTTGGGTGAGTTGCGGATGCGGGGGGTGCCGTTGGGGGAGCGGGGCGAGGAGGAATTGTTGGAGTTGGCGGGGGATTGGGAGGAGGCCTTGAGTCTGGCGGAGGAGGATCATCTGCGGAAGGGATTCGGGCGGGTCGTGTTTGAGCAGGATCTGGGGGCCTATGTGGTGCCGCCGCCGTTCATCGTGCCGGAGCAGCAGTTGTTGGTGCATGCTGAAGCGGGGGCCTTGTCGAGTGCCGGGTTACGACGGTTGGAGCGGAGTATATCACGGTTGCACGGGCTGGACTGCGTGATGGTGGAGCGGGTGTTGCCGATGGATGACGAGGGGGTGCGGGAGTGGGTGTTGGACAACAATGGGCTGTCGTTGTTTCAGGCACCACGGGTGGTGAATGGATTTTTGATGCTCTACGGGCAGAACGGGGAGGGCTACGTGGAGGAGTTGATCGAAGCAAATTCGTCGGATTGGGAGACGTGGGAGATCGCCTTGATGTTGGCGAAGCGGCGGGGCTCCATGGAGGGTCAGGTGCGGGCGCTGGGGCGGTTGATTTTGTTGGAGAGCGATGCATTGCGGGTGGCGGAATGGGAGGAAGAGTTGGCGGCGGTGACCGGACTGCGTTGGAAGCGGGAGGAGGCCCGGGCGATTCGGCAGATCAGCGGGCTGAAGGGGCAGGGAGTGTTTGTGGTGGATGGGGATCAGACATTGATCGGGTTGGGGGAGCAGGCGGGGGAGGCGCTGGGATGGGTGCACCTGGTGCGGTCGGAGGGTGGGGCGGAGATTTGTGGATTTGAGAAGGTGTTGTGGGGTGGGGCGGAGGAGCAGTCGATTCAGCGGTTGGGATTGGACTGGGGAGCAGGGGGGGATGCGGTGGGGGAGAGTTGCGAGGTGTTCGGGGAGTTGGGCTTGAAGGAGGGGCAGCGGATTCTGGGGCAGTTGTATATCGCGGGGCGCTTGTTGTTGGTGCCGTATGCGGAGACGGGGAAGGCGGGAGGGGGAGTGGTGGCTGTTTCGCGGAAGGAGGGGAGTGTGTTGTGGAATGTGGCGTTGAGTGGTCAGTTGTGGCAGATGGCGGTGATCGATGGTCAGACCGCCAATGCGGTGTTGCACAATGATAAGTTTGTGGCGGTCGATCTGGCGTCGGGGGCGGCGGTGGAGTTGAAGCTGCGGAGCATGGAGAACTCGCGGATCGAGTGGTGCAGTGAGTTGTTTGAGGAGCAGTTTTTGGTGTATGTGGAAACGACGGTGAGCATGCCGGTGGAATCGGTGGAATCGGTGGTGAGAGCGTTGGACGTGAAGTCGGGAGGGGTGGTGACATTGGTGGAGCGGCACGGGGGGCGCTATGTGCATGCGCCGCGGGTGGTGGGGGGGCAGGTGTTGTTGTTTCCGGAGGACCGCTACGGGGACGGGTGGCGGGTGGAGGCCTGGAAGCAGGAGGGGGAGGAGCTGGAGTTGGTGTGGGAGAGGACCGGGCGGGGTGGGCAGTTGGCTTCGGCGGAAGTGTTGGCGGGGTTGTTGGGGCTGACGAACGGGGAGGGGGAGGTGAGCTTGTTGGATCCGGCGCAGGAGGGGCGGGAGGTTTGGGCGTGGAAGCTTTCGGGGAAGGCGGTGGGGGTGCCGGTGGTGGAGGGCGGGACGCTGTATTTGGCCTCGGTGAACGGGATGTTGGCGGCGTTTGATTTTGATGAGATTTTGCGGCGGCGGAATGGGGAGTAGGATTTGAGGGGTTGTTGGTTATTGGTTATTGGGGAGATTGGTCTTCAATGTTGGGGAGGGGGATCTAGGGTCGGAGGTGTGGACGCGATTCGAATCCGGGGAGCCCGGCAGCACAACTTGCGGAATATCGATGTGGATATTCCGCGGGGGAAGTTGGTGGTGGTGACGGGGTTGAGCGGGAGCGGGAAGTCGAGTCTGGCGTTTCACACGCTCTACGCGGAGGGGCAGCGGCGGTACGTGGAGAGTTTGAGCGCCTACGCGAGGCAGTTTTTGGATCAGTTGGACAAGCCGGAGGTGGATGCGATCGAGGGTTTGAGTCCGGCCATTGCGATCGAGCAGCGGGGGGGCGGGGCGAATCCGCGGTCGATCATTGCGACGGTGACGGAGATTCATGATTACCTGCGGATTCTGTATGCGGCGGTGGGGGTGCCGCATGATCCGGCGACGGGGGAGAAGTTGGAGCGGATGACGGCGGTGGACATTGTGGAGAGTTTGTCGGGACGGCGGGAGGGGACGAAGGTGATGTTGTTGGCACCGTTGGAAGTGGAGGCGGCTTCGGATGTGCCGGCGCTGTTGCGGGATTTGCAGCGGCAGGGGTTTGTGCGATTGCGGGTGAACGGGGAGATGCTGGAGGTGGAGGAGGCGGAGGGGAGTTGGCCGGAGGTGGTGGAGGGCTTGGAGATCGTGGTGGATCGTCTGGTGGTGAAGGAGGAGGGGCGGAGTCGCTTGGCGGATTCGGTGGAAACGGCGCTGCAGATTTGCGGAGCGGAGGCGAAGGCCCTGGTGCAGGAGAAGGGGGCGAAGGATTGGGAGGAAGTGTCGTTTTTGACGAGCTATCGGAATCCGGTGACGGGGTTCGAGTTACCGGCGCTGACGCCGAAGCATTTTTCGTTCAACAGTCATGTGGGGGCCTGCGAGGCGTGTCATGGGTTGGGGACGCAGCTGTTTTGTGATCCGGATTTGGTCGTGCCGGACAAGGAGAAATCGTTGAATGAGGGGGCGGTGAAGCCGTGGAGTGCGGGGGCGAAGAAGAAGAGTTGGAATCAGAAGCAGATGGATGCGGTGGCGGAGCATTTCGGGGTGTCGGGGGATGTGCCGTTCAAGAAGTTGCCGGAGTCGTTTCAGGAGGCGCTCTTCTTTGGGACGGGGGGGACGAAGATCGACATGGTGTGGGAGAAGGATGGGCGGGAGGTGACCTGGCGGCGGCCGCATGAGGGGGTGTGTCGGGTGGTGGAGCGGCATTTCGTGGAGACCACCAGTGATTCGGTGAAGCGGATGATGGGGCGCTTCATGGCGTCGCAGGAATGTCCGGACTGTTTGGGGAGGCGCTTGAAGAAGGAATTTCTGGCGGTGAAGCTGCCGGTGAAGTCGGGGGCGGGCTTGGGGATCGATGGGCTGTGTGCGCTGCCGATCGGGGAGGCGGTGGAGTGGTTGGGGCGATTGGATTTGCCGGCCTCGCGGGCCGAGGCCTGTGCGCCGGTGGTGGGGGAAGTGCGGAAGCGGTTGACGTTTCTGGCGGAGGTGGGGCTGGGGTATTTGACGATGGATCGATCGAGTGCGAGTTTGTCGGGCGGGGAGTTTCAGCGGATTCGTTTGGCGACGCAACTGGGGGCGGGATTGGCGGGGGTGTTGTATGTGTTGGATGAGCCGAGCATCGGACTGCATCCGCAGGACACGGTGCGATTGATCGGGGCGCTGAAGCGCTTGCGGGAGTTGGGCAATACGATTGTGGTGGTGGAGCACGACGAGGAGATGGTGCGGGCTGCGGATTGGGTGATCGAGATGGGGCCGGGGGCGGGACCGCACGGGGGTGAAGTGGTGGCGGAGGGGACCGTGGAGGAGGTGGCGAAGGCGGACACGCCGACGGGGCGCTGGCTGCGGGGGGAAGTGAAGGATGTGGTGGGGCCCGGAACGTTGGGAGTGGGAGGAGCGGTGTTGGTGGTGCGGGGGGCGCGGGAACACAATTTGCAGAATGTGGATGTGGAGATACCGCTGGGGCAGTTGGTTTGCGTGACCGGGCCGAGCGGGAGCGGCAAGTCGACCTTGGTGGACGACATCTTGCGGCGGGCTTTGGCGCGGAGTTTGGCGGGAGGGAAGGCGGTGCCGGGGGCGCATGATGGGATTGAAGGAGTGGAGCATTTGTCGCGAATGGTGGTGGTGGATCAGAGCGCGCTGGGGAAGAGTCCGCGTTCGAATCCGGCGACCTACACGGGGGCCTTTGATTTGATCCGGGCCCTGTTTGCGCAGCTGCCGCTGTCGAGGCAGCGGGGGTACACGGCGGGGCGGTTCAGCTTTAATGTGAAGGGAGGGCGCTGCGAGAAGTGCCAGGGGGGCGGGGCGATCCGGATCGACATGCATTTCCTGAATGATGCTTACGTGAAGTGTGATGCCTGTGACGGGCGGAGGTATAATCGGGAGACGCTGGAGGTGGCCTTCAAGGGGCGGAGCATTTCGGACGTGCTGGAGATGACCGCGGAGGAAGCCTCGGCGGTGTTTGGTCCGGTGCCGAAGCTGAGTGCGATCCTGACCGCGCTGTGTGATGTGGGGCTGGGGTATGTGAAGCTGGGGCAGGCGGCGAACACGCTGTCGGGTGGGGAGGCGCAGCGGGTGAAGTTGGCGACGGAGCTTTCGAAGGGATCGGCGGGCGGGGTGCTCTACCTGCTGGATGAGCCGACCACGGGGCTGCATCATCAGGACGTGCAGGTGCTGATGGGGGTGTTGGTGCGCTTGCGGGATGCGGGGCATTCGTTGGTGATCGTGGAGCACAATCTGGACGTGATCCGGCAGGCGGATTGGGTGATCGATCTGGGGCCCGGGGGTGGGAGGGAGGGGGGGCGGGTGGTGGCGGTGGGGAGGCCGCGGGATCTGGCGAAATGCAAGGAATCGCCGACGGGGCGTTGGTTGGGGAAGGTGGGGGGGCGGGGTTGAGGGGCGTCTGCTGGGATGGGATGGAAGGAGTCGGGGAGGCCGGGCCGGAGACCGGGACGGTCATGCCACGGGAGGGGGCTGCGACCGGGACGGGAGGGCCACGGGAGGGCCACGGGAGGGCTTGCGACCGGGACGGTCACGCCACGAGGGGGCTGCGACCGGGACGGGAGGGCCACGGGAGGGCTTGCGACCGGGACGGTCACGCCACGGGGGGCTGCGACCGGGACGGGAGGGCCACGGGAGGGCTTGCGACCGGGACGGTCACGCCACGGGGGGGAGCTGCGACCGGGACGGGAGGGCTACGGGGGCAAAAGGGAGATAGGGCTTTGAGTTGTGACAAGTCTTGAGCTAGGATCGGGCCGACGCGGAATGAGTCGCACCAATTCCATGGCAGAACCCGAGAACCCAACGCCTTGGCGAGATTGGCTGGAGGAGCACGGGGGCAAGCTATTGCTCTTTGCCCGACAGCAGACCCGGCGGGCCGGGGATGCGGAGGATGTGCTGCAGGAGGCGCTGGTGAAGTTGGCGAAGAAGGTGGAATCGGGGGAGTTTGTGGGGGGGCAGGAAGCGTGGATGCCGTTTCTCTACACGCAGATCCGGCGTGAATCGATCGATCTGGGTCGCCGGAACGACCGGCGGAAGAAGCGGGAGGATGCGGTGGTGGGGGATGAGTTGATCGGGGAGACCGGGACGGAGGGCTGGTTCGAGGGATCGGGGTATGAGGATGAGCGCCGGGTGATGCTGGAGGCAGCCTTGAAGGAACTGCCGAAGAAGTTCTCGGAGGTCATTGTGATGAAGATTTGGGGGGGGCGGACCTTCGCGGAAATCGGCGAAATTCTTGAAATTTCGATGAACACGGCGGCCTCCCGGTATCGCTATGGAGTTGAAGCCCTACGCAAGCAACTGGCGGGGGCTCGGATCCGTGGAGACCTTTAGAAACCACTGCCCCCACAGCTAGTGACCCACTGAACAGGAATCATGGACTTGGAATTGAGACAGTTTGAGGAGGAATTGGAGCGACTCGCTCCGGCAGGATTGCCGGAGGGTCTGATTGCGCGCATGGAATCGGCGATGGTCGGTTGGCAGGATGCGGTTCCGGCGATGGATGAGAAGGTGGTGCCCTTTCCGAAAGTCGAGGTTGAGTCTCCGAGAGGATTTTCGCGTGGGTTTTGGTCGGCGGCTGCGGCGGTGGCCTTGCTTGGTGCGGTGGTTGCCTTGGTGCTGCCGAACCAGACGGCGGAAAAGAAGGTGGCCGCTTCCGAAGCCGCGCCGGAGTTTGCGGCGGTGTCCTTCGCCCCGACCAACCTGGATCGCAACATCATCCAGGCGGCCGATGGCGGGGTGGTGTTCACGGCCGACGAGCGTCCGCATCGATTGGTGCGGGTGGAGTATGTGGACCGCATCAAGTTCCGCAACGCGGCCGGCGAAGAGCTGCACGTCGAGAAGCCGTCGGTTAATTTTGTTTTGATTCCGGTCGAGACGGATTAGTTGAACAAGATTTTTGGGATCCGGCGCTAAATCGGATGAACAGACAACAATAGAGATATGAAAGTTCCAGTAATCAGTTCGTTGCTCTTGATGCTCGGCATCGCCACGCCCCTTCTGGGAATCGAGCGCCCCAAGGCGCTCGACGACAGGATCCCGGAGGAAGCGGCCGCCAATCGCGCGGTTGAAGTTCCGGAAGTGCAGGAAGACCTCAAGCAGGCCGATCCGTCGGCGTGGCTTGGCGTGTTCAGTCAGGAGGCGGACGAGGCGCTTTCCGCGCAGTTGGGGATTGATGGTGGACTAGTGCTGCGTTTCGTGGCGGAGGACAGCCCTGCGGCGGAGGCCGGCCTGAAGATGCATGACGTGGTTTCCGCGGTGGATGGCGAGAAGTTGACCACGCAGGACGAGTTGCGGGCCGCAGTGCTTGATCACAAGCCGGGCGACGAGTTGAAGTTGGACGTGGTGAGCGGTGGGGTGAAGAAGGAAGTGGCGGTGAAGCTGGGGGAGCGTCCGGCGGAGCTGGCCCAGCTGCCCGGTGCGATGCTGCCGGGCAGGGATGGCGACGAGCGTTTTCCGGATTTGCGTCGCCAGATGCGCGAACTCCGCCTCGGTGGGGCGGGCGGGCAGTTTGAGAAGGAGATGGAAGGGCAGCTGAAGCGGATGGAGGAGCAGTTGCGGAAGATGGAGAAGCAGCCGGGGTTCCGGGGCTTCCCGGGGATGGATTGGGAGGAGCTGTTGAAGGATCTCCCGAAGGGGGGGAACGGTCTGAACCTGAACCTGAAGTCATCGGGCAGTGTGAAGCTGTTCGATGAGCACGGCAGCGTGGAGATGCAAATGGCTGATGGGGGCACGGAAGTGAAAGTCCGCGACAAGGCCGGTGAGCTTCTCTACGAAGGGCCCTGGGACACTCCGCAGGACAAGGCGGCGGTGGCGCCGGAGATCCGGGAGCGGGTGGAGCGCTTGAACTTCAATGGAGACGGTGGCGGACTGCAATTGCGGTTTGATCACGGCGCATTGCCGCTGCACGAGGAAGCCGCACCGGAAGCCGCACCGGAAGCCGCACCGGAAGCCGCACCGGAAGCTGCTCCGGAGCCGGAGAAGGCTGCCGAGTAATCGTTTTTCGTGACTGTATGAATGTGGTGGAAACCCGGGTCGGCAACGGCCCGGGTTTTTCCTTGGAGCTGGTTCACTTGCGCTTCCTGCCCGGATCGGTGGCGGGGACCTTGAGTTGGAGATGGCGTGGGCCGTGTCACGCGGGAAACTCCCCGGCGGGATGCCAGCAGATGCACTTGAGGTATTGAGGGCCGTTGAAGTCGGGAGGCATGGGGAGGGTTTCGAGATCGGCGTGGCGGGGGAGGGCGGCGCTGATGGTTTGGAGGAAGGAGCGGGGAGTGATACCGCGGTGGTTGGTGGAGCAGAGGAGCCAGGCCCCGGGGTGGAGGCAGGCGGCGGCGAGTTCGACGAGGGTGCCATAGGCGGACTCGGCGCGGAAGACCCTGCCCTTGTCGTCGCGGGAGAAGCTGGGGGGGTCGAGGATGATGCCGTGGAAGCGCCGCTCCTGTTTGGCGAAGCGTTTGAGCCAGTGGAAGGTGTCGCCCTTGATGAAGTGGTGTTGTTCGGGATCGATCCCGTTGAGGCGCATGTTGTCGCGGGTCCAGTCGAGGTAGGGCTGGGAGAGATCGAGGGTGGTGGTGGTGGCACCGGCCGCGGCGGCGGTGACGGAGAAGGCGCCGGTGTAGGCGAAGGTGTTGAGGATGGTGTGACCGGGTTTGGTCCACTCGCTGACGCGGCGGCGGTTGTCGCGCTGGTCGAGGAAGATGCCCTGGGAGTAGCCGGACTGGAAGCTGATTTGGAGGCGGAGGTCGTTCTCGCGGATGATGAAGGGTTTGTCCTGTTTCGGACCGCAGAGGTGTTGGGGGGATTCCTTCTCGTGTTGATCGAGCTTCTTCCAATAGACCGTCTTGCCGGATTCGTTGAGCCAGGTGCGGAGGGGTGGGGCGAGGTTGGGGGCCTGGGTGGAGAGGAGCCAGCGGTCGGCGAACGTTTCGAGGTAGATTCCCGGGAGGGCATCGCCTGCGCCGTCGATGAGGCGGTAGGCGTCGGCATCGCCAAATTTCAGCTGCTTTCGTGCCTTGAGAGCAGCGTTGAGGAGGTGGATCATGAGAGGATTGCAATGACGGCGTCGGCTTCTATCATGCGCCGCAGCATGAGCGAATGGAAAACCCGATTGGCGCAGGCCGTAGCGAGCGGAGAGGTCCTGGAATCGTCCCGGAAGAATGTGGAGCGCCTGTTGTCTGGCACGGCGAACCCCTTGGCGGCAGCCGTGGTGGAGGAGTTGGTGGCGGGGCAGGAGTGGGGGGAGATCAATGACCGCTTTTACAAGACGATGGAGTTTGGGACGGGTGGCTTGCGGGGTCGGACGATCGGGAAGGTGGTGGCCAAGGCGGAGCAGGGGGCGGGAGGGCCTTTGGGGCGGCCGGAGCATCCCTGTGTGGGGACGGCGTCGATGAATTACTACAATCTGGGCCGGGCCATGCAGGGGTTCATCACCTACGTGAAGCGGAACATCGCGGCATTGGGTGAGGAGCGGAAGCCGGTCTTTGTGTTTGCGCATGACACGCGGCATTTTTCGGTGGATTTCGCGGCGTATTGCTGCAAGGTGTTGGTGGAGTTGGGATGTGAAGCGTATTTGTTTGAGGGGCCACGGTCCACGCCGGAGCTTTCCTTTGCGATCCGGGAGCTGAAGGCGGATGCGGGGGTGGTGCTGACGGCGAGTCACAATCCGCCGCACGACAACGGCTTCAAGGCCTATTTTTCGGACGGGGCGCAGATCGTGGAACCGCATGCGAGCGGGATCATCGAGGAGGTGAACACGTTGGAGAGCGAGGCGTATGAGGCCTTGGGGGAGACCGAGCAGGGATCGTTGACGAAGTTGGGGGAGACGATGGATCGGAAATACATGGATCGGTTGCGGAAGCTATTGTTGCGTCCCGAGTTGCTAGAAGGGCGTTCGGCAAAGGTGGCCTACACGAATTTGCATGGGACGGGTGGGCACATCGTGGTGCCGATGTTGGAGGAGTTGGGATTCGAGGTGCTGACGGTGCCGGAACAGGATGTGCAGGACGGGCGGTTTCCGACGGTGGCCTCGCCGAATCCGGAGAACGCCGCGGCGCTGCAGATGGCGGTGGATCTGGCGGAGAAGGAAGGGGCTTCGGTGGTGATTGGAACGGATCCGGATTGCGATCGGATGGGGGTGGTGGTGCGGAATGGGAAGGGGACGATGCAGTTGCTGACCGGGAATCAGATCGGGACGTTGCTGGGGTGGTATCGGATCAAGACCCTGGTGGAGCAGGGGGTCATCACCGAGTCGAACCGGAGCCGGGCGGTGTTGGTGAAGACGTTTGTGACGACGGATTTCCAGGCGGCGATCACGGAGAAGTTCGGGATCGGGGTGTTGAACACGCTGACCGGGTTCAAGTACATCGGGGAGAAGCTCAAGAAGTATGAGGATGCCATTCCGGCGGGCAAGAAGGGCGATTATCGTTCGCTGACCGAGGAGGAGAGCCGGGCGCTGCGGCTGGAGTATTCGCGGTTCTTTGTCTTCGGGAGTGAGGAGAGCTACGGTTACCTGGGAGGGGATTTTGTGCGGGACAAGGATGGGAACGGGGCGGCGGTGATGATCGCGGAGTTGGCGGCCTATGCGATGAGCGAAGGGAAGACCATTGCCGACTTGTTGGATGATTTGTTCGTGGATTTCGGGGTGTTCCTGGAACACGGGGTGAGTCTGGTGATGGAGGGGGCGGACGGGGCCGGGAAGATCGCGGCGCTGGCGAAATCGTATTCGGTGTCGCCTCCGAAGGAGGTGGATGGGGTGGCGGTGGCGAAGAGTCAGGATTTTTTGACACAGGACATTTACGATGAGGAGGGGGATTTGATTCCGAAGCAGGGGATGATCAACATCACGCTGGTGGACGGACGGCGTTTCGCGGTGCGGGCTTCGGGGACCGAGCCGAAGATCAAGTATTACCTGTTTGGGAACGGGGAGCCGGGGCCGGCGGATTTGGAGGCGGAGATCGGGCGGGTGAAGGGGAGTTTGGAGTCGATGTGGGTGTGGTTGGAGAGGGATGCGCGGGGGAGGATGGGGTGATGATGGGGGCGTTGGTTGATCAGCCGCGCCAGGTGGCGGCGTAGCCGCGGGTGTCGAGGTGGATGAAGGTGGGGTAGAGGCCGATGCCGCCGCGGAAAAAGCCTTCGTTGCGGAGTTTGACGGCCATGTTGTAGGCGTCGCGGATGGGGCAGAAATAGACGACGTCGAGGGCCTGGTTGCGGGTGTGGTAGGAACTGCGGACGGCACCGGGGATCTCGCCGTTGTAGCGGGGGCTGCGGTAGGCGGAGCTGAAGCGGACGAGGGGGACGCCGAGGCGTTCGCGGATTTCGTCGGCGACGCGGAGGGTGGGGGAGAGTTTCTCCCAGAGGCGTTCGGGAGGGAGTTCGTTTTCGACGGCGTTGTAAACGCTGCGGTGAGGGTCGATGACTTCGTGGGGGGAGATGTGGCGGAGGTCAAGGGAGGCCAGGAAGTCGGCGTATTCGTCCTCGCGGGAGAGGGGGCGGGGAGGGGGGCCGAGTTCGACGAAGTTGTCGGCGGATTCGGCTGACTCGGTGCCGAACTGGCGTTGCTCGGTGAGGCAGGCCTTCTGCTTTTCGGGGATGATGAGGGGCGATCCGGTCTCGGTGAGGAGACCGGAGGAGGTGGGGAAACTGAAGAGGCGACGGCCGGCGAGCGCGGAGCCGAGGGCTCCCAAGGCGGCTACGGAGCCCGCTTTGAGGAGTTGTCGCCGCCGCAGGGTGGAGCGGTAGAGATTCATGTGATGAACAGCGCAGCGATTATTTAGGAAAAGTTAACTAAATGGAAGGGGAAAGACGTTTTTTGGGGATTTTTGGGTGGTTGGGGGGAGTTTTTGGGGTTGGGGAGGGCTTGCGACCGAGACGGTCACGCCACTGGGGGTGATCGGAGATTGACGGGTGGGGGGGGGATGACGGACTTAGTGGGGGCGCATGGGTTGGGTGGTGAAACTGTTGCGGATGTTGGGCTTGGCGGGGGCGTCGGGGGGGATGTTGGCGTTGTGTTTTCCGCCGTTCGATTTTGGTGGGTTGGTGTGGGTGGGGCTGATGCCGTTGATGGCGGGGCTGTGGGCCGGCGGGGGGGAGAAGAGGCGGGGGTGGTTCGGGTTGCGGTGGGGGTGGGTGGCGGGGTTGGTATTTTGGGCGATCAATTTGAAATGGATCGGGGTGGTGAGTGGGGTGGGGGTGTGGGCGATGGGAGGGTATCTGGCGGTGTATTTCGGGTTGTGGGGGGCGTTTGCGGCGACGGCGGGGAATCCCTGGCGGCGGAAGGAGGCGGAGGGGGAGGCGGAGGGGGAGCGGGATGCGTTTCGGGAGGCGCTGCGGGCGTTGGGGTATGCGTCGGTGTTAGGACTGTTCTGGTGTGGGCTGGAATGGGTGCGGGGGTGGATGTTGACGGGGTTTGGGTGGAACGGGTTGGGGGTGGCGTTTCACGAGACGCCGGTGATCGCGCAGTCGGCGGAGTTGGTGGGGGTGATCGGGTTGGCGTTCCTGCCGGTGTTTCTATCGGCGGTGTTGTTGCAGGTGTCGGTGCGCCTGTTTCATGAGGCGCGGTCGGGGAAGCTGCGTCCGCACTGGGATTTTGGAGGGACGGCGATCCTGCTGGTGGCGGTGGTGGTCTTCGGGGTGTGGAAGCTGCAGCATTTGCCGAAGGGGGAGGTGCTGCCGCTGAAGGTGTTGCTGGTGCAGTTGAACATTCCGCAGGATGCGAAGGAGGTGTTGTGGCCGCTGGAGCAGGTGCATGGAGCGTATGAGGAGGAGACGCTGAAGGGGTTGGCGGCTTTGGAAGAGGTGAATGCGGGGAAGGCGGAGGAGGGGATCGAGAGCGGGGAGGAAGTGACGCTGGAGGGGGTGGATTGGGTGATCTGGCCGGAGTCGGCCTTGAAGGAATGGCTGTTCGTGACGGAGGACGGGCAGCAGGCGATGGGGCTTTTCAATCGGGAGACGATCGGGCGGGTCATGGAGGCGGGATCGTTCACGTTGATGATGGGGCTCAACGAGATCGAGGCGGAGGAGCAGGGAGAGTTGTTGGTGGGACGGGAGGACGGGGAGTTCTACAACTCGCTGATTGCCCTGCCGCCGGGAGGGGAGGAGGTGCTGAGCTATCGGAAGCATCACCTGGTGATTTTTGGGGAGACCATTCCCTACGTGGAGCAGTTGTCGTTTTTGGCCTGGCTCTTCGAGCAGTCGGCGGGGGTGAAGTATGCGGGATCGTTCGGGGTGGGGGTGGGATCGGAGCCGTTGCGGATTCCGCATGAGGCGGCGGAGAGCGGGGAGGTGGCGGTGGTGCCGAGCATCTGTTTCGAGGACACCGTGCCGCGCCTGTTGCGGAAGGTGGTGTTGGCGGGGGGGCAGGTGATCGTGAACGTGACGAACGATGGGTGGTTTCGGGAGAGTGAGGCGGCGGCGCAGCACTTTGCGAATGCGCGGTTCAGGTGCATCGAGCTGCGGCGACCGATGGTGCGGAGTGCGAACACGGGGGTGACGGCGGTGGTGGGGGTGGATGGGCGGGCGACGGACGTGGTGACGGGGGAGAAGCGGGTGTTGGTGGATGAGGCGGGGAGTCATTTCACCCGGGGGAACCTCTACGCGACCGTCTATGTGCCGGTGGCGGGGGAAATCACGCTGTATGCGCGGTTTGGGGACTGGTTTGCGGCGCTGGGGCTGGTGATCGGAATGGGTTGGGGGGTGACGAGGCGCTTGCGGCGGGGTTGAGGGTCTGGCAGGTTCGCGGCCACATGGCGGTTGGTGATGTCAAAGCAGTGTTGCAGTATGTACCCCTCTTTCGGGGGCGCTTGTTTGTGGTGGTGTTCGATGAGGATCTCCTGCCGGAGCCGGCGGTGGCGGAGACGCTGCTGGACCTGTATGCGTTGCAGCAGATCGGGGTGCGACTGGTGATCTGTGTGCTGGGGGGGGACGTGGCTGATCTGGCGGATTGGGCGACGGAGATGGAGCTGAAGTTTGATCGGGTGGTGATGGGGCCGGGGGAAGAGGGGTGCGCGGAGAGATGTCGGGAGATTTTGGGGCGTGGGCAGGCGGCGCTGGTGGATTGCGCGGGGAAGAAGTCGTTTGATCCGGAATTGGTGGCGGTGGCGCGTGGGTTGGGGGCGACGAAATTGATCTCGCTGGTGAACGGGCCGGGGGTGTTGCACGAGGAGCGTCCGCTGCACGCGGTGGCGGTGCGGGAGGCGCAGCGCATGGCGGAGTCGGGGAGCGTGGTGGGGGCGAAGTTGCTGGCGGGAGCGGCGGCGGCGTGCGCGGCGGGGATTCCGCGGGTGCATGTGCTGGACGGGCGTGAGCAGGGGGTGTTGACCGATGAGTTGTTTTCGAACGAGGGGGTGGGGACGATGGTGCACACGGACGCGTATAAGGAGATCCGCAAGCTGCGGGAGGATGATATACCGGAGTTGTTGGCGATGGTGGGGCGCTCGGTGCGGGCGGCGCATCTGGTGCCGCGCGATTACGTGAGTGTCGTGGAAAAGGCGGAGGACTTTTTGGTGCTCAGTCTCGATGACAACGTGGTGGGCTGTGTGGCGCTGCACCGTTACGAGGGGGCGGGGGAGGTGGCGTGTCTCTATGTGAAGCAGAGTCACGAGGGGTTGGGCTATGGCCGGGAACTGGTGAAGGCCGCGGAGCAGAAGGCGCGGGACGCGGGGCTGGGGAAGGTGTTTGCGCTGACCAACCGGGCCTCGCAGTTTTTTGACAAGCTGGGGTATCGGGAGGTGGGGGTGGCGTGTTTGCCGGAGGTGCGGAGGGAGCGGTTGGAGGCGAGTGGGCGGCAGTCGGTGGTGTTGGAGAGGGGGGTTTAGTTCCGGGTGGAGTCGGAGGGGGCTTCGGCGAGGAGACGGTGGAAGGGGGAGAGGTCGCGGAGGGTTTCGACCCAGAGGTCCTGGTCGTGGGCGTGACCGAGGAGTTGGGCGGAGGGGGCGGCGGTGATCCAGGCGTCGCGTTTGATTTCTGATTCGAGTTGGCCCTCGGACCAGCCGGAGTATCCGACGAAGGCGCGGATGAGGGTGCCGGGGTTGCTGGCGTGTTTGACGGCGTCGTGGGCGGAGAGGCGGGTGGCGAAGCGGAGGCCCTTTTCCTCGGTCCACCAGAGGGCGCTGAAGGTGAGGTGCTGTCGGGCGACGGGGCCGCCGACGTGGACAGCGATGCGGGCGAGGGAAGCGAACTCCTTGTGGTTGAGAAAGTCGCCGACCTGATGGCCGGAGGGTTGGTTGAGAATGAGGCCGTAGGCGCCTTCGAGTTCGTTGTGATCGGCGATGAGGATGACGGAGCGGTTGAAAATGCCATCGGTGAGACTTGGGGCGGCGAGGAGGAGCTTGCCCTGCAAGCGGAGCGGAGTTTCCTGTGACGGGAGGTCAGCCATACAGCACAAGTTGGCGAGTGAGGGGGTGGGCGTCAAGGGGGCAAGTGGCAGAGTTTTCGGGAGTTGAGGCGGGGGTTGCCAATTCGGGGTGCGGAGGCTAGGGAGGTGGGGTGAGCGAGCCGGGCCTGACTGCGGAAGCCAGAGCGCGGGCTCGGGAGGCAGGGGAGTTGGGTGGGAGGCTGGCGGGATTGTCGTTGCGGAAGCAGGTGCTGGTGTTGGCGACGTGGCCGTTTTTGGAACAGATCATGGGATTCCTGGTGGCCACGGTGGACCTGATCCTGGCCGGTCGGATGTCGGAGGGGGCGGAGCGGGTGGAGACGATGGATGCGCTGGGGCTGGGGGGGGTATGTGGGATGGTTGATGATGATCCTGCAGGGGGCGGTGGGGACGGGGGTGATGGCGCTGGTGTCCCGGGCGGCGGGGGCGCGGGATCAGGAAATGGCCACGAAGGGGCTTGGGCAGGGGCTGTTGGTGGGATTGGGGGCGGGTGCTCTCTCGGGGGTGGTGATTCGTTTGTTGTTAGGGCTGCTGGTTTCGAACTTCGGGTTGAGCGAGGCTTCGACCGGCTATGCGATGGACTATCTGACGACGCTTTGTTGGATCTGTCCGGTGGTGGGGGTGCTGTTGGCGGCAACGCATTCGCTCAGGGCGATCGGGGACACGTGGACGCCGTTCATGGCGATGATCACCGTCAATTTGGTGAACCTCGGATTGAGTTCGTTGTTTGTCTTTGGGCCGGAGCCGTGGGGAGGAATGGGGGTGCGGGGGTTGGCGCTGGGGACGGTGTTGGCTTGGTTGGTGGGGATGGTGGTGGTGCTGGGGTTCCTGTTTTTCCGTGACGGGAAGGGGAAGGACGGCGATGTGGAGTTGAGCCTGCGGGGGTGTTCGTTGAGGCCGGATTGGCCGATGATGAAGCGGATCATGCGGGTGGGCGTGCCGCAATCGATGGAGATGTTCGGGATGTGGATGATTCACTCGGTGACGCTGCGTTTCGTGGCGGGGTTGGCGGGAGGCGGGGCGCTGGGGGCGCACATGATCGCGATCAGGGTGGAGTCGATGAGTTTCCTGCCGGGGTTGGCGATCGGGACGGCGGGGGCGGCGCTGGTGGGGCAGTATCTCGGGGCGGGGAATCCGGAACAGGCGGTGCGGACGTGTTGGCGCTATGGGGCGGTGTTCATGAGTGTGATCGGGGTGGCCTTCCTGGTCTGGCCGGATGCGCTGGTGCGGTTGATCGTGCCGGGGGAGGGGGCGGATGCGCGGTTGATGGTGGGGTTGGCGGGGCCGTTGGTGTTGCTTTGCGGGGTGTTTCAGCCGGTGCTGGCGACCGCCCTGGTGTTGAAATCGACCTTGCGGGGGGCGGGGGCGACGCGGTTGGTGATGCTGTATTCATTTTCGAGCATGCTGTTGTTCCGGGGCTTGGTGGTGCCGATCGCGGTGAGTCAGTTCGGGGTGGGGTTGCGGGGGATTTGGGTGATCATGTTCATCGATGTGACCTTGCAGGCGCTGTTGTTTGCGCGGGTGCATTTCCGGGGGCGGTGGGTGGAGACGAGGGTTTGAGGGTTCTGGTTATTGGAGATTGGTTATTGGGTTATTTTGGTGATGGGCGTGGTTCCTGAGAGGGGGGACGGCTTTCCCCTTCACAGGCAGGATGCCTGTGTCCCTTTCATTCGGGCTGGTAAGTGGGAGGTGGCTCAGTAGGATGCCGCGGTGTTCGTTGACCAGATCAGGATCATGGCGAAAGCCGGAGATGGCGGGAATGGCGTGATGTCGTTCCGGAAGGAGAAGTTTGTGCCGCGTGGTGGGCCGGACGGGGGGGACGGGGCGAAGGGGGGAGATGTGATCCTGCGGGTTGATTTGAATACGGACAACTTGAAGGCGTTTGCGTATGATCCGAAGTTGAAGGCGAAGGATGGGGGCCACGGGAAGAGCTACAAGCGGCACGGGAAGAACGGGAAGGATGTGATCGGGCGGGTGCCACCGGGGACGGTGGTGTACCGCTGTTCGGCGGCGACGGTGAAGGAGGCGGCGGATTTGGAGAAGAGTGACGAAGGGGTGGATTTGGAGCCGGTGGCGGATCTGCTGAATGATGGCGACGAGATTGTGCTGTGTGCGGGGGGGAAGGGAGGGAAGGGCAACTTCAAGTTTCGCAGTGCGGTGAATCAGGTGCCGGAGGAGTTCACGCTGGGGACGGAGGGCGAGGGGGGGATTTACTATCTGGAGCTGCGGCGGATCGCGGATGCGGGGATGGTGGGATTTCCGAATGCGGGGAAATCGACGCTGACCGGAAAGCTGTCCGCGGCGGAGCCGAAGGTGGGTTCGTATCCCTTCACGACGCTGGCCCCGACAGTGGGGGTGGTGGAGTTCGGCGGCTACAAGCGCTGCACGATCGCGGACATCCCGGGGCTGATCGAGGGGGCGCATGAGAACCGCGGACTGGGACACGAATTTTTGCGGCACATCACGCGCTGCCAGATGCTGCTCTTCGTGGTGGACATGGCGGGGAGCGAGGGGCGGGATCCGATTGTGGATGTGGAAACGCTGCGGACGGAGATCAAGATGTACGACGAGGAGTTGTCGAAATTTCCGTGGATGGTGGTGGCGAACAAGATGGATTTGGATGGGGCGGAGGAGAATTTGCAGGTGTTCCGGCAGCGATTTCCGAAGGTGGAGATCGTGCCGATTTCTGCGGAGAAGGGCGAGGGATTGGAGGAGTTGAGGGAAATTTTGTGTGAGAAGGTGGGGAAGGGGCCGAAGGGGTGAGGGTTATGTGTTATTTGTGAATGGTTATTGGGGAGAGAAGGAGATGAGAGAGGAGCGGGAGTTGGTTTTTGTGTATGGGGCGCTGCGGCGGGGGGCGGCGCATGGGTGGCGGATGGAGCGTGGGGAGTTGGTGGGGAACGGGAGGGTTGGGGGGCGATTGTTTGCGATTGATTGGTATCCGGGGGTGGTGCTGGGCGGGGAGGGGGAGGTGTTGGGGGAGGTGTATGGGGCGGATGAGCGGTTGCGGGGGGAGTTGGATGAGTTTGAGGGGATCGGGAAGGGCGGGGAGCGCGGGGATGAGTATGCGCGGGTGAGGGTTGGGGTGGGGATGGAGGATGGGAGCGAGGTGGAGGCGTGGATCTATGTGTATCGATGGGGGGTGGAGGGGCGGGAGGAAGTGGTGTCCGGGGATTGGGTGGGGTCGGGGATGGGTGGGGATGGAGAGCGGTAAGGGAGGTGGCCCTTTGGACTGCGGCAGCCTGCTGCCACTTTTCGGCTCGCAGCCTGCTGCGGCCGGGGCGTAGTGGGAGAGTGGGAGAATAGGAGATGGGGGGACGGGGGGGACGGGGGGGACGGGGGTGGAAGCCCGGCAGCAGGCTGCGGGGGTCCAAGGCTCAGCGGTGGGCTTCGGTGGCGAGGGGGGTGCCCATTTGGGCGTAGAGTTCGGTGCAGTGGGCGGAGTGTTCCAAGAGGTCGGGGGCGAGTTGGATGCGGCCGGGTTCGAAGAGGGTCATGGTGGAGGAGCCGCCGAATTCGAAGTAGCCTTTTTCGGAGCCCTTTGCGACGGGGGTGCCGGGGGTGAAGGTTTGTTGGATGGAGCCGACGTTGGTGGCGCCGATCTCGAGGAGGAGGACGGTGCCGAGGTCCTCGGTGAGGAGTTCTGTTAGAACGCGTTTGTTTTGCCAGAGGTAGGAGAGGTTTTTGCGCAGGGCGATGGGGGAGACGGAGTAGAGGGGGCCATTGAGGAGGCGGGGGGAGCGGGGGGTGCCGGCGGCGGGGAAGTGGAAGCGATGGTAGTCGACGGGGCAGAGGCGGGAGAGGACGAGGGGGCCGTCGGCGTAGCGGGCGGCGAGTTCCCCGGAGCCGAGGAGGGCGGGGAGATCGAAGGACTGGCCTTTCACGAAGACCGAGTTGATGGCGGAGGCCTTGGCGAAGCCGAGGTGGCGTCCATCGGCGGGGAAGACGGCGGGGGAGTCGGCGATGGGGCGGGCCCCGGGCTTGAGGGAGCGGCTGAAGAAGGCGTTGAAGGAGGGGAAGGAATCGGGGGTTTCGGCGAAGTCGGAGGGGTCGAGGCCGTATTGTTCGATGAAGGGGGCGATACGTTCGCGGCTGGCGGGGGTGCTCATGCGGTGGCCATAGAAGCGGGAAAAGCAGGCGCGTTTGACGAGGAGGTGGAGGACGGCGCGGCCGGGAATGGTTTCGTAGGCGCGGCGGAGCCAGGCTTCGCCGTAAATGGCTTCGGTTTCGAGTTGGCCTGTCTGGCGGTTGAAATAGCGAATCGGCTCCACGGGGTGACTTTGCCCCTTGCATGGTGGGGAGAGCAAGAGTACGGATACGCCCGATGCGAGGAACGAAGCTTATTGCCGGATTGGTGCTGTTGCTGGGCCTGGGGGCCTGCAAGGAAAAGCCGAGCGAGGTGGTGGTGACTGAAACGCGTGAGGTGAATACCTCCGATGAGGTGCCGAAGCTGATGGCGACCAGTCAGGAGCGGTTTCGGGGGGGGGCGGGAGCGCCGGCGGGGAAGAGTGGGGGGGGCTATTCCTTCACGAAGCCGGCCGCGTGGCAGCAAGTGGCGGCGACGGACATGCGATTGTTGAATTTCACGGCTGGGGAACAGGGAGCGGTGGAGATTTATTTGAGTGAGACGGGGGGCGGGATGCTTGAGAACGTGGGACGTTGGTTCCGGCAGTTTGCCAAGGAGGCCCCGACGCAGGAGGATTTGACTGGCATGCCACGGATGGTGGTGTTGGGCGGGGAAGGGATTTTGGTGCAAACCTCCGGCACGTTCAGCGCCGGATTTGGGCGGCCGGAGGCCCCGGGATTTGCCCTGGCGGGGGTGATCGGGCAGACCAAGGCGGGGGTATTGACGGTGAAAATGGTGGGGCCGGAGGCCGCGGTGCAGGGAGAAATGGAAGCATTCAAGGCCTTTTGCGCTTCCCTGCAGCCGGGTGAATGATCCGGGCCCCCCGCACCGTAAAACCAGCCCCAACGATGGACGACACAATCGCGAAAAAGAGCAGGCGCCCGATGAAGAGAGTACTCGATTTTTTGGCGGGATTTCATCTGGCCAGCGCGCTGATTCTGCTGCTGGGGATCCTGACGTGGCTGGGGACGTTGGAGCAGGTTGACATGGGGCTCTTCGAGGTGAAGAAGAAGTATTTCAGTGCGAGCACGTTCTGGGTGGTGCCGAAATACAACGGCTACACCGTTCCGATCATTCTGCCGAATGCCTACTGGGTGGGGATGTTGTTTTTCCTGAACCTGAGTCTGGGGACGATCTTCAAGGCGCGGTGGCGGCCGGCGACGATGGGAATCTTGATTGCGCACTTCGGGATTCTCTTCCTGCTGCTCGGGGCGTTTGTGACGCAGCATTTCTCGAAGCGCGGGAACATGGCGATCACGGAGGGTGAGACGAGCGATGTCGCGCAGGACTATTTTGATCATGTCATCGAGGTGACCGAGTTGGTGGACGGGAAGCCCGGGAAGGTGCACGTGGTGGAGACCAAGTATCTGAGTGATCTCGATCCGGAGGACACGCGGCTCTTTCGGATGGAGAACCTGCCTTTTGATTTGAAGGTGCAGGAGTATCGGGTGAATGCGCGGCCGGTCTCGACGGCGGAGAAATCGGCGCAGCCTGGATCGGCGGTGGTGGATGGTTACTTTTTGGATCCGCGGGAGCCTGCGGTGGATGCGGAGCGCAATCTGGGAGGTTGTCGGTTGACGGTGGTGGACAAGAAGGGGGAGTCGCTGGGTGCGTATTTGCTGTCGATTGCGAGTTTTTATCCCGTCACGGTCCGGGTGGAAGACAAGTTGTATTCGATTCAGATTGCGAAGAGCAGCTGGAAGATGCCGTTCAAGGTGCACCTGACGAAGTTCACGCACGAGTTCCATCCGGGGACGATGCGGCCGAAGCGGTTTGAGAGTGAGATTGAGCGGATCGAGGAGGAGCAGACCGAGCCGGTGTTTATCAAGATGAACGAGCCGATGCGGCGGGAGGGGTTCACCTTTTTCCAGGCGAGCTGGGGCCCGCAGGACGGGCCCCCGGGGAGGAAGTTGTTTTCCGTATTTGAAGTGGTGAGGAATCCGGCCGATAAGTGGCCGGAGTATTCGCTCTACATCGTGGCGGTGGGTCTCCTGCTGCAGTTCTCGATGAAGCTGGTTCAATTCATCATCCAACAAACCAAACGCAATGGCTGATCAATCTACATCGCAAGTGGGCCGCTGGGTGGCCTTCGCCCTGACGCTGATCGTGATCGGGTGTCTCTTCCTATTGGCGGTGCGAACCTTGTTGCCGGAGAAGAGCTTGGTGAAGGTGTCGACCTACGAGCCGTGGAGTGAGGAGGTGTTGGAGGCGGCGCGGGGGATTCCGCTGCAGGACGGGGGGCGGGTGAAGCCGTTGGAGACCTACGCGGGCTACAAGATGCTGGGGATGCGGGGGGATCGGCTGGTGAAGATTTTGGGGAAGGGCGGGGAGAAGGTGAAGATCACCCCGACGGCCTGGATCCTGGACGTGTTGTTTCGTCCGGAGGTGGCCATCGAGATGCCGACCTTCCGGATCGACAACTCGGACGTGGTGGAGTTGATCGGGATGAAGGCGAAGGCGAAGCGGGACCGCTACACCTATGAGGAAGTGGGCGCGGCGCGGGATGAGTTGTTTCGGTTGGGTGGGGAGTATGAGCAGCTGCAGCAGAACGAGGTGAAGCTGGATGCGGTTCAGAAGCAGACGCTGGCCCTGGCGCGGGCGATGCGGGACTTTGAGGCGCTGCTGACCTACTTTTCCTTTGCCCGAGCGGGGATCGAATTGCGCGGGGCGGGTGAGGAGGGGGCCTCGCAGTATCAGCGGACGAGCACGGTGATGGCCACGGCGGACGGCATCCAGCAGGTGTTGCAGGAAGCGCGGGACAGCGGCACGGCTCCGTCGGCGCATGTGCAGGACATTTTGCAGCAGATCACGGGTCACAGCAATGCGGCGAAGTTCGGGCCGAGTTTTCTGCCGCCGGCAGATGCCGAGCAGAAGGAGTGGGCGACGCCGGGGGCAAGAATTTGGAATGTGATGACTCGGGAGAGCGCGGATCCGACCGGGGCGGTGGCGGACATTGCGGGGATGGAGAACCTGGTGGCGAACGCGACCAAGCCGGAAGGTTTTGGAAAAGAGTTGATGACGTGGAGGGAAGGGATCGAGGGGCGTGCCGAGGCGCGGGGTGAGGGAGAGTGGGTGGGGCTGGAGTTGAGCTACAACAAGGGCAATTGGTTTTTTAATGCGCTGTTCATGGCGTTTCTGCCTGCCGCGCTCTGTGTGGTGCTGAGTTGGGTGTCGCCGCGATCGAGGTGGGGTCGGGTGATGGCGGTGCTGGTGTGGGTGGGGTCGCTGAGCGGACTGGTGATGCTGATCATCGGGATCACGCAGCGATCGATCGTCATGCAGCGTCCGCCGGTGGGGAACCTGTACGACACCATTCCGTTCATCACGTTGGCGGCGATGTTGGTGGTGCTGATCGTGGAACTGATCACGCGGCGGCGTTTGGCGCTCCTTCTTGCTCCCTTGGTGGGATTTGCGGGGCTGGTGATGGCGCGGTTGTATGAGTTCGGCGATCCGAATGATCCGATGGATCCGCTGTTGGCGGTGCTGCGGTCGAACTACTGGCTGACCATCCACGTGTTGACGATCACCTTTGGGTATGGCGCGGGTTTGGTGGCGGCGTTCTTCGGGCACATCTATGTGTTCCTGCGCTTGTTCAAGCTGGACGGCGGCGACAAGGCGTTGCGGCGTTTTCTGACGCGGGTGACCTACGGGTGCATTTGTTTCACCCTCTTGCTATCGCTGGTGGGCACGGTGCTGGGTGGGATCTGGGCGAATGATTCGTGGGGGCGATTCTGGGGTTGGGATCCGAAGGAGAACGGGGCGTTGATGATTGTGCTGTGGACGCTCTTCATCCTGCATGCGCGGATGGGTGGGATCTTGCGGGAGTGGGGGATCAATCTCTGCGCGGTCTTCCTGGCGATGGTGGTGACCTTCTCGTGGTGGCACGTGAATTTGCTGGGCGTGGGACTGCACTCGTATGGGTTCTCGGATTCGAAGAAGTTTGCGGTGTTTTTGTTCTATGGGATCGAGGGCGTGGTGCTGCTGTTTGGGATCGGGTATATGCTGGCGGAGCGGTTGGAGAAAAAGAAAGGGCTGAGCAAGGTCGCGGTGACTGGTTAGGGTTGCGGGATGGGTTCCCAGGGCTGCGCTCGGGACTCGCTGACCCTGGGCTTTGATGTGCCGCCCCTTCAGGGCAAGGGGAGGGGGCGCCCGGATGACTACAATTATTTTTTGACGAGTTCGACGCGGCGGTTTTGGGTGCGGCCTTCTTCGGAGCGGTTGTCGGCGACGGGCTTTTCCTCGCCGAAGCCGGCGGAGGAGAGTTGGTCTGCGGGGATGCCGAGGGAAACGAGGGTGGTGAGGACGCTTTGGGCGCGATTGGCGGAGAGGGTCTTGTTGTCATCGGCTTCGCCGGCATTGTCGGTGTGGCCCTCGATGCTGATTTTGAGGTCGGGGGCGGCCTTGAGCATGGTGGCGACTTCGGCGAGGGTGGGTTTGGCCTCGGGTTTGATGTCCCACTTGTTTGTATCGAAGTTGATGTGGAGGGTGACGAAGCCCTTTTCCTCGATCTCGTCCTTGAGTTCGTTGGCGAAGACGACCTAGGTCATGGCCTGGCGTTCGACGATGTTGAGGTCGTAGCTCTGGGTGGGGGAGGAGTAGATGCCGGGGACGAGTTGGATCCAGAATTCCTTGTCCTTCTGGATCACCTTGAGGGTGGTTTCGCCTCCGTCGTTGGGGACGGGTTTACGGGGGTCGGGGAGAATCCCTTTGCCTTTGATAAATGGAGCAACAGGATGTAGTAAGGACACGCGAGATGAAAACAATACTTGGAAAACTGGTGACCGGGGGGGTAGTCGCTGCGGCGCTGGCTTTCCCAGTGCTCACCGCAGCAGACGACGACAAGGTCCCGGTCGCCAAACTGAGCGACTGGAAGATCGGCGAGACTTTGCGCGGGGATGTCGTGAAAGAAGAGGACCTCGTCGGCAAGGTCGTGGTGGTCGAATACTGGGGTACCCGGTGAGGCCCCTGCATTGCTGCGCTGCCCCATCTGGTTCAGATGGACAAACGGTATCGCGACAAGGGGTTGGTGGTCATCGGTGACGAATGCCAGGGAAGCACGGTGGAGGACATCGAAGAGGTTGCGAAAGACAATCGCGTCGGCTTCACCATCACGAAAGGCACGACCCGGTCTCCCAGCATGCAGAGGATTCCACATGTGATCGTGTTTGCGCCTTCCGGCGAAGCTGTTTTTGCGGGGCATCCCGCGGACGATAATTTTGAGCGGGCTGTGAAAAAGGCACTCAAGGACGTTGGTGAGATCGCGAAAGAAGGCGATGAACCGGAAGTCGAAGAGGGCAAGCCGGTGATCGACGAGCGTTCCAGGACGAATGCCGAAGGCAAGACGATCCGTGCGGCCGTGCTGCGCGTGGAGGGAGACAAGGTGGTCTTCAAGATGAACGGCAAGGAGATCCCGTATCCGCTGGACAAGCTTTCTGAGGAGGATCAGAAGGCGATCACGGAAGCGACGGAAAAGAAGAGCGAGTAAGTTCGCACTTCGATTGATTTACAAAGGGGACCGTGCTTATCATTCGCGATACCAGATGTGACAACGAGCTTCATCAGTTGAGATTTGGTCTTGGATTTGAAATTTATTTGGAAATTGTCGGTTGGAAATTCTTAGCAGGTGGCCTCGGCGAGAAATGGCCCCGCATTCATTGAGGGCCATTCCCAGTTCAGCATGCACCATGCTGAACATTCTTGGTTGGAAACCGCCGCCACGGGTGGGGAGGCGGTTTGGGTGGATGGGGGGCGGGTCTTGGAGGGGAGAGGGGTGGAACCGCCGACGCCTCGCAGAGGCGCCGCTACGCGGGGGAGGGAGAGGGCTTGCGACCGGGGCGGTCAGGCCACTTTGTCGTCGTGGCCGGTGATGACGCGGGCGCCGGGTTTGTCGACGAGGTAGGCCCAGCCCCATTGGAGGAGGACGGCGAGTTTGTTGCGGAAGCCGATGAGGAAGAGGAGGTGGATGAAGAGCCAGGCGGCCCAGGCGAGGATGCCGCGCATCTTGAGGCGACCGGCCTGGGCGACGGCGCAGTTCTTGCCGATGATGGCCATGATGCCTTTGTCGCGGTAGCGGAAGGCGGCGCGGAATTCTGATTTGCGCCGGGCGTAGCGGGTGGTGGCGAGGCGTTGGTCCTCACGGAGGACGGCGGCGATGTGGCGGCCCATTTGCGAAGCGGCGGGGGCGAGGCCGGGGACGGGTTCGCCATCTGGGCCGGGGACGGAAACGATGTCGCCGGCAGCGAAGAGGTCGGGATGGCCGGGGATGGAGAGGTCGGGGGAGACGAGGAGGCGGCCGCCGCGATCGCGTTCGCCGGGGAGGCAGGCGGTGAGATCGGAGGCCTGCACGCCGGCGGCCCAGATGATGGTGGCGGCTTCGATCCAACGGCCGGTGTCGAGGTGGACGCGGCCGCTTTCGACTTCATCAACGCGGGCTTCGAGGCAGATTTCGACGCCGAGTTCCTCGAGGCGTTGCCGGGCATAGTCGGAGAGGTCGGGTTGGAAGGACTTGAGGATGCGATCGTCGGACTGGACGAGGAGGATGCGGAGGTCGGCGGGGTTGATGCGGCGGAAGTCTGCCTTGAGGGCGCGGCGGACGAGATCGGAGAAGGCGCCGGCGAGTTCCACTCCGGTGGGGCCCCCGCCAACGATGACGACGGTCATGAGGCGGCGGCGTTCGTCGGGATCGGCGGAGCATTCGGCGCGTTCGAGGCCGGTGAGGACGCGGCGGCGGATGGTTTGGGCGTCCTCGAGGGATTTGAGGCCGACGGTGTGGGTGGCCCAATCGTCCTTGCCGAAGAAGGAGGTGCGGGCTCCGGTGGCGAGGACGAGGGAGTCGAAGGGGTAGGAATTGTCGGCGGAGCGGGCTAGGCGGGTGTCGCAGTCGATCGTGGTGATGTCGTCGAGGAGGACGGTGACATTGGCGGCAGAGGAGAGGACGCCGCGGAGGGAGCGGGCGATGTCGGGGGCGGCGAGGGAGGCGGTGGCGACCTGGTAGAGGAGGGGTTGGAAGAGGTGGTGGTTGCGCCGGTCGATGAGGGTGACGGCGAAACGGGAGTCATTGGCGAGTTTCTGAGCGCAGGCGAGGCCCGCGAATCCGCCGCCGATGATGAGAACCTTCCTGGGACCGGGCATGGGCCGGGATAGTGGCACAGGAGGGGCTGGTCGCAAGGCCGGGGAGGGGATCTGCGATTCCCCGGCGCGAGGTTTGCCTTGGAGGGGGAGATTTGCCATGAGTGGGGGGCGGGGAACCGCCGGGACGACATGCGTTGCTTCTATTCTCAAGATTTCACACTCGACCTGCCGGCGGACCATCCGTTTCCGATGGATAAATACCGGGTCTCGAAGGACATGCTGCTGGATTCGCGGATCCTGAAGGCGGAGGAGATCGTGGAGGTGCGGGCGGCGGATGCCCATGTGCTGCAGCGGGTGCATGACCCGGAGTATTTGTCGAAAATCTACCATGGGCAGCTGGACCGGAAGGAGCAGATCCTGCTGGGGCTGCCGGTGACGCCGCGGCTGTATACAAAAAGCGCGACGGAGGCGGAGGCGACGCGGAGGACCTGCGAGGCGGCGCTGATGGAGGGGGTGGCGGTTTGTTTGGCAGGAGGGACGCATCATGCCTTTCGAGAGCATGGGGAGGGGTTTTGCGTGTTCAATGATGTGGCCATCGCGATTCGGGATCTGCAGGTGAAGCGGCCGGGGATCAAGGTGATGGTGGTGGACACCGATGCGCATCAGGGGACCGGGACGAACAGCCTGCTGGACAACGATCCGCGGGTGTTCACCTATTCGATTCACGTGGGGTCGTCGTCGCCGTCGCGCAAGGTGAATGGCTCGATGGATGTGGAGACGGTGCGCTATGTGGAGGGGGCGATGTATTTGAAGCAGTTGTTCACGACGTTGGCGGCGGCGCTGGATACCTTTCATCCGGACCTGGTGATCTGGGTGGCTGGTGCGGACAATCACAAGAACGACCGCTACGGGCAGATGATGTTGTCGCTGAAGGATCTGCAGCGGCGGGACGAGGTGTTGTTGGGGGCGTTTGTTAGGAACCGCATCCCGGTGGCGATTTTGTATGGAGGAGGATACAATCGGGAGCCGGAGTACACGGCGAAGATTCACCGGAACACGGTGGCGACGGCGAAGCGGATTGTGTATGAGTTTGGGAGGAAGTGATGGCGAGGTCGTATGCGATCGTGGGGGCGGGGGCGGTGGGGTTGTATTATGGGGGGCGTCTGGCGGCGGCGGGGGAGGATGTGCGGTTTTTGCTGCGGTCGGACTATGAGGGGATCCGGGAGCGGGGGTTGACGGTGGAGAGTGTGGATGGGGATTTCCGGTTGGCGGAACCACAGGTGTTTCGGGAGGCGGCGGAGATCGGGCCGGTGGATGTGGTGGTGGTGACGTGGAAGGCGACGGCGAACGGGCACTATGAGGAGGTGATCGGGCCGTTGCTGCATGAGGGGACTTGTATTTTGACCCTGCAGAATGGGTTGGGGAACACGGAGTTGCTGGCCGAGTTGTTCGGGGCGCGGCGGGTGCTGGGAGGGTTGTGCTTTGTTTGTATCAATCGGCTGGCAGCGGGCCTGGTGAAGCACACGGGGGGTGGGATGGTGACGCTGGGGGATTATGGCGGGGAGCAGGAGGCCTTGTTGGCGGAGTTGGTGGCGACGTTTCAGGGGGCGGGGATTGCGACGAAGGGGGTGGTGGATCTGGGGCACGCGCAGTGGGTGAAGTTGGTGTGGAATGTGCCGTTCAATGGATTGTGCATTGCGGAGGGCGGGATCGACACGGAGGTGCTGCTGAAGATGGAGAACGGGGAGGCGCAGGTGCGGGAGTTGATGCACGAGGTGCTCAAGGGCGCGGCGGCGCTGGGATATGTGATCGCGGAGGAGACGGTCGATGCGCAGGTGGCGCGGACCTATCCGATGGGCACCTATCGGCCGTCGAGCATGATCGATTATGTGGAGGGCCGGGAGGTGGAGGTGCGGGGGATCTGGGAAGAGCCGTTGCGCCGGGCGCGGGAGGCGGGGGCGGAATTGCCGGCGTGGGAGAAGCTGCTGGGACGGATACGGGGGAGGTTGAGGGAGCCGGTAGGGGAGTAGTGTGCAGAGAGCAGAGAGCAGTGTGCAGAGATCAGAGATCAGAGATCAGAAGGCAGAGGATCGGGAGGGGTTCGGTTGGGCGGTTCCTTCTTTACTGAGTTCCACCGGGACAGGTGGAAACCAACAGTCTTCGGCATGGATCAAGCTTTAACAATCTGACGGGTTGGTCCGAATACAGGGCTGAATTTCCAACCGACAATTTCCACGGGTCAATTTCCAGATAAATTCCAGTCATCAGGTTCCAAGGTGGAGAACGAACCGAAGGAAAGGCATCAACTCGGATTCTGGTGCCTGTCAGTAGCGATTTCGGATAAGGCAAGGAGCTTCAGCAGTTGAGATTTGGTCTTGGATTTGAAATTTATTTGGAAATTGTCTGTTGGAAATTTTTAGCAGGTAGCCTCGGCGAGAAATGGCCCCGCTTTCATTGAGGGTGGTGGAGCCGCCGACGCCTCGGAGAGGCGCCGCTACGTGGGGCGGGGGGGCTGGCGACCGGGACGGTCACGCCACGGGGGGGGAGAGCTCGGCTGGGCGGTTGGGAAACCGCCGCCACGGGGGGGCTGGCGACCGGGACGGTCACGCCACGGGGGGGGGAGAGCTCGGCTGGGCGGTTGGGAAACCGCCGCCACGGGGGGGCTGGCGACCGGGACGGTCACGCCACTGGGCCGGCCACTTACTCGGTGGGGACGGGCTGGGTGGAGGGGGCGGGGGCGGGGCGGCGTTTGGGGAGAAAGGGCACGGTGAGGGCTTCCTCGAAGTCGAAGAGGTCGCGGAAGTCGTCCTTGGTGTCGGAGTCCTGGCGGCCGAACATGCCTTCCTCGATGAGGACGAAGACCATTTCGCCGACATCCTTGCAGGCATGGACACCCCATTCGCGGAGGAGGGTGGAGGCCATGGGACCGAATTCCTGGAGGGCGTAGTCGCGGACGCCGACCAGGAGTTCCTGGCCGCTGACGTGGCGCTCCTCGCCATTGTTCTGGATCATGGTGCGCTTGATGGTGAAATCGAGGGCGTCCTTGAGGAAGAAGTAGGCACCGGGATCGTAGCGCTTGTCGCGTTTCACGATGGTGTCCACGGCGGCGTCGAATCGGAGGGCCTGCATCGGAAGGGAATCTACAAGAGTGGGGCGGAATGCAAAGGCGAAAAGCTCAATTGGGGGTGGCGAGGCGGGTTTGGAGGCGGGTGAGAAGGGACTGCAGGGCCGGTAGAATGGTTGATTCCCGGAGGGGTTTGGGTTGATCCGCACCGGCCCAGATACAGACCACGTGGCGGGGGTCGAGGAGGAGGCCCCAGGCGTCGAAATCGGCCGGACTCGTCGCGATGAGGAGGCGCTTGCTTTTTGCGGAAAAAACAACGGCGAGAGACTCGCGGACAGCGCCTCGGGAAAATGTGGAGGTGGCGCGACTGTCATTTTGAAAGGTGATGGTGCCGTCGCTGGTGCGGAGGGTGCGGACGAGGTGGGTGCGGGGACGTTGGCCGTCGTTGAGGAGGGTCGCGGCGGCGGTGGCGAGTTCGAGCGGGGTGGTGCTGAGGGAGCCGCGGTAGAGGTCCCGATCCTTGCCGAAGGGGCCGGTGAAGCCGAAACGTTTTGCGAGGCGTTCCATTTCCGCGTTGCCGAGACGGACGCCGGTGGCGACCGGGTCGGGGTCGAGGGGGAGGCCGCGTTCGGCGGCGGCGGCGAGGACGAAGGGGGTGAAGACGGGGCCGAGGTCACGGCGGGCATCGAGGGCGCGGTGATAGCGTCCGGGACGAGTTTTGCGGCCCCCGACGGCGGCCTGGATGCCGCCGGTGCGGGGGTCGAGGATGAGGGCGGCAATTTCGATGTCGGGAGCGAGGTGGTCGGTGAATTTGGCGAGTTCCTCCTCGAGGGCGGATTGGATGGCGGCATCGATGGTGGTGTCGAGGATGAGTCCGCCCTCCTGGCGATCGTTGTCGGCGAGGAGTTCGTCGAAGTGACGTTGGACGAGGGGGGCGAGGATGCCGCTGGTGCCGTGATTGGGTTCGGAGAGGAGGTTGAGTGGGGTGGTGTTGATTTGTTCGGCTTTCTCGGCGGTGATGACGTTTTCCGCGACCAGGCGATCGAGGACCTCGTCGCGCTGGGTGAGGGCACCCTTGAGGTTGCGGAAGGGGGAGCAGGCATGGGGGGCGCGGATGATGCCGGCGAGGAGGGTGGATTGGTTGTCGTTGAGTTTCGAGGCGGGGATGCCGAAGTAGGTGCGGGCCGCCTCGTCCAGGCCGTGGCAGCCGGAGCCGAAGTAGATGCGATTGAGGTAGCTGGAGAGGATCTGGTCCTTCGAGTAGTGCATTTCGATGCGGAGGGTGATGGCGATCTCAAGGAGTTTGCGGTGCAGGCTGCGTTCCCGGATTTCGAAGGTGTTCCGGGCGAGTTGCATGGTGAGGGTGGAGGCACCCTGGGTGAAGGAGCGGTCGCGGACGTTGCGGAGGGTGGCGCGGAGGAGGCCCATGAGATCGACGCCGTGGTGTTCGAAGAAACGTTTGTCCTCGCGGGCCTGGAGGGCTTCCACGAAGAAGGGCGGGACCTCCTCGCGGGAGATGAGGCGACGGTTTTCGCCGTGGAGGGTGGCGAGTTCGCGGCCTTTGGCATCGAGGATAATGGTGCGCTCGGGCATGGAGACGACCTTGCGGAGGTCGTAGCGCAGGGCGAGGCAGGAGTAGAAGAGGGCGACGGCTAGGCCGAGGAGGGTGAGGACCACGGCGGTCTTGAAGGAGAAGCGGATGAGTTTTTGCAGGGGTGCGGGAATCCAGCGCGGGAGTCGCGAGGGGCGCCGGGCGGGGTGCCAGTGTTCGGAGGCGCGGGCCTCCTCACGGGCGCGTTGCCGGCGGGTCCAGCGGGTTGGAGCGTGGGAGGACACCGGGGCTGGATCAATGGGTCGGGGCGGGGGTGCGCCGAGGATTGTTGGGTGCTTGGTTACTCCTGGACCGGGATGGCGCGGAGGGGGGGGCGTTCGGGGACGGGTTGGGCGCGATTGGTGGGTTCCTCGACGGGGATGGCCCGGGCGGGTGTCCTGGAAGCGGGGTTGGGGGGATTCCCCGTGACCGGAGCGGCGCGGAGGGGGTGCACGGTGCAGAAGTCATTGGTGGCAGGGGCGAGGTCGGCGGGGAGTTGGGTGTTGTAGGCGGTGCCTGCGGCAGCGCAGCCACTGGTGGCGCGGCGACCGGAGTGGCGGCAGAGTTCGGCGGAGACCATGGTGGTGTCCGAGTGGAGGGTTCCGAAGTTGTAGCGACGCAGACGGTCCGCTGTTTTCATCGTTTCGACCCAGATGGGGAGGGCGAGGCGGGATCCGTAGCCGCCGGTGATGGTGCGTTTCGGGGTATCCATGCCGACCCACACGGCGCAGGTGATGGAGGAAGTGTAGCCGACGAACCAGGCATCGACGTAGTCGTCGGTGGTGCCGGTTTTGCCTCCGGCGGGGATTCGGAAGTCGAATTGGGAGCGCATGGCGGAGGCCGTGCCGCGGTCGGTGACCTCTTGGAGGATGTTGGAGACCTCCCAGGCGGCGCCGGTGCTGGTGGCCTCGTAGCCGAGGGGGTCGGTGCGGTAGAGGACATTGCCGTCGCGATCGCGGATCTCCTGGATGAGGTATGGGCGGTAGCGTTTGCCGCCGTTGGGGAAGACGGTGTAGGCGCTGGCGACCTGCCAGGGAGTGGCTTCCCAGGAACCGAGGAAGGAGGAGGGCATGGCGGGGATGCGTTTCTCGTCGAAGCCGCACATGCGGGCCACCTCGCGGACCTTGGCGAGTCCGGCAAAATTTCCGACGCGGACGGAGGAAGTGTTGCGGGATTTGACGAGGGCCTCGCGGGCTTTCACGGACTCGTAGTATTTGCCGTCGGAGTTGTCGGGAGACCAGCTTTTCGGGGCGCCGGTGATTTGGCCGGGTTTGATGCGGTCGTCGCTGACGAGGGTCTCGGGTTTCATGCCGGCATTGAAGGCGGTGAGGAAGACGAAGGGTTTGAAGACCGAGCCGACCTGGCGGCGGGCGTGGAGGGCGCGGTTGAACTTGGATTCGTCGGCATCGCGGCCGCCGATCACGGCGAGGACGGCGCCGGTCTTGTTTTCCACCATGACCACGGAGCCCTGCATGTAGGAGGGATCGCCGCGGGTGGCGGGGCTGAGGCGTTCCCATTGGAGGCGGGTCTGGTGGGCGTATCCGTTGGTGCGTTCGATGCTGCGGAGGTGTTTGTCGAGGGCGCGTTCGGCGCCTTCCTGGAGGCTGCGATCGATGGTGGTGATGATGACCAGTCCGCCCAGTTTGATGTTTTGTTCCTCGAGGATGCGTTCGAGGTCACGGCGGATGGCATCCATGGCGTAGCTGTCGTGGATGATGCGGCGGTCGGGGGGGCGGATGTGGAGGGGTTCCTGTTTGGCTTTGTCGGCCTCGGCCTGGGAGATGAACTCGTAGCGGACCATGGAGTCGAGAGTGGCGTCGCGTTCGCGTTTGGTTTTTTTGAGGTCCTCGAAGGGGGAGAAGGCGTTGGGGGCGCGGATGATGCCGGCGAGCATGGCGCCTTCGGAGAGGGAGAGATCGCGGGCCGGCTTTTCGAGGTAGGTGCGCGAAGCGGCTTCGATGCCGTGGATGGAACCGCCCCAGAAGATGACGTTCATGTAGTGCTGGAGGATCTCGTCCTTCTTGTAATGGCCCTCGATGCGGAAGGTGAGGGCGAGTTCGAGGAACTTGCGGTCGAGTTCCTCCCACCATTCGCCATCGGTCCTGAGGTTGAAGGCGTTTCGGGAAAGCTGCATGGTGAGGGTGGAGGCACCCTGGGCGAAGCGGCCGCGGTTGATGTTTTGCTGGACGGCGCGGGCGAGGCCGCGGGGATCGACACCGAAGTGTTTGTAGAAGCTTTTGTCCTCCCGGGCGAGGAGGGCGTTGCGGAAGTTGGGGGAGACCTCGTCGAGGGAGACGATGTAGCGGTTTTCGCCGTGGAGGCGTCCGATTTCCTGTCCGCGGCGGTCGAGGATGAGGGATCGGGCGGGCATTTCCGCGACGCGGGCCATGTCGAACTTCAGGGAGCGGGCGTAGTAGAAGGCGGAGGCGATGAGGAGGAGGACGAAGCCGATGATGGCGAGGCCGCCGCCGAGGCGGACGGGCCAGCGGAGGAGGAAGGGCCAAGAGCGGGTGATGCGGTTGACGAGGAGGAAGGGCCAGAAGAAGAGGTAGAAGAGGGGGCTGCGCTTTCTGGCGGGGGCGGCGCGTTTGCGTCCTGCGGGGCGCTTGCCGGCGGGGCTGGTGCGGTTGCGCGGGCTGGAGCGCTTTGGTGATTTGCTGGCCATCGGCGGGTGTTGCTGGAGAGGGGGGGAATCCGTTGTCAGCGCGGTTGCCGAGCGAGGACAAATGAGGGATACTGTGGTCGTTCTTTGTGAGACGAGCGGCGGGGCGGTTGACGCTTTGTCCAACGAGAGTTTATTTGCAAGACATGAGAGTGACAAGCGCGCGACAGGTCATGGCGGTAATAATTGCCGGGGGGGTCGTATTTGCGGGGCTGGCGGGGGCAGAGGGGGAGGTTCGGACCTTGGAGGAGCTGAAGGAGCTGCAGGGAGGGGTGCGTGCGGTGGTAGCGAAGGTGATGCCTGCGACTGTCTCGCTGTTTGCGACGACCAAGAGCGGGCAGGCGGGGAGTGGGAGCGGGGTGGTTGTCTCGAAGGATGGTCTGGTGTTGACAGCGGGGCATGTGGTGGACGGCTTTGAGGAGGTCCTGGCGATTTTTCCCAGCGGGAAGCAGGTCCGGGCGCGGGTGCTGGGGGCGAACCGCGGTCGGGACGAAGCGATGGTGCAGTTGGAGGGTGAGGGGCCGTGGCCGACGGTGGAGTTGGGCGATTCCGACAAGATGAAGGTGGGCGACTTTGTGGTCTCCCTGGGGCACGCGGGGGGCTTTGATCCGTTGCGAACCCCGCCGGTGCGTTTCGGCCGCATCCTCGGGCGCAATCCGCTGGGGTATCTGGTCTCGGACTGCACCTTGATCGGCGGGGATTCGGGTGGGCCGTTGTTTGATCTGGAGGGGAGGCTGGTGGCCATTCACTCCTCGATCGGGCCGCAACTGGCGAGCAACAACCACCGCGGGGTGAGCGATTTTGTGCGGGATTGGGATCGCCTGTTGAAGGGTGAGATGTGGGGGCAGTTGACGCTGAATCCGCTGGACAATCCGGATCGCCCGGTGATCGGGTTCAACGTGGAGGGAGAGGGTCGCGGTGGATTGCTGGTGGGGCAGGTGCAGCCCAATTCACCGGCGGCGATGGCGGGAATACACGTCGGGGATGTGGTGCGTGCCTTGGATGGGCAGCAATTGCGCAGCTTCAAAGGCTTGCTGCAGATGCTCAATGATTACCAACCCGGCGACAAGGTGCAGGTGACCTTTGTGCGGGGGAATCGGGAGATGGAGCGGGAAATTCAGCTGGCCCGGTTGGGGGATGTGATTGAAGCGGAGTAACAAGATGAAATCGCAAATGAACATGATGCGCGTGACGGCCTTGATATCCCTGGCTGCGATTGGAGTGGCGGCGGGGCAGTTTGAAGACATTCGGCCGGAGGATCGGCCGAAGTTGGAGGCGCAGGCCATGGGGGTTTTCGAAGCGGTGTCGCCGGTGCTGGCGCGGGCAGCGGCGAGCACGGTGGAGGTGCGGGTGTGGCGGAAGCAGGTGGCCTATGGTGCGGTGGTGGGACCGGAGCAGGTGTTGACGAAGTGGAGCGATGTGAGAAAGGCCTTGGAGAGTCTGTCGTGTCGCGCTTCGGACGGGCGGTTGCTGGCGGCGAAGGTGGTGGGGGTTTACCAGGGGGATGATCTGGCGTTGCTGGAGGTGAAGGGGCTGAAGTCCCCGCCGATCAATTTCGGGGAGCCCGGGGAGCCTCCGCTGGGATCCTTTCTGGCCCTGGCCCGACCGGATGGTTCGGCGGGCGGGATGGGTGTGGTGAGTGTGCTGCGGCGGAGTTTGCGGGAGTCGGACCGCGCGTTTCTCGGGGTGATCATGGACACGACCCATGCGGGGCCGGGCGTGAAAATCGAGCGGGTCCAGCCGGAGACCGGAGCGGAGCGGGCGGGGCTGCGGAGGGGGGATATCGTGCTGGGTTTGGATGGGAAGGAGACGAATGGGACCTTTGAGCTGGGTGCGATGTTGCAACGCATGGAGCCGGGCGGAACGATCAAGTTGCGGTTTAGGCGGGGGGAAGCGGAGTCGGAGGTGGAGGTGGAACTGGGAGGGCGTCCGGACGCGGCGAAGATTCCGGCCCAGCGGATGGAGGCCATGAACCGGATGGGTGGGCATCGCTACAGCCGGGTGGTGGAGGATTTTGGTCGGGTGATGCAGACGGACATGCAGATCGAGCCCGAGGACTGTGGGGCGCCGGTGGTGGATCTGGACGGCAACGTGGTGGGGATTGCACTGGCGCGGGCGGGGCGGATCAAAACGTTCATCCTGCCCACGGCGGACATCAAGGTGCTGTTGGATGCTGAAGCGGTGGAGCCGGACCCGGCGGGACTGGCCCTGCGTTGGCAGGACGGGAAGCCGGAGGATTTTGAGCGGGCTGAGGTGAAGCGGACTGATCCGATGGAGCGGATGAAGCGTCACATGGAAGACATGGAGCGCTTGTTGGAGGAGTTGGACCGAGGGAAGGATTGAAGGAGCGGCTTACTCCTTGATTTCCCAGATTTCGCAGATCTGGTTTTTCAGTTCGCTGTCGGGGGAGAAGCGGGCGGTTTGGCCGAGGAAGACGGCACCGACTTCCTGGCCGGACTTCTTGTTGAAATCGACGACGGAGGCGATGGTGCTGGCGCGATCGGCGGAGAGGCTGCGATTGCTGTCGAAGTCGCCGGTTTTGGAGGCGTAGCCGACGATGAGGAAGTAGGATTTCTCGCCGGAGGCCTGGACGGCGAGGCGGGTTTCCTGAGCCTTGTCGAGGTTGATGCGGGAGACACCGGATTGGAAGTCGATGGAATCGACGACCCGGGCGTTGATTTCCTGATTGATTTTGGCGTACTCGGCGGCGAGTTCCTGGCCGGAGAGGGTCTCGCACTTCGAGAGGCGGGCGTAGAGGGCGCCGGCCTTGGCGGGGAGTTTGTCGGCGGAGTCGAAGAAGAGGCGGGTCCGATCGAGGGCGGAGCGGAGTTTCTGGATCTCGTAATTGAGGTCATTGTTATCGGCGCGGAGAGATTTGACCTCTTCACGGCTGGCGACGACTTCGGTCTGGAGTTGGTCTCGTTCGGTGAGGCAGGTTTCGAGTTTTTGGCGGAGGTTGGTGACCTCGGCTGTGCTCGGAGTGGTGGCGAGTTGCTCCTGAAGGTCGGCGGCTTGTTCCTGCAGGTCCGCAATCCTGGTCTGGGCGGACTCGTAGAGTGACTGGGCGGCGGCGAGGCGGGTGCGGAGGCTTTCGGCGTCCTGGGCGGATCCCCGCAGCTGGTCGAGTTGATCCCTTTGGGTGGTGTTCTGGGTGGTGAGTGCTTCGAAGCGGGTGTCGGTATTCTTGATGAACTCCTCCTTTTCGGAGAGGAGGGTTTGCAACTGGCGGACCATGGTGACGAGGTCGGTGGAGTCGTTGCTGATGCGTGCGGCGAGGGCATCGACGGATTTGCCGGAGGGATCCGCGCCGAGAGGGGGCAGGCCGAGTCGGCGGCGTTCCTCGTTGACGAGGCTGCGGCGGCTGTCGAGTTCGTCGCGGAGGGTTTCCAACTCGGAAGTGGAACCGCCCCCGGTGGAGAAGCCGCCGTTCTTCATGTTGAGAACGAGGATGAAGAGGAGGAGAACGCCGGCTCCGAGGATGAGGCCGATGATGATGTTTTGATTTCCGGCGGGGGTCGGGGTGGCGGGGGGCGGGGAGGAGTCTTCGCTCATAGGGTATTGCGGGGTTGGGAGTTCGGTGGTGTGAGGAGGGGTTTAGCGGGTCCTGTGAATAAGTTCAAGGACAGGAAATCGCGGGAGGATGAGGCGATGTCCGGATTTGCGTAAGCGGTCAACAGACCCTCTCTATGCAAGGCGGGCAGAGATGCCATAGAGTGTTGGGCTATGTCAACAATGCAAGAGGCGGCATCGACCTCCATCGTCAAATCTGATCGCGCCGGGCGCACCCGCTACACGGCTGAGTATAAATCGGAGGTCGTGGCAGCCTTCAGATCCAGCGGACTGAGCGGACCGGCCTTCGCCCGGCAATGCGGGATCAAATACCCGACCTTT
>Ga0105050_10000236_pt1 | contig 80006 bp, 56 predicted proteins | sample FRY01_FD_78088 | JGI IMG/M metagenome (GOLD analysis project Ga0105050, IMG submission 78088) | Freshwater microbial communities from Lake Fryxell liftoff mats and glacier meltwater in Antarctica - FRY-01 | ecosystem: Environmental > Aquatic > Freshwater > Ice > Glacier meltwater ... | reverse complement strand
CAATAAAAACAGAATTCACAGTGCATTAGGAAATAAATCAATAACTGACTTTAATAATCAAAATAAAAATCAGACCTTAGCTGCATAGCTTAACTTTGTCTCCCGTTTTTGAAGGCAAGTCCAATTCCTACCGCTTTTCTATCAAATAGACTTCTTTTCAACGAAGTCTATTGAAAAGGGGCGGCTTACGAGCTATTTTGGAGTTAAGAGATTTTAAAAAGTCAAAACAGAAAAATTAACATCTGTTTTTGGGAATCATTTAAAAGTAAGGCGCAATTGTTAAAAACGATATTAACTCAAGGGTTGTATCATTCAAAAATAGCAAGTTTGGTGTTCAGAATTTCTGATTTGAGCATTTAGGTGGGCATTCAATAATTGAAATAAAGTAATGGTATTATTGACACGTAACACAGCAATAATTTCTATTTTCTTTGACTCGATTTCCTCGAGCATTTTTAATTTGAGCTTTAAAATCTAGTGGTTCTTTGTTGGCGTATGCTTCAAGAGGAGTCAATCCTTTCAATGCGCCATGTTCACGGTTGTTGTAATCATTGTTTATACATTCAATACATTTTTTCAATTCGGTTAAATTTTGTGGCTTAAAATACCGAAGATATTGCTTCACAATTTTGTGCACTGCTTCAATAGGGGAATTAGAAAAAGAAACACCTCTCAAAAATCACCCCTCCTCAATTTTTTTATTTCTGCATTGCGCTTCTTGGCAAGTAAACGTCGCTCTTTAACGGCCTTCGAAATTTTGCTTATTTTTCGTTTTTTAACTACCACAAAACAGGTGTCAATCAAGGCGTGAAACTTGGCAATTGCTGCAATTTTATTTCTCAGTTGACTTCTTTCTGTTTGACAAATAACCTGTAAAATACCCTCCACAGTTATTCTTGGAGCCAATTTATTGGTAATGATATTCTTTTGCTCATCTGTCAATATTCTTGAATTCACGACATCAAAATCCAATTCAACTTTGGTCGAAACTTTATTTACGTGCTGACCGCCACTTCCACCGCTACGTGAGGTTTTGAAGGTGAATTCAGATTCTAGTAAATGTTTCGCTGGTTTCATTAAATAAAGGTAAAGGATTTTGTTGGACAAAAAAAGGAGTCTTCGTGAAAAGACTCCTTCGATTAGTTAAGTTTTAATTTACATTTTTAAAGTCAAGCGAAGTAAGAAATTCCTCCCTGCTTGTGGATAATAGAAATTCTCGTCAATGCGCTTTCCACCATAGATATATCCCCAAGAATAACCATTGTTAGAATAGTTAAAGTTGAATAAATTATTGGTAAGAAGACCAATTTTTATTTCTTTAAATCCTTTGTCAAAGATGGAGTAACTAATCCCCATATTGGCAGTATAGTAGGCATCTAATTTTCTATTTTCACTTGATGTATTGTCCAAAAACTGTTTTCCAACATACTTTCCTAAAATATTAACTTCAAGGTTTTTGATAGGTTCATAAAGCACTCCAATGGCTGAAATAATATTGGGTGAAAAGGCAATGTCTGTATTTTGATGCACGATTATATCTTGTCCACCAATATCGTAATTATCAATGAATTCATTGAAACTGGCAATTTTGTTTTGACTCAAGGTTAAGTTCCCACTTAAGCTCAGGTTTTTCAAGAGCATATATCCAGCTTCAAGTTCGACTCCCATGCGTGAACTTTTTTCTACATTGATACGGTTGTAGGCGCCGACATCGTTGATTTCACCGGTTAAAATAAGTTGGTCTTTGTAGGACATTAAGTAATAATTGGCATTTACAAACCAGTTTTTAGATCGGTGGCGATAACCAACTTCCACATTGCTTAATTGCTCTGGTCTAGGCCGACTCGTTGGTGAACTTTGAATAAAATCATCTCTAACCGGTTCTCGATTCGACATGCCGAATGAAGTGTAGAGGTTGTTTTTATCGTTGAAATCTATCATGAATCCAGCTTTTGGATTGAAGAATGTAAATTGTATTTCTTGTTGAAGCGGAATTAAATTCCCAAAAGATTGATCAACACCTAAGTACGAATAGTTGATGTGGCGCACTTGCAAATCACCGTAAACAGTCAGTTTTTTTAATTGATAGGTTCCTTTTACATACCCACTTGCTTCAAATTTATTTGAATTATTTTCATAATATCGTTGGCCAATTTCACTTTGAGATGCACTTCTTGCCCAAATAACTTCGCCATAATGAGCTCCATCATATTGGTTGAGACCACCACCTGCAATTAATTTGAAATTCTTCAAATTTGAATAATTTACTGAAAATATTCCACCATAAAAATGATTATCTAACCATCTTCTGCGAATCAAATCGCTTGTGTTGACCGTATCATTTCCAACGAAAAGTGTATCAAAACCATAGGTTGAAAAATCTTGATTGCGCTTGTATTGCTCGTAGTAACCTCGTCCTCGTGTATAATGACCGGCAACATTTATTGAAACTTTTGGTGTGAACGTATGCGTGAAATGCAATTGATAATGGTCTTGTTGGTAATTATCTACCTCATTTTTATAGGTGTAGTAATTGTATTTGTTCGGATCAGCATTGAACAAGTTCGCAGAGTCGGCAGCGGTTTCATACAATCCGCCTGGATAGTAATTGTTGTAAAAGTGATTCAACAAACTGTCTTTATCACCACTCAATTTTGCTCCTGGAATGCCATACCACGCTTGATAAGTAATTTCCTTTCCACTAAAAATATTGGCTTTCACAAGCGATTTTTTACCTATCCATGCGCCAGATAAATAAAACGATTTCAGATTGGAAGCGGCACGGTCAATAAAACCATCTGAACTAATACGTGATAGACGTGCGTCAATGACAAATCGATCGTTAATTAAACCAGTTCCCGCTTTAACGGTGTTTCTTAAGGTCGAAAAAGAACCGACTGAATTATCTAATTCGGCATAAGCCTTTTTTTCAATGTTGTCTGTTTTTATATTGATGCTTGAGCCAAATGCAGCTGCTCCGTTAGATGAGGTTCCGACACCACGTTGTACTTGGATATTGTCTGTTGAGGAAGCGAAATCGGGCATATTGACCCAAAAAACGCCGTGCGATTCTGAATCGTTGAGTGGAATTCCATTAACCGTCACATTAGTGCGCGTAGGATCAACTCCTCTGATGCGGATCCCTGTATATCCTACTCCTGCCCCTGCGTCGGAAGTAACAACGGTAGATGGCGTACCCTCGAGTAAATAAGGTAAATCTTGACCATAATTAACTCGATCGAGTTGTTTTGTCGAAAGGTTGGTGTAGGTAGTTGGCGTACTTGCATCGGCCCGGACTGCAGAAACTTGCACCTCTTCAATCATCAAAGTGGAGGTGAAAAGCGTTAAATTTTGTTCCACATTCTTTCCATTGACATGCACATTGACCTGTTGTGTTTCATAACCCATTGAGGTGGCTTCAAGCTCATATTTACCGTCGTTGATTTCGGAAAATTGATACTTACCTTCTGCATTTGAATATACACCGTAATAGGTATTAGTAATGTAAACTTTTACACCGGGCACAGGAGACCCTCCGCTGTCTTTAATTGTTCCATAAATGGAATGTTGGGCAAATGCACTGAATGAAGTTGCCAGCGTAAGCAAGGCAGTGATTGTTGAAATTCTTGTTTTCATTTTAAAATAAAATTTAACAAGAACAAGGGGCTAATTCTCTAGTTGTGAATAATTAGCAATTAATAAATAAAATTATCATCTTCCCTACGCAGGCATTATCCTGACAGGTTCAATGGGTATAATCTCAGCCTTTCTTACGATTGGCACCCCTTAGAGATGGTACAAAGATATTAATCAATTCGGAATTTGAACAATTTGTAAACATGTATCCACTCTTTCCTTAAGTGAACCACTGATAACGGTAAAAGGCAGGTTTCGATTGATTAATTCTGCTAAATACAATTCAAAAAGTTCTTCTCGTTGCTCAGGATGCTCCCGTAAAGGGTCTTCTTCCCAAATAATATCAGGTTTGCATAAAAAATAGTGATCGAATTGTTGTTTATTGATTGCTTCCATGATGAAGACACTAGAAGTGCCAAATTTGAAATCGGACCATACTTTCAGGACTAACATTTCGGTATCACAAAACTGTATTTTAGACTCGGGAGCTGCTTCCCAAGCTTCCAGTTGACCTTTGGCAATTGTATCAAGATCATCTTTAGTATATGGTCTATTTAAACAATTAAGAAATTCTCTTGCAAACTCTGGAATCCAACTGCCTTTTGTTTTAATTGCTAATTCGTTAGCTAAAGTCGTCTTCCCAGAAGATTCAGGTCCAGTAATCGCAATTCGAATCATGATACTTGCGATTGATAGGTTTTTCTCCATCGCACGAAGCCAACGATTGCCACAAGCGTATATATCCCAAAAAGCACTACCGTTAAATTCAAGTCGCGATAAGCATACAGGGGCATCGAAACAATATCAATTATAATCCAATACAACCAATTTTCAAGCACTTTGAAAGCCACCATAAATGTAGTTGAAATACTAAACACAGTTGTAAAAGCATCCAAATAGGGAAGTGCTTGATCGGTATAAACATCAAAAAAATTCCCTAAGAGCAAGGTCAGAATACTGCTTATTAAAACATTGACTAAATGTTGTTTCGCTTTCCACTGAATGATTCGGAAGGGTATTTCCTCTTTTTTCTTCCAGAGCAAGAAACCGATAATTGCCATTACAACATAGAAAAACTGTAGAACAGTCTCTAAATAGAATTGACTGATAAAGCAGAGGTAGACATATATACCAGATCCAATAAGTGCGAAAAGCCAAGCAATCACCTTTTTTCTAGCAATAAAAACAATATATAACAAGCTAGAAAGAACGGCAATCCATTCGAGTAAGGAAGTGTTAAGGACTTCCAATCCAATTTGTTCTAGTCTGTCCATAGTTTTCAAACGCGAAGTTCAACAAAATCTTTTGATTCAGCACTAAACATTGTTTTGTTAAAAAATTCACGGATTTATGTAGCTATTATTTGTGAGAACGTTCTGATTAGCATAGTTTTGCATTCACATTTAAATTCTAATTTTCATGAAATTACTAGTTGCTTTAATCGTTGTGTTTTCTTCCCTTACGCTTTCTGCTAAGAGTTTGTCTGTTTCAAGTGTAGATTTTTCTACATCAACTGAAACCACAATTTCTTCGCAAATTGACAAAAAGAAACAACGAAAAAACAAACGTGTGAACAAGAAAAGAAAGAAAGCTTGCAATAACTGGTCAAAAAGAAGTTACGCAGGTTAGTCTTTAATCTACTTGTTTAAAGAACGTTATTAAGCGAGTTCGAAAAGAGCTCGCTTTTTTTTGTAATTTAGCGTCCAATATGACATTTAAAGAATTAAACCTCAACGAACAGTTGTTAGAGGCTATAGATCACATGGGGTTTGTAAATGCTACACCCATTCAAGAATTAGCCATCCCACAGATCCTTCAAAATAAAGATTTGATTGCTTGTGCCCAAACAGGTACAGGTAAGACTGCTGCTTTTATTTTGCCTATTCTTCATAAATTAACAGGAAAAGAAGATACTTCTATTGATACACTAATCGTTGTTCCTACACGTGAATTGGCTGTACAAATTGAACAAGAAATACAAGGCTTATCTTATTTTGTTTCGGTGGGTTCGAAAGCGATTTATGGCGGTGGAAGTGGAAAAGATTGGGACATTCAAAAAGAAGCATTAAGCGAAGGAACTGATATTATTGTTGCAACGCCAGGAAAATTATTATCGCATATTCAACAAGGTTATGTCGACTTTTCGAAAGTGAAACATTTAGTATTGGATGAAGCAGATAAAATGCTAGATATGGGTTTTGCTGAAGATTTGGTTACCATCATTTCTAACCTACCTGTTGATCGACAAACATTGATGTTTAGTGCAACAATGCCAAGTAAAATTAGAGATTTAGCAAAACGGATTTTAAAAGATCCAGAAGAAATTACTTTATCAATTTCCAAACCTGCTGCCGGTGTAAAGCAATCGGTTTACTTGACTTTTGACAATCAAAAAGTGCCTTTAATCAAGCAAATATTGGATGAACGTCCAGAATATACGAGCATTATCATTTTCACTTCTTCTAAATTGAAAGTGAATGAAATTGTTCATAGCTTGCGCAAGAATGGTTTCAAAGCACAAGGTGTTTCTTCCAATTTAGACCAAGAACAGCGAGAAGAAATACTACGTGGTTTCCGTTCGAAACGTATAAGAATTGTTGTTGCAACGGATGTAATGAGTCGAGGAATCGATATCAAAGAAATCAATTTGGTAATTAATTACGACACGCCTTTTGATGCGGAGGATTATGTTCACCGTGTTGGTAGAACCGCTCGAGCGAATACGAAAGGTGAAGCTATTACGCTAGTTAATGAAAAAGACATGCGTAAATTGGCACAAATACAACGTTTAATTGAAGCGGATATCACTCAAGTTCCCTTACCACAGGAGTTAGGCGCGGGTCCTGAATTTTCAATTCAATCCAGACCAAAGAGCAAGCCGTTTAACAAGAAGAAAAAGTCTTTTCGACCAAAACCAAGCAGTAATTAACCAATTATCTCAATAAACTTACGTGTCCGTTGATGATGTTTTTTTCATCGTTATTCGGCGATTTAAATGCTATTGTCCAAGTATAAACTCCACTTTGACATGGATTGACATTGCCATTTAAGGTATAACTTCCATCCCAACCAATTGACGGATCTGCGGATTCAAAAATCACTTCTCCCCATCGATTAAAAATGCGCAGGTAATAGTTAAAAGGATCGAATCCTGAAGTAAACACTGGTTGGAACGTTTGATTGACAATATCTCCATCTGGAGTGAAAGAATTAGGAACGTAGTAAATTAAATCTTCCAAGACCTCGATGTATGAGTATGCTGTATCACTGCAACCAAGAGATGACATTGCTATCAACATAACTGGATAGCTATTAGCTACCCCAAAAGGATACTGGTGTTCTGGATTCGTTAATGTCGAAAATTGTGTGCTGTCACCAAAATCCCACAAATAATCACTTGCTCCTATTGAACTATTATTAAAATACACCGACGGGTCTAGAGCGGTTATTTGCTGAGGAACGGCATTAAAGGAGGCAATTGGTGGGTTTTCGACACAGATATAATCTAATTTGGTCGTTGAGCCATAACATCCGCTGGATAATTCCGCTGTCAGGGTAACATCAAAACAACCACCTTGTTCAAAAACAACTTGAACGGTTCCACAACCTGTAATAATTGTACCATCTGTTAGGGTCCAAACACAGCTACTTGCGCCAGAAGTTGTATTGGTGAAATTAACGATTAAGGGAGCGCAGCCTGAAGTAACATCAGCCGTAAAACTGATAGAAGGAGAATTTCCAACAATAACAGTTACATCATCTGTATCTATACAACCAGCAGCACTTGTTCCTGTAACGGTGTATATTGTAGTGCCAAGAGGAGGAGAAAAAGACGTTCCATTCGTAATTCCATTATTCCAAGAATAAGTGTTGGCACCACTTCCAGAAAGCGTTATTGGTGTTCCTTGACAAAGAGTTAAATCACTTCCAGCTGAAACCGTTGGAATAGGATTTACAGTTACTATAAGTTGATCTGTAACAGAACATCCAATGGAGTTAATAACTACTACTGAATAAGTCCCTGATTGATTTACTGTGAATGTGGATCCTGTAGAATTATCCTGCCATAAATAAGTGCAATTGACATTCGTAGCATCTAAAATGATTGATCCTCCAGCGCAAAACGAAGTGTCATTTCCAAGATTTATAAGAGGTGATGGGACATAATCAATTTGAATTGCATCAGAAATAGTACCACAACTCGTATTTACATCAACCGAATAGTTGCCGGATTGTGTAACGATAAAAGTAGCATTTGTAGAATTGTCCTGCCATAAATAGGTTGCGCCCGCCATGTTTGTATTCAATGTTAAGGTTTGACCCACACATAAAAGGGTGTCATTCCCTAAATTAATCACAGGTGAAGTTACCACACTCACTGTAATATCATCAGAACTTGAACAATTACCAACCGACGCAACAACGCTATACGTTCCCGCTTGAGAAACGGTGAAAGTTGGGTTTGTTGAATTGTCTTGCCACAAATAAGTAGCATTTGGAGAAGTAGCATCCAAATTTAAGCTTTGTCCAACGCAAATAGTAGCATCTGGACCTAAATCGAAAACGGGTGGAGAATTATAATTGACTATAATATTATCTGAAACAGTTCCACAATTAGTTGTAACTGACACTCCGTAGGTTCCCGCTTGAGTAACTGAAAATGTTGGTGCAGTTGAGTTGTTTTGCCACAAATAGCTCGAATTAGGGAAAGTTGCATTTAAATTTAAGGATTGTCCTGCACACAAAGTTGTGTCATTTCCAAGATTCACCGTAGGATTTACTCCTGTCGTAACCGTTACAGCATCTGTCGCTGTGCAGCCACTGACGGTAATAGTAACTGAATATGTTCCAGCCTGGTTAACCGTCAATGTTGGTGATGTTGAATTATTTTGCCATAAATAACTTGCACCAGATGTCGTTGCATTTAAGGTTGCAGACTGACTAGGGCATAAAATAAGATCAGGACCTAAATTTACAGAAGGTGTTATGTAGTTTACAACTATATTGTCAGTTGTTGTCCCGCAACTATTTGTGACCGCGACAGTGTATGTGCCAGATTGAGTAACTGAAAAAGTTGCTGCAGTTGAGTTGTTTTGCCATAAATAAGTTGAATTCGGAAAGGTCGCGTTTAAATTAAGTGTTTGAGGTGTACAAAAGGTAACATCTGGACCTAAGTTCACGGTTGGATTGACACCATAGTTAACAGTAACGGCATCTGTATCAGTGCAACCATTCACATTTATTGCTACGGTATATGTTCCTGCTTGTGTTACAGTAAGTGTTGGACCTGTGGAATTATTTGACCACAAATAGCTTGCTCCAGGAGTTGTTGCATTGAGCGTTGCAGTTTGACCTGGACAAAGATTTAAATCAGGGCCCAAATCAACATTACATGTGGTGGTTGAAGGAATGTTACAAGGAGCACAAAGATTATTAACGAAACCAGAAGAACCAGTAGGGCCAGAAAAAATAATGATCCATGTATGTCCAGCTTGACCAGCCGTCGCTGTAAATATAAATGGATTGCTTACCCAAGCATTTCCAGCTGGAGTTAAATTACCAACCCATGTTCCACCAACAGCACTAGTTGAATTTGTATAAAACCGAGGACTAAAACTACCATTGCTTCCCATACCATGACTGACAGTCGTGAAATTATAAGTGTATGTTTGTCCAGCTACTAATGGGACATTTAAGCGCATTGCAAAACCTTCTCCACCTGTTGTCCATACTGTTCCGCTGCCACACCAAATTGCTCTGCATCCGCTCCCTCCAGCGGGTGGTGGAATTGTAATGTTTGCTCCTGCCCATCCACCAGTCCATGATGCACCATTCCATTGCATTAAATCTCCGTTTAAACTCACTAAATTGGCACTTGCTGTAAATCCGGTTCCAGGTGAAGTACTTGTGAAGCACGAATCAATTATTTGTTGACTATATGCAGTTGTTCCGCCAAATAGCGCAAGAAGTAAATAGATTCGCTTCAAGAAGTGATGGAGCATGGTAAATGGAATTACTTATTTAAAAGAAGCTAAGTTATGAAATAATTAATCATAATTGTAAAACTAAAAATCATGATGAATATCATTTTCTGTACGCAGATAAAAAACTAATTTTGTGTCATGTATAGAATCTTATTTTTAATTGTGTTTTTTATTGTAGGTGTAACTATTAGTTATCAATTCTTGAAACCTTCAAAAGAGAAGAGATTACCTTTTATCAATCCAATAGATATTAGTGAAGAAATGGTTGATCCTGAGCTCTTAAGAGTGGGATATGGGCATCGAATAGGTGATTTTTCTTTCTTGAACCAAGACGGAAAAGTGGTCACACAAAAGGATGTTCAAGGTAAAGTGTTTGTTGCTGAGTATTTCTTTACGACTTGTCAAACCATTTGCCCAATCATGAATAAGGAAATGCAACGCGTTCATGAGATATATAGAAAAAATGACAAGGTGAATATTTTGAGTTTTACGGTAAATCCTGAAGTTGACACAGTTGAACAAATGAAACGATATGCAAACGAACATAAGGCTGATTCAGAGAGTTGGCATTTTTTGACAGGTGAAAAGTCTAAGCTCTATGAATTAGCACGTAAATCGTTTTTTGTACTGAAACCAGCTGAATCACAAAATTTAGGAGATGTTGGAAGCGATTTTATACATACCAATAATTTTGTACTAATAGATCAAGAAATGCGAATTCGGGGATATTATGACGGGACAAAAAAGAAGGAAGTTGATCAATTGATAAAAGACATTGACATCTTACTAAATGAATGATACAAAGTAAATTAATTGTTTAAGACCTTGATTTTGTATATTTGAGCATACTTAATCAAATTTTATGAAAAAATTTATTGCCGCAGGGATTTGCTTTTTCTCCTTTCAAACATTTTCTCAAAGCAACATTACAGTTGGCGTTACCACTGTTGAAGTTGACACCATTTATACTGGATTAGATATTCCTTGGGAAATTATCTATGGACCAGATGGTTTTATTTGGACAACTGAACGTAAAGGAATTATCAGTAGAATTGATCCAATTGCTAAAACCAAAACAATAATTTTAAATATCGTTTCAAGTGTTTATCAAAATTCAGAATCAGGTTTGCTTGGTATGGCGATGCATCCAGATTTTGCAACAACACCAGAAGTGTTTCTTGCTTATACATATGGATCCTTTTCAAATATTCAAGAGAAAGTCGTAAAGTATACTTACAACGGAACAAGTTTAATAAATGAAGTAATTCTAATTGACAACATCGTTGGAAATACAACACACAATGGTTCAAGAATTACCATTTTACCGGATAATACGTTGCTTTTCTCTACAGGGGACGCACAAAATCAAGCCCTTCCTCAAGATATTAATGAAGTAAATGGAAAGGTGTTACGGATTAATTTGGACGGGACAATTCCGGCTGACAATCCATTTGCAGGAAATCCAGTTTATACTTTTGGACATAGAAATGTACAAGGAATGTTACAACATCCAAATGGAAAAGTGTATGTTTCAGAACATGGTGCCTCAACAGATGATGAGTTTCAAATTCTAGAGACTGGACGAAATTATGGTTGGCCTAATGTGGAAGGATTTTGTGATCCAGGAGGAGAACAAACTTTTTGTGATGCAAACAATGTAATGGAGCCACTAGTCGCTTGGACACCAACAAATGCTCCGTCAGACATGGTGTATTATGAGAATCCTTTGTTTCCCGAGTTTGATGGCCGCGTTTTAATGTCGGTTTTAAAAGACAAACGAATCATTGCAATGCAATTGAGTGCTGATGGTTTGTCGGTGGTAGATGAAGATCATTATTTAATCAATCAATTTGGAAGATTGAGAGATATTTGCGTCGGACCGTTAAATGAAATATACATTGCAACGAACGGTGCTTCATGGTCAAACACCAATCCAAACACACATAACATTATTGTTTTAAGAGCATTAGACAATGCGGGACTTAATCAATTGAATAAAGAAATGGTGCAAGTATTCCCAAATCCAATTCAAGATAATTTTACGCTTGAATCTTCAGAAAGTTTACTTGGATCAGTTGTTACAATTTACGATATGGCAGGAAGGGTTGTTTTTAAAACAAACTTAACGAGTACAAGTATGACTGTCGATACAATGACCTTGACAAAAGGTGTATATGAATTGAAAATCACAAATGATCTTGGTGAAATAGTTTCTAGAAAACTGGTGAAATAACGTTTATTTGAAAAATATAAAGGGATTGCTTGACTCAGCGCAATCCCTTTTTTATCCTTCCAATTCTTTCAAAATAAGATTTACATCTTCTTCCGTGGAAGCTAATTTGTTTTTACATACTTTGATCAGTTCGGCTGCTCTTTTAACTTTAACAGCTAATTCATCAACTGTAATTTCTCCGTCTTCCATGTCTCGAACAATTTGTTGTAATTCTTCGAAAGCTGCTGTATAGTTTATTTCATTCGCCATGTTCTTCTTTTTTGGTAATTGTTGAACTTATTTCAAAATCGAAAGTGATTGTTTTAATCGTGTCTCCAACCGCTACTGGATTGTTTTTTTGAATGGTTTGCCCATTGATGGTGGAAATAGAATAACCACGCTTTAACACATTTTTCGGGTCCATTAAGCGAACCATGTTTTCCATTTCCGCAACACGTAATTGTTCTTTTTGAACCTGATTCCTGATTTTTTCAGGCAGTAATAGTACAATCTCTTCGAGCTTTTCGTTGTTAAATTTGAATAGCTGACTCGAAAAAATGCGACTCTCGTTTTGAGCTGAATTTACTCTATCACGGTTGATTGCCAGTTGAGATTTCGCTTCATTCTTAAATTTTTGACTTTCCAAAATTAAACTACTTTTCGCTTCTAAAAGATAATTGTTAGAACTGTTTTTAAAGTGCTTGGTTTCTGCTGAAAATAACTGTTTGGCAGAAGCAAGAATTCTTGAAATTGAAGAACGTAAAACTTTATGAGCATCTTTAATTGGAACGGCAAAATCGTGAAAAGTTTGAAGTAAGAAATCTGCCAGTTCAGTTGGCGTAATGGCATTTCGAAAGGCTACGAGTTCTGCAACTGTCATGTTGGTTGAATGGCCAATCCCTGTTAATACGGGTAAAGGAAAGGAAGCAATTGCTTTGCACAACTCATAATTATTATAACAGGACAAACCAACTTCTCCGCCACCACCTCTAACGATTACGACAACGTCAAAATGAGCTTTTACTTTTTCAATGCGTTTTAATTGTTGGATGATTGAAGGCGCAGCAACATCTCCTTGCAAATACGCTTGAAAAAGCATGGTAAAGAAGTGATATCCCCAAGGATTGCCGTTCAACACTTTCATAAAGTCTGATAAACCCTTGCTGGTGTCCCCTGAAATAATAGCAATGCGTTGAGGAAGAAGAGGGAAATCCACTTGTTGATTAGCGTTAATGAGTCGCTCAGCTTGTAATTTCTTTAAGGTTTCTTCGCGTTCACGTTGCAGTTCTCCAAGTGCATAATTGGGATCAATGTCTAATATCTGTAAACTTAGACCAAAGGTTTCATGAAAAACGACCTTCACCTGCAGCAAAAGCGTTGTTCCTTCTTTCAGGGGTTCTTTAACTACTTCAATGAACTGTTTATTGATTCGCTGAAAGTTGTGATTCCAAATAGATGCATTTATTTGAGCAACAATTTTATCATTTTCTTTCTGTACCAATTCAGGAAATGCATGTCCACTCGGATATAAATTCAATTTATGCATTTCTGCCTTCACCCAATAAGCTGTTTGATAGCGCTCTTCTATCGTCTTTCGAATGGAAGATACAACTTGCTTTAAACTGAATATTTGACGATTTTCTGACACGAAGGATGAAGGTAACTAATTTTTTGAACTTGGAGAATGGTGTATTGGACCTAGATATTAGAACTACTTCTTTTTCATAGAAAAAAGTCAATGTTCCATGTTCTATGTTCCATGTTCTAATTAACTTTGTCGTAACATTAAGACCCCCAACAATGGCTGATATTCATTCTTACGATTTTGCAGGAAAAAGAGCACTTATTCGTGTTGATTTCAACGTTCCACTAGATAAGGAAACACTTCAAATCACAGACGATACACGTATTCGTGCGGCATTGCCGACAATTCAATACATTTTAAAAAATGGCGGAAGTGTTGTGTTAATGTCGCATTTAGGTCGTCCAAAAGATGGACCCGAAGATAAATTTTCATTGCGTCATATTGTTGGTCATACTTCTGAATTATTAGGTATGCCTATTCAATTTTCGGATGATTGTATTGGTGAAAAGGCAGATGATATGAGTGCAGCGCTAAAACCTGGGGAAGTTTTAATGTTAGAAAATGTACGTTTTCACAAACGAGAAACAGCCGGTACAGAAAGTTTTGCTGAGCAATTGGCAAAACACGGCGATGTATATGTGAATGATGCTTTCGGCACAGCCCATAGAGCGCATGCGAGTACGACGGTTGTTGCAAAGTTTTTCCCGAATGACAAAATGTTTGGTTTTTTACTGGAAGGCGAAATCAAAGCAGTAGATAAAGTGTTAAAGAGTGATGAAAAACCATTAACAGCGATTGTTGGTGGAGCGAAAGTTTCTTCAAAAATTACCATTATCGAACGCTTGTTGGATACAGTCGATAATCTAATTGTTGGTGGCGGAATGGCCTACACCTTCGTGAAAGCGATGGGTGGTCATGTTGGAAATTCGTTAATCGAAGATGATTTCGTTCCTATGGCAAAAAAAATAATTGAACAAGCGAAAGTGAAAGGGGTAAATCTTTACATTCCAACAGATACCATCATTGCAGATAAATTTGACAATGAAGCGAATCGTCAAGAAGTGAAAATTGGCGAAATTCCTGCAGGATGGATGGGACTCGATACTGGTCCAGAAACTTCAAAAGCTTGTCGTGAAATCATCGCGAATTCAAAATTAATTTTGTGGAACGGACCTATGGGTGTTTTCGAAATGGAAAATTTCCAGCAAGGAACAAAAGATGTGGCTAACGCAATCGTTGAAGCAACAGCTAAAGGTGCATTTTCTTTAATTGGCGGTGGTGACTCAGTAGCGGCAATTAATAAATTCAAACTAGCTGATAAAGTTTCTTACGTTTCTACCGGTGGTGGCGCAATGCTGGAATACCTAGAAGGAATCGAATTACCAGGAATTAAAGCAATCAGAGAATAAAATTATTTTCTTTTTATGGATTGAATTAGTGTTTGACATCAATAAGTCAAATTACTGCCATGAAACGTCTTTTACTCTTTTTCTTTTTATTTCAAGGATTTATTAGCAATGCCCAAACTGGTGGGGCATATCTTAAATGTTTTGAAAGCAAATCCTATCGTACGCTGGAAGGATTACAAATTCAATTAATTAAAGATTCATTTTGTGCTGAAGGAGTAACGTCTAAAAGCGGAACTTTATTTTTAAGAAATCTTCCGGTTGGAGAGATCACGGTTTGGATTCAAAATGATGATTTAAGTAAAACATACACTGCTAGTATTTTTATCCAAGAAAATCAATTGTTGAGTTCCGTGTTTTTTGTGGATAGCACATTTTTACAAGTGAAATCTAAAAATACAATTAATGCAAATTCGACGGCTCTAGTTGGTGAGCAATATAACAACTCAATTGATCAATTTGTGTATTCTTCCAATTCTACCATGCAATTGCAAGAAATACAAATGGTAACATGCTTTGCGATTAGTCCAATGACGAATTTTTATAATGTTAGTGCTATGGCATCTACCATCATGAAAAAAGATGTGGCGAGATTACCAATGCGGACCGCTGACGGAATGGCCTCAACGGTTGGAGGAGTCAATCTGATAGAAGAATCATCAAATTTGCACTTTCGTGGTTCTCGAGCCGATGATGTTGCTTATTATATTGATGGAATGCGCGTTCGAAATGCGAATGCCGTTCCGAAAGGAGCAATCGATAATGTGACCGTTATAACTGGTGGTATTCCTGCCAATTATGGTGATGTTACTGGTGGAGTAATCCAGATCGAAACTAAATCATACAATCAACGAAAACTGAGTGAACCTCGCTCAAATTCATCACGAATTAAAGAAGAATACAAACCCCTTACACCAGCTAAAAATTATGACGCTTTTTTACCAATCTATGAAAATGATTTTCTTTCTCCCAACGTCAATCCTCATTCCACCTTTGGAATTGATATAGATCAAGCTTCTTGGTCGTACATAAAAAATCAATTGCAAAACAATTTGCCGGTTAGCAGAGATGCGGTGAAATTGGAGGAAATGATCAATTCGTTTAAAACAAACCCAAATCAAATGGATTCTGACGACCTAATTGCAGTTTCCATGGAACGTCTAGATTGTTCGTGGAACAAAGACCATGAATTGCTAAAAATTCACCTAAAAGCTAAAGACTTACCAAAGAACTTACCAAGAAAATCGCATAATTTCGTTTTTCTTATTGATGTGTCTGGCTCAATGAGTTCAAGCAATAAATTGCCTCTTTTGGTGCAAGGAATGAAAGAATTTGTGCAAACACTTCGGGCGGATGATCGTGTTGCAATAGTTACGTATGCCGGTGCCAGTGGAATTGTATTAGAGCCAACTTTGTGCACAAACAAATCAATCATTATAGAAGCGTTGGATCAATTAACTTCGGGAGGTTCAACCAATGGGATTGGAGGAATTGAAACAGCCTATAAATTGGCGAAAAGAAATTTTAATCCTGAATTAAACAATCGAATTATTTTAGCCACTGATGGGGATTTCAATGTTGGAATCAATTCTCCAGGCGATTTAGAGAAGTATATTGAACAGCAACGTGGACATGGGATTTATTTGACAGCTTTAGGATTTGGAATGGGTAATTACAAAAATGCCACCTTGGAAACGTTGGCAGATAAAGGCGATGGCAATCATTTTTATATTAATTCAACGGCACAATCAAAAAAAGTGCTCGTAAACGACGTTGGCAATTTGCTAAATATTGCGAGAGATGTAAAACTCAATGTGGAATTCAATCCAAATCTCGTTAGTTCGTATCGTTTGATTGGGTATGAAAACCGCCTATTGAAATCACAAGATTTTATCGACGACTTAAAAGATGGAGGTGAAATGGGTTACGGGCATGAAGTAACAGCAGTTTATGAAATTGAGCGAGGTAAAGCGAGTACTGTAGAAACTCATTTTGTTCAAGCAACTTCATCAATTGGAGCGGAAGAATTGGCGTTTGTTAAATTGCGTTATAAACCTTTTGAAGACAAAGAAAGCATTGAAAAACGATTTATATTATTGAAAGACACCCCAATTAGACAAAATGAATTATTAAACCTTGTGATAAGTTTTGGACTACACTTGCGCGATTCAGCATTCAAAGGAACGATTTCACCAGAAACACTTTCTAGGCTTGCTAGAAATTTCACACCAAGAAATCAAGAGGAAAAGGAATTGGTTGATCTGATTCTTCAAAACACGGCTAAAAATTAATTTTTTATACTTCGCTGTAACTTTTCTGTAACTTGCATGTCTAACCCAAGGAACCAAGCAAAGGGATGACATCAAAAGAGTACAATTTAGCAGTTGACGAATATTCGGATAATATTTTCCGATTTGCGCTTAAACATCTCAAAAATGAGATGTCTGCTAAGGATATTGTGCAAGAAACGTTTACTAAAGTGTGGATAAAACACGAAGAAGTTTCTTATGAAAAAGTGAAGTCCTATTTATTTACAACGGCCTATCATGCAATTGTTGATTGGGTGAAAAAAGAAGCAAGAAATGGTGATTTTGAAAAAGTGGAACATACCGCATCAACAGAATTTTCGATTTCATTTGATTTACAAAAAATACTGAATGAAGCATTAGATCGTTTGCCAGAAATACAAAAGACTGTCGTTTTGTTGCGGGATTATGAAGGGTATAATTACGCGGAAATTTCAGAAATAACTAACTTAAGCGAGTCGCAGGTGAAGGTGTATATCTTCAGAGCGCGACAAACATTAAAAGAATACATTAAAAGAACAGATCTAGTAGTATAATAAATTATAAACCCCGAATTACAAATTGATAGCATGGAGCACATAAGCATATTTAATTACGAAGCATTTTACCTCGATTTTCTAGAAGGAAACTTGAATGAGGAGGAAACTGCTTTGTTTTTAGCGTTTATGGAAGCTCACCCTGAGTTGAAATTGGAGGATGAATCGCTTGTATCGGTTGAATTCGAAACATTTAATTTAGATGATCAATTCAAAAATAGCCTTAAACACGTTTCTTTTGTCGATTCACCAATCACGCTTTCGAATGTAGAACAATTCCTTATCGCTCAAACGGAAGGTCAATTATCTAAAGAAAAATCAACTGAGTTAAATGAATTTGTAGCGACTCAACCCGCTTTATTTAAATCGCAACAATTATACGCTGCTGCTCATCTTGAAGCTGATTTATCTCTTGTATATGACGATAAAGCTGGATTGAAAAGAAAGAAAACGCTTGTTTTATGGCCATACATTTCACTTGCTTTAGCAGCTTGTCTTACCGCAATGCTTTTTTATGTTTATTACTCAGGAAATCAATTAGTAGTGAACGGTCCAGTGAATATTATTGTTAAAAATGATACAACATCAGTTAAACCAACTGATAAAAAGAAGATTGAAGTGCCGAATAATGATTCCATTGAGCAAGTTGAACATCTAGAGAACAGCGATTTTGTTGCTCAGTCGAATCCTACAAACGACCAAAGCAATGAATTACCTTTGAAACAAGATCGTCCAACAAAAATTGACCGCTTGAAGATCAAAGGTGTTAAGAGACTCAAAACAAGAAAGACAGAAGTAGAAATAATTGAACGGAATCCAACCGAATTGGCTGTTCAATCTGTTAATAATCAATCAACCGACATCGCATATACGGGCTTTCAAGATATGAGAAATCCAATCAAGCCAATTACGAATCGTTTAGGCGATGCGGTGAAACAAGAAATTGATTTCCGAACAGCCAAAGTTACCAACGAACGTTCAGGAGGTTTTTACTTCAAAATCGGAAAACTAGAAGTTTCTCATCGTAAACATTAATTTTCTTAGTCTTTTTACTTTTCACTTTCGACTTTTTCTATCTTTACGTCTTACCCAATGAAGGAAACACGTTTCATCGATCAGAATAAGGAGAAGTGGTCACGCTTCGAGCAACTCTATTCAAGCGGATCTAAAGATCCAGAAGAGTTGAGCGACTTATACATGGATATCACTGATGACCTGAGTTACGCGCAAACTTTCTACAAAAGAAGAACAGTCAGAGTCTATCTGAATCAGTTAGCTCAGATGATTTATACGGGTGTTCACAAGCAAAAGGGGCAATCGCTTTCTAAATTGTTTACGGTCTGGAAGATTTCCTTGCCTTTAGAAATTTATCGATCTAGAAAAACACTCTTATTTGCCTTAATCGCTTTCTTGATTTACTGCTTAATTGGGGTAATTACAACACACTTTAATCCAGATTTTCCGAGAATTGTAATGGGCGATTATTATGTGAACATGACAATTGAAAATATTCAAAATGGTAATCCTCTTGCTGTTTATGAAGCGGAAGATCAAACAAGTATGTTCTTAATGATTACCACGAACAATATGAAAGTGGCCTTTCTCACGTTTTTTGCTGGATTTTTCTTCACAGTGGGCACACATATTTTATTATTTTCTAATGGTGTAATGCTAGGGGCTTTCCAGTACTTTTTTCATTTGAAAGGACTCTTAATTACTAGTTTTTTAGGTATTTGGATTCATGGTGCTTTTGAGATTTCGGCTATCGTTTTAGCTGGTGGAGCTGGAATTACCGCTGGAAATGGATGGTTATTTCCAGGTTCCTATACGCGACTAGAATCCTTACAGCTTTCCGTGAAAAGAGGATTAAAGATAATGATGAGTCTAGTGCCATTTATCATAGCCGCAGGATTTTTGGAAAGTTATGTGACCCACAATTATCAAGGATTACCAGATTGGTCAAAATGGACCCTAATTCTATTCTCTTTTGCCTTGATTTTATTTATTTATGTTTTCTACCCTTTTTATGTCGCACGTAAATATCCACATCTCGTGCATGACCAAGAAGCAAATACTGTACAAGAGAAAAAAACAATAAAACTGTTTAAAATTAGAAGTATCGGTGAAATGTTTGCGGATAGTTTTCATTTATACCGTCAAACTATAGGGACAATTTTTAAAATAATTGGTTTGAGTGTCGGTCCACTTATCTTGTTTATAATGATTTATCAAGGAATAAATCATTCCTATGAAATGGGATTCCAGCACTACTACGATTGGGTGGTTCAATTGAAAATTATTTTCGGATATTTCTTTGAAAACACACAAGATTTTATGACGATACTGGCTTGGTCCTTTATTGTTGCTTATATTTTTTGTGTGACTTTTTGGGCGGTTAGCAATAATCAACAAAAAAAGGAAGAATGGTCGAGTCTTCTTTCGTTTCTTAAAAAACGATTTTTAGCCGTTTGGGGAGGAAATTTTATACTATTTGCTTGTGTGTTTCTGCTGCCTTGGTATTGGCTAATTTGGGTTACTTTTTTGATCCCACTTTTTTATCTCAATGCCAGTATAATGGGATTTGATGATGGTACTTTTTCACAACGCTTAAGCAGAGGTTTCAGTTTTAGTTCATCAAAATATGGATCAACCTTAATGGTGTTATTGTTAACTATCGTGATAATTGTGATTTTGTCTCAACCTATTGCATTTGTGTTTAGTATCCATGAGCCTTTTAATGACAAGCCATTGGTGCGCGATTTATTGGATATGATAGTGGATTTTATTAAGCGAATCGCTATGATTTACACGGAAGATAATTATATGTATTGGGGAAATATTTTTCGCCAAATAATTTATTTGATTTTTATATTATTGGCACTTCCGTTTATTGCAATCACTATGTCTGTTATCTATTTTTCAGAGAAAGAAAAGCGTGATGTGGTATCTTTAAAAGAGGCATATAAGAAATTTGGCAAACGCAGTCGTCTGCATGAAACATCAGCAGATAGTGAGTAGAATAATTCTCATAGCGTTTACTTTGTGTCTTATAGGTTTTGCTTATACGCAAACCGCGGGTCAACAAACTCCTGCAAACAAAAATTACGTTTATAAGAAAAACAAAAATTACAAAGGGCCACAAGATTGGTATGGTAGTAGTCCAGCGTCGATGGATTCGGAGGATAATATTTTTGAAGGAATCGGGCAAGGTAAATCACAAAGTAATAGTGGTTTGTCAATTGATAAAATCGATCAAACAAGAAACAATAGAGGAAATGGTGGACCTTTACCAACTGATCCTGCGACCCAAAAAGCAGAACCAATACAACTTCCCGAATTTGATCCGCCAGATTTGCCTGATGTTGATCCGCCAGATTTACCCGATATTGATCCACCTACATTTTCTCCAGAGTTTTGGAAAACAGTATTGATTATAATTCTCGCTGCACTTTTTATCTTCTTGGTTTATTGGTATATCCGCAATAGAAAACCGAAAGATCGAGCCGTAGCCTTGAAAATTGTTGATTTGGAATGGAACCCTGTTGTTATCACAAAAACGGAACTTGAAACGCGTTTGGAAGAGGCCCTTCACCAACAAAATTACCGTGAAGGCGTGCGTATTTATTTTACGTTCATTTTAAAAGAACTAATTCGCAATAATTGGATTCATTGGAAAAAGGAAAAAACAAATCACGATTATTTACTCGAGATGATTGGTAAACCAAATGCACATGTATTTGGCGAATGTGTGCGAATTTATGATCTCGTTTGGTACGGTGAATATGAAATTGATCAAGCCGTTTTTGAACAAATCAAACCCACATTGCATAATTATTATAATCAACTAGAGAATACTAAATGAGTCAAAAAGCCAAATATGGAATCTTTGCTCTTGTAGTTGTTTTTGTAGCTGCAATGGTTTGGTTGTTAGGTCGTGGGACAACTCCAGTTTTAGGTGGTGGCCAAGTGACTTACTCTTCCTCTAATTGGGATAATAAATATAGCTGGAATAGCAAGGATCCATATGGTACTTATATTCTACATGAAATGATGACGGAAAGTGTAAAGTCCAAAAATGCTCGCTCATTGAATGATTTCAGCACTTTAGATTCACTTATTCAATTGAAGGAAAAGAATACCTATTTATTTCTCGGTGAACAATTTGGCATTTACGACCATGAGCTGCATTCACTTTTGGAAGCTGTTAAAATGGGTTCAGATGTTTTTATCATTACGTCAAATCTAACAGCCAATATCCTTGATTCATTGATGCCGGCAACAACTTATCGTTGTGATTACACAGAAGAATTAATCGTTAAATCGGGAAGTAAAAAATATGCAATGCGTTATTTATTCCAACGGGACACTTTGGCCTATCCATGGAAATTCTTTGTGAATGCACCTGCAAAAGGTGATTCTGTTGAAGTACATTCAACTATTCAGGGTCGACCTAATTTTATTGAATTGAACATAGGTAAGGGGAGTATTTATTTGCACACCAATCCAGCCTGTTTCTTTAATTATCAATTGATTCGTAAAGATGGATTGGCGTATGCTGAGAATTTCGTTAAGAAACTGAATGTAGATAATAAATTGTACTATTTGGAATTTGGTCGTTTGGATGAAAATCTTGAAAACGAAGAAGAACAAGTACAAGATGAGGGCAAGAAGGATGATAGCTATTTACAGTTTTTATTTCAAAGTCCGTCCTTGATTGCCGCAATGCTCCTCACACTTTTTGGTTTATTCTTATTCATTGTCTTTCGTGCTAAAAGAATGCGGCCACAAGTGGAAGTGCTTAAACCAAAACGCAATATGTCAAAGGTTTTTGTTGAAACGGTTTCTTCGATTTATCGAAACAAAGAAAACCCATCGGCAATTTTGCAATTGCATAAAAAGAATTTTAATACAACGGTTTATAAGCATTTCTTTATTGATTTATCAAAGCGAAGGGAAAAGTTGGACTTAGAACATTTGTCTAGTAGAACAGGGATTGAATTGGCTGAAATTGAATTATTGATAAATAAACTTGACATTGGGGACCACGTAAGTGTTAGTGATGATTTTTTGATGGATGCTATTCGATTAAAGCAGGAATTTTATACAAAAGCAGGAATTATAAACGATAAAATTCAACAGCGTTTAAATGAGCAAGAGATTGTTTTGTACCGTTCTGTTTGGTTGAGTTTTGCATTAATTATGTTGGGGCTTTCAATGGTGCTAATTGGTTTGTATTTATTAGTTGTCTCAAAAGGTGCTGGAATTTTATTGTGGCCGCTTGGAACATCGATGATGTCATGGGGAATTGTACGCATGTCACGACCAATTTTAAAAATTCACAAAGAGACATTCACCTATACACCATTATTCGGTAAGAAAAAAGTGCTGTTTTTCAAGGATACAATGCGCATTGTGCGACACCACAACATGTATGAAATAATTGGAAGTAATAATCAAACCATTGGTCTTCCGTTAACAGAACTTAATAGATTAGACAGAAATAAATTGGATCTATTTTTACAAAAACAAAAATTCGTAGAACTATAAATTGATATGATGAGTACAGAAGACAACACACAAGAGCCGAACTATTCGGATTATCTTCCGAAGGATGAGACGCCTAATGAAACGAATCCTTCTCCAGTTCCAGAGGAAGTATCAGCTCCTGCAGCTGGTTTTGGTTTTGAGCGGCGCAACGATGACTTAATTTGGGTAGCTGGAAAGGTCAATGACGTTCGCTTGGAAATGGCAAAATACGTTATCGGTCAGCACGAAATGGTTGAATTACTAATGGCAGGAATCTTCTCCAATGGACATATTTTGCTTGAAGGAGTTCCTGGAGTGGCGAAAACACTTTCTGCGAAGGTGCTTTCAAAAGTCTTGTCGATTGACTTTTCGCGTATTCAGTTTACACCAGACATGATGCCATCAGATGTTATTGGAACAAGTGTTTTCAATATGAAAGATTCATCTTTTACCTTCAAAAAAGGCCCAATTTTTTCCAATATTGTGTTGATCGATGAAATCAATCGTGCTCCTGCAAAAACACAAGCAGCCTTGTTTGAAGTAATGGAAGAAAGACAAATTACGTATGATGGAAAGATGTATCCAATGAGTTTTCCTTTCTTGGTTATTGCAACGCAAAATCCAATCGAGCAAGAAGGAACATATAATTTACCTGAAGCACAATTGGATCGTTTTCTGTTCAAAGTAAAAATTGATTATCCTGAAATTCACCAAGAAGAGGAAATCTTGAAACGTTACAAGAACAACATTAGTTCACCAGATTTAAAAGACTTGAAAGGAATTTTTACTTCTGCAGAAATTAAGAAAGTGCAAGATATCGTTGAGAAAATCATTATCGAAGATCACTTGTTAAGCTATATTGCAGCGATAACTATTAAAACGAGAAATCACGGAAAGATTTATTTAGGTGGTTCACCGCGTGCATCGCTTTCAATGTTGAAATCAGCAAAAGCGATTGCAGCAATCCGTGGTAGAGATTTCGTCACACCAGAAGATATTCAGTTTGTTGCAAAACATGTGCTTAATCATCGTTTGATTTTAACGCCAGAAGCGGAAATGGAAGGCGTTATGCCTGAAGAAGTGATTGCTGAAATCATCCAAACAATAGAGGTTCCTCGTTAAAAGCATGAAGTTTTTACTGTCGACATATCTTACGCGTTTTTTCTTCCTATTACTGGGAGCAATTGTTGTGTGCTTTGCCGCTTCATTTGCCATCTTTCCGCTTTATTTCTTTGCGAAAGTAGCCCTGATTGTTTTGTTAGGAATAACAATGCTCGATTGGCTCTTGGTTTTCGCCTCAAAGTCACCTTTGGCATTTGAACGTGAAGTGAATGATCGCTTGAATTTGGGCGACATCAATCATGTTAACTTAAAAGTAATAAATACAACTATTCAACCTATTAAATTTCAACTGTTTGAGGGTTTCCCTGTTGAGATGCAGGATAGATCTACTATTTTTAAAACTGTTCTTACTCCAAATAGCACAAAATTATTTACCTATCAATTCACTCCTAAGCAAAGAGGAGAACACACCTTTGGTTCAGCATTTTTTGTCATAGCTTCAGTTTTTAGCTTAGTAAGTCGAAGATTTGAGGTGCCAGCTGAAAAAAAAGTAGCAGTTTATCCATCAGTTCTTCAAATGAAAAAGTTTGAATTAATGGTTTTTCAACAGCAGAAAACCAGTATTGGGGTGAAGAAAATCAGACGAATTGGAAACAATAGTGAGTTTGAACAAATCAAACCGTATGTGCAAGGCGATGAACCAAAAACCATCAATTGGAGAGCTACAAGCCGACGTTTTGAATTGATGGTGAATCAATACCAAGAAGAGAAATCACAACACATTTACTGTATTATAGATAAAAGTCGAAATATGCAGATAAGTTTTGAAGACATGAGTTTGTTAGATTATGCCATCAATTCAACCTTGGTGTTTTCAAATATTGCACTAAAAAATGGAGACAAAACGGGTTTGTTTACGTTCTCTGATAAGATGGGAACACGCTTGCCTGCGAATCGTTCTGCTGGACAAATGAAACGCATCGTAGAAGAATTGTACAATCAGCGTACACAGTTTCATGAGCCAAATTATGAGTTGTTGTATCAATCGATTCGTAGAACCATAAGCACGAGATCTTTGTTGGTTTTGTTTACCAATTTCCAAACAGAATTTGCAATGAGACGCGTATTACCCATGTTGAGGAAAATAAATCAGAAACATTTATTGGTAGTGGTGTTCTTTGAATCAACTGATTTACAAGAATTGGCTTTTCAACCGATGAAAACAATAAATGATATTTACGTTTCTGCCGTTGCCGAGCGAATGATAACATTAAAATCGCGCATGGCGATGGAACTAAAGCAAAATGGTATTCAGACGATTTTAACTACGCCAGCAGATCTTTCAATACATACAATCAACAAGTACCTTGAGTTAAAAGCAAAAGGAGCGATATAAAAAAAGGCCAGCGAGTAGCCGACCTTTCTTGAATTCTTTTAAATTTTATTGCTCCAAAGTAAAGATAGTTGTATTACTACCATCAACATCTTTCAATTTCATCATTTTGTTTTTCAACATTACTATTGTACTTGTATAAATATCACCGTCAGAATCAGTTGTGATTAATTCAGTTTTATCACTATTGAATTTCCATGTGCCATTATCATTAAATGACGTTGAACTTCCAAAGTAAGAATTTGCTGATGTCCATGTTCCGTCCTTCTTGTAAGAAATTTTAAGAGTCGTTCCTGAAAGATTCTGAGATTGACCATTATAAGTTAAGGCTGTTGTAGTCCAATCACCCGTAACACGCGCTGTTGCTGTCAAGAAAGTGAACTTAGAACCTTCTTCATATTTTGTACATGAAGAGATTATTACCATTGTAAGAGCTAATAAAGCAACTGTACTTGTTTTAAAAAATAGTTTCATAATAGATTAGTTTTAAATTATTTGGTACAAAGGTATGGATTAAATTATGGAGCATATAAATCTGAAGCATAAATTATTGTTAAGAGTTTTTCAAGCGTTCTAAGCGGTATTCATATAAAGGATAAAACGTATATTTGCGCTTCAAAAATTGTCCATTTTTCGACCAGATGATGAATAAAAACGAAGATTTAATAAAACGAAGAGAAGACTCCCATTTAGGCGGCGGTCAAACTCGTATTGATAAACAACATCAACAAGGAAAACTGTCTGCAAGAGAACGAGTAACACTTTTGTTGGATGAGAATTCATTCAACGAAATTGGACAGTTTGTTGAGCACCGTGCCCACACTTTTGGCTTAGATAAGCAACATTTTCCTGGTGATGGTGTAATAACTGGTTTTGGGACAATTCATGGACGTTTAGTCTATGTTTTTTCGCAAGATTTTACTGTTTTGGGTGGTTCACTGTCGGAAACGCATGCTGCGAAAATCTGCAGGGTCATGGACTTAGCAATGAAAAATGGCGCACCAATGATTGGACTGAACGATTCAGGTGGCGCACGGATCCAAGAAGGGGTGGTTTCATTAGCTGGTTATGCTGATATTTTTTACCGTAACACGAGAGCTTCGGGAGTAATTCCTCAAATTTCGGTGATCATGGGACCTTGCGCAGGAGGAGCAGTTTATTCTCCAGCCTTGACTGATTTCATTTTCATGGTGGAGGAAACATCTTATATGTTTGTTACTGGTCCAAACGTGGTGAAAACGGTAACACATGAGGAGGTTTCTTCAGAAGATTTAGGCGGTGCCAAAGCACATGCTGAAAAATCTGGGGTCAATCATTTTACTGCCGCAAATGACGTGGAATGTTTGAAAAAAGTGCGTGATTTAGTTACTTACTTCCCACAAAATGCAAAGGAATTACCGCCTTGTCCTAAACAATTTGAGTTTTCAGAAAACAAATTTACTACTATTGGACAAGTAATGCCAGATAACGTCAATGTTCCTTATGATATGCGTAAGATTGTTGATTGTGTTATTGACGATAAAAGTTTTCGTGAAGTCCAAGAAGATTTCGCAAAGAACATCGTTGTTGGTTTTGGCCGTTTGGAAGGTAAAACAATTGGTATTGTTGCCAATCAACCAAATGCAATGGCTGGCGTTTTAGATATTGATGCTTCGCGCAAAGGTGCCCGTTTCGTGCGTTTCTGTGATGCTTTTAATATTCCGTTATTGGTATTTGAAGATGTTCCTGGATTCTTACCAGGTACGGATCAAGAATGGCGCGGAATTATTACACATGGTGCGAAACTATTATATGCATTTTCGGAAGCAACGGTTCCACGAATCACTGTGATAACTAGAAAAGCATACGGAGGCGCTTTCGACGTTATGAACTCAAAAAATATTGGAGCTGATTTGAACTATGCTTGGCCAACGGCTGAAATTGCCGTAATGGGTGCAAAAGGAGCCGCTGAAATTATATTTAAACGTGAAATTGCTGAAGCAGCAAATCCTGAAGAAAAGTGGAAAGAAAAAGAAGCAGAGTATGCTGATCTTTTTGCAAATCCTTATCGTGCGGCGGAACGTGGAATTGTGGATGATGTAATACTTCCATCTGAAACTCGTGCTAAAGTAATTACAGGTTTCAAAATGTTAGAGAATAAAGCAGAAACATTGCCATATAAAAAACATGGGAATATTCCTTTGTGATTTTTAAAATAATAAATATAGAATTCAAACGACAAACGAATGTACAGATCACATACTTGCGGCGAATTGCGCCCTTCACACATTGGAACAGAAGTAACATTGGCTGGCTGGGTTCAGCGAACACGTGAATTAGGAGGAATGACTTTTGTTGATTTACGTGATCGATATGGCATTACACAATTGGCTTTCAATCAAGAAGACAATGCAGAATTATGCGCAAGTGCGGGAAAACTTGGACGAGAATTTGTAATTCAAGTAATAGGCAAAGTAATCGAACGCACAAGCAAAAACAAAAATTTATCAACGGGTGAAATTGAAATTGTTGTTTCAAATTTAACTATTTTGAATGCGGCAAAATTACCTCCTTTTACAATTGAAGATGACACAGATGGAGGAGATGAATTGCGTTTGCAATACCGTTACCTTGATCTACGTCGTAATCCTATGCAAGATAAGATGCGTCTTAGAAACAAAGTGGCGTTGCAAACGAGAGTTTACTTAGATTCTCAAGATTTTCTGGATATTGAAACTCCTTTCTTGATTAAATCAACACCTGAAGGGGCAAGAGACTTTGTGGTTCCAAGCCGAATGAATGAGGGTCAATTTTATGCTTTGCCTCAGTCCCCACAAACATTCAAGCAATTATTAATGGTTTCTGGATTTGATCGTTACTATCAAATTACAAAGTGTTTCCGAGACGAAGATTTACGAGCCGACCGTCAGCCAGAGTTCACACAAATCGATTGTGAAATGGCCTTTGTGGAGCAAGATGACATCTTAAACACCTTTGAAGGATTAATTAAGCACTTATTTAAAACTGTGAGAGGTGTTGAATTCACTGAAGCTTTTCCACGAATGGATTATTCAGAAGCGATGGAGCGTTATGGTTCAGATAAACCAGATATCCGTTTTGATATGGAGTTTGTTTACATGAACGATGTTGCAAAAGGCAAAGGGTTTCCCATCTTTGATGATGCGGAGGCAGTTATTGCGATTAATGCTGCAGATTGTGTAGAATATACAAGAAAGCAAATTGATGAGCTTACAGAGTGGGTAAAGCGTCCACAAATTGGTGCGAAGGGATTGGTTTATTTGCGTTGTAATGCTGATGGTACATTTAAATCGTCAGTTGATAAGTTTTATTCTCAAGAAGCTTTGGCTGAATGGGCTAAAAAGGCAAATGCTAAACCGGGGGATTTATTATTGGTCTTGAGTGGAGATTTAGAAAAAGTGCGCAAACAAATGAATGAAGTGCGTCTGCACATGGGGAATGAATTGGGATTGCGGAATCCCAATGTTTTCAAACCACTATGGGTGATGGATTTTCCTTTGTTGGAATGGGATGAGGCAAGTGGAAGATATCATGCGATGCACCATCCATTTACTTCTCCTAAACCAGAAGATATGCATCTTATTCAAACTGATCCAGGAAAAGTAAGAGCGAATGCCTATGACTTGGCCATGAATGGTGTAGAATTAGGTGGAGGATCTATTCGTATTCATGATCGCGACTTACAATCTCGTATGTTTGATTTGCTTGGATTCTCGAAGGAAGATGCGCAAGCTCAATTCGGTTTCTTGATGAGCGCATTTGAATTTGGTGCACCTCCACATGGTGGTTTAGCATTTGGTTTAGATCGCTTAGTAGCTACAATGGGAGGTTCTGAATCTATTCGTGACTATATTGCATTCCCTAAGAATAATAGCGGAAGAGATACAATGATTGACGCACCTTCGCCATTGAACAAAGAGCAATTGAAAGAATTAGGAATTCGTTTGAATTAATCGTTTAATAACCAGACAAAGGGGGTTTTGACCCCTTGTTAGTTTTATAAATCAATTTTATGGAAAATACAGAATATATAGGCTATGTTGCCTCAGGTATTGTTTTACTTTCTTTCTTAATGCGAAAAATGCTTTTTCTTCGGATCGTAAATACTGTAGGCTGTGTTTTTTTTATTGTCTATGGAATGATGTTGGGTTCTATTCCTATCATTCTGACTAATACAGCAATCGTTTTAATCAACTTGTATTATTTAACGAAACACACTAAACCAACAACAATAGTTTAATTGGATTTAATTTCAATGCTTTCACCAATAACTTTAAACGAAGTTCTTCTGTTACGTTGATGCATTTTTTCTCTTGTATCTTTCTCTTTCTGCGCGTTGATATAAACTTCAGTCAATAAAATTCTTTTACCATTTGAATCTAATACTGGTTTTTTATCTTGACCAGTTACAAAGTTAGGATCTGTTTCTCCAAAACCTTTTGCAATCAATAATGCTGGATCAATCCCTTTAGAAATCAAGTAATTTACACATGATTTTGCTCTACGTTGAGATAAATCGAGATTGTAAATATCTGAACCACGTGCATCCGTATGAGAATTAATTTGCACCACCAAGTTGTTATTCAACATTAAGAATTCATATAATTTATCGAGAATTGCCATCGAAACAGGACGTAATTTATCTGAATCAAAATCGTACTCAATTCCTTCAATTTCAATTTCGTCTCCAGGGATAGGATTCAAATAAAAGTCTTGAGTTAAAGTAGTCGATTCTGTAATGGTTGTAGTGTTAATAGTAGCTGCATCAGCAAAATAACTATTTTTTTGAGCCTTGATAAAGACTTCCCAACCTTGAGTTAATTCTAATGAATAAAAGCCTTTATCGTCTGTTTGCATTTTAAAAGGAGCAAATTCACCCTTCACATCTTTAAACGTTAAGTTGGTTTTAGGTAAGATTTCATTCGTAGCCAAATCGTAAGAATATCCTTCAAGAATAATCCGAATTGGTTCGTTTTGAATTTCATAAATATCGTAACAATGTCCGTTTTCACATGGTTCACGATCACTAGCAAAATATCCTTTCTTCAGCTTAGTATCCCAAATAAGATAAGCATCATCTTTACTTGAATTAATTGGCAAACCAAGATTAATAGCGGTATTATATACTTCGTTTTCCTTATCATAGAGACTTTTAAACACATCTAATCCACCAATAGAATTGTGACCGTTTGAACTAAAAAAGAGGGTAGATGATGCCTCATGAAAGAATGGTGTAACTTCATCTAATTCGGAGTTAATTGGAAATCCTAAGTTCTCCGCTTCACCTTCTGGATTTCCTAAAGGATCAATTTTAATTTTCCAAAGATCCATTCCTCCTTGACCGCCTGGGCGATTACTTGAAAAAAACAAGGTTTGGCCATCCATCGAAACGAATGGGTGAACACTTTTGTATCCTGGGATATTTACTGCTTCACTTAATTTATAAGATTCATAAAATTTGAAATCAACCATTCGCGCTAAAAACAAATGTTGATCAATTCTGTTTTCATCACTATAACGTGTATAGAAAATAACATTGTTATTGTTAATGCATGAGGCTGCGTCATGCTGAGCAGTATTTAATGGTCGACCAAAGTTTGTTGCTGGCGCCCAGGTACTATCACTATTTCGCTCTGTCCAATAAATATCTAATAAATAATCCGATTGTTGCTCAGGTGAAAGTATAACCCCACCTTTTCGTGCACTAGTATACATCAATCTGTTTTCATAGGTAAAAAACATGGGAGCAAAAGACGATGTTCCTCGATTAAAAACAGCAGTATCTGCTAATTGAATGACAACTTCTTGTTTGATGTTGTTTTCATTTAATGCATAGTGACATCCAGTTATTGAAAGTTGTGCACTTCGTAAAAGTGAATCAGAATAACGCTCTGATTTTATATATATTTCAAATTCAGTAATCGCTTGGTCGTAATTTTTGTTATTCATTAATGCGCTAGCGTAATAGAATTGATCATCCGGATAGGAGGAGGATTTTGCAGATTCCATAAAGAAAGGTGCAGCATGATTGTAATCAAACGTTTTTTGATAACACATAGCAATTTGGTGATTCACATAGTCAGCCATTGGAATTGTGCGAGTGCTATCGACTTGTAAGCCTTTTTTAGGAAGCTTTTGATTGGTCACTTCAATTTCATAGGGAATAACCATTGAGCCTAAACCAACGGAATCGTTGATTGCTTTTTGATAGTACAATAAGGCATTGTAATAATCCTCTTTCGCATAAAAATTATCAGCATTGAAAATCCAAACCTTTTTCGATTGAGAAAACGCTTGCAAGCTTAACAAACAAATGAGAAGTAAAAATATTTTTTTCATAGAATTTCTTTTTTGCAAGCCAATTACAGACGAGGGCAGATTTTCTCCACCTTCGGTTTATTTTTAATATTAGTATAGGTCAATGATAATTCGAAACCACCTCTACCTGTTGAAACTGTTGTCAGTGATGACACGTTAATGTCGTATCCAAGTCTAACTATGATGTTTTCTTTTTTCACTCCAAACGTAGCAATCATTGCATCTTTATTTCGATAAATTAAACCACCTATCAAGTAGGTTTCACTACCTTTTAAAAAATAACCAGCATCTAACGCAAACGTTTGCTCACTGAATTTATCTTGTTGCATAAGTAATACCTTCGGTAATAAATAGAATAATTCAGTTATATTGATTCGAGTACCAACATGCAAATAATAACGCATTGGCAATCTGTTTTCTTGACCAAAAAACGATTCTTTAGGTTCTATTAAATTAAAAGCAGAAAGTCCAACAAACGGATTTAACTTACTTTGTTGCTTCGCATAATAATAAAGCAAACTAGCATTGGCAACAGGTATAATCATCGATTGAGCACCAAAATTCTCACCAGAAACCACGGTATTATCGAAACCACCTCCACCAGCTAAGGTATATTGGTTGTTAAATGATAATAATTGATATTCAACAGATTTTTGCATACCACCTGCTTGGATCCCAAAAGAAATATTGTTGTTCTTCTTTTTATCCAAGGGTAAATTGTAGGCAGCAGAAACAAGACCTTGGAGTACATTGAAGTTTCCAAATCCAGCCCTGAAATTATGCAATTGAACCCCAATTCCCCAACGACGGATGGGCATATCAAAACTCAATAAAGCAGAGGTGTATGGCTTAAAATTTACAGATTTCCATTGTGTTCTGTATTGACCGTGAACTCTCCATCCTCCTTCAAAAACACCAGTTAACCCAGCATTTAAAAACAATGGAGCAGCGTCATACATAGATAAATGCGCATCTTGTGATTTATACTTTGGTATAAAACTCAGTAATACAAATAATATTATTAGTTTCTTCATAATTAGCGCATTAAGGTAACATCACCAGATTTTTTAATGACTTGACCATTCGACATTTCTACAGTGAATGTCCAAGTGTACACACCCATCGGGGCATTTTCTGATTGATAAGTACCATTCCATCCTTCATTTGCATTAGTGGAGGTATAAATTAATTGTCCCCAGTTATTATATATTTTGAAATCAACTGTCTTGAATGGTCCACCGCGGATAATAAACACATCGTTTTCATTATCCCCATTTGGCGTAAATCCTGTTGGTAAAACTGGCAATAAAGCGATTGAAATAATAGTCATTGCTGTGTCCTGACAACCATTGATATCCGTAATTATCAAGGAGATAATATAATCACCGCCATCCGAATAATTATTAGTAGTATTCTGTGCGTTAGAACCTTGTCCATTCCCAAAATTCCAGTACCAATCGACCAATTGATTTCCTGTTGAATTGTCTGTATAAGTGACATTTTCTAACAGTAATGCAGGATTTGGATTAATTGTAAATGCTGCCGTTGGACTTGGGTTTACAACGACATTATTGGTAACGGTTCCCTCACATCCTAATGCAGAAGTTACAATTAATGTTACTGGGAAAGTGCCAGCATTGCTAAAAATGTAGCTCGGGTTTTGGTCTGAACTTGAATTTCCAGCTTCAAAGCTATACTCCCAATTAGTTATCGTACCACTTGAAATAAATGAAATATCACTGAAGTCTATAGGGGCATTATCACATGCAATTGTATTGTTAAATTGAGCAATTGGCAAAGGATTAACAGTAATATTTTGTTGAATGGTATCAAAACATCCATTGCTTGCACCTACGATAAGGGTAGTTACGTAGCTACCACTTGAAGTATAAGTATGAGCAGGATCGGAAGTTATAGACGTTCCAGTGTCTCCAAAATCCCAGTTCCAGTTATTAATTAGACCGGTGGAGGTGATTGAATTGTCTGTAAAGATGGTGTTTAATCCTTGGCAAACAGATGTAGCATTGAACGCTGCTGTTGGCGAAGCTTTAAAAGTAACAATAAGCGTGTCATTGTCAGGGACACAACCAAATGCACTACCTGAAGAAAGAATTAAATTAACACCACCATTTAATATATCCCCTGCTGAAGGGAAATAAACAGTTGAGAGTATGTTTGGACTTGGATTAAACGACCCTGTACCCATTGTAGCCCACGTTCCAGTAGGGTTTGGCCCACTAACTATCCCAGTTAATTGAATCGCTTCATTTTGACAAAATGCTTGATCAATCCCTGCGTTTACAATTGGCGGGTCAATAAAGTAAAGTCGAATTGAATCGGTTTCAATAGGGCAAATTCCTGTAGTAGACAAGTAAATATCAATGTATCCAGCAGTGGTGTCGATTGGACTAATAGTATAAAACGTATTGAGGGAACTCGGATTAGCTATACTACCAACGCCAGTTGTTGACCAAAGTGTAGAGAATCCTAAACTAGCCGTCCCAGTTAACGGTAAGCCTGAAATATTCGAACAAATTGAATCCGCTGAGGTGATTTCTACCTGGGGTTGTTCAATAATGGTGATTTGTAAACTGTCCTGCACTGCCAAGCAATTCCCATTATTGGTAGATGTCAATGTTAAAACCACAGATCCAATGGTGGTATCACCATTACTAATGATATAATCGGTAACCGGGTTAGTTTGACTTGGAGAGAAAACACCCGTTCCCCCTGTAGTCCAAATACCTGTTGATGTAGGGCCAGAAATTGATCCTGTTAAGTTGGCTGTTAAGTTACTGGAACATACCACTAGGTCTGGTCCCGCAATTACATTTGGAGAAGGAGTAAAATAAAGAACAATTGTGTCAACATCATTCGGACAAGAGAAGAAACTTCCCGTCGAGGTTAAGAACAAAGCAACACTGTCTGCTGATAAATCAGTAGGTGAAGGTGTATAGGTAGTATTTAAACTACCACTATTCCCAAATGAACCACCATTACCTCCTGACCAAGAAGCTGCTGCTGCAAAATTGACTGATCCATTAATTGGTATGGATCCAACGTTATTTTTACAGAAAGTATTGTTGTTACCAGCACCAACAACTGGTGACTGAATAAAACTAACGACAACAGTGTCTCTCACCGGAATGCAATTTCCTGTTGAACTCAACACAAAAGTCAATGAGCCTTGCGAATAATCACTTGGGCTAGGGGCATAATTAGTAGACAAATTAGTAGGATTAGGCAAAGACCCTGTTCCATTCAATACAGACCAAATTCCTGTTGTAGCTCCACCTGTTACTGTGCCATTTAAAGAAATAGAAGGGACACCATTACATAAAATAGTGTCATTTCCAGCGTTGGTGGAAACTCTTCGCAAGAAAGAAGACATATAGTGGTACAAACAACCAGTGGAAGTTCCTCCGTTAATAACACCCATTGCAAAATCACTAACCGAGTTTGTTAGCAAATTGGATGATCCCGAAGGAATTTGACCAACTGTAAAGGTGATTTGCGCCGCCAACCATTGACCAGCAGTTCCCGGTACAACATTAAAACTTGCAGCAGGAACAAGAACCCCGCTACCATTTAGAAGGAATGCTCCCTGAGAACCGCTAGGGCATAAGATATTCAATGAAAAGTTTTGTGGGTTAGTTCTTGGAAAAGTCACTACATCAGAACCAGCACAATTTAATGGTGGTAACAAAGCTTGACCTAATTCACATCCGTAACCTGACATATGCAAAACGTAAATCGCTTTATCTGCCAGTATATGTGTTCTTGGTTGTGCAAGTTGATAACGATAGGTGTCGCCTTGATTCAAAATAACATTTGTTACTGCACCGTCATTTATGGTTACGGTGGTAAAATTCTCTGTGGCTGTTACAAAAAATGATTCTTGTGAACCAGCATTAAGGAATCCACGAAGAACAATGTATTCGTCACCAATAACGTCTGTTGGCACAATTTGATCCCCCATTAAGTCGAAACAACCACCGCCACCGGCTGGATTTACAGAATCATCGGCAACAGTAACTGAGATAGGTTTGGTAGAAACCACAATCGATCCTGCAAGGTTGTTCCCAACGACATTGGTGTTTTGAACTAAGTTCTGCACAGTGTAGGTGTTTCCTTTAAAGGGTAATATAATAGAATAAGTAACATTAGCAGGATGACCTCCAACAACATTGCAACGAGGTGTAATGTATACAACGGTATTGTCTTCCGTTGCCACGATATTAATTTGTTGGTATGGCTGTTCTATTGTTCCACTTCCGTCAAGATCGTTCGTTAAAAATCTATTGTTCCACCTTGTTTGAAAGGGTGTGACAAACTCAAGCCCTATACCATTTTGACCCTTCAAAGAAAAGGTTTCGGCATTATTATTTCCAGGTGAACGAGTAATTACATCATAAACAACTGTAATTGGGAAGTCAGCTGTTATTTGAAATCCGCTATTAGCAACAATATTTGCTGGTTTTGTTTCAATTGCTGCCATCATGAAGTCAACATTTTTTGAAAACAATGAGTTGGCTGGAATTAAAATGGTAGTATCATATCCCGTTCTTGGCATTCTCAAACGAACAGTTGTAGGATTTGCAAAAGTTGAAAAGTGAAAAGCAATAGGGTCTCTCCACCAATGGTCAGGTGTCACCCACGGTGCGGCAAACCAAAATGTCGTATCGATTTGTGCTTTTACTTCCTTTATTCCAAAAAAGAAGAAAAAAACAAAAATTAGGAGGTGTTTTGTATATCGCATAATGCTTTTAATCAATTAATTTTTTTTCTTTTCTTCTTCCTGCTTTTTCATTTCATCCAGGATACTATTGTTCAGTTTTTCGTCTTGCTCATCTAAAGTAGGTCGTTTTTTAGTTATGATAAACGACAACATTACTTCATGTGATCCTGAGTTGTATTTTCGAATATCAGACACCGAATAATCATAACCATAAGCGATGTTCATTCGTTCTTTTATCCACATACCTAAGGAAACTCCTACGGCATCATCCGAACGGTAAATTAAGCCAACCCAGTATTTGCTATTAAATGTACCTTTCAACATGGTTGTCCATTGAACTGGAACTGGACTAGTATATTTCACCATTACACTCGGTTGCAACTCAAATTTCTTTTTCTTGAAAGTGAAGTTATATCCAGCGATTGCATTGTAATGAAAGGCTAAATTAGAATTGTAGGAAGTGAATTTAATTTGCTTACCTAATAAATGTTGAATGGAGCCCATAACAAAGAATTTCTTTGAATAAAGATGAAACCCTGTATTAACGTCCAAAGCATTTGCGGAATAGATACTACCCGTTACAATTTCGTCTCCTGGATCAGCAACTATTCCATCATATAATCTCACACGGTATTGAATATAACCGGGCTGAATCCCTAAACCAAGCTTCATTTTATCATTCAATTTAAAATGATGGGCATAGTTCAGATATATTCCTGTGTTATTTGTTAATCCTGATTTTTCAGATATGATGGTTGCCCCATATCCAATTTTCCCTTTGTTTTTGTATGACCCAGAGAAATTACCAGAGAAATTGACAGGAGCATCCTGAAATCCAGTCCATTGGTTATGATAATTGATGTTTGCAATGTGGACATTTTTACTGCCAGCAATAGCAGGATTATAGTAATAATCACTCATTAAAAAATTTGAGTACACTGCTTGCTGCTGAGCAAAAAGTGCTGTGCCTAAAAGTAAAAAGATGATTGTATAGATTGTTTTCATGTCTTAATCTCTAGATTTTAATACGAGTAGTGCGCCTTTGTACATATCTGTTTCTAAACCAGCATTGAGTGTAATTACATAATAGTAATTTCCATCAGGAACTAATTCATCGTTATATGTTCCATCCCAAGGAATAGTATAGCCTTCTGAATAGAAAAGTTGCTGACCCCATTGATTATAAATTTCAACAGTTGCTTGAGGAAAGAGCAATTGAATAAATTCTAGTTTCCAAATATCATTTTTATTATCTCCGTTTGGAGAGATAATATTCGGAATCAAGGTGTTTATTTCAGTCGTTACGGTATTGATTGTAATCCAAGTTGAAGTGCTATCATAACAACCTAGGGCTCCATAAACAAATTGAGTTACTTGGTAATTGCCATTTGCAAAATAGGTGTTGCTTGGGTTTTCTAACATACTCGTATTTGAATTACCAAATGTCCACATATATGAAGTAGCATAATTCGAAGTGTCTATAAAATTGAATATAGCTCCAACATTCGCCCCGTTAGATGAATTATAGTAAAAACCTGCCTCAGGTATCGCTGGAATATTAATGACTTGTGTTACGGTATCTTTACATCCATTAACTGTTTCAACTATATGGGTGATAGTATAATCGCCATTTGCAGTAAATAATTGTGTCGGATTTTGTGTCGCAGTAGTACCCTGACCACCAAAATCATAATACCAATAATCAATTACATCTGTTGATGTTGAATTATCGGTAAAGCTTATAATTACTTGGTTATTCGGACAACTTGCATCATACGTGAAACTTGCAATTGGTTTAGCAAATACTTCAACTTGTTTTGTTACTGTATCAGAACAACCGATATTCGTCATTGTAATCAATTCTACGGTATAAACACCAGGAGAACTATAAAGATTAGAAGTGTTTTGAACTGATGCTGTATTGCCATCGTCAAAATTCCATTCCCAAGTTGAAATTGTACCATATCCAGGCAATGAAAAGTCAGTAAACGATGTGAGATTACCCAAACAAACGTCAATGCCATTGAAGTTGGCAAATGGCGGAGCTACAAAGTTGATTTGGAAAACATCACTAAGCGCATTACAGGTTCCATTATTGGTTGTTGTTAAAGTTAAAACAACACTGCCGTTATTTACTTCAGAAACAGAAGGATTATAAGTTGCATTCAAATCAGCAGAATTTGTAGAGTATGTTCCCGCTCCATTTGACCAAATCCCTGTTGTAGTTGCTCCTCCAACTAGACCTGCTAAATCAACAGACGTGTTATTTGAACAAATAATTTGATTCGCACCAGCATCAACTGTTGGAGATGCAGTAAAGATAATTAGGATGCTATCGCGCACGGGTAAACAATTCCCATTTTGAGTGGATTCAAGATACATCCATATTTGCCCGCTGTTGATTTCAATAGTATTTGGCGAATATGTTGCGATTAAGGAGGAATTATTAGGAGTATAAATACCAGTTCCTCCTGTAACCCATTTTCCAGTAGTACTAGATCCTGAAACTGTTCCAGATAAGTTTACCGTAGGATTATTTGAACAAACTATTATTGTGTCTACACTAGCGGTAACGATAGCAGAGCCAGTAAATATCACCTCCATTGTATCTGTTGCAACGTTGCAATTTGCATTGTTAGTGGATGTTAATACCAATTCAACGGAGCCGGCAGAAATTTCTGCTGGTGAAGGAATGTAACTTGCATTTAATGTGGTCGAATTCGGATTAAAGCTACCCGTTCCAAGACTTGACCAAATTCCAGTCGAAGCTCCACCAGATACCGCTCCATTTAAATTAATGATTGCATTATTTGAACACAAAGTCTGATCTGCTGATGCATTTACTAAAGGTGACGCATTTACAACGAGTGTTAATGTGTCCTTTTGCACTGGACAAGGTCCTGTTGAAGTTAATATTAATTGTATGGGGGATATCAATGTATCTAATGGACTCGGAATGTAATTGTTAATTAAAGTAGAATTGCCATTTTGAAAAGTTCCATAACCAGTCGTACTCCAAATCCCCGTTACTGAACCACCGCCAACAATACCATTTATTGGTAAAGAAACATTGGCACAAACTGTATCATTCAATCCAGCACTTACAAAAGGAAATGAATTGAAATTTGAATAGTACGCATACCCTGCACCGCCTGAAGCATTGCCGTTTTGAACGCCTAAACCAAAAACATCACCAGTGTTCTCAACGATATTGTACGAGTTAACTGGAACATCTGTTGTTGAAAAATGAATGTATGCAACCTTAAACTCACCTAATGTCCCTGGAACTGTTGCAAATGCTGCTGGAGGAATCAATGATGGATTTCCGTTTAAGGTAAACTGATTCTCAAAGCCTGTCCGAGTATATAAAACAAGACCTAAAGAATCTGAGGATGAACGCGTAAATGAAGTAGTGTAAGTCCCAGCACAAAAAAGATTTGGAACTTGAGCAGCACTTAAATCACAACCATAACCAGAAACATGCATGACATAAACAGGTTTGTTCGTTTTTATGTAATTTACATTTTCAGTAAGTGCAATTTGATATGTTTCACTCCAGTTTATTAATGTGCTAGTCGTAGTTGAATTGTATAAAGTAACGTTCGTTCCATTTTGTGTTGCTAATACATAAACGCGATCAGTAGACCCAGTTCCTTTGTGAATAATGTGATCTGTTCCAATAATTCCTGCATGAGTAATTTGATCTCCTATCGCGTCACTGCATGCTCCATTGGATAATGATCCATCAAAGACAGTAATTGCGATTGGTTTATTTGAAGAGACAATTGAACCAGCTAAACTTGTTACTGCTGATACATTCATATCTCGTGCACTGTATGTTTGACCAATATTTAAAGTAATTGAATAAGTAACGTTTGCTGCATGACCAACAATGGCCGTGCGTGGCGTGATCAGAACTGTCGTTGCATTCTCAGTAGCTACAATATCAATGGATGAAAAGGAAGCTGGTGTTGTGACTGCATTGTTCCAAAATTTTTGAAAAGGAGTATAAAAATTTGTACCTAGTGCTTTGTTCCCTTTTAAAGAAAAGGTCTCTTTATTCGACCCTGTTCTTAATTCATAAAAAGCAGATATTTCTGATGTTGAGACAATTTTCAAGCCTGTGTTTGAAACAAAATTGGCCGCAGCCATTTCAATTTGAGCTAAAAAAGAACTTAGGTTTACACTATCAACACTATTGGCTGGAAGGTTAATAACTATTGGCAGAAACCCACCATTTGCTGGTTGATTTATTGTAATCGTGGAAGGATTATCATACGATAAAAAGCGCAAAAAAATGGGTGAATCACCTGCTCCACTTGAGACTTCGGGGGCAACAAACCAAAAAAGTGTGTCTTTTTGAGAAAATCCGGAATTACTGAACAGTGATATCAATAATAGAATGAGAACATTCCTGAGAAGATTCATATAGTAAGAATAAATAGTTAGTTGCAAAGCTACAAAACGCTTAAGTTGCCGCAAACTTAAGACAATATAGTTAAACTAAAAAAAAAAATTTGGTTTAAACCGATTTACTTGATTATTTGAAACCCAATCATTTATACTTTTGAGATAAGAAATTGACAGTTTTTGGCATCCAATTTCATTATATTTGTTCCATATTATTATCAGAATGAATACAAATAAAAGAAGTTTACTTATCTACAATAGTCTTTCTGGACAGAAGGAAAAGTTTGAACCAATCCATGAAAATCGAGTTGGCATGTACGTTTGTGGTCCAACCTTATATAGTGAACCACACATGGGCAACATGCGTACCTTCATTAATTTTGATATGATTTATCGTTATTTACTGGTTTTAGATTTCCAAGTAAAATACGTTAGAAACATTACAGATGCTGGACATATTACCAATAGTTTAGGTGAAGCAGAAGACAGTATTGGGAAAGCCGCTCGATTGGAACAAATGCAATCTTTGGAAATCGTTTATAAATACAACGTAAAGTTTCAAGATTTACAACGAATATATAATTTATTACCTCCAAGCATTGAACCAACTGCAACAGGACATATTCAAGATCAAATTGAGCACATCGAAAAAATCATCGAAAATGGATTTGCATATGTAGTGAATGGATCCGTTTATTTTGATGTAAAAAAATACAGTGAAAAATTTGAATATGGAATTTTAAGTGGCCGAAAAGTAGACGAATTAGCGGTAGAAACGCGGACATTGAACGCTCAAGATGAAAAGCGATTTTTTGCTGATTTTGCTCTTTGGAAAAAAGCAAATCCGGAGGACATGCAAATTTGGCGTTCTCCATGGGGAGAAGGAAATCCAGGTTGGCATATTGAATGTACAGCGATGAGTACAAAATACTTAGGTTCTCATTTCGATATTCATGGTGGTGGAATGGATTTAAAATTTCCGCATCACGAGGATGAAATCGCGCAAAATTGCGGTTCATTAGGCTGTAATCCAGCTAAATATTGGATGCACGCAAACATGTTGAATGTGAATGGACAAAAGATGAGTAAATCTTTAGGGAATTACTTCTTACCACAAGAAATTGTTGAAGGTTCAACAGAATTGTTCGATAAACCTTTTTCACCAGATGTAATTCGCTTCTTTATGATGCAAGCGCACTACAGAAGTAATTTAGATTTCACTTCTGATGCCTTGAATGCAGCCGAAAAAGGTTTTTCACGTTTGTCTGACGCAGTGATGTTACTTGACAAATTGAACCTAACAGAAACGTCGTCATTCAATGTGAATGAGTTAGTATCAAGTTTTTATTCAGCCATGAACGACGATTTCAATGCCCCAATTTTAATCGCCAATCTTTTTGAAGCGGCAAAGAAAATCAACTTGATAAATGATGGCAAAGAAGCAATATCAAAAAACGATTTAGAGTTGTTGAGAAATCATTTGTCGATCTTTATTTCAGATGTGTTGGGCTTGAGAATTGGAACAGCAAATAGCGATTCAAAACTTTCACCAGTAATGAATCTAGTATTGGAATTGAGACAGCAAGCTAGAGAGAGCAAAGATTGGACAACTTCAGACAAAATTCGCGATGGTTTAGCTGCAGCTGGAATAGTAGTAAAAGATACGAAGGAAGGTACTTCTTGGAGTTAATCAACACCTAATCAATTATAATGAAAGGACTTCTCGAGAAAATAAAACCGATTCACTTTGCTTTTTTTCTTGGAATTCTTTCGTATTGCACTTTTATAATTGTCCATCCAGGAGATGCACTGTTGAAAGTCGTGTTTTCTGACCCCATGGGGTATTATCAGTACTTGCCGGCCGTTTTTATCGATCATAATTTGAAAGATATGGAATACACAGTTCCCTTAGAAAACGGGAATATGTTAAGCGTTTTTCACATCGGTATTGCAATTCTTCAATTACCATTTTTTCTTATATCACATCTAATTGTGCTGATTTCTGGTGGCGAAGCATCAGGTTATTCTTCTACTTACATGTATGGAGTAGGAGCAGCAGCGAGCTTTTACTTGGGCTTGGGAGTTTATTTTTTACAGAAATTCTTGACATTTTTTTACAGTAAAAAGAATACATTAATTGCTTTGTTGATTATTGTTTTTGGAACGAATCTCTTTTATTACAGTGCATTTCAAGCTGGAATGTCACATGTATATTCTTTTGGAATAGTGGTGTTAATCATCTATTTGTCCCATCTATTTTTCAAAGAACAGACGCATCGCTCAGCCGCATTAATCGGTTTTTTGGTTGGTGTAGTAATTGTCATTAAACCGAACAATGGAATCGTTGTTTTCTTCTTGATTTTTTATGGAATTCATTCATTTAAGGAAGTTATTCCTCAAATCAAGTGGTGGTTGAAGCAGTATAAATATGTTTTAACGATGTTTGTGAGTGGTGGCTTTATTCTCTTCTTACAAATGGCTTATTTTAAGCATGTTTCAGGAAATTGGTTGGAATTTTCTTACGGTCACCTCGGACAACAATTCTTTTGGACGAAAGCACAAATGGCTAAAGTCCTGTTTAGTCCACAAAATGGATTTTTTATTTATGCTCCTTTAATGTTTTTTGCAGTCCTTGGTTTAATTTGGGGTTCCTTTAGAAAACAAGCCGATTTTTTCACTGCAGTTATAATCTGGAGCTTATCATGGTATATTTTTGCAAGTTGGTGGTGTTGGTGGTTCGGCGGAGCTTATGGTCACCGCGCTTTTATCGAATATTTGCCTTTTTTAGCCTTAGGATTAACTTATTTCATTCAGGAAATTTCCAAAGTGACTTGGCTAAAATATGCTGGAATGACTGTTGGTTTAGCGCTCGTCTTTATTAGCTTGAGAATGTCATTTATTTATGTTTCTCCATGGGATGGACCAGATTGGGGATGGGACGATTACCTCATTCAATTGAAAAGTGTGTTTTGGATGTAAGAATCTAACTTTTGACCCCGAAATAAGATCACAAAGAATTAAGTTTTATCGGGCAATAATGACCTTACTTACTAAACAAATTGTACTTCAAAATGCACCAAATCGCTCTAAAACCATCTTTCCAGCCAATTTTCTTTCCTTCTTCATACGTTCGACCGTAATAAGAAATTCCAACTTCGTAAATGCGAATTTTAGGAATGCGGGAAATTTTAGCGGTTACTTCTGGTTCGAAACCAAAGCGCTTTTCCTTCAATTTCAGCGATTTTGCGACAGAAGAATCCATTAACTTATAGCAAGTTTCCATATCTGTTAAATTCAGATTGGTAAACATGTTGGACAAACGCGTTAAAAAACGATTTCCGATTGAATGCCAATAAAACAAAATTCGGTGTGGATGATGCCCAACAAAGCGAGAACCGTAAACAACATCTGCAAATCCTTCAACAACAGGCTGAAGCATTAAATTAAATTCGCGTGGATCATATTCTAAATCGGCATCTTGAACAATTAAATAATCACCTGTACAAATTTCAATAGCCTTGTGGATAGCTGCACCTTTTCCTTTATTGACTACTTGATTGAACAAAGTAATACGCAAGTCTGGATTCGCAGCAATATAATTGCTAACAACTTCAACCGTATTGTCACTCGAGCAATCATTCACAATTACTAATTCTTTTTCAACACCATCAATTAGTTCAACATCCTTTACTTTGTCAAGAATGATTGTAATGGTTTTCCCTTCGTTGTAGGCAGGAATAAGAATGGAAAGACGAGTTATTTTTTTGTTCATGGAATATGTTTACGAATGCAAATGTAATTCAAAGGTTTCATTTTGTTGTGCTATTTAGCTGCCATATCTTTTGAATAGTTGAAAGAAAGGAATTATCTTCGTCGCTATATATTTTTTGAATCTACTGTACACTAGTATTCAGTTACCAATCACATTAAATTATGCTTACACCAAACATCGATAAAAAATTATTCCTGCTAGATGCTTATGCCTTGATCTACCGAGCATATTTTGCCTTTGCGAAAAATCCACGTGTCAATTCAAAAGGTCAAAATACTTCTGCAGCTTTTGGTTTCACGAATGTCTTAATCGACGTTATTAAAAACGAAAAACCGACGCATTTAGCAGTTGTCTTTGATCCTCCAGGGGGTTCTACACATCGTATTGCCGATTTTGAAGCCTACAAAGCACATCGCGAAGAAATGCCCGAAGATATTCGCTCGATGATTCAACCCATTAAGCAAATAATCGAAGCGTTCAATGTGCCAATCCTAGAATTGCAAGGGTATGAAGCAGATGATGTAATTGGTACTTTGGCGAAAATTGCTGAACGAAAAGGATATACGACCTATATGATGACGCCTGATAAGGATTACGGTCAATTGGTGTCGGAAAACATCTTTATGTTTAAACCAGGAAGAGGCGGAAATCCACCTGAAATTATGGGTGTAAAAGAAGTCTGTGAGAAATTTGAAGTTACGAACCCAATGCAGGTGATTGACATTTTAGGATTATGGGGAGACGCAGCAGATAATATTCCGGGAATTCCTGGGATTGGAGAGAAAACAGCTAAAACATTGATTCAGAAGTACGGTTCAATGGAAGCAATTTTTGAAAATGTAGAAGATTTAAAGGGTAAGCAGAAGGAAAACGTCATTAATTTTCAACAGCAAGGACTTATTTCTAAAAAATTGGCAACAATAATCGTCGATTTGGAAGTTGAATTCAACGAGGAACATTTAATTATGTGCGATGTTGATACGGAAAAAGTGAAGGATATTTTTACTGAATTGGAATTCCGAAACTTGGCTCGAAGGGTTATTGGTGAAGAAATTGTTGTAACAGCACACCCAACTTCTAATTCAGGTGAATCTGCACAGTTAGATTTATTCGGAATGCAAAGCATGTTAGTAGAACAAGATCCAACACCAACAGCAGAATACAAAACGATTGCGACCGAAAAGCCGAGTTATCATTTGATAAAGAATCCTGAAGAACGCAAAGAATTACTTGAAATTCTCTTGAAACAAACGCAAGTGTGTTTTGATACAGAAACGACTGATATTGATGCTTTACACGCCGATTTGGTTGGAATGTCCTTCTCTTACAAAGCGAGAGAAGCATTTTACGTTGCTATTCCAGCTGATTTTAGGGAGGCAAAATCGATTGTTGATGAGTTTTTACCTTTCTTCAATTCCACTGATATAGAGAAAATCGCACATAATATTAAATATGATTTAAAAGTGTTGAATCGATATGGAGTGACGGTTTCTACACCAACGTTTGACACAATGGTTGCACATTATTTGATCAATCCTGAATCGAAGCAAGGAATGAATTTTCTTTCGGAATTCTATTTAAAATACCAGCCAGTTTCAATTGAAACCTTGATTGGAAAAAAAGGAAAGGGACAAGGAAATATGCGCGATCTAAAACCAGAAGAGGTTTCAGATTATGCCTGTGAAGATGCAGATATTACCTTTCAATTGAAACAACTTTTTGAACCTGAAATTCAAAAGGATCATTTGAAAGAATTGTTCTATGAAATGGAAATGCCTTTGGTAGAAGTGCTTAAAGATATGGAGCAAGAAGGAATCGCAATTGATGTAACGGGTTTACAAGCGTATTCTAAGCAACTGGAAATTACACTTACTGAACTGGAGAAAAACATCAAAGCTGAAGCTGGAATGGATTTCAATGTTGATTCTCCAAAGCAATTAGGGGATGTTTTATTTGAAGTCTTAAAAATCTCATCCAAAGCGAAAAAAACGAAAACTGGTCAATACGCGACGGCTGAAGATGTGCTTCAAAAACATGAAAAAGATCATCCGATTATTCCAATGATTTTGGAGTATCGTCAATTAAGAAAATTGAAAAGCACATATGTTGATCCACTTCCAACAATGACCGACCGTGTAGATGGGCGAATTCATACCAATTACATGCAAACAGTCACGGCTACTGGACGTTTAAGTTCAAATAATCCGAATTTGCAGAACATTCCAATCCGCACAGACAAAGGAAAAGAAATCCGTAAAGCATTTATTCCTCGTAACGAAGAATTTACCTTGATGGCGGCCGATTACTCACAAATTGAACTGCGAATAATTGCTGCTTTAAGCGGAGACAAAAACATGATTGAAGCATTTAAAAGTGGACAGGATATTCACAAAGCAACTGCCGCGAAGGTGTTTAATGTCGCTTTGGATGAGGTAACGAGAGATCAACGAAGTGCTGCAAAAGCGGTGAACTTTGGAATTATATACGGTCAATCGGCTTTTGGTCTTTCTCAGAACTTGAATATTTCTAGAACGGAAGCAAAATCTATAATTGACGCTTATTTCGAACAATATTCAACCATAAAAACATACATGGATGGAGCGGTTTCGCAAGCCCGTGAAAAAGGATATGTGGAAACAATCATGCAGCGCCGCAGATATTTGCCAGACATAAATTCTGCAAATGCAGTTGTTCGTGGTTTTGCTGAACGAAATGCGGTTAACGCTCCAATTCAAGGTTCAGCTGCGGATATAATTAAAATGGCAATGGTCTCTGTTTATCGTGCAATGAGAAAGCAACCTTTGCAGTCCAAAATGATTCTGCAAGTGCATGATGAATTGGTTTTTGATGTGCACAGATCAGAAAAGGATTTGATGAAAAAATTGGTTGAAGAAGCAATGGAACATGCCGTAAAAATGGTTGTACCAATGGAGGTTGAATTACAATTTGGAGAAAACTGGCTGGATGCGCATTAAAAATTAACTAATGTCATCCCCGATGGAATCAACCCCCACGATTTAACCGAAAATCAATCAATGGTGGATTTATGGAAAAAAACCCAATGTTTCACAATAATATTTCCCGCGATATTCGATGGTACAAAAGGTGATGGTCATTCAAATGCTGTAATAAGGCTGGACGCGCATTAGTCAAACACGATTTTCCAGTCTCTATTTTCTAAAACACCAATGAGTGTTATTAATTCTTCGGCATCTGGAATTTTTTCATGAATTAGATCAAATGACAGTTGATTACCTTGAATCTTAGGATTTAATCCAAATGGAAAATCTTGTGGATTGAATTTCGTGTTATTTTCCAGTTGCATCAAAAACTGACGCAACAAGTTGATGGCTTCATTCGAACTTAATTTAAAATCAGCTGCTTTAACAGATGAGAAGAAATCGATTTTCTTGCGGGCACGTGTCAATAAAACATTGAGTCGCTTGCTTCCATTCTTAAAGTTCAATGGACCAAATCGATTATGGAATTCATTTTCATCTGAATAGGCATAACCAAAACTGATGATTAATTGATCGCATTCTTCTCCCTGCACATTTTCTAAAGCCTTGAAAAACGCGGTGTCTTTTTCAATTCGCTCTTCGAGAAGTTGAAGCGTTTTTGGAGATAAAAAGTTGAATATTTCCTGCAATTGGGTCTCTGAGAAAGCCACAATTCCAAGGTGATTGTTTGATTTTATTTCTTGTTCAATTAATTGTGCTACTGCTTTTGCTTCTTGTTCATTTTTACGATCGATAAATTTTCCTTCTTTAAAGTAATGCCACGTGATTGGTTGATCTTCATGCTGAAACGAAGGAAAAGCTAATAACTCATTTTGGTAAAAGTGCTTATTGGAAAATTGAATTAAGGCCGGATGCTCACTTCGGTAATGATGTTTTAAGGCAACATTTTTCCAGTAAAAACTTGCTTGGTGCAACAAATCTACAACTTCGTTATTCCCAGATTTAAAGTAACTACTTGGACCCATTTGTTCTTGATCACCAGCAACGAGAATTCTATTGGAGCGTTGAATTGTACCAAGTGCATTTTGCAAGGGAAGTTGACTTGCTTCATCAAATATTCCTACATCAAAAAGCTTCTCTTTCATTGGAAAACATTTTGCAATTTGCGCTGGATTGCTGAGCCAAATAGGTTTAAAAAGGCGAATCCAAACTTGTGCGTCTGAAGCAAATAATTCGCGTAAACTCGGATGATTTCGCGATTTTGAAAACTCTTTCACCAAAATTGCCTTTCCTTTTTTCAAGCGCATGCGCAATTCTACGTCTGCGGCTGACAATTTAGCTGGTGGTGTTTGAAGTAGAGAATGATACGCTTGAAATTTTTCTAATTGTTTTAAACGAATTTCAGCGGCAAAAATTGTCGATTCGTTCTGTCTTGAAGATAAAATGAGATGAACTTTATCGAGTAAATCCTGTGCTTTGAAATCTGAAAAAGAAGGAAATTGAATAGTGAATTTAACCCAGTTGTTTTTGCAAACGGCTAATTCAAATTCTTCAAAACTTGGGTAATTTTTCAAATTTCGAAGTACAATTTCTGGGAGTGTTTTAACTTCAATTTGCAAGATATTTATGGTCTCAAAATACTTTAAGAACAAATCAAAAAACGGAAGAATTTCAGTGCTATCTTGCCAACGAAAATTAGCCTTGAATTCTGCATATAAATGATTCAAAGGCGCATTTTGACCTGCAAATTTTATCCGCAAATCGCTTGGAATCTTTTCCCATTTTTCACGTTCTTCTTCGCTTGTGTAATGTAATTGTTGTTGAATCAATTCTAGCTCAATTGGAAGTTCATCAACACCAATTTCGCATAATTCAATTTTTATTTGAGAAATCACATCATTATTGGCTAAATATTTCTTCCAATGCAACAAATATTCACTTGCCTTCTCAATGGGTAAAGAAGAATAGTTAGACCAACTTTTTTTGAATTTCCATTTTCCAATGAGCGTAGAATTAGTTGCTTGTTCTAACAAATAATGTGTTTCAGAAAAGGTGGGTAATTTCTTCCAATTTTGCTCTTCAAGTTCAAGCGTTGAGTGATGCAGTTGAGCTTGCAAAAAATTCTTTCGTAGTTTAATAAATCGCTTCTGTTCTTTCGAATTAGCTTTTAAAATCGCTGCATGTTTACGGACAATTGGGTTTGAATAATTTTGACATAATGCAGCTTTTTTCATGGCTTCTTGAAAATCCAACCATGTATTAATTTCGAAGTGTTTTTGAAGGGATTTAATTTCGTTTTTCCACTTTAGAATCGATTGGTCTAATTTCAGAAAACTACTTAATTGAATACTTCCAAGTGCACAAAATCCAAGTACCTCGTTTAGTTGTTTTGCATAAATAATTTCAACTAAATTTCGAGCGTTTAACCATTCTTCCATGGTAGGCAAATCACTCGCAAATGGCAGCTGGTCAATCGGGCGTTTTCTTAAAAATGATTGAAAGGCGGTATAGCTTATCCCTCCAATTAAAGTTGGACGGTTCAATAGGTTTAAGATCTGTTGCAGTTGATCTCTGTATTGTTCTGACAAGAGTAAATTCGCATGCGGTGCTTTTATTTTTGCCTGTTCCAAAGAGTTCCAATCTCTTTTCAATTCAACTAATACATCCTTCGTTAATGTTTCAGATGTTGCGACAAAGCATAAATTCCCTAACTCAAATTGTTGCATTTTTTTCTCCAGGACCTCCAAGGCAACGCGTTTTTCAGATACAACAATCGCAGATGAACCCTTGAGTAAAAGTTTGGCTAATAGATTACTAAGAACTTGAGACTTTCCTGTGCCTGGTGGACCCTGAACAACTGTATGATTGTCTTCAAGCTGTTTAAAAACTGCCAATTGCTCTAAATCAGCTGGAAAAAGTAATTTATTGCTCAGATTGAGATGGTGCGTTTCACAGTTATTCTCGTCTCCAAGTAGCTGTTCCAAAGAAGGTGAAATGGATTGGCCCAATAGTTCCTCCAGCTCTTTAATTATTTCAAAGCGATGGTGGTGAAAATTGCCTAAATAAGTTGACTCAGCATCGAGTTGCTTGAAATCCTTTTCACGCAAAAAGTCTGTTAATTCTTCAACTGAATTAATTTCAATTGGAATCTGAATGTCAAATTCTTTTTTAAGTCTGGTGATGAGAAAGGGATTGATAAAAGCCGCATCCTCAATTGGTATAAACTTAACGACATCCTTCACTTTTGAAATTTCAATTTTACAAGGAAATAACAGTAAAGGTGAACGCACTAATGTTTGTTTGACTTCCCATTCAATAAATCCTTGGGTGAGGCAAAGTGGAAAAACTCCTTGTTCTTTTTCCGTTTTTTTTGCTGTGGATAAAATGGATTTAATAGCAAGATCGATTTTTTGTTGGAATTGTTGTGGATACTTGTCGTGACCATCTCCAACAAAAACTCCATCTAAATTAACAAGCGAATTATGATCCAAATTCACCAAAACATCGTTGGCGTTAAATTGACTTGCATCATTTAACAATTCTCGAATTCTATTTTTTGCATTTTCGCTCACCGGCCTAAAATTAAGAAAACTTTTGGCGCGCTGAAAATTGTCTATAGTCAATTGTCCATTCACAATTTAAGAAGTACCTTTGCCGCGTATCAAAACACAATAAAAATGAAATTCGGAACAAAAGCTATCCACGCAGGTGTTCATGCGGACCCAACAACTGGTGCGATTATGACACCTATTTACCAAACTTCAACTTATGTGCAAGAAGCACCGGGCGTAAATAAAGGTTATGGTTATGCACGCGGTAAAAATCCAACAAGAGAAGCATTACAAGATGCATTGGCTGCTTTAGAGAATGGAAAACATTGTGTTGCCTTTAGTTCGGGTGTTGCTGCAACTGATGCAGTTTTGAAAATGCTAAGTCCAGGTGATGAAGTAATTACAGGTGATGATTTGTATGGTGGGACTTACCGCTTATTTACGAAAATCTATGAGAAATTTGGCATTAAGTTTCATTTCATTGATTTAACGAATGCAGAGAATTTAAACAAACACATCAATAGTAATACAAAACTGATTTGGGCGGAAACCCCTACGAATCCAACAATGCAGATTATTGATATTGAAGCTTGCGCAAAAATCGCTAAAACCAACAATATCATTATGGTTGCAGATAATACATTTGCATCTCCTTATTTGCAAAATCCTTTGGATTTAGGAGCAGATATCGTGATGCACTCCGTTACAAAATACTTGGGAGGTCACTCAGATGTGATAATGGGAGCCTTGATTACAAATAATCCACAAATCCATGAGCAACTTTATTTCATTTTGAATAGTTCTGGTGCTAATCCTGGTCCAATGGATTCATTCTTAGTATTGCGAGGAATTAAAACCTTGCATTTGCGCATGGAAAGACATTGTTACAATGGACGTATCGTTGCTGAGTTCTTAAAAAATCACCCAAAAATTGAAAAAGTTTACTGGCCAGGTTTCCCAGAACATCCCAATCATGACATTGCAAAAAAGCAAATGCGTGATTTTGGGGGAATGATTTCATTTGTACTTAAAGACAAAGCAATTGAAAATACGTATAAAGTTGCATCATCCTTTAAAGTTTTCTCTTTAGCAGAATCACTTGGAGGTGTGGAGTCCTTAATAAATCACCCAGCAACAATGACGCATGCCTCTATTCCAAAAGCGGAGCGGGAAAAGGCGGGTGTTGTAGACAATTTACTTCGTTTAAGCGTAGGTGTTGAAGACGTTGAAGATTTGATTGAAGATTTAGAGCAAGCATTAGCATAATTGAAGCATGAGAGTAATTGTTACAGGTGTATCCAAAGGATTAGGCAAGGCGCTTGTTCAACATTATCTCGATGCAGATATAAAAGTTCTTGGAATTGGTCGGAGTCACAACTTCGACCATTCAAATTTTTCCTTTATTTCGTGTGATTTCTCGTTAATTGATGCAGTTGAGAAACTTGTCATACCGACGATCAACGAAGACACCATTTTATTTAATAATGCTGGACAAATTGGTCATATTCAACGCTTATCGGATCAAATAATCACTGATGTAGCGGAAGTTTTGACGGTAAATACGATTGCACCAATGATCTTGAGTGCAAAAGTGGCAAATGCAGTAGGAACTGCTAAAACATTCACTTTAGTTAACATAAGTTCAGGTGCTGGTCGTGCGCCAATCCCATCTTGGGCAGCGTACTGTGCATCGAAGGCGGCAATTGATCTATTTTCATTGACTTTTTTCAAAGAAGAGCAAGAAAAAGGACGATCTATCAAGGTTTATTCGCTAGCTCCTGGAGTTATAGATACCCCCATGCAAGAAAAAATTCGCTCATCTAATCCAAATAGCTTCTCAAGTATCGAACGCTTTGTTGATCTTAAAAATAACGCAGAACTCATAAGTCCTGAAGTCGTTGTAAATAAAATCATCAAGCTATTATCGCTTCCGTTTAATGAAAGTGAAATCATCTGTTCCTTGCGTGATATCAGTTGATGTTAGATTTCCAAGCACTTATCTATTATTTTGTCCGTTTATGTAACATTTCATTGTTTTAACCAAACCATTTTGTAATTTGGAGCGTTCTAAAACAAATGAAAACTGTTAAACTATGAAAAAATTTACGTTAGTAGCACTCTCCCTGCTTATATTGAATATTTCGTTTTCCCAAACAATACAGCGCGTATTGGATAAGGGTAACATGCGTGATGGCGAAACTGTTGAGTATTGTTCACAGCACAAACGCATGCAAGAATTGTTAAAAGATCCTGCAATGATGGAAATCTATTTGCAAGAGCAACAAAACGAGCAAGAGAATAAAAATAAAGAGAGTTATGAAAAAGCGACGCTTTATAAAATTCCAATCGTTTTTCATGTCTTACATAATAATGGAATTGAGAATATCTCTGATGAGCAAATCATGGATGCACTTGCAATCTTGAATAGAGATTACAGAAGATTGAATGCTGATGCCGATATCGTTCAGACCGACTTTCAAGGTATGCCAACAGATGTTGAAATTGAATTCGTTTTGGCGACAAAAGCACCAAATGGCGCTTGTTTCAAAGGAATTACTCGAACAGCAAATGCTTTGGCATTTAACGGAGATGATGGTGGAGATCAAGTTGCAGCTATAGTTGCAGGAAATGATGTTTATAACGGTCAATGGCAGGGAAATAGATATATGAATGTTTATATCGTAGCAGAGGCAGGTGGTGCAGCTGGTTATACAACGAAACCTGCTTTCGGTGGAACTGGGATGGGGAATGGTATTTGGATATTACACAACTATGTTGGGTCTATTGGAACTTCTGACGTTGGTAGAAGTAGAGCTTTAACGCACGAATGTGGTCACTGGTTGAATTTAGATCATACATGGGGTGGGAATAATAATCCTGGAAATGCATCTAGTTGTAGTACAGATGACGCGGTTACAGATACTCCGAACTGTATCGGTGTTACTTCTTGTGCACAGAATGCAAACACATGTAATTCTATCAATGCGTATTGGAATTATGATGTGAAAGACAATGTAGAAAATTACATGGATTACTCTTATTGCTCTAAAATGTTTACTGGTGGACAAGTAACACGTATGCGAAATGCAATAGTATCTTCATCGGGTGGACGAAGTAATCTCCACACTGTAACAAATTTAAATCAAACAGGTGCGACAGGTGTTTTAACACTTTGTAAAGCAGATTTTGCGGCTGATCGTACAACAATCTGCGCAGGAGAAACGGTAAATTTCTTTGATGATACATACAATGCTGCGACAGGTTGGACTTGGACATTTACTTCTGGTTCACCAGCAAGCTCTTCAGCTCAAAACCCAACTGTTACCTACACTACGCCAGGATTATATACCGTAGTGTTGTCTTCTACAGATGGAACTATAACTGATGTAGAAACGAAAACTTCATACATTCGTGTTCTTCCTGCTTCAGCAACGCTTCCTTTCTTAGAAGGTTTTGAAAGTTATTCAACATTGGACAATTTGACGCAATGGGAAATTTACAACCCAGGAAACAACAATAAATTCTCGCTAGAAACAACTGCTGGTCACACGGGTACAAAGTCTGCTAAATTGGTAAACTTTGGTCAAGTTGCTGGCGGAACAGATGAATTGATTTCTTCACCGGTAGATTTGTCTGGTGTTACTTCGGTTACCTTGAGTTTCCGCTACGCTTACAGAAAAAGAGCTACTGGCGATATTGAATACTTGAAAGTTTTCTTAACGAAAGATTGTGGTTTGAATTGGGTACAACGTAAAACGTTGAGTGGAAACTCTTTCTCATCTCTAACATCTTCAACAACTTGGACTCCCACTTCTCAGGCTGATTGGGTGACTGTTCACATGACAAATGTTACTTCAGATTATTGGGTAGATAACTTCCGTTATAAATTCCGCTTCGAAAGTGACGGCGGTAACAACTTCTACCTCGATGAGATTAATATTTACGCGGGTTCCCCTTCAGATGAGTTGGTTGCTGGAATTGCTGAAGAAGGTGAAATTGCTGAATTATCTTTGTTCCCAAATCCAACAGATGGTGAAGTGAATGTTCGTTTTGCAGTTAACAATAACGAAGCGGCAGTTTTAACAGTTCAAGATATTTCTGGAAAAGTAGTAAAATCTCATATGGTAAATGCCTTAACAGGTTCAAACTTAGTGATTCTTGATACGGAGGAATTAGCAGCTGGTTCTTACTTCTTAAACATTCGTGTTGCAGGAATTCAAAAGACCTTGCAATTCATAGTTAAATAAAATTTCTTTGTTAAAAAAGGTCTTCTAAATGAAGGCCTTTTTTTTTAATTCAATAAACATGAATAAAATTCTAACAATAGTAGCTGCATTTACCATTCTTATCTCTGCTTCTGCCCAAAATAACTGGTGTGGAAATGAAGCTTTGCAAAATAAATTGAAGGCTGAATATCCAAATTACACGGAACAAATGCATCAAGGAATGCTCAAAGCAGCTAGTGGTGCAAAAGACATTCAAAAAGCAACTTTAGACATTCCTGTTGTGGTGCATATCATTCATGATAATGGAATTGGTAATATCACTGAGGAACAAGTACAAAATGCACTGAGAATATTGAATGATGATTACAATCGAAATAATCCAGATGCTGTACAAACACGAAATAGTGTGAATGCTCCTTTTACACCAATAGCTGGAAATATGGATGCTCAATTCAAATTGGCGAAATTGGACCCTAACGGAGAATGTACCAACGGAATTGTGCGTGTAAATGCGCCAGAATTGACCTACAATGCGGATGACGATTGCAAGTATTCAGCAAATGGAGGTTCTGATCAATGGCCAATGGATAAATACCTGAATATTTGGGTAATTAATTCTATTGATAATGATGGTGCTGCAGGAATTACGCTGGGGTACGCCTACTTGCCTTATTGGCCAAATGGTGCGAATTATGGAATTTTAATTCGCCATGACTATTTTGGAACAATTGAAACAGCAGCTGGAGGCGATGGTCGCACTTTGACGCATGAAATGGGACATTTATTAGGACTTCAGCACATTTTTGACGGTGGTTGGGGCGGAGATACTGGTTGTCATGCTGACGATTGTTTCCAAAATGGAGATTACTGTTGTGATACTCCTCCTCAAGAACAACCTAATTGGAGTTGTTCTCAGATTTGGAATTCGTGCAGTGATATTCCTGTAAATGATGCTTTTGGATTTGACGCTTTTGATCAAATTGAAAACTATATGAGCTACAATGCCTGCCAAAATATGTTCTCTATGGATCAGGTAGCTATTATGCAAAACAATTTTATCGATATAGCTTTCTTGGCTGATATGGTGACACCTGCAAATATTATTGCAACAGGAATCAATGCTGCAAACACCTTGTGTAAAGCAGAATTTGATGCTTCTAAAAGAGAACTTTGCGCAAATGAAATCGTTCAGTTTACAGATTTGAGTTTTCATGCACCCTCATCTTGGACTTGGACCGTTAACCCTGGAGTAGAAGGAACGGATTGGATGTTTGTCGATGCGACAACAGCTGCTAGTTCTGATCCAAAAATCCAGTTCATGACACAAGGAATGTACGCTATTTCTTTGCAAGTGGGTGATGGCGTATCGAATGATACAGAAATTAAGTCAAACTTCATTACCGTTCTTCCTAGTTATGCTACAATCCCATATTGGGAAGGTTTCGAAGCATATTCTAGTTTTATTAATGTGCCAAATTGGGTGGTTTATAATCCAGGTGATAATAACGAGTTTACAATTGAAACTACAATGGGTCATTCAGGATCGAAATGCGCTCGTTTGACGAACTTCAATGAATTGGGAACGAACAGAGACGAATTACTTTCTGCTCCGATTGACCTTTCTTCATTAGACCCTTTGACTGAAACTGTTACCTTAAGTTTTAGATATGCTTACCGTAAGCGAACTGCAGCGACAGATGAATGGTTGAAAGTATATATTTCAGGAGATTGCGGAAGCAATTGGGTACAACGCAAAACACTGCACGGAAGTCAATTTTCTCCAGATGTTGCAAATACATCATGGATGCCAACATCTCAGGCAGATTGGACGACTGTTCACATGACAAACGTAACCAGTAACTACTTCAGTGAAGATTTCAGAATGAAGTTCAGATTTGAAGGAAATGCGGGAAATAATTTCTTCTTGGATGATATTAATTTATACCAAGGTTCGCCTTCAGATGAATTGGTCTTGGGACTTACAAACGAAGGGGAAATCAATGAATTTTCACTTTATCCAAACCCAACAGAAGGTGAATTGAATGTGCGTTTTGCTATTGGAAATGCGGAAGAAACACTTGTATTTGTGCGCAATTTATCTGGAAAGGTAGTTGCTTTGCATAAAATTGCAGCGCAAGCTGGATCAAACATCGTGATTTTATATACGGATACATTGGCAGCCGGTATGTACATGTTATCTGTGCAGGTGGGAGGAATTAAATCTACGCAGCAGTTTGTGGTGAAGTAGGAAAATTGAGAATTCGACTCTCTATTCGTGTTGACTTCGAGAGCATTTCGACAAGCTCAATGAAGCACCTCAGTCAACATTCAAAATCTCAAGTCCTTCCAATTGGAGGGACTTTTTTCTTTACAGAAATTTCGAAGTCAGCACCTTCACCAATTCTTCTTCGGCAGCAAAAGTTAACGTTGCGTTGACAATGTAACCAGAATTTAAAATAGCTTTTTCGGTGGTTTTTCCCCAAGCAATGACTGTTTGTGTTGAAGTAAGTGTGTTTTTTTCAATGAAACTCAAAAAATTGGAAGGACTCGTAAAAACGTAAACGTCACATGCTGAAATAATTGTGGTGCAGGCAATAGTGCGATAAATTACCAATTCTTCAACTTGGTCAATGGGCAATGCGCTCGCAATAGTTCTATTGGATTGCTGCGAACTTGGAATCAGTACCTTTCGTCCTTTTAACCATTCCTTGAATTTTTCTGCAACGATTTTAGGCTCTCCGGCAGTTTCCCCAACAAAAGAAACACGAAGTCCGATTGCCTTGAGCTTATTTGCCGTTTTTGAGCCAATACAGGCAATTTCACAACTAGGTGGAATTTCTACATGTTCAATATAAAATTGGGCAGCACGAATGCTTGAAAAGAAAATAACTTCGGGAGTTGAAGTTGATTCAAATAGAAGGGCATCAAACGAAATAAGCGATTGAGCCAACAACTCAATAGAATTGTCCATACAAAATGTAGGAAGAACTGATAAATCAGAAAGGTCTTTTGATATGAATAAAGACTTAATCAAGGTCTTCATAAGGTGTTTGCAAATCCTCTGCAATGATTTCAGCCATACCTTCTAAATCATCCGCATTGTATTGGTACCAATCTGAACCATCTTCCCAATTCGTTGCGTGAGAAACATAAATGGTTTCATCTTCATCACAAAATACACCCAATGGTAATTGACAGCCACCTTGTAATAGATTCAAGACTTTTCGTTCAACAGCAATACGTCGCTGAACTTCTGGGTGATTCATTTTTTGTAGTATTTCAAATAGCGCGCTATCTTCCTCACGAATTTGCAAGGCCAAAACACCTTGAGCAGGAGCCGGAACGAATTCTTTTGGGTCCATCACAAAGACATGGAACTCTGATAAATCAATTTTTAAACGATCAACACCCGCTTTCGCTAAAAGAATTCCATCGTATTGACCGTCACGTAATTTCTGAATGCGTGTAGGGACATTTCCTCTTAAATCCTTGATTTCAACATCATCTCTAAAACGAACCACTTGTGATTTTCGGCGAGCGGATGAAGTACCAACAACTGCATTTAATTTCAAGTTCCACGCTTGATCCATATCAACAGAATCTTTTACAACAAGCAATAAATCAGCAGGGTCTTCTCGTTCAGAAACACAAGCTATGATCAGTCCTTCTGGTTGAGAAGTTTCTAAATCTTTGTGCGAGTGTACGGCTAAATCGACTGTTTTATCCAATAAAGCTTGTTCAATTTCCTTTGTGAAAAATCCTTTTCCTTCCAGTTTATCAAAACTCAAATGCTGAATAAGATCACCTTGCGTTTTAATGATAGTAATATCGACTGTGCAACCCAATTCTTCAAGTTGACTTTTAACGTGATGCGCTTGCCAAAGTGCTAAGTCACTTCCACGCGATCCTATGCGAATGTGGGACATGTTCAATTAATGTTTTAAAAGTATTTCTTTTGCCATAATCATTGGCACACTCATGTATTTCTTTTCCATGTATTCGATAACCTTCTCCAATACTTCACGAGAATGATCATCCAATTCAGCAAGGTCATTTTTGAAAACCTCATTCATGGCAGTTGATTTAATTTCTTTCACTTTCTGAGGCACATCGCGCATGGCAATTTCCACAGATCGCATTTTTTGAATGTGTTTGAAATCGAATAAAGCTTCAGAAATAATTTCTTCTACGTGTTGTATTTCTTTAGATCGCTCCTTTAAGTTTTCGTTTGAAATCTTTTGAAGAACATCAATTGAGATATGTGTAACAGCATGAACTTCAACAATTGTCGGATGCAAATCTTGTGGCAAGGCTAAATCAATGACAACTTTCCGATCACTATCTGCATTCAATAATTTAGAATAGGTTTCAGGCGTGATGATGTGTCCCTCTGAACCAGTGCACGTAATAATAACATCAAAACCTTGAGAATGATTTTCCAATTCTGTCAATGAATACGCTTCACCGCGTAAATCTTTGGCTAAATTCTCCGCTTTTGAAAGTGTACGGTTGTAAACACTGAATTTTTTGAATCCATGTTTGCGCAAAAATTTACTCATGTTGGTATTTGTCACACCAGCACCAATAATCAAGATGCGCGCATCCAATGGGATGTTCATATCGCGCAATTTGTGGTAAGCCAAAGAAACAACGGATACCGGTTTTGTAGCGATACTTGTTTGTGTATATACTTTTTTTGCAGTTTCAATTGTGTGGCGCAATACCAAACGGATGAAATCACCCGTTAACTTCATTTTCTTAGAAGCTTCAAACGAGTTACGAACTTGAGTGATAATTTCTCGTTCTCCAACCACCATTGAATCGATGGACGAAGCGACAGAAAGCAAATGTTCAACAGCACCAGTTCCTTTAAACTGATCGCCGCGGTGTGCAAAATGACCAATTTGTTCACGTGTGAATTCTGGGTAAAGCGTTTCAAAGAAGCTCATTACAAAATGAAAATCAACTTCGTTTTTTGTACAGAAAAGAAATTCAACTCGGTTACAAGTAGAGAGAAACATGAGTTCATCTAATTTCAATGCAGCAGCGAGTGTTTGCAGGCGTTCTTCCTGTTTTGACTCTTCAATATGCAACTGACCGATATCGTTCAGATCCAAATTTCTGTGTGTAAATGCAATGATGTGAAATTGATCCAACATGCTTTTTATCAATTATACTGCAAAGATGCGCACGAAATGCTTGTTTTATGTCATAGTATTGTCATGAATCCTTATTTAGAAAGGGTTTAAATTGGAAGTTTAAAGATTCGAAGATTTGATGCCTTTTCATTCTAGTATTCGTGTTATTTATAATTCAAATCGTTGAATCGTCAAATCCATATTAATTCATTTCCGCCTTTTTTAAATTTTCCTTACTTTCATATCCTGAATTGAATAGTTTATGAAAAAGACAATCTATAGTTTTCTTCTCGTTTGTTTATCATCGCCATGCGTTTCCTTATTTGCGCAACCTAATGGAGAAATGGGTACAGAGAATCCATTTGTTGAAGTGTTGAATTACGAGTCTTTAGAAAAGATTGTGCGCTATGAAAAAATGGAACTCGGCGTTCAATTGAAATCAGATATTGCTCAAAAAGTCAATAATTTTGTTTCAAAGGCAACTGTCCCTCCTACAAAAAAGTTAAATCCTTATTTAGATTGGGAATTGAGGGTTTATGGGGTGTTCAAGAAAAAAAACAGTGCTGAAAAACCAATCATTGTTGATGGTTTTTATACGAAGGATTTTTCAGATTGGAGTAAAGTTGTTTTGCCTATGCCAGCTGATCGAGATCGATATACTACCCAAGAATACAAAACTATTGGAGGATGGGACGAGGAAGAAAATCCTTTTCCTTTTCGCATTCGTTTTGCACCACCTGAAATAGGTGATTGGACGTTTAATGTGTTTGTTTTGGAAAATGAAAAAGTGGTTTTTGAATATGGTGAAATTTCTTTTCGTGTAGTTGCTGGAGATAATCCTGGAAACATTGGTGTTTCCGCAAATAAGCGGTTTTTAGCCTTGAACAATCAGACATTTTTCCCAATTGGCTGCAATCATCCTTGGCCAGAGACGGACTCATTAAGTGATCCGGATTTATTTAATTATATGGCGTACCGTGATCATGATCAGCGTTATTTCCGCTCCAATGAAGGATATAGAGAAAACTTCGCAGCCCCCCGTGTGTATGAAAAATACAAAGAAACCATTTCACAATTAGCCGATAATGGCGCCAATTATATTCGAACAATCATGTACCCTTCAGCAACAGACATTGAATGGGAAGAGGTAGGCAATTACACGAATCGTTTAGCGATGGCACAAGAAATGGATGAAATTCTCGAGTTGGCAGAAGAACGAGATGTCTACATTCATTTCAACATGCAAATTCATTATTCGTTTCAATACAGTGAACGAGCTTATTATCGTGCTTGGTCGTGGGATGCAAAAGTGGAAGGTGTTCCGTTTGGTTACCGCGCCTTGATGAAAACAGATAATCCGATCGATTTTTTAACGAATGAAGAAGCAAAAAAGTATTACAAACAGCGGCTTCGATACATTTTAGCACGTTGGGGCTATTCAACTAATATTGCTGCTTGGGAATTATTTAGTGAAATAACCAATGTTGGTTCACCTTTAGCTGATAACAATGATTTTTACATGGTAGGAGAAAATTGGAAAAAATACCGCGATTGGCAAGTAGAAATGGCGGCGTATTTAAAATCCCATTATCACGGTCAAACGCATTTAGTTACGGCAAGTTTTGGTGGGCCAAAAAAACCTGAGGACGACACCTTCGCCGATCCGAATTTTGATATTATGACAAGTAATATTTACGATTTCGGCGCCCCAGATTTTACGAGTTTCTGGACCTCAATAGTTCAAAAGCATTACTTGAATGACGAAATCAACAGCAAAAATTTTGCAGCGTCGTATACGGTTACATCGAAAGATGTAGATGGTAAACAAGTGGAACAAGTAATAATAAAACCATTGCTTTTTTCGGAAACTGATCCGATTGATGCAGATTGTGACCCAAGTAAAATAGAAGTGCGCAGATCAATGTACCAGTCCTTATTTTCGGGTTTAGCTGGGTCTTTAAGTTGGTATGCGCGCTTAAACCCACAAGTTTTTCCTGTTTACAATGAAATGCACCAGTTCATTCAGCAAATAGATATAGCTGGTGAAGGGTGGCATCCAGGAGGGATGAAACAAGATGAAAATGGTTTTTGGACCTATCAAGCTAGTTTTGCTGATGAAATGGATGGGAAAATAAAGTTGAGGGGTCAAAAAGGAATGAAAAGTCGAAAGTTTGATATGTCATACTTGAGATCAGGTGATCGGAATTTTGCCATTGGAGTAATTACCAATAAAACATACAATATTAAAACCCAAAGCAACTGTTTCCCAGCAGGTGAATGGCCAGAGAATTATTCAAGCTTAGATCAAGCACAAACAATTGATTTGAGTGAAAGTAATTTGTTGCTGCGAGGAGTAAGTAGTTCTCGTTACATAATTGACTATTATTTACCCTCTGATTTAAGTAAACCATTCTACACATCAGATGATCGAGGCGAAAAAGTGAAGATGAATGTCGTTATTCCAGCAACAGACAAGGAATTCGCGGTATATTTCATGGCCCGTCGTAAAAACTACGATTGGAAATTAAAACGGAAATTAACCCGCGAGGAATTAAAAACAAAATGAGTTGAATTTTTCAAACACACCATAAGTAATTATGAAGCTGTTTTTTTAAATTTGAAAAGAAGTCTAAAATTGCAGGTATTGAAATGCTAAACTAAACAGTAAAGAAAAATATTTACAAATGAAATTAGTCCCCTCATTTTCTTTACTTTTGACTAAATGAGTACTATCGAATTCGAGTCAGCACAACACGTAAAAGTAGAATACGAGTTGGCATCAACCCTTCAGCGAGTTGCTGGGTCGATGATAGATGTCGTTATGTTCATCATCTATTTTGTGATTTTGAATATCGTCCTTGGTCTCTCAAATATTTTTGCAACAACTGGATCCGAGCTCTTTTTCACCTTGTTAATTATCAAATTACCTTGGATTTTATATAATCCAGCTATTGAATACATCACTCATGGACAAAGTCTAGGAAAGTATATCATGGGGATTCGGGTTGTTACGATTGAAGGCGAACGCCCTGGTTTACGTGAAGTTTTTACGCGCTGGTTATTTAAAGGTGATTTCATTTGGATTAGCGCTGACATTTTAATTTTACTTTGGGCAGGTTGTGGAGTTTTAGGAGCTATTTTTTCAGCTACATCAGATCGCAAACAACGCTTAGGAGATGTGATGGCAGGCACCTTGGTAATTAAGAATAAATCAAGTGTAAACTATACCCTAAAAGATATTTTATCCATTAAAAGCATGGATAATCACTTGCCAACTTATCCAGGAGTAATTCGCTTTACAGATGAGGATATGTTGTTGATTAAAAATACGATACAACGGGTGAAATTGCATCCAAATGAAGAAATCAAGCGATTTGCAATTGAATTGGCAGATGAATCAGCTCGTTTGATTGGCTTAGAGGAAACACCTGCAAAACGCATGGAATTTTTACAAACCCTCTTACAAGATTACGTGGTACTTACCCGTTAAAAAAAATAGAAAATGTCCAAATTGTGCATCGTTCCAACTCCTATTGGAAACTTAGAAGATATTACCTTGCGTTCACTACGCATGTTCAAAGAATGTGATTTGATTTTTGCAGAAGATACACGGGTGACCAAAAAATTATTGAATCATTTTGAAATTTCTAAACCTGTTTCACCTTTTCATGCGCACAATGAGCACAAAGCATTACAATCGGCCATTGAGCGAATCAAAGCAAATACTTTAACTGTTCTCGTTTCAGACGCGGGCACTCCCGGCATCTCTGATCCAGGGTTTTTATTGGCGCGAGAATGTGTAGCGGCAGGGATTACCATCGAATGTTTGCCTGGACCAACTGCTTTTGTGCCAGCCTTAGTCGCAAGTGGCTTTCCCTGCGATAAGTTTGTTTTTGAAGGCTTTTTGCCACATAAAAAAGGAAGACAAACTCGCTTAAAAATATTAACAGAGGAGGAGCGAACAATCGTTTTATACGAATCTCCTCACCGATTGGTAAAATGCCTTGGTCAAATTGAAGAATTTATGGGTGGTGAGCGGAAAGTTTGTGTTGCTCGAGAAATCAGTAAGTTCTTTGAAGAATATAAACGAGGAACTGCAACAGAAGTAAAAACATATTACGAAGCACATCCACCGAAAGGGGAAATAGTTATTTTAATAGAAGGTAAAAATGAGTAAAATTAATTCAGAAGCGATGTTTTTGGTGCGCAAAGGCGACGCTGAAACGGCTTACGAACGCAGACCATTCACACTTGCTTCACCGGGAGAAGGAGAAGTAATGGTTGAAAGTGAAGCTTTTGGATTGAATTACGCCGATGTGATGGCAAGAAGAGGTTTGTACCGCGAAGCACCACCAATGCCTTGTGTTGTTGGATACGAATTAGTTGGAAAAGTGGTTGAAGTAGGAGCGAATGTTGATACAAGTTTATTGGGTAAACGTGTACTTGCGTTTTGTCGTTTTGGCGGCTATGCAAAGCATGTTGTAACTCATGATTATGCCGTTGTAGCTATTGATGAAACACCTGCTGAAATCGCTATGGCGTTATGCACGCAAGCAGTAACTGCTTATTACATGGCGGTCTATTTAACACCCATTCAAAAAGGAGATAAAGTATTGATTCATGCAGCTGCAGGCGGAGTTGGTACAATTCTCATTCAATTAGCGAAACAACGCGGCGCAACCGTATTTGCAAAAATTGGAAGCAACTCAAAAGCGGAATTAGTAAAAGAATTGGGAGCAGATTATGTTATTAATTACAATGAAAGTGATTATGCTAAACAAATTCATGAAATTCTTAAGGGGAAACGCTTGGATGCCAGTTTTAATCCAGTAGCAGGTTCAACCTATAAAAAAGATTTCGCCCTACTTGGTTCAGGAGGACGATTGATACTCTTTGGTGGGTCAGAAATGGGCAAAGGTAAATGGGGAATCTTAACAACCTTGAATTTTGTGCTCAAAATGGGAATGTTATTTCCTATTGGATTAATGATGCGTTCCAAAAATGTTCTAGGTGTAAATATGCTGAAGATTGCGGATAATCGACCTCAAATATTGGATGAATGTTTAAATAAGGTGGTTGAAATGTTCTTAAAAGGTGAATTAAAACCTCAAGTTGGAGGAACCTATAAAGTCAACGAATTAGGAAAAGCACACGCTGCACTTGAATCAGGAATAACAACAGGAAAACTATCAATTTTTTGGTAGACTAAAATCCCAAATCCCATCCTGAAGTTATCAGGACTCAAATCCCGAATCTACGGAGCTGGCGGCCCAACGTACTCCAAACAAGGGTTTGTTCCAACCCAGCATTTTGCACGCTTACGGTATTCAATGATTGTATCATTTACCACTTTGAAAGTTAAGTCAGGGGTATTCATCCAATCTTGGTAACAAGCATCTTCTTTTACCATAAACAATTTTGGTTCGTAAGGTCCATTTATCTTTTTGAATTCGTCCAGCGAAAGGAATTTATCTGTATGAACTAAAGTGTAATTCCCATCAGGTAAATTTAATTCAATGTTACCACCTTCATCTAACTTTATCTCCTGAATTGCTTTTGAAGCAGTGCTATAATCAGTACCATTAAACAACTTGAATGATTCAAATTTCATTGATTGGTAATATCCAGCAGCAACATCAGTCGAAGGTCTTGCACCACCACAATAGGGAACATGGGTCGTTCCGTTGAATTTTATAGTATTTAAACCGTCTAGATTGTTTTTGGTAATGCCACAACTCATAGCTGTGAAAACAAGTGCGAATAGGAATATTGTGGCTTTCATAAGGTTGAATTTTAGGCAAATATACGAATTTAGATCTTTTCTATAAATTTACCTGCCACAATCGACATAGGAGTCAGAGGTTTTAATCCTTCCGTCCACCTCACGCCTCACGCCTCACGCCTCACTCCTCACTCCTCACTCCTCACGCCTCACACCTCTCACCTCATGCCTCACACCTCACACCTCTCACCTCACGCCTCTCACCTCTCACCTCATCCCTCACGCCTCTCACCTCTCACCTCATCCCTCACGCCTCACACCTCTCACCTCACGCCTCATCCCTCACGCCTCATCCCTCACGCCTCACGCCTACACCTAGTTTATTCAACCTTTGTTACTTAAATAATCGTTTTTTTAACTTAATTTTGTGCTTTATTTAATTCTTTAACACACACATCCAGATGGCTGAAGTAATGACAGATCTTGGTATTCAAGAAATTCTTGCCCAATTGGGAATCGAAGAGATGAACAATGGTGCCTCTACAGGCGGAAAATGGTTTAAAACAAGAGGAGAGCGTATCGACTCAATTTCACCAGTTGATGGTAAATTAATTGCATCTGTAAATTCGGCAACTGAAGCTGATTACGAAGCGGTTATTTTAAAAGCGCAAGAAGCATTCAAAGAATGGAGAATGGTTCCTGCTCCTAAAAGAGGAGAGATCGTTCGTCAGTTAGCTGAACGTATCCGCTTTTATAAAGAGCCACTTGGAAAATTGGTGTCTTATGAAATGGGTAAATCATTGCAAGAAGGTCTAGGTGAGGTTCAAGAAATGATCGACATCTGTGATTTCGCAGTTGGTTTATCTCGACAATTATATGGTCTTACGATGCATTCAGAGCGTCCAGGACACAGAATGTATGAGCAATACCACCCACTTGGAATCGTAGGAATTATTTCAGCTTTCAACTTTCCAGTTGCTGTTTGGAATTGGAATACTGCGCTTGCATGGGTTTGTGGTGATGTATGTGTTTGGAAACCATCTGAAAAAACACCAATTACGGCAATTGCTTGTCAGCAAATTGCAAAAGAAGTATTTGATGCGAACGGAGTTCCTGAAGGAGTTTCTGGTTTAATCATCGGAGGAGCTGAAATTGGAAAATTGATGGCTGAAGATGTGCGTGTTCCTTTAATTTCTGCTACAGGATCTACACGTATGGGTAAATCTGTTGGAGCAACAGTTGGAGCTCGATTAGGAAGATCTTTATTAGAGTTAGGTGGAAATAATGCAATCATCATTACACCAACTGCTGATTTGAAAATGGTTGTACCAGGTGCTGTTTTTGGCGCTGTTGGAACTGCAGGACAACGCTGCACTTCAACTCGTCGTTTGATTGTACATGAAGATATTTATGATAAGGTAAAAGATGCGCTTACAAGTGCATACAAGCAATTGAAGATTGGAAATCCATTGGATCAGAATTTCCATGTTGGACCACTAATCGATACGGATGCAGTAAATGCTTATTTAGTCGCTTTAGAAAAGGCAGTTGCTGAAGGAGGAAAAATCCTTGTTGAAGGTGGTGTAATTGAAGGTGATGGTTACGAATCGGGTTGTTATGTAAAACCAGCAATTGTTGAAGCTCAGAATCATTTTACAATTGTTCAACATGAAACATTTGCGCCAATTCTTTACATTATGAAGTATTCTGGCGGTGTTGAAAATGCTATCAAAATCCAAAATGGTGTCCCACAGGGATTATCATCAGCAATAATGACAAACAGCCTGAAAGAAGCGGAAGCGTTTTTATCTCAGCAAGGTTCAGATTGCGGAATTGCAAATGTTAATATCGGCACTTCTGGTGCTGAAATTGGTGGTGCTTTCGGTGGTGAAAAAGAAACAGGTGGCGGACGTGAGTCTGGATCTGATGCTTGGAAAGTATATATGCGTCGCCAAACAAACACAATCAACTATTCTGATAGCTTACCATTAGCGCAAGGGATCAAGTTTGAATTGTAAGCTATAATTCATTTTTATAAGAAATTGTCGGGGGCTTGCTTCCCGACTTTTTTTGTTTTAACACATAGGACAGAATGCACATTGCAAATTTACCACTGAGAACCAGAATATAAGGAGAAAGCTGAAATTCTAAGATTTACCACTGAGAAGATGAGAGTTGAAGATTTTGTATTTAAGAAAATTTACCTTAAATTTAAGTAGCTAATCTTAAAAAATGCACTACACAAAAGCTGAAATGTATGATTTGTCATACGAAATTATTGGATCTGCAATCTCAGTTCATAAAGAAAAATGGGAGAAATCACCAATAAATTTTAAATGAAATCTTTGCGTGTGTTTTCCAATTTTCCTCTGTGAACTTTGTGTCTCCGTGGTTCATTTTTAATTTATTATTATTATCTTCAATATATGTCAACAGAAATAAACGATCCAGCAGCATTCACCGAACGCTTTATCAACCAAACGAACCAATCAATTTTTTTAACAGGAAAAGCTGGAACGGGAAAAACAACTTTATTAAAAAAAATAATTTCTTCCACATATAAGAATGCCGTGATTGTTGCTCCAACAGGAATTGCAGCCTTAAACGCTGGTGGTGTAACTATTCATTCATTTTTTCAATTGCCGTTTGGTGGTTTTGTTCCAGAATTTGGCGTAGCACCGCAGTTTTCGAATGCCATTAAACTTGAAACGAAGGATAGTTTAATGCGTCATTTTACGATGAATAAACAACGTCAAAACATGATGCGTAATTTGGAATTGTTAATTATTGATGAGGTTAGTATGCTGCGTGCCGATTTGTTAGATGCTATGGATTGGACACTTCGGAATGTGCGAAGAGAAAATCAGCCTTTCGGTGGAGTTCAAGTATTGTACATTGGTGATCTATTACAATTACCTCCAGTCGTAAAAAACGAAGAATGGTCAATTTTGCGCAACTACTACCAAGGAATGTTCTTCTTTAATGCGAAGGTTGTTCAAGAGCAAAAACCGCTGTATATCGAATTATCGACTATTTATCGTCAGCAGGATGTTGATTTTATTCAGGTTTTGAATAATCTACGCGATAATCGGATTTCTGAAGAAGATGTGTTGGTTTTAAATAAGTTTGTAAAACCTGACTTTGATTCAATAAAAGAAGAAGGTTATATCACCCTAACAACTCATAATGCGAAGGCAGACGAAATTAATGCGAAGGCCTTAAAATCATTGAATGCTAAATCACTTTTTTACCAAGCAGAAATTAACGGTGAATTTCCACAGCATTTATACCCAAACGATCCAAAAATGGAATTAAAGGTGGGAGCGCAAGTGATGTTTATCAAAAATGATATTTCATTCGATAAAAATTTCTACAACGGAAAAATGGGTCGAATTGACTATTTGGGTCCGGATGAAATAACCGTTTATTTCCCGGAGGAAAAGAAGAAAATAGTAGTTGAAAAATACGAGTGGAACAACATTAAATATTCCTTAAATGCTACAACGGGTGAAATTAAGGAAGAAGTGATGGGAACTTTTGTACATTATCCCTTGAAATTTGCTTGGGCAATAACCGTTCATAAAAGTCAAGGATTAACATTCGATAAAGCCGTTTTGGACGTGTCGGATGTTTTTGCTCCTGGTCAAGCTTATGTTGCCTTGTCCCGTTTGCGTTCGCTTGATGGATTAGTACTTTTGAAACCAATGCGTATGAACGGTTTGTCAAATGACCATAATGTTGTGGCGTATGCTGAAAATAAAGCAAGTGAAAATGTGTTGTTAACTCATTTGGAATATGGAACGAAAAAGTACTTATTGGACTCTTTAACTGCCGCTTTTGATTGGTATGAATTAAATTCAAAATGGAATACACATGAAGCTGGTTATAAAATGGCCGGTGTAAAAAGTGAGAAAGGAAAGAATAAAACGTGGATAGCACACCAAACTCAGGCGATTCAAGCAACTATGGAACCGGCAAAAAAGTTCCGCAATCAATTAACCAATATTTTCGGAAGTGGTCAAACGGACTTGGAATTCATTCATGAACGTGTTCAAGCAGCGTATAATTATTTCTATAAAACCTTGGATTTAGTCTTAACATCAAATCTTAAAATGATGGGTGAATTAAGTCGTGTGCGCAAAACAAAACAATATGCTGAAGAACTGGGAGAATTAGATGATTTATTGACAGAAACAATTCTTAAATTGAAAAAGGCCCGTTTATTAATGGAGGCGCTTTTGTCTGGCAGAGAAATAACCAAAGAGTTGTTGTACAATGAAGAGTTGAAGAATTATAAGATTGCTAAAATTGCATCGATTCAGCAAGAAATGCGTCAAAATCCATCCTTGTTAGATTTAGCTGATGACTCGGAAGATTTCTTGCCAATTTTAAAGGCGAAAAAAGCGGTTAAAGAGAAAAAAGAAAAGAAACATACGCATGATATAACGCTTGAATTGTTGCACGAAGGAAAATCTGTTGAGGATATTGCTGCCATACGACAGTTATCGCAACAAACAATAAATGGGCATTTTGTACATCTCATTAAAGCAGAAAAAATAGAATTAGAAGATGTGATGGAACAAGAACGTATCAATTCTTTAGCTGATATGTTTGATAATTACCAAGGGGTATCATTAACACCATTGAAAGAACAATTGGGAAATGCTGTGACTTGGGATGAGTTGAAATTGTTCCAAGCATCAACCATGCGATAATTAATTATTGTTAAATATAGTGCATACGTATTGTCTTATTTCGGCACATTGTTACTTTTAAAAAATCAAAAAACACAAAATGAAAACAAATCACGAAATCGATTATTTCATCCATGGCGAAGAAATGCAAATGATAGAAATTGAATTAGATTACCAAGAAACGGCTATTGCGGAATCAGGATCATTCATGTACATGGATGATGGAATTCAAATGGAAACGATTTTTGGAGATGGAAGCGAACAATCCAATTCAGGGGGTTTTATGGGTAAATTGTGGGGTGCGGGTAAACGATTGCTCACAGGAGAAAGTTTGTTCATGACGGCCTTTACTCATCAAGGCTCTGGTAAAGCACGCGTTGCATTTGCTTCACCTTATCCAGGTAAAATTATTCCTATCGACTTAAGTGAATACAACGGTAAATTGATTTGTCAAAAAGATTCGTTTTTGTGTGCAGCAAAGGGTGTATCAATCGGAATTGAATTTCAACGAAAATTGGGAACTGGACTATTTGGTGGTGAAGGTTTCATTATGCAAAAACTGGAAGGCGATGGAATGGCTTTCTGTCACGCTGGTGGACACATTATGAAACGCACCTTAAAGCCAGGAGAAGTATTACGAGTAGATACAGGTTGTATTGTTGCATACACTCAAACCATTGATTACGATATTCAATTCGTAGGTGGAATTAAGAATACTATTTTTGGTGGCGAAGGATTGTTTTTCGCAACATTGAAAGGTCCAGGAGAAGTGTGGTTACAAACTTTGCCGATTTCACGATTGGCTTCACGTATTTTATCATATGGAACAGGTGCACGTAAAGAAGAAGGGAGTATTTTAGGTGGTTTAGGAAATTTATTGGATGGCGACGGTAGATAATTCGATACTTAACGTGTATAAATAACCGCATCACCCAAAAAATCCTTTTGACTCATCTTTTCCCATTCTTTCAAGGTGGGATTAAGTGTGACATATTCTATTCCTTCTGATTCCTTGACTGTTTTCGATTTGAATTTTTCAAATGGTTTGGACTTGTCGTCATAATTGAAGTAACGAATTATCAAAGATTTACCGTTAAAAGTTATTAAACAAGGCGTATATGTGCCATTTTCATTAAAATTTAAGAGGTAATTTGTTGCGTCGATTTTGCGAAGAATGTTTTTTGAATTGATTCCAATTAAGGTGTCGCGCTGACGGATTCCAAAGTAAAAACGATCGTTTTCCTCAACACAAGGAATAGAATCATTTTCATGAACACCGAAAATATATCCGTTGCGCACTCTGTATTGCGAAGATTCACGAAGTGTTTCACGGGAAATCGAATGAACAACGGTGGTTAAGGTAAAAATACCCGCTTCAGAAAATTCGAATTGATTATTCTCATTCGTATAAATTGTACGATACGGTTTATCTACATGTTGAACATTCATTACTTCTGGTGGAAGCGGCTGAGCGAAATCGTATGAAACTTGTCCAAAAGATATAAGGGTGATGTTCAGAAAAAAAAGTGTTGGAAAAAATTTCATAGTTAATTCTAATTATTACTGATTTTTTATTTTTTTCTTGCATTTAACTGTCAATTTTTCCTAACTTAAATAAGAAAACAGAAAAGTATGCAAAAAAGATGGCTTGTCAAAACGCCGGTGGAGAATACAACACTTGAAGAATTCCGTTCAACATTAAAAGTAGATCGTATTGTCGCACAATTATTAATTCAACGAGGAATCACTTCGTTCGAAGAAGCGGAAACTTTTTTTAGACCAAAACTAGACCAACTACACAATCCTTTTTTGATGAAGGATCTAAAAAATGCAGTTGATAGAATTAATTCGGCAATCGAAAAAGGTGAGAAAATTTTACTTTTTGGAGATTATGATGTGGATGGAACAACAGCTGTTGCACTTTTGTATAGTTTTCTAATAGACAAACATCCGAATCTTGATTATTACATTCCAGATCGTTATTCAGAAGGTTATGGAGTGAGTATGCAAGGGATTGATTTTGCCGCTGAGAACGATTTTAAGCTGATTATTTCTTTGGACTGCGGTATTCGCTCAGTTGAGCACGTTAAGTACGCGAAAGAGAAAGGAATCGATTTTATCATTTGTGATCATCATAATCCCGGAAATATAGTGCCAGATTGTATTGTCTTAGATCCAAAACAAGCTGATTGTGCCTATCCATACAAAGAACTATCTGGCTGTGGAGTTGGTTTTAAATTGCTTCAAGGACTATGTTTGGAAAATGATTGGAATCAAAATCAACTGTTCAATCACTTAGACTTGTTGGCGGTAAGTATTGGTGCTGACATTGTTCCTGTTACTGGAGAAAATCGCGTTTTGTGTTACCATGGAATGATGCAGTTAAACGCAAAACCTCGTCCAGCTTTTATTGAATTATTACGCATTGCTAAACGAGAATTTCCAGTGACTTTAACTGATGTTGTTTTTACAATTGCACCGCGAATAAATGCCGCTGGACGTTTACGCTCAGGAAAACACGCGGTAGAATTAATGATTTCTGATAATGTAGCAGATATCAGACGATTGGCAGCAGCAATAGATGAGGACAATAAGGAACGCCGACAGTTAGATCAATTAATTACTGCTGAAGCTTTAGAATTGATTCAACAAAACACCGATTTCGAAGGACGAAAATCAACAGTTGTTTTTAAAAATGATTGGCACAAAGGAGTTGTCGGAATTGTAGCTTCACGTTTAATTGAAAAGCATTATCGTCCAACGATTGTTTTGACCGAATCGAATGGTAAAGCAACGGGTTCCGCTCGCACAGTAAATGATTTTGATATTCATGCCGCTTTGGTAAAATGTGAACATTTATTGGAACAGTTTGGCGGACATACTCATGCTGCTGGGATGACAATGGAATTAGAGAATGTGGCGAAATTTCAACAACATTTTGAAAAGGTGGTCTGTGAATCGATTACCATTGAAGATGAAACGCCTGAGCAGGAAGTAGATATTGAAATTGATTTCAATGAGATTTTTACCAATGGTGAGAATCGTATGAAGATACCAAGGGTGAAGCGTATTTTGGAGCAATTTGAGCCACATGGTCCTGGAAATATGAAGCCTGTTTTTCTCGCAAAGAATGTCTATTCAACCGAAGTGCGTTTGTTGAAGGATGTGCATTTAAAATTATCGATGACACAGCCCAATTCAGATGCAATTATTGATGGAATTGGCTTTAATCTTGGAGAAAAGATTGATGACGTAGCTGCAGGTGTGCCATTTGACCTTGTTTTTACCTTGGAATCGAATAAATGGAACAACAAAGAAACTTTGCAGTTGAATATTAAAGATATTCGAGCAGCGCTTTAACAAAAAAAGGTCTTGAGTAATCAAGACCTTTATCATTTTTCAGTGATGAGTAGTAGAGGTATTGTTATTAAATCTGTTCTAATGCTTGTTCAATATCTGCAATCAAATCGGTGTAATGCTCAACGCCTACAGAAACACGAACCAATTTTTCTGAAATGTGCATGACACGTTTATCTTCTTGCGGAACATCAGCATGCGTCATTGTTTGTGGATGCTCAGCCAAACTTTCTGTTCCTCCTAAGGAAACAGCCAATATGATTAATTTTAACGAATCCAAGAATTTAAAAGCTTCCGCTTCGCCACCCTTTATGTCAAAAGCAATCATTGCTCCTGATGAAGTATATTGACGTTTAAATATTTCTTTTTCTCGCTCATTTCCCACGTCATTGATGAAACCTAGGTAATAAACCTTTTCTACTTTTGGGTGGCTTCTCAAGTACTCCGCAACGAATTTCGCATTGGTCGCTTGCTGATCCATACGAACTTTTAAAGTTTCCAAACTTCGTAATAGTAACCAACCTGTCCAAGGACCAGCCATGTTCCCAAGAAAGGTTCTTAATCCTTTTACGCGTCCCATCAATTCTTTCGACCCTAAACATGCCCCAGCAATTACATCTGAATGCCCACCGATGTATTTTGTTGCTGAATACAAAACTAAATCAGCTCCATGTTTCAAGGGATGTTGCCAAATTGGACCCATATACGTGTTGTCGACGGATAAAATAACTGGTTTATCATGTGTCGTATAATGTTGTTTTATTTCAGCACACATTTCAATATCAATCAAGGCATTCGTTGGATTGGCAGGTGTTTCAATGTGAATCATGCTTAAACGATTGCCTTTGCCTGTAGCATCAATACGTGCGATTATTTGTTCTTTTGTATCAGTTGCATGAAAACCAACAGCTTCAATTTGCATTTTTTTCAAAAAGTGATTGATAAAATGGTCAACTCCACCATAAACTGGACGACTATACAACAACAAATCGCCAGGGACCATAAATTCCATCAAAGCAGTTGAAATGGCCGACATTCCGCTTTCGAAAACAGCACAATCTTCTGCACCATCCCACAAACATAAACGGTTTTCAAGAATTTCTAAATCTGGATTATTTAGGCGACTATAAATCAAGCCCAATTCCTCCCCATCATCTTTCTCACGTAAGCCATAAGCTAACTCAAAAAAGCGCTTTCCTTCCATAGCTGTATTAAACACAAAAGTGGATGTTTGAAAGATGGGACATTTAATTGCTCCTTCCGAAAGTGACGGCTTATAACCGTAACTCATCATCAAGCTTTCTGGTTGCATTTTAGAATAATCCATTTGTTTTTCTTATAATGTTCTGTAAACCTATTTAAAATACTAAAATGAAGTTGTTATGTAGAAAATAAATCTATAATTATGTAGAATTTGTTAATTTTGTTCTGAATTGAATGCAATTTCGAACCCATTTTAGAATAAGATTCTATGGAGATACAATTAGACGATATTGACCGAAAAATAATTTCCCTGCTACATGAAAATGCCAAATTGGGAAATAAGGAAATAGCTGCTGAAATCGGACTTTCTGTAACGCCAACGTTTGAACGAATCAAGCGGCTTGAACGCCAAGGTGTTATTAAAAATTACATAGCCGTTTTAGATAAAAAGAAAATTGGAAAGGGTTTACATGTACTTTGTCAAGTTTCGCTTAAAGCACATAATTTAGAATTGCTCCTGGGATTTGAAGACGAAATTGTTCATTTAAATGCTGTGTCAGCTTGTTATCACATTGCAGGAAATTATGATTATTTGCTTTCAATTGAAGTGAAAGACATGGATGAGTATCAACTATTCCTAAAAGAAAAATTGGCATCTATTCCAAATATCGCTAATGTACAAAGTTCATTTGTCATGAGTACTTTGAAATAAAAAGGGCAAACGATTTCTCCTTTGCCCTTTGAAAATTACAGTCTAGTAGTAGAAGACATTTATATCCTTGTTCGAGACATCCCTTGTGAATCAGGCATGTTGAAACGTAAAAACAATTCGAATCCACCCCGTGAGCGCGAAACTTCTGTTAAGCTTGACAAGTTGATGTCATAAGCAAAACCTGCTGCAAACATATCGTATTCAAACATGAATTTTCCAACTAATGCATCTTTGAATCGGTGAAATAATCCAAGAGACATAGACATTGGTTTGCTGAATGAGGTGATTTTCGATCCCTCAGTCAATTGATACTTGTAGTAGGCACCATAGAAAATTTCTTGAGCTGTTTTTTGTCGTTGGTAGTAGATCCCTGGTAAAATTGATCCTCTAGTGTTAGTTATACCAATGTTTGCATTGATGAAACCAGACATACGCATATATAATTTTTCATTGCCATTTTCGAGGTAAGAATAATTCGGGCGGTTAACATGATACATTGCAAATCCCCAATTTAATTGACGATGTTTGTTTTGTGACATATAACCGCTTCCGTTTTTGTAACTATAAAGAATTCCTGCACCAGCGTCAATAAAACCAAAACTAGGATTATTGAATGTCTCACCACTAGTTAAAGCCGCATTATAGGATGTGCCATCATATTGACTGCCCCATTTACCAGCATCAGGTGAAATTGAACGCTGTGAATACCCAGTGTAAATTCCTAATCCAAGGGTACTTGTTTGATCTAAAATCAAATGGTAAGCAAGGTTAACATTTACATTCGTTGTATTCATGCGTAAGTCTCCAGCTTGATCATTGAAGAAGCTAATTCCTCCAGCCATAATTCCTTTTTTCTGACGTTTATTATCATTAAAACGGGCGTCAAAAGAAGCGGCAATCGTAGTATAAGGGACAGCGACACTGTTCCACTGATTGCGATAATTGATTATTCCTTGCATGGGAGAATTCGCCCCTGCTAAAGCTGGATTTAATGTTAGTGGTGACATTTCCATGTGAGAGAAATGTACGTCTTGAGCATATGCTTTGCTAATTAAAAGTGTCAAAGCGATAATTGTGATATATCTTGTTTTCATAATCTGTCCCTTTTAATAATTAGCGTACTAATGTTGTATTACCTGATGTGTCCACAATTTCACCGTTTGTTAATTCAACATATAGGCGGTAAACATAAATCCCACTGTTCATCAATTTGTCTTTATACATTCCATTCCAACATTTAGTGATGTCTGTGGTTTCAAAAACAACTTCTCCCCAACGGTCATATACTTGGAATAATAATTCTCTAATACATGCTGGAGTTCCATATACACAAAGCGAATTGTTTGCAATTAGATCTTTATCATTTGGTGAAAATACTGTTGGCACGAATAACTCACCACACGCTGTCTTAATTTCTGTTAAAATTGTATCCCCACCTGTACATCCATTTGGATCAGTAGCTGTTACATAATATGTAGTTGAAGTAGTTGGTGAAGCAATAGGATTCGGACAATCCGAGCAGCTTAATCCAGTCGGAGGAGTCCAGGTATAATCTTGTCCTCCTGTAACAGTCAATTGAACCGATTCTCCTGCGTTAATTAATGCATATGAAGGATCAATAACTACTGGTAAACTTCCAGTGGTTGAAATTGTATAACTTTCATTTGCACTACAACCATTGTCGTCTGTAACAATTACTGAATAGTTTCCTGCTGCCAAACCTGTGAGTCCAGAAGTCGTTTCATTATTTGGCGTCCAAGTATAAGTATATGGTGATGTTCCACCACTTACTGCTGTTGCAATTGAGCCATCACTAGCACCACATATTACATTCGTTTCAACACCATTAACAGCGATTGCTGCTGGAGAACCAACAGTAAATGTTGCTGTTGTGCTGCAACCAGCATCATCTGTAACAGTTACATTGTAAGAACCTGCTGCGATATTCGAAAGTATGTTTCCACTTCCTACGTTTGGTGTCCATGCATAAGCATAAGGAGCTATTCCACCAGAAACACTGATTTCGAGTCCACCATCAATATCGCCAACACAAGTTACAGATGTTGAAGTAACTAAAGTAACAATTGGAGTACCAGCTACTGGATCAATTGTAATTGAAGACGTAGAAACGCTTGAACATCCTGATGTGTTATCTAACACGGTGATTGTATAGTTTCCAGGAGTTAATCCGCTAAATGTGGTTCCTGATTGGAAATTAGTACCATCGATGCTATAAGAATAGCTAGCACCTAAAGGCGAAGCGACTTCAATTGTCCCAGTTGGAAGGGCACAAGTTGGTTGTGTTACTGTCCCTGCAGTTGGCTGAGTTGGTGCGCCCGGAACTGAATTAACAACAATTGAAGTAGAATTGCTTGAAGAACAACCAGCACTGTTAGTTACTGTTATTGTATATGTTCCTCCAGCCGCTAAACCATTGAAGGTTGCTGTCGTTCCAGTACCAGTTTGTGTGACGCCTCCTGGAGAGGAAGTTAATGTCCATGTTGTTGAAGGTAAACCACTCACATCAACACTTCCAGTAGGTGAAAGGCATGTTGGTTGAGTAACTGTTCCTGCTATTGGCGCTGTTGGTGTAGCGGGTTGAGGATTAATAATAGCTGATGTACTTGAAGTATTTGAAACACAACCATCACTATTGGTAACGGTGAAAGTATAAGTGTTTGTTGCCAAACCATTAAATGTTCCTGTTGTTCCAGTACCCGTTTGTGTTAAACCTCCTGGAGAAGCTGTAATAGTCCATGTTCCAGAAGAAGGTAATCCACTGATAGCAACGTCGCCTGTTGCCACTGTGCAAGTAGGTTGAGTTATTGATCCAAGAATTGGTGCTATTGGTGTTATTGGTTGAGCGATGATTACTGCATTCAATGACGAGGACGAAGAACATCCCAAATCATTCATAACCATAAAAGTATAGGTAGTTCCGGCGGCAAGACTTGAAACACTAGTTGTTGTTCCAGTCCCAGTAGAAGACCCACCTGGAGTAGTTGTCAATGTCCAAGTTCCAGTCGAAGGCAAGCCGCTCAAATCAACACTTCCTGTAGCAACTGTGCATGTTGGTTGCGTAATCGTTCCTATAATAGGTGCGCCCGGCGCTCCCGGCACAGTGTTTATGATAGCAGAAGTTGATGCTGTTGAAGTACAACCAACATTATTTGTTACAGTGAAGGTGTATGAGCTACCTGCTGGCAAACTGTTGAAAGTAACTGTCGTACCTATGCCAGTTTGAGTTATTGCACCCGGATTTGCGGTTACAGTCCAAGTTCCTGAAGAAGGCAACCCAGTTAAATCTACAGTTCCATTAGGTGTTGTACAAGTGGGTTGTGTAATTGTTCCAACTACCGGAGCTGTTGCAGCTACTGGAGCAGTATTTATTGCTGCCGACGTAGAAGCTGTTGAAGTGCAACCACCCGCATTCGTAACGGTGAAAGTATATGCTGTTCCAGCAGTCAATCCAGCAAAAGTACCTGTTGTTCCTGTCCCAGTGCTTGTTGTTCCACCAGGAGTAGCAGTTAATGTCCAAGTT
>Ga0105050_10000232_pt1 | contig 80619 bp, 74 predicted proteins | sample FRY01_FD_78088 | JGI IMG/M metagenome (GOLD analysis project Ga0105050, IMG submission 78088) | Freshwater microbial communities from Lake Fryxell liftoff mats and glacier meltwater in Antarctica - FRY-01 | ecosystem: Environmental > Aquatic > Freshwater > Ice > Glacier meltwater ... | reverse complement strand
TAGACTTCTTCATGGTGGTTGAGCTTTCTTGGTTTCAGGTTGAGGATGTTGAGAACCCGCATTCTGGGCCCTCGACTGCTTCAACCACCAACTCAACCTTCAACTGCGGGCGGGACATCCTCCCTCCCTGGCCACAGGCGGGGAAAACCAGACCGTGGATGCAGGCGGCAGCGCAACCGGGAAAATACTTACGCATTAAAAACCTTATGCCGGAGATTGCACCCATCCAACGGCACGAGTCGAAAGGCAACCGCAAGTTGTTACTCCCCGGAGGATAGTTACACCGGGTGCAATCAAGTTCAGCCTCTTCCCATTCATGGAGAAACAACTGTGGCAAAGAAGAAAATCAAACAGCATGCCGGGCAGCCGGCACTAGGCTACGGCAACAAGATGGAAAAACTGGTAGTTACTCTCGACCCTGCGGTGCTGGCCGAACTAAAGCGCCGGCACCTGGAGTCAGGCGCGACCATGGCGGAGCTGGTTCGTCGTGCCGTCAAATACTGGATTGCGGGCACCAAGGCAGCGGCACTCAAGGACGAAGACAAAATATTCCGGCAGATGCCCTGACCGTATTCGCTGTCGACCAAATCCGAAAAATTACGCGTCAGGGGCGAAGAACAACTTATTCATATGGTATATTTTCGCCCGGCATTCTAGCGGCCAATGATTTCAGAATTGCTGAAATTCCTTTCCGAAATTGCGCAGAGCGTCAATTAACGATCACCACAAAGAGCCATGGATAACAAAAATATCGTGTTGAATTTTGTCATGGACTGCACCACCGGAAAATTGTCATTCGGCGATTGCGGCGCTTTCTGGCAGCTTGGAGTCATGGCCATACTATTGGTGGCCGCCGTGGTGATTTTCGCTGCACTTATCACACGGCCAGGCGGCCAGTCCAATCAAAGCTAAGCAGAAACCCAGTGCAAAACTGTATCGGATCAATGACCTGCACCACAGGGACAAATCGAACGTCTGACTCGCCCGCGTTATAATCCGCCGCGTGCCCCAGTAGCTCAGTGGATAGAGCAGCCCCCTCCTAAGGGGCAGGTCGGACGTTCGATTCGTCTCTGGGGCGCCACCAGCCCTTCCCAGCCACGGATCTGAACATGTTGCTCGGCTGCATCGCGGATGATTTCACCGGCGGCACAGACCTCGCCAGCACGCTGGCCGCGGGCGGCATGCGCACGGTGCAGACCATAGGCATACCCACCGCGACGATAGCTGACGCGGACGCAGTCGTCATTGCACTGAAATCGCGCACTACGTCTCCCGAACAGGCTGTCGCCGAATCACTGGCGGCATTGCGCTGGCTGCAAGCGCAGGGTTGCCGGCAATTTTTTTTCAAGTATTGCTCCACATTTGATTCCACCCCGGCGGGCAATATCGGCCCCGTCACGGAAGCGCTGATGTCAGCCTTGGACGTGTCGTTCACGATCGCCTGCCCGGCCTACCCCGAAAATCAGCGCACGGTTTATTTCGGCCATTTGTTCGTGGGCAAACAACTGCTGTCGGAATCCAGCATGAAGGATCACCCGCTGACCCCCATGACCGACGCCAACCTGGTGCGTGTGCTGCAGCAGCAAACGCAGCAGCGCGTGGGACTGATCGATCATCATGCCGTCATGGCCGGAGCGGCAGCGCTGGAAAAAGCTTGCACCACTGCTGCAGCCAGCGGCACCAACATCGCCATCGTCGACGCGATCACCACGGCCGATCTGCGCACCATCGGCCAGGCCTGCGCACCGCTGCGCCTGATTACCGGAGGTTCCGGCGTCGCCACCGGCCTGCCGGACAATTTCCGCCGCAGTGGACTGTTGGGGGACAACCGTTCCGCAGCAACACTGCCCGCCATCGACGGCTCTGCCGCCATCATTGCCGGCAGTTGCTCCGCTGCAACCCGTGATCAGGTCGCGCACTGGCTGACTAGCCACCCGGGATTTCGTATCGATGTGCAGCGCCTGCTTGCCGGCGCCGACATCATCGGCGAGGCACTGGACTGGGCCCGCGGCCACAAGTTGCAGGATGCACTGCTGGTTTATGCAAGCAGCACGCCGGATGAAGTCCGTGCTGTACAGGCGCAATCAGGTGCCGCACAGGCCGGCGAGCGCATAGAACATACGCTCGCGGAGATTGCAGCCGGACTGGCGCAAAACGGTACACGCAAGTTTGTCATCGCCGGTGGCGAAACCGCGGGCGCAGTCGTCAAGCGGTTGGACATACAGGCACTGCGCATCGGTCCGACGATAGATCCGGGAGTGCCCTGGACTTGCAGCATTGCCCCACAGCCCTTGGCACTGGCACTGAAATCGGGCAACTTTGGCAGTGTCGACTTCTTTGAAAAAGCATTAAAGTGTCTGCAATGAGGCGTCCGCAATGACCGAAAACCAGCTCCGGGAAAATATTTCCGCATTGGGCCGTTCGATGTACGAACGCGACCTGACCCATGGCAGCACCGGCAACATCAGCGCACGCTGCAGCGACGGCTGGCTGTTGACGCCCACCGGTTCGAATCTGGGTCAGCTCGATCCGGCGCGCATCGCCAAACTCGACTGGAACGGCAAACTCCTCGCTGGCGATCCGCCATCCAAGGAAAATTTTCTGCATCTGGCCATGTATGAGGAACGCCCGCAGAACGGCGCGGTGATTCATCTGCATGCCACACATTCGGTTGCGGTTTCGGTGCTGGCCGACACCAATCCGGAGGATGCGCTGCCCCCGCTCACTGCGTATTACGTGATGCGCATCGGTTCGTTGCCGATGGTGCCCTATTACGCGCCGGGTGACATGGCACTGGCCGGCGCCGTTCGAAAGCTCGCCTCGCGCCATCATGCCTTGCTGCTCGCCAATCACGGGCCCGTGGTCGCCGGCAGCACCCTGGCTGCAGCAGCCGACGCCATTGAGGAACTGGAGGCGACAGCCAGACTGCACTTGCTGCTGCGTGGCGAAAAAATCCGTCCATTGAATGCGACGCAAGTTGCTGAATTAAAGCGCCGCTACCCGCTGTAATCGATAGTCCGCAAACGAACCGGACTTTCGTTGTCCGGGCCGGAATAAGCTGAGCGGACTGGTGTTTACGCAAGCGTAGTCGGCACAATCGGGAGGCCCGATCCGGCTAACTCGTTGCGACCGTTGGCCTTTCGTCTACAGGAGGCGACATCATGAGCCTGATTTCACGCACGACCGGAATGTTGTTGATCCTCGGCGTACTGGCGGGCTGCGCCATGCCCGCATCAATAAAACCCAATGTCACGACGGCCAGCGAATTGATGCAGCGTCTGGGCAAACCCACCGATACCCGCGCCAATCCCCAGGGCGGGGAATATTGGGAATATGCCTACGGCCCAGAGGGCACCGAGACCTGGCTGTTCGGCATAGACCGCGGACGCATGGTCCGGAGTTCGACGCAATTGCTGACAATAGAGCAGTTGCAGCGCGTGGTGCCCGGTGTCAGCACGGAGACTCAGGTGCAGGAACTGCTGGGCGCGCCGAGAAAAATCACCCAGTTTCGTGAAGAAATTGCCTGGGAATGGCGCGTCGACATGTCGCCGAATCTGGGGCAATTTGTAGTGCGCTTCAGTCCAAAGGGCGTCGTCACCGGGTATAACGTGCTGGTCGATATTCTGTCCGATTCGCACGAATCGGACTCCGGCCCCTGAGTTGCGCCGGCGCTAGATCCCCGAAAGCTTGGAGTTCGCCGCAGCCAGGCGTTCGACCAGGATGCGCAGGAATGCGCGGTCAAATTTGAGGCGGCAGATTTCGGTCGCGTGTTCCAGCGCCTTGACACTGATTTTGATCATGCGTACGTTCGTTGCCGCCACCACGTTGGCCGAGCGCAGATTACCCTCCTCGCCCAGATAAGCCATTTCGCCCACGCATTCGCCGGCGGTGAGCAGACTCAGCAAACGGCGCTTGCGCAACACCCGTGCTTCACCCGACACCAATATGCCGAAATAATCTCCAGGGTCGCCTTCTTTCAGGATGACCTCGTCCTTGGCAACATCAATCCACTCGGAAAAGCGCAGCACCTCCCACAATTCAACATCACCGAATGACTTGAAGAACGACAGCGTGCGCAAGACGTTGAACTTTTCGGTATCGAGCACGCCGTGCTTGGGCAGCGGCGCGCCTTCGGCAATGGCCACCAGATCCTTGGCAAACTGTTCCCAGGTCATGTAACGCACCGCCTGATCACGTGCCATCGCCCGGCGCACGACCAGATCGATCTCGGTCGGCACGTCCTGGCGTAACTCCGAGGCCAGCGGCGGATCAGCATTAAGTATCTGATACGACAGCCCGGCGATGTTTTCGGCGACAAACGGCAGTTTGCCGGTGAGCATCTGGAACATCACCACGCCCAGCGCATAGATGTCGGTCTGCAGATTGGCCGGCTGGTTCAGATGCTGCTCGGGCGACATATACGCCGGGGTGCCGATGCCGTCGACCATGGTCCGCGTGGTCAATCCCAGTGCCGCCGACCCGAAATCAGTGACCTTGATGTCGGTATTGTCCTTGACCAGAATATTGGCGGGCTTGATGTCGCGATGGATCACGCCGAGCTGCGAAGCAAAGTCGAGTGCACGCGCGCATTTGTATATGACTTCAATAACGTCGCCCAGCGCCAGCAGATTGTCGGTGCGGGTAAAACGCTGCAGCGTGCCGCCGGAGACGTATTCCATGACAATGTAGGCATTGTCTTCGTCGGCAACGGCATCAAAAATCTGGACAATATGCGGGTGATTAAGCTTGCCGGCCAGCGATGCTTCTGTCAGAAACAGGTTGTGCATCAGCTTGCCGCGATTGTCATCCTTCAACGCGTCCTGCGATACCAGCTTGATCGCTACTTCGCGCGAATTGAACGCATCGCGGGCGAGATACACCGTGCTCGTTGCGCCTTCACCCAGTTTCCGGACTATTTCGTACTTGCCGATCTTCCTGACGATCGTTTCCGCCATGAACCGCTGTCCTCTGCAAATGTGCCACGCTGACGCAAGGAAGGCGTGATTAGACCGCGGCACCTGGCAAGCGTCAACCTTCTGATGCGCTAACATGGCAGCGTTATTCACTGACATGACTGGCGCGATCGCGCCCTGCACTATGCCACTACCCCTGGAATCACGCTGGCAGTTCTGGATCGACCGCGGCGGCACCTTCACCGACATCGTCGCCCGCAGCCCGGACGGCAGCATGGTGACGCGCAAACTGCTGTCGGAAGATCCGGCGCGTTACCCCGACGCTGCACTCGCCGGCATCCGCGATGTGCTGGGCGTGGCACAAGACGCACCCATACCCGCCGATCGCATCGCCGCCGTACGCATGGGCACCACTGTCGCCACCAATGCGCTGCTGGAGCGCCGAGGGGAACGCACCGCGCTGTTCATCACCCGCGGCTTCGGCGATGCCCTGCGCATCGGCTGGCAAAACCGCCCGCGCATTTTTGACCGGCATATCGTGCTCCCCGAACAGTTGCAGGCCGCGGTTTATGAAGTGGATGAGCGTATCGGCGCCCATGGTGAAATCGTCCGCGCCCTGGAGCGCGCAACACTGCAGCGCGATCTACGTCACGCCCGCGCACAAGGCTACAACACGGTCGCCATAGTTTTCATGCACGGTTACCGTTATCCGCAGCATGAAAAAACCGCAGCCGCCCTGGCCCGCGACTGTGGCTTCAGCCAGATTTCGGTATCACATGAAATCAGCCCACTGATGAAACTGGTGGCGCGCGGCGACACCACCGTGGTCGACGCCTACCTGACACCGGTGTTGCGCCGCTACGTCGACCAGGTGCGCGACGAGCTGCCGCACACCCGGCTGCTGTTCATGCAATCCAGCGGCGGCCTGACCGATGCCGGACGTTTTCAGGGCAAGGACAGCATACTTTCAGGTCCGGCCGGCGGCATTGTCGGCGCAGTGCGCACCGCCATGCAGGCCGGCTGCAATCGCATCATCGGTTTCGACATGGGCGGCACTTCCACTGACGTCGCGCATTTTGCAGGTACCGACCCGGCCGATCTGGAACGCACCTTCGATGCCCAGGTCGCCGGCGTGCGCGTGCGCGCCCCGATGCTGGCCATACACACTGTCGCCGCAGGCGGCGGCTCGATACTGCATTTTGACGGCGCACGCATGCGCGTGGGCCCGGATTCAGCTGGCGCCAACCCGGGGCCCGCTTGTTACGGCAAGGATGGCCCACTGACCATTACCGACTGCAATCTGCTGCTCGGCAGAATCCAGCCGGCGTTTTTCCCGAAGGTATTTGGTAGTGATGGCCGGCAGCCGCTGGACGTGGCGGCAACCCGTGCACACTTTGCTGCACTCACCAATGAAATATCACATAAAAACAACGACTTACAATCAGAGGCTGCAGTTGCAGAAGGTTACCTGCACATCGCAGTCGAAAACATGGCCAGCGCAATCAAGAAAATATCCGTGCAGCGCGGTCATGACGTCAGTGCTTATACGCTGGTCTGTTTCGGCGGTGCGGCCGGCCAGCATGCCTGCCAGGTCGCCGATGCGCTGGGCATGCACCGCATTTTTATACATCCTCTGGCCGGAGTGCTCTCGGCTTACGGCATGGGTCTGGCCGACATCACGGCCATGCACGAACAGGCGGTCGAAGCGCGACTGGACAACGCGCTGCAGCAACGGCTGGACACTCTCATCACGGCGCTGGGCACAACCGCGCGCAACGCAGTCGCAGCCCAGGATGTGCCGGCCACAGCCATTACGCTGAAATCGCGCGTGCACCTGAAATACGAGGGCACCGATTCCGCGCTGACCGTCGACTACGGCGCGGTCGCTGCCATGCAAACTGCGTTTGAACAGAGTTATCTGCAGCGCTACAGTTTTCTGATGCCGGAACACGCGCTGATTGTGGAAGCGGTATCTGTCGAGGCCATAGGCAATGCCGGATACGCAACTCCGGAGACAACTGTCGCCGCGAACACTCATGCCGCCACCGCACTCACACAAGTACAAATGTACAGCGACGGTCGCTGGCAACAGGTCCCCGTTTATGACCGCAGCACACTCACGCCCGGACAACGCCTGCGCGGGCCTGCAATCATCACCGACGCCAGCGCTACCACGGTCATCGAGTCGGAGTGGCAGGCGGATGTTGCAGCACAATCGCAACTGCTGCTGACACGCAGCGTCGCACGCCGCAGTGAACGCGCCGGCACGGCCGTTGATCCGGTCCGACTGGAGGTTTTCAACAATCTCTATATGTCGATCGCCGAACAGATGGGCGCAACCCTCGCCAATACCGCGTACTCCGTCAACATCAAGGAGCGCCTGGATTTTTCCTGCGCTCTGTTCGATGCCGATGGCAACCTGATCGCCAACGCACCGCACATGCCCGTACACCTGGGTTCCATGGGCGAGAGTGTGAAGGCAATCATCAACGCCAACCGCGACCGCATGACGCCGGGTGATGCCTGGATGCTCAACGACCCCTATGCCGGCGGCACCCACCTGCCTGACATCACCGTCATTACTCCGGTGTTCGATGCGCAGCACCAGCACATCCTGTTCTATACCGGCTCGCGCGGGCACCACGCCGATGTCGGCGGCATCACGCCGGGTTCGATGCCGCCCGACAGCCGGCACATAGATGATGAAGGCGTGCTGATATCAAATTTCCTGCTGGTCCAGGGAGGACGCCTGCGCGAAACCGAAACCCGCGCCCTGTTTGCCGCCGGTCGCCATCCCGCACGCAACATCGACCAGAACATCGCCGACTTGCGCGCCATGGTCGCCGCCAACCACAAAGGTACCGTCGAGCTGGAACGCATGGTCGGGCATTTCGGCCTGGCTGTGGTGCGCGCCTACATGGCGCATGTCCAGGACAACGCCGAAGCTGCGGTGCGCCGGGTCATCGGCAATTTGCGCGACGGTGAATTCAGCTATGAGATGGATCACGGCGCGGTAATCCGCGTCGCCATCCGCGTCGATACTGCGGCACGCAATGTCGTCATTAATTTCAGCGGCACGTCCGCCCAGGGCCACGACAACTTCAATGCCCCGCTGGCGGTCACCATGGCCGCAGTGCTTTACGTGTTCCGTTCACTGGTCGACGATGACATTCCGCTGAACGCGGGCTGTTTGCGACCGTTGACGGTTATCGTGCCGCAGGGCTGCCTGCTCAATCCGAGCCACCCGGCAGCAGTGGTCGCCGGCAATGTCGAGACTTCGCAATGTGTCACCGACGCGCTCTACGGCGCGCTGGGCGTGATGAGCGCGTCTCAAGGCACGATGAACAATTTCACCTTCGGCAATGCACATCACCAATATTACGAAACCATAGCCGGCGGTTCCGGTGCCGGCATATTGAGCGGCGACAACGATCAGGTGCAGGGATTTGAAGGCACGTCCTGCGTACAGACCCACATGACCAATTCCCGACTCACCGATCCCGAAGTGCTGGAATGGCGTTATCCGGTGCGCATCGACAGCTTTGCCATCCGCCAGGGCAGCGGCGGCGGCGGACGCTGGCGCGGCGGCGACGGCGCAGTGCGTCGCGTGCGATTTCTTGAACCCATGACAGCCGCCATACTTTCCGGCCACCGTCGCGTGGCGCCTTTCGGTATGGCCGGCGGACTACCCGGCGCGGTGGGCCGCAATGCCGTGGAACGTGCCGATAAGCAGATCACTGAACTGGATGCCTGTGCCAGTGTGGAAATGAACGCCGGTGACGTGTTCATCATTGAAACCCCGGGCGGCGGCGGTTATGGAACGGTAGAATAAGCCACACAACAACATCAACCGGAGGAGTACTACGCCATGCGTCTCGCTGCCATTGTTGCCGTCCTGCTCGCCTGCACTGCACAGACTATTTCCGCGCAGAACTTTCCGGTCAAACCCATACGCATCGTCGTGCCGTTTTCAGCCGGCGGTCCCGCGGACATCACCACCCGCAATATTGCACCGCGCCTCACCGAACTGCTGGGCCAGACCATCATCGTCGACAACCGGGCCGGCGCCAACGGCAGCATCGGTGCGGAGAATGTCATCCGCTCGGCTGCCGACGGTTATACGATGTTGATGGCCACGGCCAGCGTTGCCGCGATCAACATGGTGACTTATGCCAAGCCGCCTTACGACACGCTGCGTGATCTGCACCCACTGACCCCGGTCATGACGACGGCAAGCCTGATCGTGCTGCATCCCTCGCTGCCGGCAAAAACCCTGAAGGAATTCGTGGCACTGGCCAAGGCCCGCCCGAACCAGATTGCCTTCGGCTCCGCCGGAATCGGCGGCACGCTGCACCTTGGTCTGGAAATGCTGATGAAAGACGCCCAGATCAAAATTACGCACGTGCCATACAAGGGCGCTGCGCCCGCCGTCAGTGATGTCATTGCCGGGCAGATCACCGGCATGTTCGTGGATTTGCCGGTGATCTCGCCGTACGTCAAAAACGGCAGGGTACGTGCGCTGGCCGTGGCCAGTGGCAATCGCTCGCAGTATTTTCCCGATGTGCCTACCGCGAAGGAATCGGGATATCCCAACGTCGAGATGACCAACTACTACGGCCTGCTGGCTCCAGCCAAAACGCCACGTGACATCATTGCCAAGCTGCACGACGCCATCGTCAAGACCGTGCAAACACCCGCAGTACATGAAAAGCTGGTCGCCGTTGGCGCCGACCCGCTGACCATGTCCACCGAAGAGTTCACGCGCTTCATCCGTGCCGACATCGAGAAGTGGGGCAAACTCGTCAAATCGGCAGGCATCCAAGTAGAGAGATAATATATAATAAAATCAACAGGTTACATAATATTGTTATTCGTGCGTCCGCCCAGGACGTGTTCCCGGTCCGACCGCGATGTTCGCGGCCAATCAGAAAAGCAGGTAATGCATGGCTCGTGTACCCCTGATCGGTGAAGAACGCACCGATCTCGCCCCATTCATCAATCGTGTCAAAACCGAACGCGGCAAACTCATTAATCTCTATCGTGTGCTGCTGAACAGTCCGACCGTCGCCGCCGGCTGGCTGGATTTCAACAGCACCATACGTTACAAAACATCACTGGATGCCGCGCTGCGCGAAATGATCATCCTCCGCGTATCACTGCTCAATGGTGCGGAATACCAGGCACGTATCCACGGCGCCTCACATGCCCTGAAAGCCGGTCTGACCAAAGAACAGATCGCCGCCTTGGCTGACTGGCAGAACAGCAGCTTGTTCACCCCGGCACAACGCGCCGCACTGGCCTGGACTGATGCGATGACCCGGGACATCGAAGTGCCCGATGCGCTGCATACTGAACTGCAGCAGCACTTTGATCATCAGGCAGTGGTTGAAATCAGCGTACTCGCCGGCGCCTACAACATGCATACCCGGGTTGCCCGCGCATTGCGCATCGAACCCGAAACCGCAGCGCAGTCCTGACCATGGCCCGCATCCGACTGGTCATTGAAGACGACCCCTTCCTGCGCCTCATCGGCGTCATACTTGATCCCGAAACGTCGACAGAACGGATCCGTGCATTTGCCGATTTTTTTGCCCATGACCTGCCGGATTTCGACGACTGGCTGCAGCAGTTGCGGCGCAGACTGCCCAAACTTTATCCAGCCGACGTGCCGATAGTCGACAGCACTGAAACATTGCACGGCGCGCTGGACAGCGCTGATTTTGCAGTCGTGGAATCACTGCCCTTCGGAGCCGCAGAACTCGCTGCCGCACCGAAACTCAGGGCGGTGCAGAAATACGGTGCCCTTGCCGGCAACATCGACACTGCCGCCTGCGCCGCCCGCAACGTCGCCGTGATGACTATCCGCCGCCGCGCCAACATCGCCTGCGCCGAACATACATTCGCGCTGATGCTCGGCCTGTCGCGGCGCCTGCACCGGGTGACCAACCGCATCAGCATGGCTGCGCTGCAAGACGCAGGTTTTGCGCCGCGCACTTACGACCGTGCGCATACCGCCAATTCGAATTGGGCACGCGTGCCCGGCATCAGCCTGCTGCATGGTACAACGCTGGGCATCGTCGGCATGGGCGAAATCGGCCGCGAAGTCGCAACCCGCGCCGCCGCATTCGGCATGTCCATGCTCTACCACCAGCGCCGGCCGCTGGCCGATGCCACTGATTGCCCCGCGCATTACGCGGACCTGGACACGTTGCTGGAAACCAGCGATTGGGTGGTGATCTGCTTGCCGGGCAATGCCAGCACCCATCACCTGTTTAATGCGCTGCGCTTCGCTCGCATGAAGCCGGGCGCCCGGCTGATCAACATTTCCCGCCCTGAAATCGTCGAACGCAAGGCGTTGATTGCCGCGCTGCGCTCGGGACATCTGGGCGGGTTCGGCCTGGATCCTTTGTATGAAGCGCCGGGCCGCGATGATGATGAATTGCTGCAATTCGAGAACGTACTGATTACACCGCACATTGCCGCGCAGCCGCGGTTTAATGCACTGGACGACATTTCCGATCTGTTAACTGGCCTCGAGGAGAAACTAAAATGAAAAATTCCATAATTGCCGCCACACTGGGCGTTCTTGTCCTGGGTGCGACTACCGCTGTCCTGGCTGCCGAGCCCTGGCCCAATCGTCCGATACGCCTGATCGCCCCCTTCCCCGCCGGCAGCTCCGTAGATGCTGCTGCGCGCGTCATTACCCCGCGCGTCGCCGATGCACTGGGCCAGTCCATCGTCATCGACAACCGCGCCGGCGCCAGTGGCGCCATCGGCGTGGAAGTCGGTGCGCGGGCCGCACCGGATGGTTATACGCTGACCGGCGGCACCACCAGCACCCATGCCCTCGCCAAAGTGCTGAATCCGCACCTCGGTTACGACCCGCAGCGCGACTTTGTGCCGGTGACGCTGATCGGTCATCTGCCGTACATACTTGCAGTACATCCAGCCGTCGCTGCCAACAACCTGCAGGAACTCATCGCGCTGGCCAAAACCAAACCAGGGCAAATGCGCTACACCACTGTCGGCAATGCCAGCATGGCGCGACTTGGCGGCGAACTGTTATCGACGCTGACTGGCATCCAGATGACGCCGATCGCCTACAAGAGCTCGGCGCAGTCGGTCATCGACACCATCGGTGGCCGCATCGAATTGCAATTCGGCACCATGGCGCCAGTGCTGCCGCATGTGCGTGCCGGCAGACTACGGCCACTGGCGGTGACCAGCGGCAAACGTGCGCCGGCACTACCCGACGTGCCCACTGTGCAAGAGGCCGGCATCAAAAATTTCGAAGTCACGCTGTGGCTGGCCGTGTTTGCCCCAGTACAGACACCGCCCGCCATCATTAACCGCCTGAACCAGGAGTTTGCAGCCGCCATCGCCACCCCCCAGGTGCGCGACGCCCTGCTGACCCAGGGCCTGCAGCCGGAAACCAGCACGCCCGCGGCATTCAGCAAGCATCTGGCTGCCGAAATCAGCAAATGGCGCGAGGTTGCACGCAAAGCCAACCTGAAGCCGGAATAATCACCGCAAGCGTATCGCGTTAGAATCCCCGTTTAACCCGCTAGGAGTACTCAAAATGGCTGAAGAAGCAAAGAAACACAGTTACGACGAATTCAAACATTCCACCGTAGTGCAGCTGCGCGAAATCGCCAAAGGCATTGAACATGAAGCGCTGCAGGGATACACGCAACTCAACAAGGACCACCTGATCACTGCGCTGTGCAAAGCGCTGAACCTCGAAACCCATGCGCATCACGAGGCGCGCGGCATCGACAAATCAAAATTCAAAGCCCAGCTGAAAGTGCTGAAAAAGGAGCGCGAGGCCGCACTGGCTGCTCGCGATAACGCCAAGCTCAAGCTGATCCGCCGTCATCGCCACAGCCTGATGCATCGCATCCGCGCCGCGACGGTCTGAGTTCAGCTACGCCCCGTGGCGTATTGCAATGTATGGGGGCGGCCGCCGGCCGTCCCTATTTCCCGTCATCGGGTCGGGCGCCGGGCTCCACTCCCATCAGCCGCAAAGCCCAGGCTGACAGAAATCCTATCACCAGTGGCCACCACGCATGCAGCATCAACGCCAGCACCGCGGCCATGGCATAGGTCCCCGCCAGCAGCAATGCGCCGGGATGACGTCTTTGCCACCAGGTAAACAGCAGCGCTGCCGCCAGCAGAAAAAACATTCCAGAAAAAAGATAAATAACAATTGCCATGAACTTTCACCCTGATTATTGCCGATCGTTTGTGCGCAGCTATGAAGACTGACACATCCAAACGTGCGCTGGCCACCTGCTGTGCAGCGCACACGCTGCACGACGGCCTGTCCGACCTCACCTATGTGCTGCTGCCATTGCTCGCACAGACTTTCGGCCTGTCGCTCACCCAGGTCGGCATGATACGCGCTGCACATCGCACTGCAATGGCCGCCTTCCAGATTCCTGCCGGCCTGATAGCCGAGCGCTTCGGCGCACGCAACCTGCTGGCCTGCGGCACCGCCATTGCCGGCGCAGCATTTGTCGGACTCGGTTATGCCTCCGGATTCTGGATGATACTGACTGCATTGTTTTTTGCCGGCGTCGGCTCTGCAGTGCAACACCCTTTGTGCTCCAGCATCATATCCAATGCGTACCCCGGTACAGGGCGCCGCGCCGCGCTGGGCACCTACAACCTGTTTGGCGATGTCGGCAAATTTGCCTTCGGCGGCGTGCTGAGTCTGCTGCTGTTGGCGGGCCTGCCATGGCAGGCACCGGTCGTGGTCTATGGCGTCATCGGCATGGCCATCGCGCTGGTCACTTTTATCTGGATATCCGCGCACGGCGCCGCTGCCGTCGCACCTGCGGCCGACACCACAACCCGCAGCCGCGGTTGGGGCATCCGTAATCGCCGTGGCTTCGTCGCCTTATGCCTGATCGAAATCGTCGACAGCAGCACCCGCGTCGGTTTCCTGACACTGATCGCATTCCTGATGATCGAAAAAGGCATGACCAACGGCTGGGCTGCCCTGTCAGTCCCCTTGATACTCGTCGGCGGCATGGCCGGCAAACTGGCCTGCGGCTTGCTCGCGGAACGCGTCGGCATCATCCGCACCATCATCATTACTGAAATCGCAACCGGCGCCTGCATCCTGCTGACGGTTGCGCTGCCCGGCATTGCTGCGTTTCTGCTGTTGCCGCTGCTGGGCGTGGTGCTGCAAGGCACATCTTCCGTACTGTATGCCACCACCGGCGACCTGGTGGAGGCGGATCGTTTGCCGCGGGCCTTCGGCCTGATCTACACCATCGGTTCGTTGTGCGGCATTGCCGCGCCGCTGGGTTACGGTTTAGCCGGTGACCGATATGGCGTGGACACTGCAATTGCCCTGATGGGTGCGGCCATCCTGCTGACGCTGCCGCTGTGCGCGATATTACGCCCGACGATCAGCGCCGATCCGGTCAAAATCTGAAACAGTGGCGCGGGGTTTGCAGTTTGCTCAACAGCGCCTAAACTACGCGGGCAACAACACCAGATAAAATCATCAAGACCGGTGAATCTCGATACATCGACAGGAGAACCAGCATGGCCAAACAACGCATCAGTTATGTTCCGTTGGAAAAAATGACTACTGAAATGCGCGCTGAAATGGAGCGCTGCGCAAAAGAAGGTACGCCACGCCCGGAAAGCACGGCGGTACGCGCTCATGTCCCGGCCTGTTTCTGGTTTTTCGCCAATTCCTGGAACGACGTTTTCCGTACTGGAATTTTGGATCACGCGATCAAGGAGGTCTGCCGCATCTACGTTTCGCGTTCGGTGGTCTGCGAATTCTGCGGCAATCAGCGTTCGATCCGTGGCCAGAAAGCCGGCGTCAACGAAGGGCAGGTCGACGATCTGATGAATTTCGAAAAATCGGTAAACTACGACGAGCGCCAGAAGGCCGCACTTGCTTATGCCGAAGCCATAGTCTGGCGCACCGACACCGATGACGCATTCTGGGAGCGCATGCACAAACACTTTAAAGAACCGGAGCTGGTTGAACTCGGTTGCGCCATCGGCCTGACCCTGGGCCAGCAAAGCTGGCTGCGCCTGCTCAACATTGATCACCACCAGGTGATGGCCGGCACCAACGCCTCCATGGCCCCCGGTTTTGAAACCCCGGAGGCGCTTGCCCGCTCCAAATCCGACCCCGATTACTGGGCCAAGCGCCCGGCTTCAGCCAGGAAAAACGCGGCCTGATCACAACATCACCATGCAGTACAAGGCGCCCCTATCCGGGCGCCTTTTTTTATACCCACAGCAAACTAGATCGTGGTTGACAGCAAGTATGCGCATGCAATTGCCGATCAGCTACGGCGACTTGCAGCATCCCCTGCGGCAGATCTGTCAGCAGTCATTCGACGTCTCGCCGCGTCACTGCTGCCGTTGTGGTGTGACATTGCCTGCGGTGCTCCCCAACCCTGGCGCCACTGAGCTCCAGGAACTGACGTGCAGCACATGGCCCGCAAATGCAGGCGATAATTCGCTCCTGAACGGAAAATCTCAAAGGAGCTCGCATGCTGAATCTGAAAGACAAGGTCGCCATCGTCACCGGTGCCGGCACAGTGGGACCGGGCTGGGGCAATGGCAAAGCCACTGCCGTACTGCTGGCACGCCAGGGCGCACACGTGTTCTGCACCGACATCAATACCCGTGCTGTAGAGGACACCTGCGCCATCATCACCAAGGAAGGCGGCAGCTGCACGGCGCACACCTGCGACATGACGGCTACGGATTCCGTAAAAGCGGCCGTTGATGCCTGCATCAAACAATACGGGCGCATCGACATCCTGATCAACAACGTCGGCGGCTCGGCACCCGGCGATCCGGTAAGCATGAGTGAAGAAGTATGGGACAACCAGATCGACCATAACCTGAAGAGCGCCTTCCTCGGCTGCAAACATGTGCTGCCGGTCATGGAAAAACAGGGCAACGGCGCCATCGTCAACGTCTCCTCGGTTGCCGGCTTCAGCCATCAGGTCGATGGCCGAGTGCATATCGCCTACAGCGCAACCAAGTCCGGACTGCTGGGATTCACCCGCGCCACCGCCATCGCCTATGTCAAAAAAGGCATACGCTGCAATCTGGTGATACTCGGCACCATGCATACACCGCTGGTTGAAGAACGCCTGATGAAACAACTGGGCGCGCAGACGGCCGGTGATCTGATTGCGAAGCGGAACGCAGCGGTGCCCATGGGCCGCATGGGCGATGCCTGGGACTCCGCAAATGCCGTGCTGTTTCTGGCCTCCGATGAAGCGCGCTACATCACTGCCACCCAATTGGTGGTTGATGGCGGGTTGACGGCTGCGCGACCTGGTTGAGTTACTTGCGAACTACACTTACTATGCTGCGAACATCACAGTGCACCGGATTATCTGGCGAAATTACATCTTTATATCGAAGTTAGACAATCAAGCATGTTCGCGAGAGTAATTCTAGATAGTCCAGAATAGTTGGTGTCGGTGAATCTTCTTGGCATTGGTGCGGTACGCGCAACAAATCGTGAAGGAGTTACTGTTAAAGCAACCACAAATGAAAAACTCTATTTGATGTGCGTTCTTGAGATGTTACAGAACTGGGGAGTAGCTATTAATTCAAGATCGCCGTTAGTCGCTATGGTGACTTCTGATTTTGCCAACGCCATCCACCATCGCCCGCAACCATCAATATTTAGCGGCGGTTTTGTCTATGGAGTATTTTTTTCAACTTTTTCGTCGAAAGAAACAGCGCGTCGATACTTTGAAAAGCAAACGTAGGGTGGGCAAAGCGCAGCGTGCCCACCATCCATGCGTGCCACCGCGTGGGCACGCTGCGCTTTGCCCACCCTACGACTGCCACCCAGCTGGTGGTTGATGGCGGACTCACCGCCGCACGACCCGGCTGACCGGTGGACCGCCCGAAAATCAATGGGCGCCACGAGGCGCCCATGAAGTAATTACATAAGATATTGATTTTAAATAACTTTTATGCCACATCTTGTTTGTCGGCAGCAGCCAGTCCAGGCACCTTCGACGCGCGCACCACCACCCGCCCCTCGAACATGCGCCGCTGGGTGCGATAAAATGCGCCCTGTTCCGCATGCCAGGTACCCGCCTTGTTGTTGACCGTCGCCGCGACAGTCAGAATGCCTGAAGGCATGCCAATGCGTATTGCCGCTTCTGGGTCACCACCCTGGCGCGCAACCCCATGAACTACGCTGCCTGTGAGACGTGCCGCCACCGCCATGCACAGCGATACGGTCAGCGGCAATGCCCGGTGCGGCTGACCATTCGAAATCACGCGTCCGGTAAGGTCGACCGCTTCGGCAGCGATGCTTTCGCCCGATAACATTTTTGCTGCCTGCGGTGCCGACACAAATCCGATAAAAGGTACGGATTTTTTTTTTGCCGCCTCTGCGGCATTGGCAGCAATGCCCATGGCCACCGACGCCGCAATACGAATGGCCTCGAGTTTTTGCATCACTGCGGCATTCGCCTCCAGCGCTTCCGGCAATTCAATTCCGGTCAGCCCAAGATCCTGAGCATGGACCCACACCGTAGCATTGGCCGCATCCACCATGGACGCGCGAATTTTGCCGACACCGGGCACATCCAGCGTATCGACAACATTGCCAGTCGGCAGCAGCTTGCCGGTGGTAGCACCACCGGGATCGCGAAACTCAAGTTTGACCGGTGCGCCGGTACCGGAGACGCCGGGAATCGCCAGCTCGCCATCCACCGCAGCCAGTCCATCATCAATATTGAACAGGGCGTGGATGATTTTTTTGGTGTTGGTATTGTGGATGCGTACCAGCGCTTCGCGCCCCGACATCTTGATCAGTCCTTCGTCCACGGCAAAAGGCCCCATGGCCGATGACATATTGCCGCAATTCGCACCGTAATCAACCTTGGCCTCTTTGACCTGCACCTGCGCAAAGGTGTAATCAATGTCGGCGTCCGGTCGCGTCGGCGGCCCCACCACACAAACCTTGGACAACGATGACACGCCGCCGCCCATGCCGTCGAGCTGACGACCATTGGGATCGGGGCTGCCGATCGCGGCCAGAAATATCTCATCCCATAAGGCCCGGTCCTGCGGCAGATCTTGCTGCTTGAACACCACGGCATTGCTGGTGCCGCCGCGCATGAACACTGCAGGAAGTTTGAGTTGTTTCATGATGTTCTCCTGTTAGCACTGCGCCTGATCAGACCACGTCAGGCATTGCCAGATAATTCCGGTCGAGCGACGATACGCTGGTACAGCCAATCAACGCCATCACACGATCGGTTTCTGCACGCAACAGATTCAGGGCATGCGTAACGCCGTCCATGCCGCCAACTGCAGCGCCGTACAGCGTTGCTCGTCCGCAAAAAACAAAATCCGCGCCCAGCGCCAGCGCTTTGACTATATCAGAGCCGCGCCGCACGCCGCTGTCGAACAGGACGGGCATGCGTCCGCCCACTGCCGCCACGATCGCAGGCAGCGCATCTATTGCCGCGACTGCGCCATCGAGTTGGCGTCCGCCGTGGTTGGACACCACCACGCCGTCGACGCCATGCGCCAATGCCAGTTGGGAATCTTCCGTTGTAAGTATGCCCTTCACCAGCAGCTTGCGCGGCCAGATCGTGCGCAGCCATTCGATATCGCTCCAGTCCAGCGCATCCCGGCGCGCGCGAAAAGCCGACAGATCCTTCGCGATGATGCGGCCACCGACATTGCTGTCGACATTCTGGAAGCGCGGCATACCGCTGGTCAGCAGCGTGCGCAGAAAAACCTGTGCCAGCCAGCGCGGATGCAACATGCCGTCGAGCAGGTTTCGCGCATTGATGCGAAATGGAATGGCAAAACCATTGCGCAGGTTGTATTCACGGTTCGCGCCCACTGGCACATCGGTAGTCACCACCAGCGCCTCGAAGCCGGCATCAAACGCGCGCCGCACCAGGCGTTCTGCAGCTTCTCGATCCTTGGACATGTAGAGCTGAAACCATTTGCTGCCTTCCGCCTCGCGTGCCACGCGCTCCATGGCAACAAACGATGCGGTCGACAACACAAATGGTACGCCGGCAGCGCTGGCCGCTCGTGCCAGCGCAACATCAGCGTCAAAACAATACAGCCCGGCGGCACCGGTCGGCGCAATACCGAACGGCGCAGAATAAGTTTTTCCGAAAAGCTGATGCTGCAATGTGCGACCGGAAACATCGACCAGGGTGCGCGGGCGAAAAAAGATGCGCTCGAAGCCGCGACGGTTCGCCGCCATCGTGATGTCGTCTTCGGCGCCCCGTTCCAGATAATCCCAGGCGACGCGCGGCAGTCGCTTGCAGGCAAATTGCCTGAGGTCTTCAATATTGTAAGCGTCGCTAAAATTCATGCTCAGTTCATCATATGGATAATGGTTGCACCGAACGTCGCGCCATCGGTCTCCGGTCGCCTGCTGCATTTCGTCATTGCTGCAGAGTGCGGTATTCTAATTGCAATTGCAAAGTCAGGCCCGTGCCACATTTACGCACCACGCCGCTATTTATCATCGGAGTCCAAATCATGAAAAAACGAGCAGCGCCCGCACATACCAAACATCGCAGCGCCCGCAAACGTCCGGTGCGCTCCCCATCCGGCATCAATGCTGCCGAATGGCAGGCCCGCGTCGAACTCGCCGCCGCTTACCGGCTGACTGCCATGATGGGCTGGACCGACATGCTGGGCACCCACATTTCCTGCCGCGTCCCTGACACCCATGACCAGTTCCTGATCAATCCCTACGGCCTGCTGTTCGAGGAAATGACCGCTTCCGACCTGATCAAGTGTGACATTGAGGGCCAAAAACTTTCAGAGTCGCCCTACGAAGTGAACTCGGCCGGATTCACCATCCACAGCGCGATTCACATGGGCAACCATGATGCCGAAGCCGTAATGCATTGCCATACCCAGTACGGCGTCGCCGTCGCATCGCAAAAACAGGGACTGCTCCCGCTCAACCAGATGGCGCTCACCGCGCTGTCACAGGTGCGCTATCACGACTTTGAAGGCGTAGCCGAAAACCACGATGAGCGTGAACGACTAGTCAAAGACCTGGGCGACGGCAGCATGCTGATCCTGCGCAATCACGGGACAATGACCATCGGCAGCTCCATCGGCGAGATGTTTGCGCGCATGTACCGCCTCGAACGCGCCTGCAAGTTCCAGATTTCCGCGATGACCGGTGGCGCTGAACTCAACTGCATCCCGGAAGAAATAATCCATCACACCATTGAACAGGGCAACATGATTTACGGTCAAGGGGGGCGCGGTGCCAGCGGCAAGCTGATGTGGGCGGCGCTGCTGCGCAAGCTCAACAAGGAAGCACCCGGCTACGCCTCCTGAAAACCCTTACGCAGATCCCGGCAAAGCCGTTGCCTGATCCGACTGCGGTTGAGTCACTGCGCGCATTATCTTGAAACCAATCAATATCGTTACGCTGTTGACGCTCGCCATGCAAGGCTCCCACATGGGCAGCCGCGTGGTGGCCTCGCTGCTCGCCCTGGAACTAGGCGCCGGCCCGCTGCTGATCGGAGCGCTGATCGCGTCTTATTCGATATTTCAACTGGGGTTTGCCCTGATCGTCGGTCGCATCTCCGATCGATACGGATCACGCTGGCCCATGCTCGGTGGCACCATCGCGTTTTTCGCCGGCCTGACGGTTCCCGCAGTCTGGCATACCCTGCCAGCGCTGTTCGTATCGGCACCGCTGATCGGCATCGGTTTCGTGTTTTTCAACGTTGCCGTGCAAAATCTGGCTGGCACTATTGGTTCCGCTGCCGATCGCACCCGGAACTTCTCGACTTTGAGTCTGGGTTATTCCAGCGGCCACATGATCGGCCCGGTGATGGCGGGCCTGGTGATCGACCGTTTTGGCTACGCTCCGGCCTATATTGCGTTTGCCATTATGACCCTGGGCCCGATCATCACCCTGGCCCTGTCCAGTAAACTGGGAGCACACGGCTCCCGCAGCGAGCCACCGTCCGGCAGCGCCTTTGAATTAATGCGGGTGCCACCACTGCGCCGCATGATCATCGTCAGCGGGCTGGTGACCACCGGCTGGGATTTGTACACCTTCTACGTCCCGATTTACGGCCACTCCATCGGGCTATCAGCCTCCACCATCGGCCTCATACTCGGCGCCTTTGCTGCAGCCAGTTTTATAGTGCGCGTGTCGCTGCCCATGCTGACCCGGCGCTACAGTGTCGAAACCGTGCTGGCAATCGCCATGGGCATAGGTGCGCTGCTGTTCTTGCCTTTTGCGTTTGTTGAATATGTGCCGGGACTGATAGCCCTGTCGTTCGGCATCGGGCTGACACTCGGCGTCAGCCAGCCATTAACCCTGAACCTGGCCTACAACCGCTCACCTGCCGGCCGCTCCGGCGAAGTGACCGGACTGCGCCTTACCATCAACAACATCACCCATATCGGGGTCCCGCTGGCCGCAGGTTCGGTAGGTGCCCTGCTCGGTATCGCGCCGGTGTTCTGGGCCAGTGCGGTAATACTCGCGGTCAGCAGCTTTATGTCGCACCGGGGACGCCAGGACAGTTAATTGCGCTGCGCCACGCAGCGCAACGTAGCAGCAACTGCAGGCAACGCTCTCGTCGCCTGAAATCACCTGGATCAATTAGCCAAAAAAAAACACGCGGCTAAATCGCCGCGTGCCAGTTACATTGCGTTGCCAGCGTTGTCGCCGGCATCTTATTCTCCCCCTTTTATTCCTGAGTCGCCTCATCGCGTTTCTTGCGAATGTTCGGCATGATCATCACCACCAGCAACAAGATGGTTGCAGTCAGGAACGCCGCACTGATCGGTCGCGTGAAGAACACTGTCGGATCACCACGCGAAATCAGCAACGCCCGCCGCAGGTTTTCCTCCATCAGCGGCCCCAGCACAAACGCCAGAATCAGCGGCGCCGGTTCGCACTTCACCTTGTTGAAGACATAACCCATCAGGCCGAAGAACACCGTCATGTAAATGTCGAGGTCGAGGTTATTGACGCTGTAGACGCCGATGCCCATGAATACCAGGATCGCGGGGAACAACATGCGATAAGGCACTTGCAGCAGCTTGACCCAAAGGCCGATCAGCGGCAGGTTCAGGATCACCAGCATCGCATTGCCAATCCACATGCTCGCAATCAGGCCCCAGAACAGCTCGGGGCGTTGCGTCATCACCTGCGGTCCCGGGGCAATACCCTGGATCGTCAGCGCACCCAGCATCAGTGCCATCGTGCCGCTACCCGGTATGCCCAGTGTCAGCGTCGGAATGAACGCGCACTGTGCGGCAGCATTGTTGGCTGCTTCCGGACCGGCCACACCCTGAATGGCGCCTTTACCGAACAGATCGTTGTCCTTCGCCATCTTTTTCTCAAGCGCATAGGTAGAGAAGGCAGCGATGGTCGGTCCAGCGCCAGGCAGCGTGCCGAAGAACGCGCCGATCGCTGTGCCGCGCATGATGGGGCCCATACAGACCCTCATATCTTCCATCGTGGGGTAAAGATGCTCGATCTTGTTGGTCAGCAGTTCGCGGCTGGCCTTGTCCTGCCCTTTTTCGAGGTTCGACAGGATTTCACTGAAGCCGAACAGACCCATCGCGACAACGACAAAGCTCAGGCCATCGGCCAGTCCGGACATGCCGAACGTAAAGCGCGACATGCCGGAATTGACGTCCGTGCCGACAATGCCGAACAACAGGCCGAGGAAAATCATCGAAATGGCTTTCAGCATCGAACCGCTGGCGAGCACCGCAGACGCTATCAGGCCCATGCACATCAGCGAGAAGTATTCGGGAGCACCGAACTTCAGCGCCATTTCCGCCAGAGGTGGCCCTGCCACTGCGATCAGAATCGTGCCCACCGTGCCGGCAAAAAACGAACCGATCGCTGCAATCGCCAGAGCAGGACCAGCGCGACCATTCTTGGCCATCGCGTAACCGTCGATACAGGTCACCACCGACGCCGATTCACCCGGCAGATTCACCAGGATGGATGTCGTCGAACCACCATACTGGGTGCCGTAATAAATACCGGCCAGCATGATCAGCGCGCCTACCGGCGGCAGGTTGAAGGTTGCAGGCAGCAACATGGCAATTGCCGCCAGCGGGCCGATGCCCGGCAGCACGCCAACCAGGGTGCCGACGAACACGCCGATGAAACAATAGGTCAGGTTCTGCAGCGTAACTGCCGTTTCGAAACCCAACGCGAGATTGGAGAATAGTGATGCTACGACGTTAACTTCGTCCATTTCTTATCTCCACCAGAACAGCGGGTAAGGCAGTTCCAGGCCGTAGATGAACAATGCCCAGCTACCGACAATCAGTACGATCGTCATGATGATCACTTCTTTCCAATTGAATTCCGCGCCTGAAGCGGCACCCAATATGATCATTGCCGCCGTTGCAATCACGAAACCAAGATGATCAATAGACCAGCCAAAAATGATGAAGCCCAAGCTCAACAGAACTATGGGCTTGAACGCCCACTTGCCGAGTTTGGCTCCTTCAGTCCGCAGGCCCTGAAGAGCCAGCGCGCCACCCAGCACCGCCATGATGATGCCCAGCCAGGTGGGAAAATATCCCGGTCCCATGCGGCCGGTTGAACCAAACGGATAATCTCTCGCCATGAAGATAGCGAGGAGACCGAAGCCGACAAACATCATGCCGGCCCAGAAGTCTTCCTGATTCTTGATTTTCAAGTGAACACCCTCCAGATTTCTAATACAGATACCGGAACGAACCACACTCCCGGTCCGATGTGCCGCACACCTCGTTCATGCTGCAAACCACCCGCGGCAGGAACTGCTTTTTTGACCCCTGTAATATAGTGTCTATATTACGGGAACGGACTTTACACGAAGCCTAGAAGGCAAACAAAGATTTTTTGCTCTGCCATGGTGCGACGCACAACCCATTTTGCACTGTGCGCAGCCCGATTGCACGACTCAGGATTTGCTCACGTTTTGCAAACGCTGCTGAAAATGCAAGACACAGCACTGGCGTGCATCTTGCCTAACACAGCGGCCCAGTACAATCGCCCGCACCCAGCCCTGCGGCAAGGCGTCATCCAACAGCGTCTAATCACCTTGCAAATGTTCTGAGTTAACAAGTGCTTAGAACAGGTATGCGCAAGTGTGGTGCATGGAAAAACAGGCGGCTTGCGCACCGTCATGCTTACCGCTAATCCATCATGTCCACGCGCCCGGCCTTAATCAGCATGCCGAGTTTGTCTGCTTCGCCTTTGATAAACGCGCCAAACGTTTCCGGTGTACCGCCGGTGCGCACCAGTCCCAGTTGATCCAGACGTGCCTGCACATCGGGCATCTGGCTTACGCGATTCATTTCGACATTGAGTTTAGTGATCACCGCTTTTGAGGTCTTGACCGGCACCTGCACACCGAACCACACGGTCGCTTCTGCGTTCTTGATGCCCTCTTCCTGCAGCGTAGGCACATTGGGCAGCACTGCCTGTCGCTGAGGAGCTGCCACGGCCAGCACCTTGATACGCCCAGCTTTGATGTGTGCATCACCGCTGACGACCGTCGTGTAAATGACGTCCACCCGCCCGCTGATTACATCTGTCAGTGCCGGCGCCGTACCTTTATAAGGCACGTGCACAAATTCAATGCCGGTAGCCGCCCCGAACAAGGCCTGCCCGATATGCAGGCTGCTGCCATTGCCTGACGAAGCCCAGGTCAACTTGCCCGGATTGGCCCGGGCATATGCCACCAGTTCGCGACCGTTGCTGGCTGCAAACTTCGGACTGGCCACGATGATCAGCGGTGAATAACCGATGAACATCACCGGCGCAAAATCACCCATCTGGTACTTGGATTTGCGCCGCATGACGATATTGTTGACGCTGGGCCCGGGATTGGCGTGCAGCAAGGTGTAGCCGTCAGGCGCCGCTTCCATTGCAAGCTGCGCACCGATCGAGCCGCCGGCACCGGGCCGGTTGTCGATTACGAATTGCTGCCCAAGAGACTCGGACATTTTCTGCGCGTACAAGCGCGCCGTAATGTCATTCGATGCGCCCGGCGGAAACGGCACGATCCAGCGCACCGGCCGGATCGGATAAGCCGTGCTGGCATTCTGGGCAACCGCTACGCCAGCCACTGTCACCGACATTCCACAAACCATCGCCACCAGAAACCGTTTCATGCTCATCATTTCCTCCGTTGAGATCTTTGCGTAGAAACTCCGTCAGCTACGTCTTACTTGCAGCGCATCCGCATTCACTACGTTCACCGGCTTGCCGTCGGCAAATGCCAGTATCTGGTCAAAGATGTTGGTGAATATCCGCTCATAACCCGCACGTTCGACATACCCGATGTGCGGCGTGCACACGGCGTTATCGAGCTGCAGCAACGGGTGTTCCGCATTCAATACCGGTTCGTCCTCGAACACGTCCACCGCCGCCATGCCGGGACGCCCGAGTTTCAGCGCCTGCTCCAGCGCACCCGCTTCGATCAGGCCGGCGCGACTGGTATTGACCATCAGCGCCGTCGGCTTCATCCGCGCCAGATCGCCTGCGGTAACAATGCCGCGGGTGGCATCAATCAAGCGTAAATGCAGTGAAATGATGTCGCTCTCTGCAAAAAATGTTTCCTTGCTACGCGCGGCCGCATAACCATCTTCCCGCGCCCGTGTCAGCGAGGCCTCGCGCGCCCACACCAGCACCTTCATGCCGAAAGCCTTGCCGTAACCGGCAATCACGGCGCCGATGCGGCCGTAACCATAAATGCCCAGCGTCTTGCCGCGCAGGCCCAAACCCAAGGTTGATTGCCAGCGCCCTGCCTTCAGCGCTGCAACCTCCTGCGGAATTTTTCGCATCGCGGCGATGATCAGGCCCCAGGTCAGCTCTGCAGTGGCATGCGACGGCTGCCCGGGATGCAGGCTGGTGCACAACACGATGCCGTGTTTGGTCAGCGCATCCACATCGACATGCGGATAAACACTGTGATGGCTCAGCAGTTTCAGTTTCGGCAGGCGCGCAATCAGCGGTGCACGGATCGGCGTGCGCTCACGGATCATTACCAGCGCTTCGGTGTCTTTCAGGCGCTCGGCGAGTACATCGACATCCTTGGTGTGATCATTCCACACCGTCACTTCGTGGCCCTGCAGCTTGGCAAAACAGTCCAGCGTGCGCACGGCGTCCTGATAGTCATCGAGTATTGCTATTTTCATGAGTGGCCTTGGGGGTAATATATAAGTTATTGATTTTAATTATATTTATTAATCAAGCCAGCCATTAGTGCGCTGCTGCTGCACCACCTCATCGACAATCTCCGGCGCACGACCGACATAAGTGGTCGGATCCAGCACGGCCTTCAACTCAGCCGCCGACATCGCAGCCTTGACCTGTGCGTTCTGCATCAACGCCGCCTCGAACGACACGTTGCTTTCAATGCCGTGCATCGATGCCTCGTAGACCAGGTCATGCGCGGTCTGCTTGCCGACCTTGTCCGACAGCACAAACATCACGCGCTCCGACAGCAGGAACCCGCCGAGACGATCAAGGTTCTGCCGCATCTGTGCAGCATCCACATGCAGATCGGTGAGCACGCTTTTCATCATCCCCAGCAATCCGCCGATCATCAGGCACGATTCAGGCAGGGCTTTCCATTCACCGCGCCAGGCCGAACCGTCGCGCTCGTGCTCAATCACCATCGATTCCAGCATGAACGAAGCGTTGTAGCGCAGTCCACGGCTGATGCTGACGGCTGCCTCACAGGTCGAGGGATTGCGTTTGTGCGGCATGGTGGATGACCCCACCTTGCCGGCGGTGAACGGCTCATACAACTCACCGATTTCAGAATGTTCAAGGAGGATGATCTCGTTGGCGATTTTGCCCAGCGTTCCGCCGATCAGGCTCAACAGATTGACATATTCGGCAAAACGGTCGCGCGCCGGCTGCCAGTTGATGTCGGCGACACCCAAGCCGAGGCGCTTCATCACGCGCTGCTCCAACTCTTTGGCCTTGGGACCAAACGAAGCCTGGGTACCCACTGCGCCGACCATCCCGCCAACAAACATCCGCGACTCCAACTGACGCAGACGCTCGTAATTACGCCCCATTTCCGACAGCCAGATGGCGGCCTTGTGGCCGAAGGTGATCGGCAACGCCTGCACGCCGTGGGAACGGCCGACCATGGGGGTGGCGCGATGCTGTTCGCACAGTTTGACCAGCGCATTGCCAATGGCCTTCATGTCACGCAGATAGATGGCATGCGCCTCCTTGATCTGCAGCATGGTGGCGGTATCGAGCACGTCCTGGGTCGTCGGGCCGAAATGGATGTATTCGCCGTGTTCGGGCTTGCACAGGTTCTGCACCGCTTTGACTGCCGGCACCAGCGGGTGTTTGATACGGCGGATTTCCGCTGAAACGGCGGCAATGTCGATTTTTGAAATTTTGGCGTTAGCGGCAATTTCTTCCGCTGCCGCTTTGGGGATGATGCCCAGCGCGCCCTGCTCCAACGCCAGCGCCGCCTCGAAATCAAACCATTTCTGCAATCGATTGTGGTCATTGAAAATATTGCGCAGCTCTTCAGTGCTCCAAAGATGCTGGATCAGTGCGTCGTCAAATACTCCGGATGCCATTGCGGACTCCAATCGGTTATCAGTTAAAAATCAGGCGGCCAGCGCGCGATTTTCGGGAACGTTCATGAACGATTCCATCGCATGCCAGAACTTGTGGCGGTTGATGCCTAGGGTCGCCGCATGGGCCAGCCCCGACACAAACACAAACTGCTTGTCCTTACTCGGCAGTTTGCCGAAGAAATCCAGCAGATCCGGTTCGGCGGCAATGCCGTCGTACTCGCCGCGAATGATGCATACCGGACAGCTTATCTGCACCGGATCAATCACCGGCAGATGTGCGCACATGTCGAGGTAAGTGCCGGTGGGCACCGAATCGCCCAGCGGGAGCTCGGCTGCGGCCAGGGCGTCAGCTGCGATCATTTCCGAGGTGCCCGGTTTGTCGCGGGTGAACATGCTGTGAATGAAGGCGCGATCCACCTTGCGGCGCGGACTGGCGCGGTACTCCTCGACTTTTTCGCGGCGTTTGGCCAGTGTTGGCGAACCCTCCCCCGTATACACCAGCGCTGACACCATCAGCCGCTTGATGCGCCCCGGATTCTTCTGTGCGTACAGCGCGGCGCGCAATGCACCCGACGATCCGCCATACATGCACACCTGCTGCTGTCCGGTTTCGCGTTCCACAATCTGCATGGCAACAGCCAGATCGTCCGCGCCGGAAGCAATGTTGGAATTGTTGTCAGTATGATCCGAACGGCCGTAGCCCTCATGATCAACGGTCCATACGTCATAACCCAGGCCGGCAAAGTGATCCATCAGCGAATAATCGCTGCGCTCCGGCACCTTGAGATCGAAGCTGGAACGCCCCGAAGCCGACGAGCCGTGCACCAGAAACAGTACCGGTGCACCCTTGGGCAATCGAGCGGCGTGTTTGCGATACACATACAGTTTTACATCGCCCTTGTGCGCCCAGTATTCCGAGCTGCTTATTTCCGCACTGGTTACTGATGGTTGAGTTGCGGCCATGCCATGCTCCATTCGAGAATTCGGAGGAGAATTATCGCACCGTGGAGCAGCTCATCGCCGCGCAGTCCGAATGCTGGTCGCAGTGTAAAATTCAGTCCACTGCCTTTGGAGCGCGTCATGGCCGTCAATCCTGCAATTCCCTCAATTCCCTCAAAAATCATCAGCCTCACCGCGCTTGCGCAACGCATACCCGATGGCACCGCACTGGGCCTGGGCGGCGTATTTCTGCATCGCGGTCCGTTCGCACTGGTACGTGAACTGGTGCGGCAACAGCGCAAAAATCTCGAAATCATCAAACCTTCGCCCGGCTATGACCTGGACCTGCTGTGTCGCGCTGGTGCTGTGGCCAAAGTACGCGCCGGCATCGTCGCCATGGAGGGCAATTTCGGGCTCGCCCGCTGGTACCGCAAGGCCATAGAACGCAAGGAGGCGCGTCTCGAAGAGCATGCCTGAATGACCCTGGTCGCGGGGCTGCGTGCAGCCTCCTACGGTATCCCCTTCCAGCCGGTGGCGGGCGTGCATGGCAGCGAACTGGCACGCATCAACGGCTGGCAGACCATGCGCGATCCCTATGGCACAGGCGAGGATGTTTACGTGATCCCGGCGATAAAACCCGACGTTGCAGTCATCCACGCCGCCGAAATTGATGCGGCAGGCAATGCCCGCATCTATGGCTCGCCTTTCTGGGACCATCCCCTGACCCGCGCCGCCGGGCGCGTGCTTATTACCGCCGAAAAACTCGTCACCACCGCCCATCTGAGTCAACAACCCGAATTGACCCTGGTGCCAGGGTTCATGGTTGAAGCCGCCGCCATCGTGCCCGGCGGGGCATGGCCCGGCTCCATGCATCCGTATTACGAAATCGATTATCCGGCCGTAGAGCAGTACATGAACGATGCCGAAGGCGTACTGGCGCAGCACCTGAGTGGTGCCCCTGAAATCTCCAGCATTGCTGCCAACTGACCGGCCATGCCGCGCATCAGCAGTTTCCCGCCGGTCGCCAACACTGCTGCACGCGTACTCATCCTCGGCAGCATGCCCGGACAGGAATCGCTACGCGCCGGACAGTACTATGCCCATCCCCGCAACAGTTTCTGGAAACTCATGGGAGAGTTTTTCGACGCCGGCAGCGCGCTGCCTTATCACAGGCGCACGCAACGCCTGAAAAAAGCCGGCATAGCATTGTGGGATGTGCTCGCCTGCTGCACGCGCAGCGGCAGCCTGGACTCAGCCATCGATGCCAGTTCTGTAGTGCCCAATGATTTTCCGCAGTTCTTTTCAACGCACCCGCGCATCAGGTCCGTGTTTTTTAATGGCGCGATGGCGGAACGCTGTTTTCGCGTGCACGTGCAACCACATCTCGAACTGCCGTCACTGCATTTTGCCCGCTTGCCCTCGACCAGCCCCGCCCATGCCGCGCGTAGTTATGCGCAGAAAAGTGCGGCATGGCAGGTAGTCATGCAACACGCAGGCGCTGCAGACGGCTGATCTAAAAATTTTAAAATATAAATAAATCAACAAGTTACATATCGACACCCCGCTCCTTTACGCCGTCTTGAGCACCCTGTGCTTTGGCATAGCCATGGTCACGGCACGCATCGGCCTGCGCCACCTGGATCCGCGTACGGCAGCCGCCATCAGCGTGCCTACCGCCACAGTTCTGTTTATCCTCGCCGCACCATTCACCATCGATTTTTCGGCATTTCATCTCGGCGCCGTACTGATATTTGCCGTGGTTGGCCTGTTCTACCCGGCCCTGGTCACGCTGCTCACATTCCGTTCCAACGAAGAACTGGGACCTACGATGACCAGCGCCATATCGGGCACGGCGCCCCTGTTCGCCATGCTCGCCGCAGCCCTGTTTCTGGACGAACGTGTACCACCGCAAGCCACGATTGCGGCACTCGGTGTGGCGGCTGGCGTGACGCTGATGTCCTGGCAACCGCGCACGCTGCGCGCCGGTTTCCCAGGCACTGCCCTGCTGTGGCCGGTAGCCGGCGCCATCCTCCGCGGTTTTGCACAAGCCGGCGCCAAGGCGGGTTTGTTGTTGTGGGGTAATCCGTTTGCCGCCAGCCTGATCGGATATCTGGTGTCTTCCACCATGGTGCTGGGAGTGAATCAAGCGCGCGGCAGGAACCGCAAACGCCCGACTCGCCCCGGCATCTTCTGGTTCACCATTACCGGCGCACTCAACGGCACTGCGATGGTGCTGATGTATTCGGCGCTGGCACTGGCGCCGGTCTCCACCGTAGCCCCCATCATCGCCGCTTATCCGTTGATCACCGTCCTGATCAGCACCATCTTTCTGCGAGGCGAACCCTTCAGCCACCGCGCCACTGCCGGTGTATTCATTACCGTCACTGCCATTGTGTATCTGGTCGCCGCCATACCGCGCACCGGCGGCTGACATCATTCAGAAAATAAACTACGCGCATATACTGCTCCCATGACCACCACAGCCTGGACCCCTTTTTCTTTTGTCGTCGTCAACCTCGCACGCCAGATCCGCGCCGGCGAAATTACCTTCAGCGGCGTCAACTCGACGCTGCCGATGCTGGCCTGCCTGCTCGCCAAACGCGCATACGATTTTGATTTCACTTATATCAATGTCGCCGGCGGCGTCGAGCCGCAACCCAAAACCATACCGCTGTCGAGCAGCGACCCCGCCATCGTCGCCGGATCACCGGCGATTTTTGCCAACCAGGATTTTTATGATCTGTGCGCGCGCGGCGGGCTGGATCTGGTTTATCTCGGCTGCGCCCAAATCGATGCCGAGGGCCGCACCAATGTCTCGGCCATCGGTTCCTGGGAAAATCCAAAAGTACGTCTCCCTGGTGGCGGCGGCGCTGCCGTCATGCTGCCCACAGCAAAACGTGTCGTCACCTGGCGCACTGACCATACGCCGCGCGCGCTAGTCAAGAAACTTGATTTTGTCACTGCGGCCGGCAACATGACCGCACTGGTGACACCGCTGGCCGTATTCACCCGTGAACCGCGAGCGGGTTCATGTTTCGCACTGACCTCTTACAACCCGCAAACCACCATAGAACAGATTGCTGCACACACCGGCTTCAGCTTCGAGGCTGCCGGCGCCCGGCCAGCGGCACCGATCAGCGTGCGCGAACAGGAAATGTTGACAGCACTGGACAGCAACGGAAAATTTTCAAAACCTGTAAACCACTGAGTCCGGCGCAAGTCGCCATGCGGTGCCGTGCTAGCATTACGTCTGCGCAGCATCATTGATCAATCGTGCTGGCGCCCTGTTCCACACCACCTGATTTACATCGCAAATACCTATGCTTCCATTACAAGGCGTACGCGTCGTCGAATTCTGCCAGGTGCTGGCGGGTCCTTTTGCGGGCTGCCTGCTCGCCGACATGGGGGCCGATGTCATCAAGGTCGAATCCCCTGAAGGCGACCTGATGCGGCAATGGCCGCCGATACTCGACGGCTACAGCCAGTACTTTGCCTCGGTCAACCGCAACAAGCGCTCCGTTGTGTTCGACCTGAAGCAGGACACCGATCGGAGCGCGGCACGACAGCTCTCATTGTCCGCGGATATCGTGCTGGAAAATTTCCGTCCCGGCGTGATGGCCAAGTTCGGTCTCGATTACGCAACGCTCGCCAAGGATCATCCTGCCCTGGTGTACTGTTCGGTCTCCGCCTTCGGGCAGACCGGACCGCGCGCCACCGAAGGCGGCTTTGACATGACGATACAGGCCATGAGCGGCGTCATGAGTGTCACCGGTGACAAGGGTGGACGACCGGCCAAATGCGGCATTCCCATCGCTGATTTTTCCGCCGGCCTTTATGCCGCATTCAGCGTGACCGCGGCTCTGCACAAGGCACGCGCCACCGGACTAGGTGACCATGTCGATGTATCCATGCTGGGCAGCATGCTGGGCATTGCCAATCTGCAGACCAGCGAGCTATTTGCCACTGGTCGCGATCCGGTACGGCTCGGCTCAGCTCACCCCCTCAATGCACCTTACGCGGCGTTCTGCTGCCGCGACGGCTATTTTGCGCTGGCCGCCGGCACCAACAAGCTGTGGGAGGCGGCCTGCACTGCTATTGCACGCCGCGACCTGGCACAGGACCCGCGTTTTGCCACGCATACGCTGCGGGCACAGCATCAGGAAACGTTGCGCGAACTGCTCGAAGCAGAATTCATAAAATACGATGCGGCAGAGCTGCTGGCCCGCATGAATGAGCGCGGCGTTCCCTGCGCCCCCCTGTATTCCTACTCGCAGGTGCTGGCTGATCCGCAGGTCAAACACATGCAGTGGGTCGAAGACATCACCTTGCCTAACGGCGTCGCCAGCAAAACCGTGGTCTCACCGCAACGCGTGTCGGGGCAACGTCTGGGTGTGCGCACGGGACCGCCGGCTCTGGGTGCACACACGCAACAAATACTCACCGAATTGAAGAACGCTACCTTGAAGGCATCCTCATGAAAAACACCGCGCGCTTCCGCCATTTTATTGCCGAGTTCACGCGCCTCGCCGAAAAAAATGGCAACGATGAACAAGTCATGCTTGATACCGGCAGCAAACTGCTCACCGACCTGATCACGCATGACGACTGGTTGCCCGAGGAATGTGCACAGCCGCATCCACAGTTCTACCAGCAGTACCTGCTTCACTGCGATCCGCTGGAACGTTTTTCCGTCGTCAGTTTTGTCTGGGGTCCGGGACAGAAAACGCCGGTGCACGATCACATGGTATGGGGCATGGTCGGCATGATGCGCGGCGCCGAATCCTGCCACCGCTTCGAATCGCCGACTGCTGGCAAACCGATGAAACCCAGCGCAACGGAACGCCTGCAGCCCGGCGAGGTTGACCGCGTATCACCGACGGTCGGCGACATCCATGAAGTCGCCAATGCCTATGACGATCGGGTTTCGATCAGCATACATGTGTACGGCGCGAATATCGGCGCTGTCAAACGTCATGTCTTCGATCCTGCAACCGGGGTCGACAAGCCATTCGTATCGGGATATTCGAGCCCGCTGCTGCCCAATTTCTGGGACCGTTCAGCGGAAGTGCGCGCCACCCTCACGCCGGTCGCCTGATTTCATGAGCGACGAACTGCTGCGGCAGCACGACAAACATGTCACGCGGCTGACGCTGAATCGGCCGCAGAAAGCCAATGCGCTTTCAGCATCGCTGGTCGAAACCCTGCTGGACGCCGTCGAATACGCATCCACCGACGGCACCCGATTATTAATACTGCAGGGCAACGGTGCGCACTTCTGCGCCGGTTTTGATTTCAGCGACATGCAGGCCCAAAGCGAAGGTGATCTCGCTCTGCGCTTCATCCGCATCGAAACCCTGCTGCAGGCCCTACACCACGCGCCTTATGCAACCCTGGCGCTGGCACACGGCCGCGTGTTTGGCGCCGGCGCAGATATCGTTGCCGGCTGCAGCATGCGGGTCGCAGCCCCCGGCACCACCTTCCGCATGCCCGGCCTGCGCTTCGGGGTCGTGCTCGGCACCCGCCGGCTGGTGCACCGGATAGGTGCTGACCAGGCGCGCGACATTTTGTCGACTTCGCGCACCTTCGACGCCGCGGAGGCGCTGAATATCGGTTTTCTCACTGCGGTCACCACGCCGGAGCAGTGGCCGGCATTGGCCGCCGACGCGCAGAAGGCCACCGACACCCTGACAACCGCCGCCGCCGCCGCTCTACACCGCCGCACCGTGACCGACAGTCGTGCGGATGACATGGCCGAACTGGCCCGCTCCGTAAGCACGCCAGGGCTGAAGGAACGCATCCGCAGATATCTTGAAACCAGCAAATGAAACAGGAAACGCCATGAGCAATGCACTGCCCGCCACCATGCAAGCCGTCGAAATATCCGCGCCCGGAGGCCCGGACGTACTAAAACCCGTGACACGGCCGCTGCCCGGTCTCAGGGATCACGAAGTGCTGATCAAAGTCTCGGCCGCCGGCATCAACGGCCCCGACATCATGCAGCGCAAGGGACTTTACCCAGCGCCGGCCGGCGCGTCCGACCTGCTCGGCCTGGAAGTTTCCGGTACGGTAATCGCCAAGGGATCAAAAGCGCAACGTTGGAATCCAGGCGACAAGGTCGTCGCGCTGACCAATGGCGGCGGTTATGCTGAATATGTGGCCGTCGATGCCGAGCACTGCCTGGCGGTACCTGCAGGCATCAGCATGCTCGATGCCGCCGGCCTGCCCGAAACCTACTTCACGGTTTGGAGTAACGTCTTCATCGGTGCCGGCTTGAAGGCCGGCGAAACATTTCTGGTGCATGGCGGCGCCGGCGGCATCGGCACCACCTGCATCCAGCTCGGCAAAGCTTTCGGCGCCAAGGTCATCGCCACGGACAGCCCGGCAGCACGCTGCAAGGTATGCACGGATCTGGGAGCAGATCGGGTAGTTGACTACCGTACCGAGGATTTTGTTGAAATCGTACGGGCTGAAGGCGGTGCCAACGTCATCCTTGATATCGTCGGTGGCGCCAACATCGAGAAAAATTTCAAGGCTGCCAGCCACGACGCACGCATTATCCAGCTCGCTTTTGCTACCGGATCAAAAGTCGAAATCAACCTGATGCCGGTGATGCTGAAACGCCTCAGTTATACCGGGTCCACGCTGCGCACCCGCCCGGATGCCTACAAGGCGCGTGTTGCGCGCGAGCTAGAGGCGCAGGTCTGGCCGCACATCGCCAGCGGAAAGATCAAAGTGGTAACGCACTCCACCCTACCGCTGGCAGACGCCGCCAAGGCGCACGCGCTCATGGAATCCAGCCAGCACGTGGGGAAAATTTTGTTGCAGGTCAGTTGAAACACCGCGCACAGGAGGCGCGACTGCACGGCAGGTGCTTAAGCCGCTTCGGCCAGTCCCGAATCGGGTAGGCTACGGCGCAGCAGTGAAACGTCGCCGGTCTCGGAAATGGTGCGTGCGTATTCGATGTTCTTGCGCACCACCGAGTAGTACAGATTTTCGCCATCGAAATGCCGGTCTACGTAGCGATAAACCCCACCCAGATCCTGTTCCAGGCGCTTGGACGCCCCCTGAAAGAATCCCGGCGTCTTGAAAATCAGGTCGGCTGGTGAGGCAAAGATCACTTTTTCATTGCCCTTTTCGTCAACCTGGCGTGCGATACCGCCAAGCACGAATTCCGGATACAGCCGGTCGCGGCATTTTTCGAGATAACAACGGTCCGCCATTTGCGCGAGGATATCGGCACTGCCCAACAGATTGCCGACCATCCGGTACTGCGGCTCGATCTGGATTTTGGTGACCGGCACTTCATAGCCGGTGAAATGCACGATTTTGGTGGCCGGCTCCGCCAGATCACCCAATCCTACCTGCGGCAGGTAACGCGCCATGAAATCAGCGCCGCGGCCCACGTGAGTGCTGGTGTACTCGGCGCCGTGCTTCTTTTCGGTATCGTCGAGCCGGCGCAGATAACCTACATCGTGAAACAGCGCGCTGACCATGCCGATCTGGAACAGCCGCTCGTTCATGACCGCTGCACTTGTAGACTGTACGCAACCGTCCATCAGCCGCGCCATTGCCAAGGTTACTTCGAGGATGTGCTGGATATCGTGATAATCAGTTTCGCAGGCATGGTACCCGGGAAACTCGCCGTTGTACAGGCGGCCGACATCTGCAAACACAGCCAGCAGGCCGGACGGCAGTTCCTTCCCGTAGAGTTGCCCGTAGATTTTAGCGATCTGATACGAAACAGACGCCGGATCGGTGGTATCAACCCGGTTAGTCACGTCAAATTTTGCGCGCCGGCTGTCGATGATCTCAGGCTCCATTTGCCCATCCGCTCCAAATCACTGATTTTGTTCAATGCGGGTATAGTAACTATAATAACTGGACGCTTGCAATGGCGGCACCCGCATATGAAATCGCGGACGGTGCCGGTGGGAGGCTGACTTCGCTCACGGGCCGGTCCGCAAAAATTTTTTAAATAAATCACGGTGTTAATGCCATGCACCCACAATCTGTCTACGCCAAGACCTCCAAGGGCGTCCTTGACTTCAAAAACAAGAGTGCCAAGCTTGATCGCAATTCCGGCAATGTTTTCCTGTCGGTGGACGGCAAATCCACCGTTGCCGAGCTTGTTGCAAAAAGCAAATTCGATCTCAAGACCTTTGAAGGCATCCTGGATGAGCTGACCAATTCGGGTTACATCAAGGTCTTTTCCACCCCCGCAGAAAGTCCAGCGGCCAAACCTGTTGCAGCCAAGCCACCCTCTTCAGTCAAGCCGCTGGCTTCAGTCAAACCTCCTCCGCCCTCTGCTGCGGACGAGGGTGAAATGGATCTTGATTTCACCTCGCCCGAAGCCGTAGCACAGGTAAACGCCGAAGCTGAAGCCCGCAAGCAGAAAGAAACGCAGGCCAAGGCACGCGCACAGGCTGCAGCAAAAGCCGCCATGGAGGCCAAGGCACGGCAGCAGTCCGAGGCCCAGGCCCGTGCGGCAGCTGATGTCCGCGCCAAAACCGAATCGGAAGCAAAACTCAAGGCAGACGCCATGGCACGGGCTGCCGCCGCTGCACGGACCAAAGCCGAGGCTGAAAGCAAGGGCGCTGCGAATGAGCAAGCGAAAGCGGCTGCCGCTATCCGCCTCAAGGCCGCACAGGAGGCTTCTACCAAAGCGGAAGCCGAAGCCAAGGCCCGCGCCCAGACCGAGGCCAGCGCCAAAGCCGATGCTGTAGCCAAGGCGACCGCCGAAGCAAAGGCCGCAGCCGAGGCCGAAGTTCAGGAGAAGGCCGAGCTTGAAGCCAACGCCCACGCCGCCGCGGAAACCAAGGCAAGGGAAGCTCTCGAAGCCCAGATGAAAGCGATGTCCGAGGCGCTCGTTCGCGCCCAGGATTCAGCCAAACGTGAGGCTGCAGCACGCGTCCAGATGGAGGCTGACATCAAGACCCGTCTTGATGCAGAAAGAACTGCACTGAAGGAAGCCGAAGCGCGCGCGAAAGCAGCTGAAGACGCCGTGGCAGAGGCGCGCAAAATGGCCGAAGAAGCGGCACGCGCTAAGGCAATAGCAGAGTCGCGCGCCGCACAGGGCTCAGACCCGGAGTCCATGGCCAAAGCCGAAGCGGCAATTAAGACTCTGGAAGAAGCAAAGGCTCGTGCGCGATCAGAGGGAGAAGCCCGGATCGCCGCAGAAGCCAGAGCCAGGGCCGAAGGCGAAGCGCGCGTCCGTGAAGAAGAGAAACGCAAGGTCGCCGAGGAGGCAGAACAAAAAACGCGCACTGAAGCCGACGCCAAGGCCAATGCCGAATTAAAAGCACTGCGTGCACAAGCCAAACAGGCCTCTGCCGAAGCCGAAACACGCGCCGACGAAGAACGTCGCGTACGGGCAGAAATGGAGAAAAAGATCGCCTTCGAGCGACTCGCCCGCGAAGAAGCCGAAGCTGAAGTTGCCGCCGAGCGCGAACTGCGCGAAGAAGCGATCCGCAAGGCGAAAGCCGAAGCAGAAGTCAAAGCCCGCGCAGAAGTAGAAGCCGCCATTGAGATTGAGCGCAAAAAACGCGAAGAAGGCGAGAAAAAGGCAAAGGCCGAAATTGCAGCGCGCGTAATCGCAGAACGCAGGGCGCGCGACGAGGCCGAACGTCAGCTCGAAATCGCACAAAAGGCACGTGAGGACGCCGAGCGCCTGGCCCGGGAAACAGCATCCGGTGAAAGTGCTCAGGGGAAAAAAGCACTGGCGGATGCTGAAACCCGCGCCAAGCTGGCGGAAGCTGCTGTCGTCAAGGCCAAAGCCCAAGCGGAAGCCGAGCGCGAGGCCCGGGCACAAGCCGAAGAGCGCGCAAAAACCGAGGCCGTCGTCCGCGTCGTCCGTGAGCAGGAACTGCGCGACAACGCGGAACAGAACGTCAAAGCCCGGGTTGACGAAGAATTACGTGCCCGCGCCCGCGCCGAGGTGGAAGCTGATGCGAAATACCGCGCCGAAGCCGAACAACGCGCCAAGGCTGCAGGGGCCGATCGCAAACTGCGCATGGAATCCGAGGCGCGTGATGCTGCGTCTTCATTCCGTACCGAACGCAAACCCCGCCGCAAAGCATTGATCACCGGAATCAGCCTGCTCGTCCTGATCGCCGGGGGGCTGGGAGCGCTGCAACTGATGCCGCTGGACGCTTACATTCCCACCGTGCAGGAAATGCTCAGCCAACGACTGAAGCAGCCGGTGCGCATCGCCAATATGCGCTATACCGTATATCCGGAGCAGGAATTGCGGTTGGAACGCGTCAGCGTCGGCACCGTGCAACAGATCAAAGCGGATAATGTGGTCATTCCGATGATGCCGTGGAGCCTGCTGCTCGGTGAACGGGAATTCGACACAATCACCGCCAATACCATCGCCATCGAATCAACTGGCCTTGATCTGCTGCCTGCCCTCGCCAATCCGGCGCCAGGCGCAACGCTGCAGGTGCACGAATTGCGCATGTCAGGCATCAAACTCCTGGGTATGCCGATTGATGTGCCGCTATTCCAGGCACGGTTGACCTTCGGTCGCGATGGCGCCATGCAGAAAATGCAACTGAACGATAGCAAGATGTCCATCAACGCCACCCCGAAGGACGGGGGACTCGCACTGACAGTGGACGCACGCGAATGGCAAATGCCAGTGGGACCGGCGCTGCAGTTCAACGATTTGTCGGTCACCGCCCAGATTGATCGCCGTCAGGCCACCGTAACCGCCATTGAAGGTCGTCTGGGTGGCGGCCGCATCAAAGGCGCACTCAAGGCGGTCTGGGCCGGCGATATCACGGTTGAAGGCGAATTCAACCTCGAAGACGGTCGCTTGCAGCAGTTAATATCCAACTACACCCGCGAATTTTCAGCCAGCGGAATGCTCAATGCCAATGGCAGTTATTCCTTAAGGGGCACAACACTGAAGACGCTGTTTGACTCAACACAAACGGAAGCGACCTTCACGATCGACACCGGCGAACTCAACAACATCGACATGGTTCGCGCCATCCAGTCGCCTTCGTCCAGCGGCACTCGCGGCGGCAAGACCAAGTTCGATACGCTGACCGGTGCCTTCAACCACAACGGCAGTCGCTACAACTACCGGCAATTGCGACTGGTATCCGGCCCCCTGAATGCCAGCGGCGCCTTCAGCATCAGTGGTGACAGCTCTTTGTCCGGCCGGATCAACGCCGAACTCGGATCCAAAGGCCTGGTTGTGGCACGTGGCGGGCTAAGCGTAGTCGGCGCCGTGCGGGATCCGGTGCTGCGGCCCTAACTTCCGGTCAGTTCACGTCCTGGCAGCCTCATGCACAAAGCCCGCGTCTAGGCGCGGGCTTTGTTGTTTTACCACCCGGCTACCCGGTTTACTGCTGCGCAGTCGAATACGCCGCTGCACGCAATGCCTCTATCCGCACATCCAGCGGCGGGTGCGACATGAACAGCGCCATCAGGCCGCCGCCGCCGCCGGAGATGCCAAATGCCGACATCTGCACCGGCAATGCCGATTCCCCGTGATTGCTTTTCAGCCGCTCCAGCGCAGCGATCATTTTTTCCCGGCCGGCGAGTTCCGCGCCGCCCGCATCAGCCCGGAATTCGCGCTGGCGGCTGACCCAGGCAACAACCATGCTGGCCAGTACGCCCAGCAGCAGTTGGGCAACGATAGTCGCAATCCAGAAACCCGGCCCCTGCCCGCGCTCGTTTTTCAGCAATACGCGATCAACAAAGAAACCGATCACCCGTGAGAGGAAAATGACAAAGGTGTTAAGTACGCCCTGCACCAGGGTCAGTGTCACCATGTCACCATTGGCCACGTGGCTGATTTCGTGTCCCAGCACCGCTTCAGCCTCATCCTGCGACATGTTGTTGAGCAACCCCGTACTGACGGCAACCAGTGCATTGTTGCGATTCCAGCCCGTCGCAAACGCGTTGACGTCCGGGGCATCGTAAATTGCCACTTCCGGCATGCCGATGCCGGCGCGCTCCGCCTGTCGTTTCACCGTATCCACCAACCAGCGTTCGGTGGTGGTTGACGGTACTTCGATGACCTGAGCACCAGTCGCCCTTTTTGCCATCCACTTCGATATCAGCAGCGATATGAACGCGCCGCCAAAGCCGAAGAGCGCCGCAAACACCAGCAGGCCCTGCAGATTGAGGCCGGTCTCGGTTTCCAACGCACTGTCTATGCCCAGCAACTGCATGGTCACGCTCAGCACCGCCAGAATGGCGAAGTTGGTGACGATCAGCAGGAATACGCGTTTCATGGTTTTTTTAAAACCTCCGACGGGTTGAACACGGACTACTTAGATATAGGCGGTTGTTACAAGTTCAAGTCGCAGCAGCTATAGAGATAAACTATAAGCTGTTGTTTTTAAAGTATTTTATTCACTCAACAATAATCATCTGGCACCGGGCGAAAAGCGTCGCGATTCTACCTTAATCAGCATCCCGCACTTGCAACCAGAAAGTTACCGGGCCGTCATTGGTCAGCGTCACCTTCATGTCTGCACCGAACACACCTTGTTCAACCACAGGATGCACGCGCCGGGCCCGGACCAGCGCATGTTCAAACATTGCCCGGCCCTGTTCCGGCGCAGCCGCGGTCGAAAACCCGGGACGCAAACCTTTGCGCGTATCGGCGGCCAAAGTGAACTGCGGCACCAGCAGCAACCCGCCCTCAACTTGGCGCAGCGACAGATTCATCTTGCCCGCATCATCAGCAAATACGCGGTAATTCAGCAGCCGCTCAAGCAAACGATCCGCAGTCTGCGATGTGTCGCCGGCCTCAACCCCCAGCAACACCAGCAAACCGCTGCTGATGGCGCCTACCGTCACGCCATCAATAACCACCTGCGCAGCGCTGACCCTTTGCAACAGTGCAATCAAACGTCGCCCTTCCCTGCGTTCAAATCTGCGATATGCCGCGACCGCCCAGGCCGAAAGTATCCACTGTCATCATAATATTCTGCGCATTCGTTCGCACTGTACCAACCCGGGACGCCAAGTACCGGTACCGGAGCCAGATCCCGGGTACGCTGCAGCACCCCGGTGTCAGCAAGTTGCCGAGCAACCAGGTTGTCTATGAAAGCCAGCTGCTGAGCCGGCGCCAACGCAAGAAATGCGCGGTCCACCTCCAGCAGCAGGCCGCGGCCGGTCATCCCCCGGAAGGGAGTCAGTGCCTTTTCACACAAGGCATGTCCGAAAGGCAGAAAACACATGTTGTCCACGACATCGGCGCGACGCTCCCAGAACAGCCGCTTCCACTGGAAATCACGGATCAGCTGCAGCAGACCGGGATCTGCCGCCAGCACGATAACGCCATCCTCGTCGAACAGGGTCAGCGCATCGCGCACTGCACCGCGCCCGCCAGTCGCTATCTGCTCATACGCGGCGTAGTGCCTGGCGTTAAGTGCAGCCTTAGCCGCTGGGAAGGTCAGCCATATCTGCACATTGAGCAGATCGTGCCAATTGCGCTCGCGAAACACCAGTTCACCACGCTCGTAGAGACGAATCTCATAGGGATCACTACCTGCAACAGCATCCTGCACCAGTCGCAACGGTTTGCCCGTGGCAACGCATACCTCGGCACGCGCCAGCAGTTTTTGCAGCAAGGTCCTATCCGGCCAATCGCTGCCCGCCAGCTGCCGCGCCGTCTCCCGCATGGGTGCCAACAGCGGCGTACGCTCCGCAAATTCCTGATTCCAACTGTCCATGTTGCGGAGTGTACGATGTGCAGGCATTTTTGAGGCCGCAGGTATTCAGTTACACTTGCAGCCCTGTCGCAAATCATGTCGCTGCATTACTCGCAAGAAAGTACTGAATGAGTGAAAAAATTGCATATCGCCTCACCACCAAAGGCATTGCAGAAGTCGCCGCCAAACCGGGCGATCTGAAACCCGGTCTGAAGGGACTGCTTGCCGCCGTCGGCAAGCAGGCTACCGCTGAAGATCTCCGCGCCAAATTTCCGCGCGCTGGCAACATCGACGCTGCTCTGTCGCAACTGGCTATCGACAAGTACATAGAAAAATTGCCTGCTGCAGCCAAATCCAAAGCGCCAGCTGACGAAGACCTGGACTTCAGCGCAAAACCCGGCAACGATGACAAGGCTGAATCGGCCAACTCCGAAGATCTGGAGAGCTTCCTCAGCGAACGCCCCAAGGAACCCACCTTGCAGCAACGCCAGCAGGCCGAAGGCACCATTTCCGGCGCCCGGCGGTTGAAGGCCGGCTACCAGATCAGCATACTGAATCGCCCGGGGAAACCCATCGCGCCGCGCAGCGGCGGCAGCAAACATGCGGTACTGGTCATCGACAGTCACGAAGCCGAAGCACTCGCAGCCGCACGCGGCCTGATGCAGGGTGGTTTCGATGTTCGCGGTGCGGGCAACAAGGCGGAAATTGCCGCCGCGCTGGGCAAGGCGCCGCCGGACCTGATCATCATGGACGTGGATCTGCACGACGCCGTCGGTCTCGATGTGCTCGGCAAATTGCATGAGCATCCGAAATTCAACAATACCCCGATCATCGTCGTCACTGCACGCGCTGAACGCGACGACATCGTCGCAGCACTGGCCTACGGCGCCTCCGGCTATCTGAACAAACCGCTAAAACCGGAAGCCCTGCTCCGTAACGTCAAGGACGCGCTGGGTCTGCCATGATCGCGCGGCAAGTTCCTGCCGCTCAGTAGTCGCCCGGCACCGGTTGTATCTGCAGCAACGTCAGCTCGTCGCCTGCAGAAAAGCCGCAACGGCCTGCACCCATGCAGGCCGTGAAAACAGAAAGCTGTCATTGTGGCCACCGCGCAGCTCCAGCCACGATTTCGCGCCCGCGACGGCTGCATACAAACGTTCGCCATGCGCATAGGGCACGATCTCATCATCCCGGCTGTGCGCAATCAACACCGGCCCGCGGTAACTCTGCAGATGCGCCAGCGTGTCATATCGATAACGGCTGATCAGACGCACCGGCAGCCAGGGGTAAATTTCGGCCCCCAGATCCTGGACCGAGGTGAACGTCGAGACCAGAATCAATGCCCGCGGCTGTACGCTGGCAGCCAGTTGCGCGGCCACCGCACCACCCAATGATTCACCGACCACCACGATATCGCCAGCTTGCGCGCCCTGCGCCGTGGCGAGCCAGCGCCATGCCGCCTGTGCATCCAGGTAAGTGCCCTGCTCGGTAGGTTTTCCGCTGCTGGCGCCATAACCGCGATAGTCCAGCAGCAGCACGGCATAACCCATGGCAGAAAAGTGCGGCAAGTAATTGATGCGATCGGCAATGCTGCCGGCATTGCCGTGCAGCAGCAGCACCTTACCATGGGTCACAGCGGTATTGGCAGGCACCCACCATGCCGCCAGGGTTACGCCGTCATCGGTCTCGATCCGCACATTATCAAATGGCAGCTTCACCTTTGCCGGAGTCGCCACAGCATCTCTGCCGACCTGCGGGAAATAGAGCAGCCGATCCTGGCCCAGCCACATCAGCACCACCAGCAATCCATACGCAACCACCACCGCACCCAGCAACTGCAGCAGCATGCGTTTTACCGCAGCCATTGCAACGGCGGCTCATCGAGCGCCGCCGCCTGTTCGCGCAACGCCAGTACATGGTCCTGCCAGTAGCGCTGGGTGTTGAAAAACGGGAACGTAGCCGGGAACGCCGGATCATCCCAGCGCCGTGCCAGCCAGCCAGCATATTGCACGATGCGCAGCGTGCGTAGCGCTTCAATCAGCATCAGCTCGGCCGGATCAAAATCACAGAACTCACAATAACCTTCCAGCAGTGCCGACAGCTGTAACTGCTGCGCCGCGTGATCCCCTGACAAACACATCCACAAATCCTGCGCCGCCGGTCCCATGCGCGCATCATCCAGATCTACGAAATGCGGTCCGTCGTCGGTCCACAGGATATTGCCGGCATGACAATCCCCGTGCAGCCGCAGGCTGCGCACCGTTCCAGCCATCGCCCAGCGTCGCTCGACACGCTCCAGCACATCCTCGACCACCGTGGCGTAGGCCTCCTCCATGTCCTCCGGCACGAGTCCGCTATCGAGCACAAACTGCGCGGGCTCATGGCCAAAACTTTCGATGTCCAGGGTCGGGCGATGGACAAAGCGCTGCAGTTTTCCCACGGCATGAATGCGGGCGATGAACCGTCCCAGCCATTGCAGCGTATCTGGGTCTTCGAATTCGGGCGTGCGCCCGCCCCGCCGCGGATATACCGCAAACTGGAAACCGCCATGTTCGTGCCGTGTGCGACCGTCGAACTGCAGGGGTGCCACCACCGGAATTTCACGGGCCGCGAGTTCCAGCGCGTAATCATGCTCTTCCTGAATGGCGGCCGCACTCCAGCGCTGTGGCCGGTAAAACTTGGCGACGACCGAAGTATCGTCGTCCAGCCACACCTGATAAACGCGGTTCTCGTAGCTGTTCAGTCCTTGCAGACGGCCGTCACAGCGTACGCCGCAGCAGGCTTCGATAGCGTCAAGTATGAGATCCGGGGTAAGCGATTGATAAGGGGCCATGATAATTCCGCTCGGCACCATAACACAGCGACGGCAGCGCACAGACCGGTAGATCGCGTGAAATTTTCGTGAAGTCCGGCAAGCTTTAACAGTTGCCCAAAGATCGGGTACGGGATAGGCTGCGCGCCGTAATATCTTGCATGTAACGTAAGTGCTACGTAAGGTGGATTGCCTAAATTGCGCAACCCCATAAAGAGACGCAACTTGTATACCGCCATTCCATATCATCTGGCAGCCATCGCCCTGGCCGCCATGACCAGCCTGTGGCCACTGTCTGGTCAGGCCGCATCAGTTCCAGCGCTTGAACAATTGACGCTGCAAGCTGCTGAAACCCTGTTCACCGCGCACAATCGAGAATTGCTGATCGCCCGGCGTACCGTCGAAGGTGCAGAGGCCGATGTGCTCAGCGCCGCCGCACCCTTGAATCCAAACCTGTCGATCGGCACTTCCCGCATCAGCCCCAGTCTCGGCATCGGGCCGGGACGTCCAACTGAAAAACGCGTGGATACCGTTGTCGGACTCACCCAGGTATTCGAGCGCGGCAACAAGCGCGAGCTGCGTACCGAAGCCGCGCAGTTCAATGTCGCCGCGGCACGCAGCGATGCCGCTGATGCCGGACGCCAGTTGCTCTACCAGGTCCGGGGCGCCTACTACGATCTGCTGCTGGCACAGGAAAAACTAGACATCACCTCAAACACTGCAGATCTGTTTGATAAATCCGTGGGAGCAGCGGAACGCCGCCTGCAGGCCGGCGACATAGCAGCCACCGAACTGGCCCGCATCCGCGTCGATGCATTGCGCGCACGCAACGATGCCAGCGCGGCCCGTGCGGAACGGGAACGCAACCAGCTTGCTCTCAGCTACCTGATCGGCGCCGAACGTGAAGCCGCACGCATTACCGTCATCGACCGCTGGCCATCAGATCAATTACCCAAGACAGTACAAAACACGCAGCACCTCATCGATCAACGCGCCGACGTCCGCGCCGCGCAGGCGCGGGTCAGTGTCGCCGAAAAATCGCGCGATCTGGCACGTGCCCTGCGCACCCGCGACATCACCGGCGGTTTGCAATATGAACGCTTCCCCGGCGACACCGCCAACAACAGTTACGGCTTCACGGTGTCGATTCCCCTGTTCACACGCTACCAGTATTCCGGCGAAATCCGGCGCGCTGAAATCGAGCTGCTCGCAGCACAGGAGAACCTGGAACGGATCAGCGCACTCGCCGCCGCGGACATTCACCGCGCCGGTCGTGAACTGGCCACCGCCGCCGAGCGCAAAAACCGCTCGCAGGACATCCTGCTGCCCGCAGCCGAAAAGGCCGCCACAGGTGCCGAGTTCGCGTATACACGCGGCGCCATCGGCATCATGGATCTGCTCGATGCCCGTCGTCAGTTTTATGCCTCGCGACTGGATACAGCTACCGCCACTGCGGACCATGCCAAGGCATACGCCGCCTGGCGCAGCGCAACCAAATCTTCCGGGGATTAAACACCAGCATGAACAAACTTCTTGCGATGATCTGCGCAGCCATTGTGATCCAGGGATGCAGCCAGCCAGTGCCCGAGGCGCCGGCGAACGACCCGAAGATCGAGAATGACCGGATCACTTTCCCTGCCGGCAGCAGCCAGCTCGAAGGCATCAAGACCTTGCCCGTCAGCATGCAGCCCATACCGCTGACCCGCCTCAGTGGCCGCCTGGCCTGGAACGAGGAACGTACCGTCCGCGTATACACGCCTTTCGCCGGACGCGTCGAACGCATACTGGTGCAACCGGGCCAGATCATCGCGTCCGGCCAGGCACTGGCCGTGATTGCTTCTCCGGAATTCGGCCAGGCCCAGGCTGATGCGCGGCGCGCGGAAAGCGATCACGCCCTGGCCAGAAAAAACCTGGAGCGCATGCGCGAACTGGAACAGCATGGCGTGGCACCGCGCAAGGATTTGCATGTGGCAGAGGCCGATTTCGCCAAGGCCGGCGCGGAATTCGAACGCAGTCGCAAACGTCTGGCCTTGTATGGTGCGGTCCGGAATGGCGTGGACCAGAACTACACACTGACCAGCCCGATTGCGGGGACAGTAGTGGAACGCAACATCAACCCTGGACAGGAGTTGCGGCCGGATCAGATGGTCGCCAACAGTCCGCCATTGTTCGTAATCACCGATCCAACGACCCTGCGGGCGGTGTTTGACGCCGCCGAACGCGATCTGACCTATTTGCGGCCCGGTAAAAATATCGCAGTGCGCACGACCGCCTACCGTGACCAGGAATTCACAGCCAGTGTCGAAGCCATTTCAGACTTTCTGGATCCCGCCACGCGTGCCATCAAAATCCGCGCCCGCCTTAACAATCCCGGCCGCACGTTGAAGGGGGACATGTTCGTCACGGCTGATATCGATGCCGACGGTGAACGAGAACTGCTGGTGCCTACCAAGGCCGTGTATTTCCAGGGCGGCAAGAACTTTCTGTTCATAGAAACAGCCAAGGGCCAGTACCTGCGGCGCCAGGTTCAAACTGGTGACGTGCGCCAGAACCAGATCGAAATCCTGGCCGGATTGACCGAAGGCGAAGCTGTGGTCACCGACGGGTCACTGATGCTGCAGCAAGTCATGGTCCCGCGGCGCGTCCAGAAATAATAACCTCAAATGATCAAACGCATAGTCTCCTTTGCGCTGCACCAGCCGCTGTTTATCGCACTCGGCACCATACTGTTTATCGGCGCGGGCATTGTGGCATTCAAGGCGCTGCCGGTGGAGGCCCTGCCCGATGTCACCGATACCCAGGTGCAGGTCATCACGCTGTTTCGGGGGCGCGCTGCCGAGGAAGTCGAAAAACAGGTTACCTATCCGATCGAAGTGGCGCTGGCCGGCATGCCGAACGTTATCCGCATGTTTTCGCATACCCAGTTCGGCCTGTCGTTCATCATCCTGACCTTTGACGACAAGGCCAACGCCTATTTCGCCAGACAACAGGTGCTGGAACGGCTGCGCGACGCCGAAATTCCGCCGGGTGCGCAACCACAGCTGGCCCCGTTGTCCACCGCAGTCGGCGAAGTCTATCGCTACCGCGTCCGCGGCGCCGACCTCGACGCCCGTGACCTGCGCACCATCCAGGACTGGACTGTCAGCCGCCAGCTCAAGCTGCTGCCCGGCGTTGCCGACGTAGTCAGCTTCGGCGGCTTCATCAAGCAGTACGAGGTCAATCCTGATCTGGCGAAGCTGAAATACTACAAAATCAGCCTGCAGCAACTATTCTCCGCGCTGGAGCGCGGCAGTTCAAATGCTGGCGGCGGTTATGTCGAACAGGGCCAACAGCAATTCCTGATTCGCGGCATCGGTCTGTTGCGTTCAGCAGACGAAATTCTCGACATTGTGGTGGCCGAGCGTAATGGCTCGCCGGTGCTGGTGCGCCACATTGCGGCATTGTCCGTAGGTTCTGTTCCCCGCCAGGGCGTGATCGGCCAGGACGACGATCCGGACATAGTCTCCGGCGTGGTGCTGATGCGGCGCGGAGAAAATCCTGCTGAAGTTCTCACAGCAGTAAAGGCGCGCGTCGCCCAGCTCAATGCATCAGTATTGCCCAAGGGTGTCGAAATCGTGCCCTTCTACGACCGCACCTGGCTGCTCGGCAAGACACTGAAAACCGTGTTCACCAACCTGGTTGAAGGCGCCATGCTGGTGACACTGGTGCTGCTGATATTTCTCGGCAATCTGCGTGCCGCGGCCATCGTCGCCGTCATTATTCCATTGTCTCTGCTGGGCACTTTCCTCGGCCTGACCTTTTTGAACGTCCCCGCAAATCTGCTCTCGCTGGGCGCCATGGACTTCGGCATCATTGTTGACGGCGCGGTAATCGTCGTCGAAAACGTGTTCCGCAAACTCTCTGAACACCGCGGGGAATTGCGACCACGGGAACGCCTCAACGCCATCCTGGATGCCGTGGTTGAAGTCGGCCGCCCCACGCTGTTTTCAATGCTGATCATCATCGCCGCGCACATTCCGATCTTCACGCTGCAGCGCCATGAAGGTCGCATCTTTGCCCCGATGGCCTATTCCGTCACTTCGGCGCTGGTCTGTTCGCTGATTTTTTCACTGACTCTGGTACCGCTGTTGTGCTGGCTGATGCTGCGCAAGAATCTGCCCGAGCACGAGAACCGGCTGGTCCATCGCTGCAAGGCCATTTATGAACCTGCCCTGCGCTGGGCCCTGGGGCATCAGCGCAAGGTGGTGATAGCAGCGACCCTGATGCTGGCCCTCAGCCTGGCCCTGGTGCCGCGTCTGGGCACCGAGTTTCTACCCGAACTCAACGAAGGTTCGGTCTGGATTAACATTCCGCTGCATCCCAGCATTTCCGTAAGCGAGGCACGCGACGAAATGGTCAAAATACGCGCGGCCATAGCTCACATTCCCGAAATAAAAACCATCGTGTTCAAGGCCGGCAGACCGGAAGACGGTACCGATCCCAAGCTGATCAGCATGGCCGAGTTCCTGGTGGACATCAAACCGGAGTCCGAGTGGCAACGCAAAGTCACGAAAAAGGACATTCTGCGAGAGATGGAAACCGCTCTCGACCAGCTGCCGGGCGTACAGGCCAGCTTTTCGCAGCCGATACGCGACAACATACTTGAATCGATTTCCCAGATCGACGGTCAGATCGTCATCAAAGTCTACGGCGACGATCTCGACGTGCTGCGCGGCACATCCGGAGAAGTGCTGGCTGCTATTTCCGATGTGCCCGGCGTCGCCCGCGCCATGATCGACCGTCAGGGCGAACTGCCGCAGGAACTGGTGCAGATCGACCGTGCGCAAGCTGCACGGTATGGCCTCAACATTGCCGACATCCAGGACGTCATCGAAACGGCCATGGGCGGCCGCGAGGCCACCACTATCTGGGAAGGCGAGCGCAAGTTTGGCGTGGTCGTCAGGGTGCCTGCCGACCAGCGCTCACTGACCCAGCTGCGCGACATCCTGCTCACCACCTCATCGGGGATATTCATCCCGCTGTCCCAGGTCGCCACCTTCAAGACCATCGGCGGCAGCATGAACATCAGTCGCGAAAACGGCGGACGCGTCATGGCCATAGGTGTTTTCATTGAGAATCGCGACATGGGATCGGTGGTCGCAGACATGAAAACCCGGATCGAGAAATCGGTAAAACTGAAACCCGGTTATTCGATGTCGTGGTCGGGTGAATTCGAGAATCAGGAGCGCGCGATGAACCGCCTGGCGGTCATCGTGCCCATTTCGATACTGCTGATTTTCCTGCTGCTGTTTGACGCTTTCGGTTCTTTCCGCAGCGCGCTGCTGATCATACTCAACATTCCCTTCGCCATGATCGGCGGCATCCTCGCTCTGCTGCTGACCGGCATCCCGCTTTCGGTATCCGCCGCCATCGGCTTCATCGCGCTGTTCGGGCAGGCAGTGCTCAACGGCGTGGTAATGGTTTCCTATTTCAATCAGCTCAAAAACGCCGGCGCCTCGCCCGAAGAAGCGGTCATCAAAGGCTCGCTGGTGCGGCTACGCACCGTGCTGATGACCGGCCTGCTGGCCATGATGGGTTTGGTGCCGATGGCCCTGTCGCATGACATCGGCTCGGAAACACAGAAACCGTTGGCCGTAGTCGTCATCGGCGGACTGATCTCCGCAACCATCCTGACCCTGATCGTGCTGCCTACGCTGTATGTGATGTTCGAACGCCGCTGGCATCATGGTCATCAGCACCCGCCCGGGCACGACCACGACCAGTCATTTGCCGCGCATTGAGACGGCGGTTGCCGGCACACGCAGTTAATTGCTGAGTTGCCCGCGCTGGATTTCGGCCGCGCGGGCACTGACAAAGGTCATGCCGCGCTCGAGCACGGCAGGCAGCACGGCTTCGACGACAGAGATGTTGTTGACCTGACAATCGGCCAGCTCACGACGGAACAGCTGCACGACTTCACCGATCTCATCCAGCGGATGCAAAGGCCAGCAAAAACCCTCCAGCAACGTATCGTCGAAAGGCGAACTCAAGCTCAGGCGCAGCTCCCCCGTACCGCAGTCGAGTTGATGTGCTGACAGGACCGCCTGCGGATCACCCACACTCATGCGGAAATGCCGGACGTTGTTGCCGAGGAACAGGCTCAGCGCCGCTTCCAGCTGGGCGCAACGGCCGACATAAGCAGCCTTGGCCAGCGGCTGCGGTGGCCGCGGTATGGGCAGGATTTCCACGCCAGGCTGCGCCAGTTGCCGCGCCAGTTCGCGCGTAAGTTGCATGCCCCAGGTCGCGATATTGGCTGCAGACTCCAGGAATGACGGCAGATGTGGCGGCGTAATGCCGGCACCGACCAGAAAACGCAAATGCACCTGCTCACGACCAGGGGCGACGACGACCGGCTCCGGCGGCAAAACATCCGCCACACCACGATAGGCCGGATCACGCGCGGCACGCCACAATGCCACTGGCGAGATCGCCTCCAGTGCAGCGGCGCTGCACAATGCATTGCCCAGGCCAAAATTGCGGGTCACACCAACAGCGCCCTGTTTTTCGAGCAGATCAACGATGACGGCCATCTCCGGCAGCGTACCTGCCAGCGTGGCCGGGGTCCGGGTGCCGGCCACTATCACCAACGGAATTGCGAACAACCGCAGGCCGACGCCCTCATTCCCCGCATCGATCACCGACGACAAAGCCTGCCAGATGCGGCGCGCCGGCGCCGGAGCAGTGCCGCGAAGTGCGGCCAGTATCGATGCGTCATCACCGGCTGCCAGCGCGGTCTGTAAAACATCTGCCAGCGGCCGCGCTGCATCCTGTTCCATCGCCTCCAGCAATGGTCCCGATAGCGCTGCAGCCACCCGTGGATCCGGCAAACTCTGGGTCATGCTAAAAGCCGTCTGGCGACTGCGGGGCGCCGAGCTGATGCGCTGTTACTGCCCCCCAATTTCCTGAACTTACATTAGAAAATGATTGTAAATAATTGATTTTACTAAATATTTTTATAATAGGCATGTTGTAACATCAGTGGTGTGGACATTGCCGCGAAGCCCGCGACAGTATCAATCAACCCGGGCGCCAGACTCTTTCACGACCTTGCCCCATTTGGCGTAATCGGCTTTAACGACACGCGCAAAATCTGCAGCAGAACCGCCTGCGGCATCAGCCCCCCGCGAGTTGAGCAGTTTAACCAGCGCAGTTCCGCGCAGCGCAGCATTCAGTTCGGCATTGATGCGGTTGATCGCCGGCGCGGGGGAACCTGCAGGCGCAAAAATCCCGAACCAGTTGATGACTTCATAACCCGACACGGTTTCGGCAATGGCCGGCAGTTCCGGAAATGCCGCTGAGCGTTGCGGACTGGTTACCGCGAGACCGCGCAGTTTGCCCGACTTGACCTGCGGCGACAGCGGCACGGCACTGGCAATGGTCAAACCGATGCGCCCGCCCAGCATGTCGGTTACCAGCGGCCCCGTACCCTTGTACGGAATATGTTCCATGCGCACCCCCGCCATGGCCTTGAACAACTCCAGCGCCAGATGACTGGACGAACCACTGCCGGCAGATCCGTAGTTGATTTTTCCAGGATTGGCTTTTGCGTAGCTTATCAATTCACGCACCGATGTCGCCGGAAACGATGGCGACGCCGCCATCATCAGCGGCACTGCGACGAATTGCACAACCGGCGCGAAGCTCTTGATCGGGTCATAAGACACTTTTCGCAAATGCGGATTGATGACATGGGGTATCGACGAAAAAAGCAGCGTATAACCATCGGCATCGCCCTTGACCGCGATTTCCGTGGCTATCAACCCGCCGGCGCCACCTCGGTTGTCCACCACCACCTGCTGACCCAGGCGATCAGTCAGCTGTTGCGCAGCAATACGCCCCAGCGTATCGGCTGCACCACCCGGCGGAAAGCCCACGATCAGTCGCACCGGCCGTTCGGGATAAGCTGTCGCTGCGACAGCCGCACCCTGCATGATCACCATGGCTGCAGTGATCGTAAAAACAATTCGTCCAATATTCATGTCCATTTCCTCTCGTCGTGATAGATGCAATGTCTGACCACACTCAGCGTTAGCATCAAACGTGCCACGGCATTACCACTCGCGCTCCAAGGCGCTGATCAATGCTCACCAGCCCAATACATACGCCGGGCGCCGCGGATCCGCACCACCATGCAGCACGCCGCGCTGCATATCATTGACGATGGTGCACACCGAACCCGCCAGCCAGGTCATGTCATCCCACCAATAGAGCTTGTGCCCCATGGCTGCCAGCGCATCGCCGGTTTCCCGCGCAATACGTGATTCCAGGTACAACCGGCCGGGAAAATAGGCATGCGGTTCAAACGATCCCGGATAACTGTAATTGGCAAAACGCGGCGCTTCTACCGCGTCCTGCACCGACATGCCGAACACGTTGACATTGAGGAATACCTGAATCATGGCCTGGATCTGCACGTCTCCGCCCGGCGTGCCGAACGGCATGTAGGCCTTGCCGTTCTTCAGCGCCAGCGCCGGATTTGGCGTCAACCGCGGGCGCTTGCCCGGTGCCACTGACGACGGATGTGATGGATCGGCCCACGACTGCGTGCCGCGGCCAGAACACAGGATGCCCACGCCCGGAATAATCGGCGTCTTGTCGGAACCATCGGAAGGCGTCGCCGAAAACGCATTGCCATGGCGATCAATCACGCACAGATAGGAAGTATCCCCTGGTCCTGGGGCTTCTTCAGTTTGCGGCTCAGGCATGCAGCGATTGGCTACGGTAGCCAGCGTCTTGGGATCTCCCGCCGGCGGCATTTCCGGCCACGCCCGCTCGTCGTTGATCAGCGAACGCCGCCAGGATGCGTACTTATCCGACAACAATCCCTGTAGCGGCACCTTGACGAATTTCGGATCGCCAAAATGATGATGGCGATCGGCAAACGCCAGTTTCAATGCTTCAGTCACCACATGGATGTACTGTGCTGAATTATGTCCCAGCGCCTTCAGGTCATAACCCTTGAGTATATTGAGCGCCATCGGCAGCGCCGGTCCCTGCGACCAGGGTCCGCAAGCGTGCACTTCGATGTTACCGAAGCGTGATTTCACCGTAGGTTCGAAGTTGACCTTGAAGTCGGCAAAATCCTCGTAACGCATCAGGCCGCCCTGATTCTTGATCCATGTTGTGACGTCACGCGCGATATCACCCTTGTAGAAAGCGTCCCTTGCCGCCTGCAGACCGGCTTTGCGTCCCTTGCGTTTGGCACGACGTTCCTGATCAACCATGTATTGCAGCGTGCGGCCGAGATCGGCCTGCACAAATACCTTGCCCGGCACCGGCGGGCGCCCGCCCGGTAGATAGATCCGTTTACTGGAAGGCCAGCGTGAGTAGGCATCGGTGTTGTCGGCAATGAATTGCGACATCAGCGGATACATCGGGAATCCTTCGCTGGCGAAGCGGATCGCCGCCGCAGCCACTTCACCGAAACTCATGGTGCCGAATTTCGACAGCGCAGTGATCCACGCATCGGGCGCTGCCGGCACCACGCAGCGCTCCACACCGGGCGGAATCTTGCCGCCGTGTTTTTTCAGGAAATAATCCGGGGTTACCGCGCGCGGCCAAACGCCCAGGCCGTCGATGGAGTGCACCTTGCGATCCTTGGCGGTAAAAATAATCTGCGGCGCCACGCCGCCTATATTCACCTTCTCGGTCTGCAATACACCGATGGCCAGACCCGCAGCAACGCCGGCATCTATGGCGTTGCCGCCAGCCTCGAGAATTTCAAAGGCCGCATGAGCAGCCAGATAGTGGCCGGCCGCCACTACGTGGCGGGTACCCATGATGGTCATGCGCTTGCTAGTCATATTTGATACTCCCGATTAATCCTCTGCGAGTGATGCACGGAATTTTACTCTGTCTGGCCATCCCCGCCGGCATCGGCGCTCCACATATTGAAATCGGCAGAAATCCGATGCGGCGCAACTGCAACGGACTTGGTAAACTCGCCCGCTGTCATACATCCGGTTTGCGATATTGCTGCGAACTTATCCTGAGGAGAGCATCAACATGAACACTGCACGATTCTGGGTTGCCGTCACTGTCGGCATCCTTGCCCTGAGCACCACCGCCCAAGCCCAGAACTATCCGGCCAAGACGATCCGCATGGTGATCCCCTTCTCAGCAGGCGGCAACACCGACATCATCGGCCGCATTTTTGCTCCCAAGATGGCGGAAATTCTCGGCCAGCAGGTCATCATCGACAATCGCGGCGGTGCCGGCGGCACCATCGGCACCGAATTCGCGGGACGGCAAGCACCCGATGGCTACAACCTGTTGATGGCTTCAGCCGGACACACCATCAATCCGGCCATGATCAAAAAACTGCCGTACGACTCGGTCAAGGATTTTGCGCCCATCGGTATCGTCGCTGATGTGCCTACCGCATTTGTCATCCACCCTTCATTGCCGCCCAAAAACCTGAAAGAATTCATTGCGCTGGCCAAGGCACGCCCCAATGATATTTTCTACTCGACCGCCGGCCGCGGCACCGTGGGACATCTGACTGCGGAACTGCTGATCTCTTCCGCAAAAATTAAAATTACGGCGGTGCATTACAAAGGCAGCGGCCCGTCAATGATCGACCTGGTCGGCGGGCATGTACAAATGCAATTCCCCAGCATGCCGGCCGCCGTGTCACATGTGGCAACTGGAAAACTGCGCATGATCGCGCAAACCGGTGAAAAGCGTTCACCCGCAGCCCCCACCGTACCCACCATGCAGGAACAGGGACTCAAGGGTTTCGTGGTATCCAGCGGCTTCTCGATGTTTGCTCCGGCAGGAACCCCCAAGCCCATCATCGACAAGGTCAACGCCGCTCTGGTGCAGGCATTGAAGGATCCCAAAGTCAACAAGACCCTGATCGACCAGGGCGCGGATCCAGTCGGCAGTACACCTGCTGAACATGACAAATTCAACCGTGCCGAAATCCAGAAATGGATCAAGGTTGCACGCGCCGCCGGTATTGAAGCGAACTGATGTCGCATCAACCGCTCCCGCAAAGCGGGGTGCGTTAATATACGGGGCCTGATGCCCCGTATTTTTTTGTGCCTATTTTTCGAGAACTCCCATGACCCCATTTGATTACCAGTTCCCCTACACGTCGCAGCGCATGCCAGTATTGGCGCGCAACGCTGTCGCCACTTCGCAACCGCTGGCTGCCCAGGCAGGTCTGCGCATGCTGCTCAAAGGCGGCAATGCCGTCGACGCCATCCTCGCCAGTGCAATCTCACTGACCGTACTCGAGCCAACCAGTAACGGCATCGGCAGCGACGCGTTCTGCATACTGTGGGACGGTAAGAAAATGCACGGGCTGAATGCTTCCGGACGTTCTCCGGCCGCATGGACAGCCGATCGCTTCAAAGGCGCGCAGACCATGCCGCAGCGCGGCTGGGATTCGGTCACGGTGCCGGGTTGTGTTTCGGCATGGGCCGAGATGTCAGAAAAATTCGGCAAGCTGCCTTTTGCCGACCTGTTCGAACCGGCAATCAAATACGCAACCGATGGTTATATGGTGACCCCCACCATTGCCCGGCTGTGGGCTAACCAGGCGCCTGAACTCAAAAACCAGCCGGGTTACGCAGAAGCCTTCATGCCGCGGGGACGCGCGCCGGCACCGGGCGAAAAATTTTCGTTCCCGGCGCAGGCCAAGACTCTGGAGCGCATTGCCGCAACCAAAGGAGAGGCGTTCTACAAGGGCGACCTGGCCGAAAAAATTGTCGCCTGGGCCAAACAGCATGGCGGCGCAATGACGCTGGACGATCTCGCCAATCACAAAAATAATTGGGTCGACACCATAGGCATTGATTACCGCGGTTATACCCTGCACGAAATCCCGCCCAACGGCCAGGGCATCGCCGCACTGATTGCGCTGGGCATACTGGAAAATTTTGACGTCGCGAAAATGCCAGTTGATTCCCCAGACAGCATCCATCTGCAGATCGAAGCCATGAAGCTCGCCTTTGCCGACATCAACGAATATGTATCCGACCCGGCATCCATGCGCGTAAAACCTGCCGACATGCTCGACAAGGCTTACCTGAAAAAACGCGCACAGCTGATCGACATGAAAAAGGCACTTGATCCCGGCTTCGGCACCCCCTCCAAGGGCGGCACGGTGTATCTGACTGCAGCCGATGAGTCCGGCATGATGGTGTCTTACATCCAGTCCAATTTCGCCGGCTTCGGCTCAGGTGTGGTGGTACCGGGAACCGGCATCAGCCTGCAGAACCGCGGCTACGGTTTCAACCTGAAACCGGGGCATGCCAATGTGGTCGCACCGAACAAGCGCCCTTTCCATACCATCATCCCTGGATTCCTCAGCAAAAACGGCAAACCGCTGATGAGTTTCGGCGTCATGGGTGGTTCCATGCAGGCCCAGGGCCACATGCAGGTCGTCTCGCGCATGGTCGATTACGAACAGAATCCGCAGGCCGCCTCCGACGCACCGCGCTGGCGCGTCGATACCGGCCTCAAGGTCGGCATTGAACACGGCGCATCTGCGGAAACCATCGCTGAATTGCACGCGCGCGGCCACGACATGCCGCAGGCTGACCGCTGGTCCACCGATTTCGGGCGCGCTCAACTGATCTACAAAATGGAAGATGGCTATTTTGCGGCCTCGGAACGACGTACTGACGGCCAGGCAGTCGGATACTGATATCTGCCTTCAAATATATTCGTGAAAGACCAGCCATGAAATACAGTCTCGGCGAACGAAAAATTGCCTGCAAAGGCGATTACTGGATTGCACCCAATGCGGTAGTCATCGGCAGCGTGGTGCTTGAAAACAATGCCAGCATCTGGTGGAACTGCGTAGTGCGCGGCGACAACGAACTCATCACCATCGGCGAAAACGCCCAGGTGCAGGACGGATCCGTGCTGCATGCCGATCCCGGTTTTCCGCTGACGCTGGAAAAAAACGTCAGCGTCGGCCATATGGCGATGCTCCATGGCTGCACCATTGGCGCAGGCAGCCTGGTTGGCATCAATGCGGTCATCCTCAACGGTGCAAAAATCGGCAAAAACTGCCTGATCGGCGCCGGCGCCTTCATCGGCGAAGGTAAGGAAATTCCGGATGGATCACTGGTTTTGGGTGCCCCCGGCAAAGTGGCGCGCCAGTTGTCACCGGAACAGATAGCACGCATTAACAGCATTGCCGATCACTACGTGCAGAATTTCAAACGCTACAAAAAAGAGCTGCAGCCCGACGAATCCTGAACTTTGCGTGAAGGGGAACCCACATGACGGACATGAAGAAATTCGGATTCCGGGTCAAGACCCGGGGCGGCATGGTCGTCGAGAACCTCACCGTACAGGCCCGGAGCAGGGAAGATGCTGATAAACGCATCCACCAGATTTACCGGAACTGCGAAATCCTGGAATGCAACGAACTCACACCCGACGCCCGCGGCGGCGGTGTTGACCTGGAAGGCATGATCTCGCTGATCAGCAAACAGGACGACACGCGGTAGCTGCAAGATCTACTGACCCACCATCACCGCATCACCCCCCGGTGCGGCTGCCCTGAATCAAGCGCAAACTCGCGGCCACCTGATGCTGCGCACTGGTATCACGCTGCTTCGTCAGCGCCGTTCTGGCACCCAACGGAGGAACACGCGCAGCCGGCTGGGTTGCATTTCCGGACAGGCGGATAAAGTCCACCGCAAGCAATTCTTCCAGCAGGTCTGTGTAATTTCTCGCACCACGGCTGTCCGGCGCATGCGCGAACACGTCCTGGTTGGAAGCCGGGCTTTCGGCCAGACTGACATTCTCGGCAATCCGCGTCGCGCATACTTCCGTGCCATAACGCGCACGCAACTGATTTTCGATATCGACCGACATGCGGCGTCGGGCATCATAACGCGTGATCAGATACCGTCTGGGCACGCGCCGCTTCAGCACATGTTCCAGCGCTTTCAGCGTGCGCTCCATCTGCACCGCACCCTTCATCGCCAGATAGTCAGTAGAGATCGGAATAATCACGCCATCCGCAGCGAACACGCTACTCAGCGACAACACGCCCAACATGGGACACGCATCCATCAACACGGGACGATCAGCAGACTCACGATCCAGCGCAACGGCCAGGCGGCTGAGTACCGCAGGCCCCTTGCCGAACTGGGAATCCACTTTGGACAATTCGATATGGGAGGGCACCAGCTTCCAGCCCATGCTGGTACCAAAAGTCAGTGACGCCAGCGGCGCACCATGTGCATACAAGCCGTACAGACTGGCTTCAGGACGAGGCACGGAAATACCGCAGACACAGGTCAGATGCGCTTGCGGATCCAGATCCAACACCAGCGGGTCCGCGCCACGTCGGGCCAACAACCCGGCCAGGTTCAGCGTCGTTGTAGTCTTGCCGACGCCACCCTTCTGATTAAAAACCGCAATACGCGCCACCCTGCCCTCCCCCACGAGTCCGGCTGCATTGCAGCCATAAGACTGTTTATTTTGCTCTGTTAATCATGGTGTTGGCAACACCACCTATGACCGATTGTGAGCAATGTCACGCAAGCTTTTGTTGTGATTTGCCAATATCTCCGGCAACGCACTTGCGAATTAAAACAAAAATGTCAAAAAAAACAGATGGTTACAGGTACCCACCAGACATGATGGCGTCAGCACGCCGATTCAGGAAAACACAGCACCACAGACGGATCGCCGGAATTACCGCGCACGCCCAGTCGATGATCCGCAAAACAATTTTGTTTCCGCCAATAGTGCATACAAGTTGTGATGTCACGAGTTGTCCAGGCAAGCAGAAAAAGTGTCGCAAATTTCCGCAGGCGCTTACGCAACAATCATTGCCCAGGCACACTCAACACCTTGATTTACAATGGCAACTGTTACTGAATTCGTATATCCTCCACTGGAAATTTATGGGGGCAGTCAAAATGGCATTTTATGCATTTTATGCAGTTGCAGTGATTGTGCTGATTTTGCACTTTACCGGCTGGCTGAAGCGCAACCGGCTTGAGTGGCTGGTGCTGGCAGTTGCAGCCGGCGTATTCCCGGTGGTCATTTTCCTGCGCTGACCCGGCGACAACTATAGCCGGACTATTTCGCCAGCAGGCTGATGCCACTGGCGAGCAACATTACCGCCAGTATTGCCGTATACGTCTCGCTACTGAACCGGTTGCCGAGCCGCTCACCGACCACGGTACCCGCCCATACCAGTGGCAACAACGCCACAAACAGCAACAGCGTCGACGCATCGTAAAAGCCCGCCCACGCATAACCGCCGATCCGGGCGATCATTTCGATAAACCATAACGCCGCCACCGTCGCACGGAAACCGGCTCGATCTATGCCGCGGGCATTGATGTAAATCACCACCAGCGTTCCGCCACCGCCCCCAAACAACGTGTCAAAAAAACTGCCAATGAAACCTGCCGGCAGCGACCAGCGTTGCGAACAACGCAACTGCGGCAATCCCATCACGCTGACGGCAATCATGTACCCGGCATAGAGCACCAGGAACGAGCCGAGCATGATCACCAGCACCCGATTGTCCAGCACGGAAAACAACCACAACCCGACCAGCGCCCCGACTATGGTCGGCGGCACCAACAGCTTCAACTCAGCCCACACCACCAGTTTCCGGTCGCGGATAACCAGCGCAATAAATAACATGAATGCCAGCAGGCTGCACAACGGCACGGCCAGTTGCAGCGGAATCACAAAAGCCAGCAACGGCACTGCAATCATGCCAGCACCAAAACCGGACATGCCGCGCATGACAAAGGCGAAAAAAAACACCACCGCAATCCACGTCAGCTGAAATCCGCTCAGGTCAGTCATGGCATCACTTGAAGATCAAAGCAGCACCACTGACCAGCAACACCACGCCGATCGCACGATTAAACAACACGACATCAAAACGGCGGATCACGCGTGCACCTAATACCGAGCCGATCACCATGGTCGGCAACGCTGCCAGCAACAGGGTCAGCGTAGTGCCGTCATAAAACCCCAGAGTCGCGTAACCCGCCATGCGCGTCAGTCCCTGGAACAGCATGACCGTGGTAATCGTCACGCGAAACGCATCCTTGCCGAGGCGCGCTGAATTCAGGTAAATCACATACAAAGGACCGGCTGCTCCACCGAACAGTGAGCCTACTATGCCCGCAGCGGTGCTGGTCACTGCCGCCACTGCCAGCAGCCAGCGCTGCGGTATGGTCGGTACACGCCCTGCCATTACCATCATATAAAGTGCATAAAGCACGACGAACACACCCAGCGCTTTTCCCAGCGGCTTCGGGTCAAACAGCGTCAGAAAATACAAGCCGACGAACACGCCCAGCAGACTGCCGGGGAGGATGCGCCAGATTTCGCGCCAGACGATGTGGCGCCAGTCGGCCACACCATGGCCGATCGACGACAGCATGTTGAGCACGGTGACCACCGGTACAGTGACCTGCACCGGGAACACCAGCGCCAGCAGGGGAACCGCGATGGCGCCGCCACCAAACCCGGCGCCGCCGCGCACCGCAAATGCGAGGGTTACCACCAGTCCGCAAAACACCAGTTGCCAAGCGCTCAGTTGCTCCATCAACCGTCACCTGCGCGCTGGGCACGCCGCGCGGCATGTAATGCCAGGAAAATAATCACCACAATCACTCCCATTGTTGCGTAAGTCCATGCATAACTGCCCAGCAACTTGTAAACCAGCGTAAACGCTGTCGGACCGGCGAGTATGCCGGCAAAATTCCACACCATCGCACCGCCGGTGGTGAGGCTGACCAGTCCGGGCGGACTGCGTCGCGCGACTTCCGCGGTATAGAGACCGTTCCAGCCGATAGCGGTAGCGCCAAACACGGCAAACAACAGCGCCGTCACTGCAACCGGCCAACCCGGCTGCAGAAATCCGATGGCGATGCAGCACAGCAGCATGCACACGGTCAGCCATTGCAGCACGCGCAGGCTGTCACGAATACGATCAGCCAGCCAGCCCCAGAATATCCTGCCCAGCACACCGGCAATCTGCGCCACCGACAGCATCAGCCCGGCCGTGATCAGCGTGTAGCCGCCCTCACCGACCAGCATGATGACCGTGAACGTGCTGACACACAGTTGCACAAACGCCATGCCGAAGGCTGCAACGCCCAGCCAGCGCAAGGACGGCATGCGCCATACCAGTTGCACGCCGTCGAATATCCGCGTTTGCACCGGCAAGTCGGGCCGACGGTCATCGTCCCAGCGGCTGCGCACCGTCTGCATGGCCAGCAGCGTCACCACTGCCGACACCAGCACCAGCGCCAGTGCCCAGCGCCAGCCCCAGGTCAATGTCACCGTCGGCGCGATCAAGGCCATCAGGGCCCAGGCCAGCGGCACGCCGGTCTGCTTCAGGGAAAAGATGAAATTGCGATGCTGCGGTGGACTGAAGCGGAACAACAGATGTGCAGCTGCCGGCAGGTTGATGCTCATCGCCACGCCGATAAAAACCGAAGTCACTGCCAGCGCCAGCAAGCTGGAATGAAAGCCGACCGCCAGACCGACGATGCAGCAGACCAAACCGATTTGTGTAGTGCGACAGCCACCGTAACGCGCAACCATCCAGGTGAACAGCATGGAGCCGAGCATTGCGGCGCCATAGATCAGGCTCATCTGATAACCGATCAGTGACGCCTCCACGCCCAGCGTGCGCGCCAGCTCTGGCGCGATCACCGGAAACACCGCCGCCCCCATGGCACCCGCCACCTGTGCCGCCGTGGTCGCAGCCACCACGGCCACTACGGTATTCAACGGATACGCCGGCGCAGCATTCACTTCGCGCGCTCCGCACGTACGGCCAGGGCAGCGAGCGCCGCGCTGATCAGTGCCGCAACCGTAAGCACGCCAAAAGTTATCGTGTAACTACCGATCCAGCGATACGCCACCGCAAACAAAGCCGGGCCGACGAGGATGCCGCCAAAGATCCATACCATCACGCCACCAGTCGCCACACTGACCATGCCCGGCGGACTGAGCCGCGCAATCTGGGCGTGCATGACACCATTCCAGCCGTAGGCGACTACGCCAAACACCGCATAAAACACCGCCAATAACGGTGTCGGCCAACTCCCGGAGATAAATACGCTGCCCACACATCCGACAGCGGCTACCAGGCTGGTCACCGTCAGCACGACGATAGCCTGGCGACTGCGGTCGGCGATCCAGCCGAACGTCAGGCGCCCGGTCATGCCGGCAACCTGCACCAGCGAGAGCATGATGCCGGCCGCAACCAGGCTGTAACCAGCCTCCTGCACCAGCAGGTTGACCGTGAACGCCCCCAGACACAATTGTACAAATGAAAAGAAAAATGCCGACATGCCGAGGTAACGCAAGGTCGGATACCGCCATAACACTATGATTCCGGTCAGCAGATTGGTACTGCCCGCCGCCTGCGGATCACGGTCATCATCCCACTGGTTGCGCCAGCGCTCCAGCAACAACGCACCCGCGACCGAATACGCCAGCACGACCAGCAGCGAAATTCGCCAGCTCATCCATACGGTCAGCAGCGGCGCCACCAGTGCGATCAGCGCCCAACCCAGCGGCACACCGGTCTGCTTGATAGAAAAGATCAGATTGCGGTGTTTGGGCGGACTGAAACGAAACAACAAATGCGCCGCCCCCGCTGCCGCCAGCGAATTGCTGGCACCTATGAATATCGCCGCCACCGGCATCAACCACAATTTCCCGGCCAGTCCGGCAAGCATGCCTGCGGCACTCAGCCACAACGACCACTGCATGGACCGGCAGGCACCCCAACGCAACACCACGGTACCGACAAAACTGGAAACCAGCATGGCCGCACCGAACAATATGCTGATCTGGAAACCGACATATGACGCATCGACAGCCAACAACTGCGCAAGCTGCGGTGCCAACACCGGAAATATGGCGATGCCCATGGCCGACGCAATCTGCGCTGCCATGGTCACCAAAACCACCGTGACCAGCGAAGCGGAAAGCGCGGGCGTGGCTGGCCGCGCCACAGTGGATAGTTGAATCATCTACGGCTTACGATTGATGCAACGTGGTCTGCCGCGCCAGCAACAGCAAGCCCAGCGCCACCATCGCGGAAATGGATACCAGCAAAAAGGTGCTGCTGTAACTACCGATGCTGCCATACGCAGCGGCAAACGCAGCCGGCCCGAACAGCACGCCGGCGAACACAAAAAATGTCGTGCCTGCAGCAACTACGCTCGCCATGCCCGGTGGGCTCAGTCGTGCCGCTTCGGCATGAAAGACGCCGTTCCAGCCCACTGCCGCCGTGCCTATTATAAAAAATAATAAATAAATCAATGGTTTATTCCACCCTGGATCAAAAAACACCAGTGCCAGCGTAGACGCGATGGTGATCAGGCAAATTATCAACAATACACTCAGGCTGCTGCCCAGCCGGTCAGCCAGCCAACCCCAGCAAATGCGCGATGCCGATCCGCCGACCTGCACCACCGACAGCATCACCCCCGCCTCGACCAGGCCAAACTTGCCTTCAGCCACCAGGTAAACCACTGTAAAACTCAGCACGCAACGCTGGATGCCTGAAAAAATCATCGCCACCAGCGAAATCCAGCGCAGGTTGATCTGGCGCCACACCAGCGGCACACCACCAAACCCCGCCTGCTTGCCGTGATCGGCAACACCGCGGTCACTGTCCCAGTGCGCACGATGGCGCTGCATGATCGTCACCAGCACCACGATCAACACCCCCACCATCACCAACGACCAACGATAACCAAAATGTACGGCGATCGCCGGTGCGGTCAGCGCCGTAATCACGCCGCCCACCGGCACACCAGTCTGCTTGATCGAGAACATGATGTTGCGACGTTGCGGCGGCGTATAGGTGACCAGAAAATGGGCGGCGGCCGGATTGATCAGCCCCATGCCCAGCCCCACGCAGGCCGAGCCCAGTGCAATGGCGACAATAGACGAATACGCAAACAGCATCAGCCCGGCGCCGCAGCACAGGATGGCCAGTTGCGTAGTGCGAGCCGCGCCAAAACGCAGCACGGCCTTGCCACCCAGCATGGTCGCCAGCGTGGCGACCCCGAAAGTCAGACTGACCTGATAACCAATCAGTACCGGACTCACCCCCAGGGATTCCGCCAATTTTGGCGCGATCGTCGGCAGCAGGATGTTCGACATTGCCACGACCATCTGCGCGAAAGTCGCAACAGCAACGACCACCCATGGGCCGGGCATGGCAGCGGCTGTGTTCACAAAGATTCTGTTACCAGGAAGTTACGTGGGCGGAGTGGCACATTGTGTGGACTGCCGCGCATCGGCGCAAGATGCATTATCACGATGCGGTCTCCCCTGCAAAAGGATTTCCACGCCATTGCCATGCAACAGCACAATCGACTATTGACATGTCAGACTTACTTTTCTAATATTTCAGCAACATGACCGTTGCAATCGCCAAGACCATTCCGCTGCTCAGCGACCGCGCCTACGAACGCCTCAGGCACGACATCATCTGCTGCCAGTTCGCTCCCGGCACCGAAGTATCCGAAGCACAGCTTTGCCTGCAGTACAAGCTGGGCAAGGCGCCCGTGCGCATGGCCCTGTCGCGGCTGGCGCACGACGGTCTGGTGCGCGCAATACCGCGGCGCGGCTACATGGTCACACCGGTCACCCTCAGAGACATCCAGGATGTTTTCCAACTCAGGCTGTTGCTGGAGCCGCATGCGGCGCGCCTGGCAGCCGGCCACGTAGATACCAAGCGCCTGCGCATGCTCGATGACATCTGCCAGGCCGGTTATCAGGCCAAGGAACCCAAAAGCATCGCGCGCTTCCTCGAAGCCAACAAATCATTCCACGTCACCATCGCCCAGGCCACGGGCAATGTCCGCCTGGCCAACTCCATCGCCCAGTTGCTGGATGAAATGACCCGGCTGCTGCACCTCGGTCTGGGCTTTCGCAATCGCACTCAGGAAATGCAGCACGAACATCGCACGCTGGTGCGCGCACTGGTGCGCGGCGACGGCGCAACAGCCGAACGCATCTGCCAGGAACAGATCGAAGCGGCGCGTGACATGGTGCTGCGGGCAATACTCAGCAGCAACGCGGTCATGGGCATGGCCCTCACGGCGGACGCGCAATGATGCCCACCGCGATGCCGGCAGTCCTGCGCCGTTTGATACGCCGCCTGGATGACGCCATTGCCGCCCCTGCAGACCAACTGGGCAACGCGGTGACGGCGGCACTGGGAGAAGCCGTGGCCCGCAATGACTGGCTGCATGCCGAACAACGGCGCGCCAGCCATGATCACTACACGCGGCACATACTTTATGCCGATCCGCAGGACAGTTACACGGTCGTGGCCATTGCCTGGGGCAACGGCCAGCGCAGCCCCATACATGCCCACCATACGTGGTGCGGCGTTGGCATCTACAGCGGCGAAGTCAACGAGACCTTCTATGAAATAGACAGTCACGGCAGCGCGCATCGTCCGTCCCGGACCGTACGGCGACTCGCCGGCACATTGAGCTTTGATGCCGACCTGACAGGAGCACACCGCATCATCAACGATGAATGCCCGGTTGCTGTTTCCATCCATGTCTACGGCGTCGGTGCCGCGCGCATTGCCACCGACGTCAACCGCATCCTGGGTTAGGCGAATCACTGACAAAACCGCATAATTACGCCGGCCGCGGCACTACACTCAGCGCATACCTGCCGCAGCTGATTTACCATTCAATATCGATCGGAGAAACACAATGAAAGCAGTAGTACTTCGGGAACACGGCGGTCTGGACAAACTCGAATATGTAGTCGACTTCCCCGATCCTGTGGTGACTGAGGGCCATGTCGTCCTCCGCGTCAAGGCAACCTCATTCAATTATCACGACGTGTTCACGGTGCGCGGCATGCCCGGCATCAAAGTCCCCTTCCCGATGATCATCGGCCTCGACCTCGCCGGCGAAATCCTCGAAGTAGGCAGCGGCGTGTCCGGCTGGAAAGCGGGTGACCGCGTGCTGGTCAATCCGCTGAACAAGAAAAAAGGCCTGATGGGCGAGATGATGCACGGTGGACTGGCTGAAAAATGTCTGGTCTCCACCGATCAGTTGATCAAAATGCCTACTGATGTCAGTTATGAACAGGCGGCATCGCTGCCAGTGGCCTACGGCACTGCGCACCGCATGATCATCACCCACAACACCATCAAGAAGGGCGACAAGGTACTGGTGCTCGGCGCCAGCGGCGGCGTCGGCACCGGCTGTGTGCTGCTGGCGAAAATGCTGGGCGCGGAAGTCATTGCCTGCGCCTCCAGCGCCGACAAGATCAAACGACTGCAGGACCTCGGCGCCGATCATGTGATCAACTACAAGGACACTGATTTCTCCAAGTGGGCCATCGAAAAATTCGGCAAGCCGCAGCGGCGCAACTACGAAGGCGGCGTTGATGTGGTCATCAACTTCACCGGCGGCGATACCTGGGGCCCGACGCTGAAATGCGTCAAGCGCGGCGGCAAGATCCTGGTCTGCGGCGCCACTGCCGGCTATGACCCCAAGGAAGATCTGCGTTACGTGTGGAGCTTCGAACTGAACATCATTGGTTCCAACAGTTTCTATGACGAAAACCTGAAAGCGCTGATGGACCTGATCCAGCAAGGCAAGATCAAACCCGTCATCGACGAAGTGCTGCCGCTGCAGGACGCCGCCAAAGGTCTGAAACTGATCGAAGACCGCGAGGTTTTCGGCAAAGTCATCATCACACCCTGAGCAGCAGGCACATGGCCGCACTTCCTCCGGAACCACGGGGGTACCCAGGCAATCTGGGCGCCCCCTTTATTACACATGCCAGTCTGACCCGTACGGCACTGGTAGACCTGCGCCTAACGCAGGCGCCGCGCGAGTACGGCTTCAGCGATCTTGATGCCACGGCCAACGCAGTCGCACGCGGCCTGGTCCGCGCCGGTCTGAAAGCCGGCGACCGTATCGGCATCCTGTCCCTCAACCGCATGGAATTTGTGACCACGCTGTTGGGCGCCATGCGCGCCGGCGTCATCCCGGTGCCCATCAACATCAAACTCGCTGCCGACACCGTGCGTTACATCATCAAGGATGCCGGTGCACGTCTGGTTTTTTGTGAAACCGCATACGCCCATCTGCTACCGCCGGATCTGCCGGCGGTGCACTATGGCGAAAACGGCAAGAATCCAGCGTTTGCGCAATTTATCGATCCCGGCCCGTTTGCGGCGATTGAACCCGCAGCCGACACGGTCGCCATCCAGCCTTACACCTCCGGCTCCACCGGCAAACCTAAAGGCGTGTTGCTCACCCACTACAGCCAGAACTGGAGCCGGCTGATTCTGGTGCACACCCGCGGCACCACGGACAAGGACGTCATCCTGGTGGCTGCGCCGCTGTACCACAAGAACGCGCTCAATGCGATCAAGCAGGGTCTGACTGCCGGCGCGACTCTGGTGCTGATGCCACAGTTCAGCGTGGAGCAATACATCGCCGCGATTGCCCGCTACCGCTGCACCGTAATCTCCGGCGTGCCCACCATGATCTCCATGCTGCTGGCACGCAAGGATCTGCTGGCAGAAACCGACACCACCACGGTGCGTACGGTGATGATGGGCTCCGCACCCTCGTCACCGCAATTGCTGGCCGATGTCCGCACGTATTTCCCGAACGCCGAGCCGCTGGTGGTCTACGGCGTCACCGAAGGCGGCCCGGTGCCGCTGGGTCCGCACCCGCAGGGCAAACCGCGGCCGCCCGGCTCGATCGGCGTACCTTATACCGGCACGGCAGCACAACTGATCAACGGCCCGCACGCCGACGAAGGTGAATTAATACTGAAGAACCCCGGCATACTCATGGGTTACCACAACCTGCCGGACGAAACCGCCAAACGCATCCGCGACGGCTGGTATTACACCGGCGATGTCTGCCGCCGTGACGCAGACGGGTTTTATTATTTTGTCGGCCGCACCGACGACATGTTTGTCAGCGGCGGCGAGAACATTTTCCCCATTGAAGTCGAACAACTGCTGGAAAAACATCCCGCCGTGCACCAGGCCTGCGTATTGTCCTTCGCCCACGAATTAAAAGGCCAGGTGCCGTACGCGTTCATAGTCACGCGCAGCGGCGTGTCCGCCACCGAAGACGACATCAAACAATATGCGCTGGCGAACGGGCCGGCCTACCAGCATCCACGGCGGGTTTTTTTCCTTGAGCAGTTGCCACTGGCCGGTACCAACAAGGTCGATCGCGAACAACTGCGCACGTTGGCCGCCGGTGTATCCAGGCCGCAATAAGAATTACTGCACACGCATCAATTCACCATACTGCAGAGAAGTATTCAGAAAAAAGCTGATATTTTCTGTGTTGCAAAGGTTTACCGTATCGTTTTCAATCATCTGTAACCACTGGAGCAAGTGATGTCCGACACCAAACCCGCAAAACCCACGCCGCCCTCGCTGGAAGAACTGCAAAAGATGATCAGCCGCGGCCCCTTTAATCAGTGGCTCAACTTCACGTTCATCAAGGCCGACGACAGCGGCATTGAAGTCAAGGCAACCTGGCGCGAGGAGTGGGTGGTGCACCCGGAGCGTCGCTACACCCATGGCGGCATACTCGCAGCTATCGTCGACGTTGCTGCCGATTACGCCATCGCGGCAAAGCTGGGCCGGCCGGTGCCGACCATCGACATCCGCGTCGATTATCACAAGGCCGCGATGCCCGGTGACCTGACCGCCAAGGCAAAAATCGTGCGCAGCGGCAGCCAATTCTCCAGCGCCGAAGCCTATGTGTACGACAAGGAAGGGGCACTGGTCGCCAGCGGTCGTGGCACCTATTTCACCGCCCCGCCGAAATAAACGCCGTCTGTGCCTGAAGTCCTCGAAAGCCAAATCCACGCCCGCACACCTGCGCAGCGGCTGCAGCTGAAACTCATACTGCAGCGGCTGGCGCTGGTCGGCGTCATCCTTGTGGTGTGGTGGCTGCTCGCGCTGCGAGTGCCGCATTACATCCTGCCGGGACCGGCGCGGGTATGGGATGCGCTGATGCAGATTTCGGACAATGGCAATCTATGGTCGGACCTCGGCATCACCCTGGGCCGGGTCACCACCGGCTTCGTGCTGGCCACACTCATCGGGTTGCCGCTGGGCATCATTTTTGGCGCCAGCAAAAACCTCGGCGAATTCTTCGAGCCCATCATTCCGGTGCTGAACACCGTGTCCTCGGCAATCTGGGCCATCTTCGCCATCATCTGGTTCGGCATCTCCAACGCCACCACGGTGTTCGTGGTGTTCATGACGGCGATGCCGCTGATTATCACCAATGTGTGGCAAGGCACGCGCACCGTCAACGCCGAGTTCATCGAACTGGCGCATGTGTTGCGCATGCCGGCATGGAAAGTGATGGTCAAGATTTATCTGCCAACCATCCTGCCCTACTTCTTTTCCGGCGCGCGCCTGGCCTTTGGCTTCGGCTGGCGGGTTTCGCTGGTCGCCGAAACGCTGGGTTCTTCCAGCGGTGTAGGATACCGGCTGCGCCAGGCTGCCGACCTGATCCAGACCGATCAGGTGTTTGCCTGGACGCTGACTCTGGTGGTCATGATGGCCGCGCTCGAAATGGGTGTGCTGCGGCCACTGGAAAATTACCTGTTCCGCTGGAAAAAAGAGGCCGAGCAATGAGCGCGACTCGCAAAACGAGCACCAACAAGCATCCCGGCAAGCGGCTGATCGTAGGTATGACCGGCGCCACCGGTTCGATTTACGGCATCCGCATTCTCGAGCGCCTGCGCGCCCTCGGCGGCTGGGAAACCCACATCGTGGTCTCTGACGCTGGCGTGCTCAATGCCTGGCAGGAACACGGCATGGATCGCAAAGCGCTGCATAAACTCGCCGACGTCTCCCACAATGTGCGCGATGTCGGCGCCTCCATCGCCAGCGGTTCTTTCCTCACGGCCGGCATGGTGGTGGCCCCCTGCTCCATGAAAACCCTGGCCTCGGTCGCCCATGCGCTGGCCGACAACCTGATCACCCGCGCCGCCGACGTAGTGCTGAAGGAACGCCGCCGCCTGGTACTGATCACGCGCGAAGCACCACTGAACCTCGCCCACATCCGCAACATGGAAGCCGTGACGCTGATGGGTGGGGTTATATTCCCGCCGGTCCCCGCCTTCTACAGCGGTGGCAAAACCATAGACGACCTCGTCAACCATACCGTGGGCCGCGTGCTCGACCTGTTTGACGTCGAACATGAATCCATCAAACGCTGGAACGGCATGACCGGTCCCGCCACCACCAAAGACAAAAAACGCAAATGAAAAAACCACTTTACGCCGACGAAAACTTCCGCGACTTCCTGGAGCGCCTGCGCACCGAAAAGGAACTCGTCGACATCAAACAGCCCGTGGACAGCCGGCATATCGCCACGCTGGTGGACCAGGCTGACAAGGCGCTGCTGTTCCATGATGTCATCGGCTACGACATGCCAGTGGTCTCAGGCATCATCCGTTCGCAGAAACGCGCCATCATGTCCATGGGCTGTACCACTTATCCAGAAATTGAGTTCCGGCTGCAGAACGGCATCGAACATCCGATTGCGCCCAAGTACATCGAAAAATCGCCGGTCAAGGAAGTCATCAAACTCGGCAAGGACGTCGACCTGTTCAGCCTGCCGATACCCATGTTTTCGATTTACGACGGCGGCCCGATGATCACCGCCGGCATCACCATTGCCAAGGATCCAGAGTTCGGCCTGAACTCCGGCATCTACCGCTTCATGGTCAAGGAAAAAAACCTGACCGGCATCGACATCGTCACCCCCAACAACATGCGCCTGTTCGCACAGCGCGCCTTTGAAGCGGGCAAACCTTTACCGATTTCGATTTCCATCGGCAACCATCCCTTTGAGAACCTGGGCTCCGGTTTCCGCGCGCCGCTGGGTACCGATGAAATGGCCATCGCCGGCGGCATCCGCGGCTCCGCCATCGAACTCGCGCAGTGCGAAACCATTGATCTGCCGTGCATCGCCGATTCCGAAATCGTACTCGAAGGCGAAATCCTCCCCACCGGCTGGACCCAGCCCGAAGGCCGCTTCGGTGAATTCACGCGACTGATGGGTGGCCTGCACTGGAATCCCGTGGTGCGCATCAACGCCATCACCATGCGCAAGGATGCCATCTATTACGCCCTGCACATGCCATGGGAAAATACCTGGCTGATGGCGCCGACGCGCTACACCCAGATTCGTCGCGCGCTGAAAACTGCCGGCATCCAGATCGGTGACATCAACGTCACGCTGGGCGGCTGCGGCATGTGGCATGCCATCGTGTCGATCAAGAAACAGGCCGGCGAAGGCAAGAACGCGCTGCTGGCCGCGCTGTCGGTGATGGATCTGAAACATGTGGTGGTCGTTGATGACGACATCGATGTCTTCAACGCCATGGACGTGGAATGGGCCATTGCCACCCGCGTGCAGGGCGACAAGGATGTGGTCATCATCCCGGGCAGCCGCGCCAAGCCGCTGGATCCCAGCCTGCCGGTCATGCCGCATGGCGTGGTACCTACAGGCGTCAAGGTCGGCATCGACGCCACCATTTCCGAAGGCATACCGAAAGAACGTTTCGAGCGCATTTCCTACGCTTATACCGATCGTGCGCAGATCACCGACTACTACACCGGGAAGGCAGACCCCGCGCCGAAGGTCGCCACCGGCGACAAGGCCGTGGTCGAGCTGGCCGCAAAAATCGTGGCTGCCATCGAAAAGACTCCGAAATATTATTCAGAGCTTGCCGAACAGTTTGCCGACTACGATTTCCCGACCATCGCCCGCGCACTGGGCAAACTGCACGAAGACAGCAAGTTATGGCAGGACCCCCGCGGACGCATGTGCCTGCGTGATTCACCCTTCGCCGCCAAAGTGCCGGTCAAGGGTAACTGAGTGCAACACACCTGATGAGCACAGCCACCACCACTGCACCGACGCCCGTCACTGCCGATACCGGCGCGATAGCCGTGCGCGGCGTCAGCAAATGGTACAAGACTGCCGAAGGCACGCCGCTGCAGGTGCTGGAAGACATCAACCTGACCATCCCGGCGCAATCGGTGGTGGCCATCCTCGGTGCTTCGGGCTGCGGCAAGTCGACCCTGCTCAACATTATTTCCGGCATTGTTACGCCGGAACGCGGCGATATCCGCCTGAACGGCGTGGCTGCCCGCAACTTCACCGACTGGCGCAGCATCAGCTACATGTTTCAGGAAGACCGCCTGCTGCCGTGGCGCACGACCTTGCGCAATGTCGAGTTCAGCCTGGAATCCGGCAACATGCCGCGCGCCGAACGCACCTCACGCGCCCGCGATGCATTGAGGCTGGTCGGACTCGAAACCTTTGCCGACGCGTTTCCGTACCAACTCTCCGGCGGCATGCGCAGCCGCGTCGCCCTCGCCCGCAGTCTGGTGCAGGAGCCCTGCATCCTGCTGATGGATGAACCTTTCTCACGACTGGATGCGCTGACGCGTGCGCAAATGCATGTCGAACTGCTGCACATCCAGCAACTGAAACGCATGACCATCGTCTTTGTCACCCACGACGTCGAAGAAGCCGTGGTGCTGGCTGACCGCGTGGTGGTGATGGCGCCGCGCCCCGGCCGCATCCGCGACAGCGTGGACGTGGCACTGGCGCGGCCCCGCATCGCGACCGAACCTGCCACCGCCAGTCTGGTGCAAGAACTTAAGTCGTTGATTTAATTATATTTTTTAATCAAGGAGCACGACATGAACATGCTACGTCTGATCCCCGCCCTGGCCATCGCGGCAGCACTTGCTGCCACCCCTGCACAGGCACAAAAAATCAAGGTCGGTTACTGGACCAGCGGCTTCAGCCTGGGTTTTGGCACGGTGATGGAACAGATGAAATTCGCCGAGCAGGAAGGCATAGACATCGAGTGGGTGAAGTTCGCCGAGGTCAACGGCCCGACCCGCGCCATCGTGCCGCAGTCCATCGATCTCGCCTTCGCTGCGCCCTCCACTGCCTCGATGAGCATCGCCGCTGATGGCCTGCCGGTCAAAATCGTGCTGGCCACGCAGATTGCCGAAGCGCAGATCGTGGTGCCGGCCGGCTCGTCGATCAAAAGCATGGCCGACCTCAAGGGTAAAAAAATCGGCATGTCGCCTCCGGGCAGCTCCACTCACGCCATTGTCAGCTCTGTACTCGAAGGCAACTACGGACTCAAGGCTGCGGACTACAGCGTGGTCCCCGGCAATGAAGGCCGCCTCGTCCAGTTCCTGCAGCAGAACGAAGTGGATGCCGCCTCCATCCGTTCGGTGACCATTGCGCAGATGAGCCAGGACGTCAAACTGACGCGCCTCGCCAGCGTCGTCGATGAGTGGAAAAAACTCACCAAAGGCAATGCTGCACCGATACTCGCCGTGACCATCGTGCACAGCGACTATGTCGCCAAAAATCCGGAAGTCGTGGCCAAGTTCATCGCTGCCACCCGCAAGGCCCTGGAATTCGGCTCCAAAAACAAGGACAAGGTTGCCGAACTGCTGCAGAAAGCCGCCAACATGAAACCTGCAGGAGCCCAGGCCTACGCCTCGCAATGGGACGGCGCCTACATGGCCAGCTTTGAAGCCAGCGACGTCGCTTCCCTCAAGCGCATGCACGCCATCCGCAAAGCTTCGGGTGCTGCCAAGTCCGATCCGCCCGATGCCGCGTTCCTGACTGCACCGTACGAGCGCTCCAAAGCATTTAAATAAGCCGGCACCAACCCGTCATGGCGGCAAAAAAACTGCGCGTGCATATCGAAAACACGCGCAAAAAAACCGGCCTCTTCCGCATCACGCCGCAACTCTGGGACGCTGCCTGCGCGCGCCATCGCGCGCTGGCGCGCCGGCTCGATGTCACGCTGGGCTGGGACGGCGATATCCTAGATGCCGCGTTAAGCGATGCGGTGGCCGTCATCGGTGTACCGGTCAAACGGGACAACCTGGCGGCACGCGCGCCACACTTGCGCTGGATACATGCCACTTCCGCCGGTGTCGACAGCATGCTGCCGCTGACCTGGCTGCCGCGCGGCACGGTATTCACCAACAACAGCGGTGCCCACGGCATCAAGGCCGAGCAGTACATGAACATGGCCTACAACCTGCTCAACTCACGCATGCCCGCCATCATCGCCAACCAGCGTCGCCGGCAATGGCAGGAGCTGTTTTCACCCAGCATCGTGGGCAAGACAGCGGTGGTCGTCGGCCTCGGCGACCTCGGCACCGGGGCGGCGCGTGCCGCAAAAAAACTCGGCCTTGAGGTCATCGGTGTCCGCCGCAGCACGCAAAAACACCGCTATGCCGACAAGGTAGTGACTTACAGACAACTGGACCGTGTGTTGCCACTGGCGGATTTTGTGGCACTGGCCGTACCGCTGACGCCGGAAACCCGCGGCCTGCTCAACAGCAAACGCCTCAAACTGCTCAAACCCACGGCCGGTGTCATCAACATCGGGCGCGGCCCGGTGGTGGATCTCCAAGCGCTGGCCACACAGTTGCGTCGTGGCAAACTTGGCGGCGCCGTGCTCGACGTGGTCGAACCTGAGCCACTGCCGGCGACTTCACCGCTGTGGACCACGCCCAAGCTGATCATCACGCCGCACATCTCCTGTGACGACGGCGAGCACTATATCGATATCACGCTGGACCTGTGGTTTGAAAATCTCGCACGTTTTGTTGCAGGGAAAACATTGCGCCACCGCATCAACCCAAAACTAGGGTACTGAAGCATGCCCACCACACAAAACCCTGCTACACAGCCTCCGTCGCCGGGAAAACTCAACATCGACCACATCGCGCACTTCGTGCCGCATATCGACGCGGCCGGTGCTGCGCTGGAACAGGCCGGCTTCACGCTGACGCCATTTTCAGAACAGTCACACCGCCTCGAACCCGGCGGCCCGCTGGTACCCGCCGGCGGCGGCAACCGCTGCGTGATGCTGAGCGAAGGTTATCTGGAATTTCTCACCCCCACCGCCGATACGCCCATCGCTCACCAGTTGCGACTCGCCATCCAGCGTTATACCGGCGTGCACCTGATTGCGCTGGGCACCACCACACCGGAAGCCGATCACGCGCGGTTGCAGAAAAACGGTTATGCGCCACTGCCGCCCGTGGCCCTGCAGCGTGAAATCGGCACCAGCGACGGCACCGACACTGCGCGCTTCACGGTAGTGCGCGTACCCCCGGGCACCATGGCCGAAGGCCGCATCCAGTATTGCCAGCAACACACGCCGCAGTTGTTGTGGCAGCCGCGCTGGCTGACGCACCCCAACCACGCCCGCAGCCTGGCCGCGGTGATCCTCTGTGTCGCCGATCCGCAGGAAGCCGCGCAGCGATATGCGCGTTATACCGGACTGCTGGCGCAGGTAGCCGCCACCCACTGGCGCATCGATACCCAGCGCGGCGCACTGCTGTTTGCCACGCCAAACGTCATCGAGCAGCAATTCGGCATCACCGCTCCATCGTTGCCGTGGATCGCCGGTTACGTGCTGACCAGCGATGACACGGCCGCCACGCAGCAGGTGCTCAAACACAACGGCTGCGACACGCGTGCACTGGAGGCCGGTCGCGCCCTCATGCAGTGGCCCGGCAGCGTCGGTGGTTTTGTACTGTTTCAGCAGTCCGGGATGGCACTGCCCACCCTCGACTGACAGTGCTCAACTGAACTACACCCTTGGGCAGGCGCGGATGCATTGCGGCCTGCATCACTTCACTTATTTATTGTTAGATAAAGCAGCACATCTGTCCGGTAGATTTTGAAATCATTTGATGGAAACCCCGTAATGACAAGAGTTTCGACGTGATTCATGATTCCGGCGATTTGAAATCGCAAGCGGTTTTTCCGCCGTATCTTTGCCAGTTTTTCTGGCAAATGAGACGACATCATGAATCGCGGCCGCTCGGTTTTCGCGCAATTGTTGGATTTCGTTCCCTTCAGTCATTTCGAGCATCTCGTCGATCGATACGCGTCGAACCACGGCATCCACCACTTCTCGGCCTGGACCCATTTCCTGTGCATCGCCTATTCCCAACTCACCCGTCGGGAAGGTCTGCGCGACTTGGTTGCCTGCCTCAACTCGCAGCGTGCCAAGCTCTATCACATCGGGATTCGCGGCAAGGTATCCCGCTCTACCCTGGCCGACGCCAACGAACGACGCGACTGGCGATTGTTCGAAGCGCTCGGTCATCGCTTGATCGCGACGGCGGTCGATCTGTATCGGGGCGAGGACATCGGCCTGGGAATCAAGGAGCCGCTCTATGCGCTGGACTCCACGACCATCGATCTGTGTCTGAGTCTGTTCCCTTGGGCGGACTTTCGTTCCACCAAGGCAGCCGTCAAGGCCCACACCATCATCGATCTGCGCGGAGCCATTCCTGTTTTCGTCCATATCACCACTGGCAAGGTGCACGACGTCAAGATACTCGACATGATTCATTGGCCGCCGGGCGCCATCGTGGTCATCGACCGCGGCTATCTCGATTTCACCCGACTGCAATCGCTGCATCAACGCCAAGTCTCCTTTGTCATTCGCGCCAAGGACAATACGCGTTACACCCGAGTCGCCTCGCGCGAGGTCGACAAATCCACTGGTCTGCGCAGCGATCAAAGCATCCTCCTTGCCACACCCAAATCGAAACTCGCCTATCCAGATCGCTTGCGCCGTGTTTCGTACCGCGATCCCGAAACGAACAAGTACCTCGTGTTCCTGACCAATCGATTCGATCTGCCCGCACTTACCATTGCCGAGATCTACCGCCACCGATGGGCGGTCGAGACCTTTTTCAAATGGATCAAGCAAAACTTGTCGATCAAACACTTTTTCGGCAACTCCATCAATGCCGTCAAATCACAAATCTGGATCGCCGTCTGCGTCTATCTCATCGTCATCATCGCCCGCAAACGCCTGCATCTACCGGCCTCTCCGCAGCTTTTACTCAACATTTTCGAGGTCAATATGTTTGAGAAAACCAAAATAGATAAGCTTGTTTTCGACGCTCTACTCAACTTTTCAGACGACCCCGTCGATAACCAGATGATTTTGCTATGAAATCTACCGGACAGATGTGATAAAGCAGATGAAATTTACAGAAACATTTGATGTCGTTGTCGTCGGCTTCGGCCTCGCGGGCGGCGTTGCCGCACTCAACGCCGCACAGGCCGGCGCCAAAACCCTGCTCATCGAAAAATCCGCAGTGCCCGGCGGCCTGTCGATCTGTTCCTACGGCGCAGTGCGCAGCGCCCATGACCCCGCAGAGGCCTTTGCCTATCTGCAGGCGACCAACGGCGGCCGTACGCCGGATGAGGTCATCCGCGCGCTCGCCGACGGCATGTGCGAACTTGAAGACTATGTACGCGAACTCGCAAAGATCAACGATGCGCGCGTCATCACCTCGGTGGAAGAAAACGAGGAACGCGCGAAGGCCGGTGATCCCTATCGCCGCCAGATCCGCGGCAACTATCCCCTGCCCGGCACCGACACCTTCTATCACACCTCAGTGGTCGATGTGCCCGGCTTCAATGCCCGCAAAGACTACCCGTGGGCCAACGGCGCGCCCAACGGCCCCAAGCTGTTCAAGGTTGTGCACGACAATGTGCTTGCTGCAGGCGTCGACATCCGCCTCGCCACCGGCGCACAACGGCTGATCAGCGATCCCGTCACGCGAGAAGTCACCGGCGTCACGATCAAGCATAACGGCGGCGAGCAGCATATCGCGGCGAAACGCGGCGTCATCCTCACCAGCGGCGGCTTCGAAGGCAATGCCGGCATGAAAGCGCAGTTCCTCGAAGCGCATCCGGTGTACAACGCGGCTGCGCAGCACAACACCGGCGACGGCATCCGCATGGCGCAGGATCTGGGCGCTGCGCTGTGGCACATGTGGCATGTCCATGGCGCCTATGGCTTCCGTCACTCCGACCCCGCGTATCCCTACGGCATCCGCGTCAAACGTTTTCCCGACTGGTTTCCCGGCGAGCCCGACAAGGTCAACCTGAAAATGGCGTGGATCGTGCTCGACCGTGCCGGGCAACGTTTCATGTCCGAATACCAGCCCTACACCCAGGACACCGGCGTGCGCCAACTGGGCCATTTTGATCCGCTGGTACAGAAAGCCGCGCGCAACCCCGCCTACCTGATCTGCGACGACATCGGCCGCAAGCTGTATCCCCTGGGCAAGGCCACCTCCAACGACGAAGGCCTGCGTTATGAATGGAGCGACAACAACCTCAAGGAAGTCGACAACGGCATCCTCAAACGCGCCGATACGCTGAAGGAACTAGCGACGCAACTAGGCATCGACCGCAAAGCCGTAGAAGTCAGCGTCGCGCGCTGGAATGCACTGTGCGCAGCAGGCAGTGACACCGATCACGGCCGCCCTGCCGGCAGCATGCAGCCCATCATCCAGCCACCGTTTTACGGCGCACCGGTGTATCCAGTCATCTCCAACACCCAGGGCGGCCCGGTGCACGACGCGCAATCCCGGGTGATCGATGTCTACGGCAAACCCATACCACGGCTCTACTCGGCAGGTGAATGCGGCAGCTCCTTTGGCCACCTGTATCTGTCAGGTGGGAATATTGCCGAGTGCGTGGTGACGGGGCGGATAGCCGGGCGCGGCGCGGCAGCCTCGCTCTAAGGCACCAGCCCCTGAGTCAGGGACTGCGGATCCCCTGATTCGTCTGCAGGGGGAAATACACTGGCATATGCTACGCCCACCCCCGGTTGAGCATGGCCGGTAGCTGGCCTATGATGGCGCACCATGCTGGTGCAATATGTCAACTAAATATGTCACCTAAATTTGGCAAGTAAAAATGTCAACTACTACACGTTAGACCGACTATAAGCGAAACATGGCTGCCAACCGATTTTCAAGATTCAAGACTGTCACGCTTTCGTCTTGGGATGAACTGCACACTTACGCGTCACGTCGTGGCTGGATGTTCCGAGGAGAGCGCACAACGACGTGGGAGCCGAAGACTTCCCTTGAGAGATGTTGTGACCGACTCGGGGTCCTACCGAAAATGCGCCGGACAATTGAAGGCAGAATCATCCGCGAGTTTCGCAGGGCATATCATCAGTTCTCGGCGGGTGTGCCAGATCGAGAATCTACCGTCGAGTGGCTGGCACTTATGCAACACCATGGGGCGCCGACGCGCTTGCTCGATTTCACGTACTCAGTGTACGTAGCCGCGTACTTCGCTTTGGAAGAGGCGGAGGACGATAGCGTGGTTTGGACACTGGATGGTCCATGGGCCCTCCAACAGGCGGCTGCTCTTTTGAGAAGCGCGGGCAAACGGCAGACCGAGAGCATGTTCAAGCCTTTCATGGACGATGACGAGAAACTTGCTAGGTCGCTGTTCATGACAAAGCCGTACGTATTGGCAGCCTGGCCTATGAACCCATTCAGACTTAATGAGCGGCTTCGCGTTCAGCAAGGTGTCTTCATGATTCAGGGTGACATTGATCGTCCATTCATCGAAAACCTGAAGGCGTTGTCGACGCGCACTACAGCCAACATCGTGGGGGTGTAATAAGTTTTGTGTAAACGGTCATTTGGCAGGAAACTGCCGTCCTTCAAGGAGTGATGATGACCGTAACGAAGCGCACCAAACGACCGAAGCCGAACGCCGAGCTGATGCAGTTG